>ERZ773022.144-NODE-144-length-71608-cov-7.958744_pt1 | contig 71608 bp, 69 predicted proteins | sample MGYA00580839_ERZ773022 | MGnify/ENA primary metagenome ERZ773022 (study PRJEB29015, sample SAMEA2738020) | human oral metagenome | biome: human oral; feature: human-associated habitat; material: dental | place: China | collected 2044 ...
TTGCTTAATCCCTTCCTAAATTTCTTCATCAACACTATTTGACAAAGAGCCAAATTTATTTAGTTGGATTATTTAATTTTCTTCAGCGGAATCCATCGGTTTACTCTTGCGCAATAGTCCTTATAGGCCTCACCGTATATTTCATAAAGCCATTTTTCCTCGGTATTACGAATCACGACGGTTATTATTACCCACTGGATAGGAATCAGAAGAAGTAGCCACACATTATGCAGTAATAGGATACTTCCAATTCCGCCAATCCACCACGAAAAGTAAATTGGATTGCGTGTGCGCGCATATATTCCTGTTGTCTTGAATTCCATAGTTTGGATACTTATGCTAATAAACGACTTCACTCCGCAGAGCCACTGAATTCTCGCTGCAATAATCATTAAGAAGAATCCAACTAGATAAAATAAATCTCTGAATCCACCCGTTAACAGTCCACTCTGGAGTACTGACTGACTCAGCAGCAACCCCGTTAAATTCAGCACAAGCATACTTATGTATAGGTAAGGTGCTGCTCCATAAGTCGGTAGTTTTTGATGATTATCTTGATCACTTTTTAAGTACATGTTCCCACCTCTTTGTTAAAGAAACCATACTACAAACTACAATTTTTCACCTATATTTTACCACACCTATTCCACGTTTTAAACAGCATTTTTAAGGATTAGAAAATAAATTTTCAGCACTCATCACAGATGTATTCTTTCTTACGATTCCCCGTACTCTTACCAAGAATCCCGTACCGCTTCACCTACAAAAACAGTGCACACAACATTTTATACAAAAAAATAAATCGATTACGAAAAACCGAGCGGATTTAAGTGCTTATTATAAAACAAACTTTAATGAGTTAGACGCAGTAGCTGATTGGATTAAGCTTCATCACTCGTGATTTGCTTAATCCTAATCAGCCTTGCGGGGGTAAGACGACGAAGAAAAACAGACTCACACTGTGAGTCTGTTTCTTTCTTCTGTCTTACTCCCAAGGATTCGAAGTAATCGATGTACCTAATATTTTTTAATCTGCACAAAGTCAATATGATGTCCCACTGTTTTGTGTACGATGAAGTCGGCGCGGGTTTTCGTTGGTAAGATGTATTCCTTAAGGTTCTTCAGGTTAGTCTTCTGCCACACATCTTTCGCCATCGCAATCGCGTCCGCACGATTCCCAATCGCATATTGATAGTAGTAGTTATCCGGCTGTGTTTTCGCACGGTCCATCAACAATTCGAAGCGCTCCAAGTACCATTGTTCAATCAGCGTTGCATCAGCATCGACGAAAATCGACCAGTCGAAGAAATCACTCACGTAAATTTCACGATTTGGCGGCAGTTGCAACACGTTAATCCCCTCCACAATCAAGATGTCGGGCGACTCAATCGTCTGCACTTCCCCTGGCACAATATCGTAAATCTCATGCGAGTAGACCGGTGCATCCACGCTTGGAATTCCCGTCTTCACTTCAAGGAGGAAATGAACGAGAGCTTCCATGTCGTAACTTTCCGGGAACCCTTTGCGATCTAAGATTCCGCGATTAATCAGCTCCTGAGTCGGTAGTAAGAATCCGTCTGTTGTCATTAGGAACACGCGCTTATCTGGGTAGCGTTGTTGCAGCATCGTTTGCATCAAGCGGGCAGTCGTACTCTTCCCAACGGCCACACTCCCAGAAACCCCGATAATAAACGGCACTGTCTTCTTCGTTTGACGAAGAAATTGTTGTTCCTCGGTGCGTAATTCAATATGTTTTTTAAAGTATAAATCGAAATAATCGAGCATTGGCACATATACTTCTTGCACGTCCTGTAGGGAAATGCGGTCGTTTAATGAGGTTAAGTGCTCTAGTTCGTCGCTCGTCATTGTGAATGGATGGGCGCCTTCGTACTGGCTCCACTCACTTCTTTGAATTTTGTAATACGTCTCGTTTTCGTTCAACGGATTCGTCTCCTTCAGCTACTGAGTCCTATTCTTGAATTGTACCACATGTTGAACACGGTTTCTATTTTTGATTGTCTTAAGTTTTTCCCATGAAATCGCCGTGTTTGTTTACGTAAGGGCATGGATTTAGTAGAATGAAAAGTGAAACTAAGGAAAGGATTTGTCGTATGAAACCACAAACAGGAACAGGCCTGGCAAATGGGAAGATTATTCTTGCCGGTGAACATGCCGTTGTGTACCACGAACCAGCGATTGCGTTGCCGATTGATGCGGTTTACGTGAAGGCGGATATCGTCTCTGCAAACGAAGGCCAAACGATTCAGTGTGAACTTTATACAGGCGACGTAAACGCGATGCCTGAAGCAATGGCGGGGCTGCAATTTGCGATTCGCGAAGCGTTCAAACAAGCATCTGCAAAAGACGTGACGGCTCATACGTTCACACTCTCGATTGAGTCTACGATTCCTGCAGAACGTGGAATGGGCTCGAGCGCTGCCGTTAGTGTTGCGGTGGTGCGTGCTATTTTCGATTTCTTGGATACGACTCTTCCTGAAGAAACCTTATGGGACATCGTTCAAGGGGCGGAAACCATTTCGCATGGAAATCCAAGCGGCGTGGATACCGCGACAACGAGCGGGACGCATCCTGTGTTTTTCCAAAAAGAACAAGAATTACAAATGCTCCACCTCGATATGCCAGCGTATCTAGTAATTGCCGATTCGGGGGTCACTGGAAATACAAAGCAAGCGGTGCATCATGTGAGCACCTTGCAAGAACGCATCATCGACCCTACTACACAAGAGACAGGTTCGGATGCAATTCAATCGATTGGCGCAATCGTCAACGAAACAAAAGTGGCCATCGAGGAACAAGACCCGCAAAAACTGGGGCAACTGATGAATGAAAATCATGAACGCCTCCAACAACTCGGCGTGTCACATGACGTCATCGATACACTTGTCGATACGGCCCATCAAAATAATGCACTTGGGGCAAAAGTCACAGGCGGCGGACTTGGCGGATGTATGATTGCCCTCGTTGAAACCAAGGAAGATGCCCTTCATTTACAAGAACAATTCATGAAAAAAGGAGCGCAAGCGGTCTGGATTCAGTCGCTCGCCAAAAAGGAGAAGAGCTAATGACCACATCGATTGGAATGACGCGTGCGCATACGAATATCGCACTGATTAAATATTGGGGAAAAGAAAATAAAGAGCTTTTCATTCCGATGAATAGCAGTCTCTCTTTAACCCTTAAAGCTTTCTATACCGATACAAAAGTCGAACTCACCGATGCGTTAACGGAAGACGAGTTCTACCTCAATGGCGCCAGACAAGACGAAGCGGCAACGGCTAAAATCACGCGCTTCTTAGACTTGTTTCGCGCTGAAACAGGAGATACGCGATGTGCTCGTGTTGAGAGCCTGAACTTTGTCCCAACCGCAGCAGGCCTTGCGAGCTCTGCTTCCGCCTTTGCGGCACTGGCAGGTGCAATGAACGAAGCGACAGGTCTTCACATGCCTCCCCAAAAACTATCGACTTACGCTCGTCGTGGAAGTGGGAGTGCTACTCGTAGTCTGTTTGGCGGATTTGTCGAATGGAATAAAGGAGACTCCAACGAGAACAGCATGGCCATCCCTGTCGACGATGCGAACTTTGACATCGGGATGATTATTATCGTCGTGAGTGCGGCCGAGAAGAAGATTTCAAGTCGTGCTGGCATGGAATTGACTGTTTCTACTTCTCCATTTTATGAAGGTTGGGTCACTTCTGCAGCAACCGATTTAGCCGACATCAAAGAAGCCATCAAGGACCGCGACATTCATCGTATCGGCTCTATTGCGGAATTTAACGGCATGAAAATGCACGCTACGATGCTAGCAAGTAACCCTCCATTCTGTTATTTCGAACCTGAGAGCATTATCGCCCAACAAACGATTCGCACGATTCGAGAAAAACGAGGCATTCCAGCCTACTTCACGATGGATGCTGGGCCAAACGTCAAAGTCATCTGCAAGGCGAGTGATATTCCTGCGATTTTAGAAGAGCTTAGCAAAGTATTCCCGAGTAAAAAACTGATTCCTACGCTTCCCGGAGAAGGCATTCGCACATTGACAGAAGACGAATGGAATGCTTCTCGGTATGCTTTCGAAGGGAAGTGAGCGCGTGACGATTACTTCAAAAGCTCCCGGTAAACTCTTTATCGCCGGAGAATATGCAGTTGTCGAACCCGGTCACGGTGCCATTGTGGCAGCAGTGTCGCGCTACTTAACCGTCACCATCGACAAAGCTACTAGTGTAGGAACCTTAACCTCTACGCAAAGTCCAGACGTCGTTGTGGAATGGTCTCGCGAAGGAGAACTGTTCCACGCAAAAAGTGACCATCCTTACAAATTGGTCGAAGAAGCGATTCTGGTGGCTGAACAATATGTCCGAGAAAGTGACAAGGAAGCATTTGCCCTCTACTCGCTTTCGATTACAAGTGAACTCGATGACGCTAAGCGTGGCATTAAATACGGCCTCGGTTCCAGTGGTGCTGTTGTAGTCGCAACGATTCAAGCCGTTCTTGATTTCTATGAGACTCCACGTACGCCGCTACTCGTCTATAAGCTAAGTGTTTTAACGAATCTCCGCTTATCCCAACGTGGATCCTTTGGAGATATCGCCGCCTCTTCTTTTGGAGGAATGGTGTATTACACTAGCCCGGACCGAAGTGCTTTACTCGAACAATTACAAAGCGACTCGATGAAAACCATTTGTGACGCTGACTGGAAAGACCTCACCATTGAACGTCTTCCAGAAATCCCAAACTTCACCCTCTTAGTCGGATGGACGGGAGAAGTTGCTATCACAGATTCACTCATTCAAGCCACTGAGAAGAAACGCAAAGTGACAACGGATGGCGCCTTTTACAAGGAATTTCTCGCAAAAAGTCACGCCATCGTTCAAGGCCTTCAAAACGCTTGGATGAGCCAAGACATCCCTGCCTTACAAGAAGGCATTCGTGCCAACCGTGCGCTATTAAATGAATTTGCACAAGTGATGCAGCTAGTGATTGAAACACCCGCACTACAAACACTCTGTGACATCGCAGAACAAGCCGGTGTCTGCGCAAAAACATCTGGAGCTGGTGGCGGCGACTGTGGGATTTGCTTTACACAAAACGAAACTCAAAGACAACAAATTGAAACTCAATGGGCCAAGGCTCAAATTCAAGTGCTTCCGCTCACCATCGCAGAAGCCTGGTAAAGGAGATTAATGATGGATTTATTTCAACAACAAATGAATCGAAAGGACGAGCATGTAGGTCACGCGAACCAGCAATACCGTGCAACGAGCGCTCCTGAATTTGTGGAAACGCGCTTCGTGCATCATCCCTTCACAACGGTGGATGTGGCTGATGTGTCGCTACAAACGAAACTTGCCGGACTCACCTTTGATGTTCCATTTTTCATCAATGCCATCACGGGCGGAAGTCCACTCACGACTGCGTTAAACCAGCGCTTAGCCATCTTGGCACGTGAAACTGGCATGGCAATGGCTACTGGTTCTATGAGTATTGCGATGAAATTTCCTGAAAGTGCACAAAGCTTCAAGGTGATTCGCCAGGAAAATCCAAATGGAATCCTCTTTGCAAACCTTGGTGCGCATTACGATGCTGAAGCTGCTAAACGCGCTGTTGAGATCATCGAAGCCAACGCGATTCAAATACACGTCAACCGTGCACAAGAACTGGTGATGCCAGAAGGAGACCGCATCTTTAGCAATTGGCTGAAAAACATCGAAGAAATCGTCAAGGCAAGTGACGTTCCCGTTATCGTAAAAGAAGTCGGATTCGGATTTAGCCGTGAAGCCATCGCGCAACTGGAGAGTATCGGAGTTGCTGCTATCGACATTAGCGGTACTGGAGGTACGAATTTTGCCAAAATCGAAAACGGCCGTCGCAAGGAAGATAAACTCGATTTCCTAGAAGACTGGGGGCAAACGACCTTGACGTCGCTTATGGAAGCCCAAGGAAGCCGCACCCCAATCATCGCTTCCGGCGGTGTGAAGACACCAATGGACATGGCTAAATGCTTCGCGCTTGGAGCCAGTCTTGTCGGATTGTCTGGTGAAATGTTGCATCTCGTACGTAAAGACGACTCCCTTCCAGACGCCATTACTACTGTTCAAACATGGAAAGAGCAACTGACAACGATCTTAACGCTTGTCGGTGCGGATAGTATTTCTAGTCTCCAACAAGCTCCTATCGTGGTCGCACCAAACATCCAAAACTGGTGTGATGCCCGCGGGATTGATTGGAAACATCTTGCACAACGTTAAAAACAAAAACAGCTTAGGCAATGCCTAAGCTGTTTTCTATTTCTATGGGAAAAATAAGTAATGGATAATGCGCAGTACGTAGAAGAAAATCCCCACGATGAGTAAAACAACCATCGCGACATGCACATACGGCCCTACTGGTGTATTCACGAAGGCTTGTAGCGCTGGAATTTTCGTATATAAGAAAAAGTACAAGGCACTAATCCAAAACCCGAGTCCCAATAATCTTTTCATACCGCGTCCTTTCTATAAAACGAAGTACTGCATGATTAAGCTAGTGACAGTCACCATAAACCAAGTAGCTAAACCGGTTAAGATTGGTTTTGCCCCTGCTTCTTTGAAGTGTTGGAAGGATACTTGCATTCCGATACCTGCTAATGCCATCGCCATCAACCAGTTAGACGCTAATTTTGCATACGGTACAAGGAAACTTGGGAATAATCCCACACTTGTAATGATGGAAGCGACCATAAACCAGATGATAAACATTGGCACGATTTTCTTCCATTGAACGCTTTGTCCTTCTTGTTTCATGCGACGTGCTTCGATGAATGATAATACCAGACACGCTGGAACAATCATCAACGCACGAGTAAGTTTTACGATTGTCGCGATTTCTAGGGCTTCCGCACTATAACTGGCACCGGCTGCGACCACGCTTGATGTATCGTTAATTGCTGTTCCTGCGAAAAGTCCGAATTGCGACGCGTCCATGTTCATCAAGTGCCCTAAAAACGGGAATAGGAATACCGCGACGACGTTGAATAGGAAAATAGTTGAAATCGACAACGCGACCTCATCATCTTCTGCTTTAATAATCGGTGAAGCTGCCGCAATCGCAGAGCCCCCGCAAATCGCAGTCCCAAATCCAACAAGAATCTTCAGCGGACGAGACAATTTGAAGAAATTTCCTACAAGTAGCGCTGTTAGAAACGCAATCAAGATGGTCACAATCGACACTGGGAATGATGAAGCACCTGTTTGGCTCACTTGCGCAAATGACATTGTAAATCCTAGTGCGATAATAGAGTAATTTAATAATTTTTTTGCTGAATAATTGATTCCCGGTCTAAAATCACTTGGAATTTTCCAAAATTGGTTCAAGACCATCCCTAAAATAATAGCAAATACCGCACTCCCGATGATTGGGAATAGCTTATCGAGCATGACTGAGACAACCGCTATAGCAAATGTACACAGCAATCCTTTTCTTTTTTCCATGAATGATGACATTTTATCAGATCCTTTCAATACTAAATCTTTACTAGTATAGCACACTCCGCCTTGATTTTCGAACACAAATTGAAAAAGTGCATCATCCTTTAAAATTAACCGTGTGCAATTCGACACGGTTTACTCCGATCAAAAACCGCTTAGAATCACGCATCCATGCTGACTCTAAGCGGTTATTTTTTAGAATTGTGTTACGACAACCCCATCAGGAGTTCCTACAAGCACGATATCCGTCATGTTTGTGAAGAGACCTTGCTCTACCACACCTGTCATGCCTTTGATTTTTTCTCCAAATGCGATTGGGTCTTTAATTGGATAAACATCCAAGTCGATAATGTAGTTTTTACTATCGGTTAAGTAACGTTCTCCGTCACGTTCGCGGAATGTTGGTTTGTATCCTAGTGCTTCAAAACGTTTGAATAATTGAAGTGACCCATAAGGCACCACTTCCACTGGTAATGGGAAACGACCTAAGTAGTCGACCATTTTTGATTCGTCTACAATCCAAATCACGCTCTTGGATTGCTCTGCAACGATTTTTTCGAATAATAACGCACCGCCGCCACCTTTGATTCCTGAAAAATCTGGAGCGATTTCGTCTGCGCCGTCAATCGTTACGTCGATATAGTCCACTTCATCCACGCTCTTCAATGGAATTCCAAGCGCTTCTGCTTGTTTCTTCGTTGCTAAAGAAGTCGTTACTCCAACAATTTCAAGTCCTTCTTCTTTTACTCGTCGACCGATTTCTTCCACAAAATAGTAGGCCGTCGAACCAGTTCCTAATCCAACCGTCATTCCACTTTCTACATATTCTGCGGCTTTCTTGCCGACTAATTCTTTCATGTTCATTCAAGTTTCCCCCTGAGAAATGATCTATGTTGAGTATAGCATAACTAACTTCTTCAAACTATCTCTTCCCGTAAATTTCTACTTCTTTTTAAGAGAGTCGGCTGCTTCTAAAGCGCGTTTTAAATAACGACCTGTGTGACTGTTTTTATCTTTGGCCACTTCTTCTGGCGTTCCTGTCGCAATGACAAGACCACCACCGCTACCGCCTTCTGGTCCCATATCAATGATATAGTCAGCAGTCTTAATCACATCTAAGTTATGTTCGATAACAAGCACGGTATTACCGGCTTCAACTAAACGATTCAACACCTCAAGCAGACGTGCGATATCATCCGTATGGAGTCCTGTCGTTGGTTCATCAAGCACGTAGAACGTATTTCCTGTTGAAACACGTTGGAGTTCACTAGCTAACTTCATTCGTTGCGCTTCTCCCCCAGAGAGCGTTGTGGCTGATTGTCCAAGGGTTACGTATCCGAGTCCGACATCCTTAATCGTTTGTAATTTACGTTTGATTTTTGGAACGGCTTGGAAGAATTCCACCGCTTCATCAACGGTTAATTGAAGAACATCCGCGATACTCTTTCCTTTGTATTTCACTTCGAGCGTTTCAGAGTTATAACGCGTTCCGTGGCAGACTTCACACGGCACATATACGTCTGGTAGGAAGTGCATCTCGATTTTTAGAATGCCGTCCCCTTTACATGACTCACATCGTCCACCCTTCACATTGAAACTGAAGCGACCTTTCTTATATCCGCGGATTTTTGCTTCGTTTGTGGTCGCAAATAAATCACGAATATCATCGAATACACCCGTATACGTCGCAGGATTGCTTCGTGGGGTTCTTCCGATTGGGCTTTGGTCGATATCGATAATCTTATCGAGGCTCTCAAATCCAGAGATGCTCTTGAACTTCCCTGGTTTTTCCTTCGTACGCGTAATCTCACGTGCTAAGGCTTTCTTCAATACGCTGTTAACAAGCGAGCTCTTACCAGAACCCGATACTCCTGTTACGGCGACAAAACGACCGAGTGGCACATCCACATCGATGTCGCGCAAGTTGTTTTCCGCAGCGCCTTTTAAGTGGATCCAGCCCTTGTCTTCCCTGCGGCGTTCGCTTGGAACTGGAATGTATTTCTTCCCAGCTAAATATTGACCGGTAAGTGATTTTGGATTCTTCTCCACTTCTTTTGGAGTTCCTGCAGCGATAATCTCGCCACCGAATTCACCCGCACCTGGACCGATATCAATCAAGTAGTCCGCTGCACGCATGGTATCTTCGTCATGTTCTACGACAATCAACGTGTTTCCAAGGTCACGCATGCTCTTCAATGACTCGATTAAGCGGTCATTGTCTCTTTGGTGAAGCCCAATCGATGGCTCGTCTAAAATATAGAGCACGCCCGAAAGGTTTGAACCGATTTGGGTCGCTAAACGAATGCGTTGCGCTTCTCCCCCTGATAACGTTCCAGCAGCACGGCTCAATGTTAAGTATTGCAGCCCAACATTGCGTAAGAATTTCAAACGAGAGCTGACTTCTTTTAAGATTGGCGCAGCGATTTGCTCGTCAGTTTCAGATAAGTTTAAGTCTTTGAAGAAATCAATCTCATCATCTACAGACAGTGCCAACACTTCACTAATGTTTTTGCCTCCGACTTTGACAGACAACGCCTGTTCATTTAAACGGAAACCATGACATCTCTTACACTCGGATTCTGTCATATATTGACGCATTTGTTCACGTGTGAAATCACTATTGGTTTCACGGTAACGGCGCTCTACGTTGACGGCAACCCCCTCAAAAGGAATTTCCACATCACGCACGCCACCAAATTCATTTTCATAATGGAACTTGAAGGTCGCATCTCCTGAACCGTATAACACTATATTTTTTTGCGACTGCGTCAATTTCTCGAATGGAATATTCATCGGAATCTTGAACTGTTTACAAAATTGTTCCAGCATCGTTGGATAATAGTTCGAACTAATGGGATTCCAAGGAACAAGTGCTCCTTCTTCCAGCGTTAAGTTCTTATCTGGAACGATTAAATCTAAGTCGACTTCGAGTTTTGACCCTAAGCCGTCACACTCAGAACACGCTCCAAACGGCGCATTGAATGAGAAGAGACGTGGTTCTAATTCGCCCACCGTAAATCCACAAATCGGACATGAATGGTGTTCGCTGAAGAGATGTTCTTCCCCACCAATCACATCGACAATCGCATAGCCTTCCGCTAAACGAAGGGCTGCTTCAATCGAATCGAATAGACGTGAACGACTCTTATCGCTCACTACGATACGGTCTACGACAATTTCAATATTATGCTTCTTGTTCTTCTCGAGATTGAGTTCTTCAGTGACTTCATGCATCTCGCGATCCACGCGCACACGCACATAGCCGTCTTTTTGAATCTTCTCGAAGACTTTCTTATGCTCGCCTTTCTTTTGAACGACAACTGGTGCCAGCACTTGAATCTTAGTCTTCTCCGGCATCGCCATGACGCGGTTTACCATTTGTTCCAAGGACTGGCTTTCAATCGGTGTTCCGTCATTTGGACAGATAGGTTTCCCCACACGCGCATATAATAACCGTAAATAGTCATTAATCTCCGTCACCGTTCCAACCGTTGAACGTGGATTCCGTGACGTTGTTTTTTGGTCAATGGCAATCGCTGGACTCAAACCGTCGATACTATCCACGTCTGGTTTGTCCATTTGCCCTAAAAATTGACGTGCGTATGCAGATAGGCTCTCCACATAACGACGTTGCCCTTCTGCGTATAATGTATCAAATGCCAATGAGCTCTTCCCTGACCCTGATAGTCCTGTAATCACGACAAACTTGTCACGAGGAATGCTCACATCAATATTTTTTAAATTATGAGATCGTGCACCATGCACGAAAATATGGTCTTTTGCCATTTCTATACCTCTTTTTTAATCGATACCTCTATTGTATCAAACTTTCTGCGTGCGAACAAACGTTCTTATAATTTCACTTCAATTTCTACCGGGCAGTGGTCGCTGCCTGTGACGTCGCTACGAATATCAACTTCTTTAAGAAGCGGCGCGAGAACCTCAGATACGACAAAATAGTCAATTCTCCATCCGATATTTCGTGCACGAGCGCCACCCATGTAACTCCACCAACTATATGCCCCTACTGTGTTAGGATGTAAGTAGCGGAACGCATCCACTAAGCCACTTGATACAACTTGGTCGAACTTTGCGCGTTCTTCTTTAGTGAATCCAGCGTTCATCGTATTCGTTTTTGGATTGGCCAAGTCGATTTCCTTATGCGCTACGTTCAAGTCGCCACAGAAAATGACTGGTTTTGTCTCTTCTAGCCTCTTGATGTATGCAAGAAAATCATCTTCCCATACTTGGCGGTAGGCTAGACGGGATAAGTCTCGCTTGGCATTTGGTGTATAGACTGTTACTAAGTAGAATTTCTCGAATTCGGCTGTAATCACACGTCCCTCTTGGTCATGTTCTTCAATGCCGATGCCATACGTCACCGATAAAGGTTTTACTTTAGTGAAGATGGCTGTTCCAGAATATCCTTTTTTCACAGCCGAGTTAAAATACACATCATACTCGCTAAACTCCATCCCGAGTTCCACTTGTTCTTGTTGCGCCTTTGTTTCTTGTAGGCACAAAATATCTGGATTACTTTCTAATACATACTCTTGTAGAGCACCTTTATTTAATACTGAACGAATTCCGTTCACGTTCCACGTTGCTAATTTCATAGTTTTCCCTCCATTACGTCTCTTTCATAGTATCAACTCTAGGGCCTTTTTGCGAATAAAAATAACCAGAGGAAAGCATTTCTGCCTTCTTCTGGTTATTTGAGTTTTTCTTTAAATTTTTTGATTGAACCTTGATTTTCTTCCGGCAAGCATACATAGAAGCTTGTTTGTCCGTTTTCAGATTCGGCATACATCATCCCGCCATGCGACTGTACAATGTTTTCGGCAATCGCAAGGCCAAGTCCTGTTCCACCTGTTTCTTTGGAACGTGAGGCTTCTGCGCGATAGAAACGCGCAAAGAGTTGTTCCAACACTTCTTTCGAGATTGGATCTCCGGCGTTTCGAACGGCAATCGTAATAACACCATCTTTTTTTAAGACTTCCATCGTAATAACAGAATCTTCGTAGCCGTATTTAATCGCATTCGATAAGAGATTATTGATTACGCGTACCATTTTCTCGGCATCGAGTTCAAGAACGACATCACGGTTATTCGGCAAGACTTCAATCGCCATCTTGCGTTTTTGCGCCTCGAGTTCGAAGTCCGCTGCTACTTGCTCTAAGAAATTCACGATTGGAATATCATTGAGTCGAAGCGGTGCTCCATTTGGGCGCGTCGTCGTATATTCGAATAAGTCGTCTACGAGTAATTTCATTTGCTCTGCCTTCGAATACGCGATTTCCGCATAGCGCTTCGCATCGGCACTATCGACATTTGGTTGATTGACTATCAGTCCAAGATACCCAAGAATTGAGGTTAACGGTGTACGAATATCGTGCGATACATTGGTAATCAATTCGTCCTTCGATTTCTCAATCGCACGTTCATCCTCTAGCGCATTCACGGTCGAATCGACCAAGCGGTTAATCGAGTTTACGACTTGCCCCATATCTCCTGATAAACGAAACGGAATACGTCGGTCGTACTGTCCTTCCGCAATCAAATGCAACTCCTCCAAAATATGGTTTAACTGCATTTGTTGGTATCTTCGCATCAAGCGCCAATAAGTAAACGCCACTGCAAAAACAACGGATGTAATCGTGAAGATGTTCTTATAGAAAAGCACTTGTTCGCGTTCAATATGGAACACCTCACGAGCGGAAAATTCCACAGAAATGAACCCTGGCTCGTTAATGAGTTGGCTGACCATCACAAGAATTCCTAAGTACAATAGGAACACGATACATAGTGTCACGATTCCTTCTAACACGAGTTCGCTGATTTCCTTTGGCGTGAGCGTTAAGAGTGTCGGTTCGTTTTTGACTTTTCGAAATGGAAGAACTTTTTTATTATTTGTCTTCAATCTTATAGCCTACTCCCCATACTGTTTCAATGACTTTTTCTCCACCAGTCGCTTCGGCAATTTTATCGCGAAGGTGGCTTACGTGTACCATAACTGTTTTAGTTGAAACGATACTTTCTTGTTGCCATACCGTTTCGAAGATTTCATCTGCACTAAAGACGCGGTTTGGATGGCTCGCAAGTAAGTATAGAATTCCGAATTCTAATACTGTTAATTGGATTTCAGTGCCATCTGTTGTTGTCACTTGGTGAGATTCCTTCTTAATCGTTAAAGGTCCAATCTTAATTTCTTCGTTGGCTGGACCTTCTTGCGTAATCGTTGAGCGGCGTAATAATGATTTCACACGCGCAATAACTTCAAGTGGGTTGAATGGTTTTGTAACGTAGTCGTCGGCACCATTGGTTAACCCTTGAATTTTATCAATATCTGTTGATTTCGCGCTTAATAGTAGAATTGGCAATTGTGCATTTTCTTTACGCACTTCATGCACCACTGAGATTCCGTCTAAGCGTGGCATCATAATGTCCAAGATAATCATATCGATATCTGGATACATTTTTAATTTTTCAAGAGCTTGTTTCCCGTCATAGGCTTTTACAATTTCATAATTTTCGTTCTTTAAGTAAATCGTCAACAATTCAACGATTTCGCGATCATCATCTACTACTAAAATTTTCATGAGCATTCCCTCTTTTCATTCTTTTTCTACTTTATCCTATTAAAAATAAATCATTTTTGCTAGTAATTTTTACGATTCTTGACTTTTACTTAATAAATTCCTAAGAAATGGCTTAAAAACGGCCTCCAACACGACCATCACGCGAAGTTTTGTTATAATAAAACACGAAGAACTCTAAAGGAGAAACGTATGACTCAATCACCTATCCAACAGCAAACTATCCAATTAGTTGCGACACAAATTCCAAAAACTGAAAAACTTGAAGAAATGCTGACGCCATTTGCGCTCGATGAGACGTTGATTCGTCATCTCACAAAAGAAGAAGATGGGCCATTCGTTCACTTCTGGACGCTTGAAGATATCGTAATTCTTGGGATGACCGATACAAAGGTTCCTTATCTGGAGCAAGGGCTAGAAAGACTGCGTGCCAACGGATTTACACCGATTGTGCGCCAAGCAGGTGGACTGGCCGTTGTGAGTAACGAAGGCATCTTAAATATCAGTCTTCTCTTTAAAAACCAACAAATGCCGACCATTAACGAAGCCTATGAATGGATGCAACAACTCATTCAAGCAGCTTTCCCAGAAGCAGAGGACCTTGGTGGAATTCAAGCTTTCGAAGTCGCAGACTCCTACTGTCCAGGAGACTATGACCTTAGCATTCAAAATCGCAAAATCGCTGGGATTGCGCAGCGCCGTTTGAAAGATGTGGTGTGCGTTTCGATTTACTTAAGTGTCTATGGTGACCAAAACCGTCGAGGAATCGTTGTTCGTGATTTCTATGATTACGCACTTCAAGGAGAAGAGACGAAATGGCATTTCCCAGAAGTCAACGCCGACAGTATGTGGAATATTAGTGACGCGCTTGGGATCGACCTTACGATTGAAGACGTTCAAGTTCGCATCCTACAAGCCTTAACGAAACTTGAGTGCACGCTGGAAGAAAACGAAATAGACTTTCTTCACACTCCAGAATTCCAAAAAGCGCTCGAGCGTTTTGTGAAACGACAATAATCGGGTATAAAACGCGGTATAAAAGCTTTTTAAAAGGCTCACCCTCTTGCTTTTCTACCAAAAATAGCATAAACTGAAAGTGCTTATGAGTATTATTCACAATCTAACCGAAAGAAGGCGTTAATCGCATGACTGAAGCATTTAAACGTGAAAAAGTATTTCGTGACCCAGTACACGATTATATCCACGTGCAACATCCAATTATTCTCGATTTGATTAATAGTCGTGAATTACAACGACTCCGCAGAATTAAACAAACAGGCGCTTCCATGTATACTTTCCATACAGCGGAACACTCACGATTCTCTCACTCACTTGGGGTATATGAAATCGCCCGTCGTATTTGCGACAACTTTGCTCGTAGCTATGCGACTAAAGAAGAAGGAGATGGACTGTGGGACGACAGCAATCGCCTTGTTGTGCTCTGCGCTGCCCTCTTGCATGACATTGGGCACGGACCATACTCCCATACTTTCGAGAAAATCTTTGATACAAACCATGAACAAATCACGATCGACATCATCTTGTCTGAGGAAACGGAAGTCAATCAGATTTTACGTAGAGTCTCTTCTACTTTCCCGCAAGAAGTGGCTAGCGTGATTCAAAAAACACATCCAAACCCTCAAGTGGTGCAATTGATTTCGAGTCAAATCGATGCGGACCGTATGGACTACTTGCTTCGTGACGCTTATTTCACAGGGGTGAACTACGGAACTTTCGACCTTACGCGTATTCTTCGTGTGATTCGTCCGTATAAAGGCGGCATTGCATTTACGTATTCAGGAATGCATGCGGTAGAAGACTACATCGTGAGTCGTTATCAAATGTATATGCAAGTGTACTTCCACCCAGTTTCTCGCGGGATGGAAGTCGTGTTAAATCATTTATTGAAACGCGCTTCTGCTTGCTACCACTCAGAATTGAATCCATTAAGACACTCTGCAACGTTCTTGAAGCCTTTCTTCGAGGGAACGTGGACATTGGAAGACTACCTACGTCTCGATGACGGTGTATTGAACACATACTTCTCTCACTGGTTACTAGAAGAAGATGCCATCTTGAGTGACTTGTCGGATCGTTTCATCAACCGTCGTCCGTTCAAATCAGTGCCATTTAACCGTAAAAACGATGGGGCCCAAATCGAACGCATGAAACAAATCGTAGAAGCAGTTGGATTCGACCCAGAGTACTACACTGCGATTAACAACAGTTTCGACTTACCGTATGATTTCTATCGCCCAGATTCGATTAAACCAAGAACGCAAATCGAGCTTGTAGAACGCAACGGCAATATGGTCGAGCTTTCTCAAGTCAGCTCGATTGTAGAAGCTATTTCCGGAAAAGTACGTGGTGATGAGCGCCTCTACTTCCCACGCGAAATGGTAAGCGGCGAAATGCAAAATGGAATCTTTATGGACGACTATGCAGAATTCCAAGACATCGCCGCACAATTAGATGTGTTTTCTAATCAGATGAAATAACAGGATGTGAGGAAAAGCGTTTAGAGGCGATGACGGTTCGCAGGTTAGACGCAAGGGACTGCTTGCAGTCGTGCGGACTAACCTCGAAAGGCTTGAGCCTCTGCTTTTCCGAACTCAACTACACAGGATGTGAGCAATCCTTTTAAAACCAAGACTGAGCAAAAATAACTAAGGTTTCTACTCCATCCATTACTTCAATCCTTTCGGATATCTTCATAATAGCGATAATGGGGCATCGGATTGAGCCTTACATCTCAATTCCTACCAAGCTTCAAACTGACTCTACGGGTTACAACCCTAGAGTCAGTAATTCACATTGGTTGCTATTCCCCATTACGAATCCTTCGCACTGTGAAGGATTCCTATAGAATCCAAAAGTCTTACGTAATGGATTTATGTAAAAGCATTGTATTTTTGCTCAGATTCTTATTTTAAAGACGTCCAACTATCCAGCTCAAAAATACTACTTAACGCTATTTAACAATTTTCAAGGAGGAACTATGGCTATCAAATTAATCGCCATCGATATCGACGGCACACTACTCAATTCAAAACGCGAAATCACACCACGCGTAAAAGCTGCTTTAAACGCCGCAAGCGCACAAGGAGTCTATGTGGTTCTTTGTACAGGACGCCCATATCCTGGTGTAGAAGGTCTTCTTCAGGAACTCGACCTTGTTAACGACCATGACTATGTCGTAACTTACAACGGAACTCTGGTGCAACAAACGGGTTCGAAGAAAGCACTTGTTCGCTTCTCCATGACGCATGATGACCTAGAACGCGTGAACGATTATGCTACAAAATACAATGTGCATTACCACGCTATCGACGAAGAAGCGATTTTCGTCCCAACAGAAACAGTTGGTAAATACTCTATTCATGAGAGTGAACTTGTTGGAATGCCAATCGTGCACCAATTATACAAGGACATTCCAACCGATAAAGAATTCGTCAAAATCATGTTCGTGGATGAGCAAGAAGTGTTAGAAGAATTAATTCCAAATCTTTCTGACGACTTTAAGAGCCGCTACAACATTTTCCGTAGTGCCGGCTTCTATCTCGAAGTGATTCATCCTGAAGCGAGCAAAGGTAAAGCCGTACATCATCTAGCTGATAAACTTGGCCTTACACGCGATGAAGTGATGTGCCTTGGTGACCACGAAAACGATCGTGATATGATTGAATACGCTGGCCTTGGCGTTGCGATGGGAAATGCGATTGACTCCATTAAAGAAATTGCTGACTTTATTACAACTACAAACAACGAAGATGGCGTTGCTGTTGCCGTTGAAAAGTTCGTATTAAACAAGGAAAACTAGTCATGCTACATGAGAGGGCGTAAGACCAAAGACAAAAAAGGATTCACTGTGTGAATCCTTTTTGCTTATTGTAGTTTCAAATCCTTCGCACCGTGAAGGATTTCCGCAAGTATGATTAGGATTAAGCGAATCACGAGTGATGAAGCTTAATTCAATCATCTACTGCGTCTAACTTTATAAAGTACTTTAAGTAAGGATTCAAAAGTAATCGAACCATCTTAAGAAGCACTTCACACCTTTATTCCGCCTTATTTTTATAACACTTCTCCATTAGAAGCAATGACATCTTTATACCAGAAGAATGATTTTTAGCTTTTCCAAATGAATTTAGGAATATTCTTTTGATTTTCAAGCTTTTAATGACTCATTTCCCGAATATTACAGGTTTAAAAAGTTGTAATTTCCGTACTTTTATGTATACTATAATAGTGTCTTAAAGAAAAAAAGGAGGACGAAACGATGAAATTAAAAAGAAGTGAACGTTTAATCGATATGACACAACGTCTATTAGATAACCCACATACGTTAATCTCATTAACAACATTTACAGCATTGTATCAGTCCGCAAAATCTTCTATTAGTGAAGATATTGCTATTATTAAGAAGACTTTTGAAAAGCAAGGTGTAGGAATTATTCGCACAGTACCGGGTGCTGCAGGGGGCGTGATTTTTGTTCCGAAAATCAAACGCGAACAAGCATTGGCTGCTGCGGAAAAACTAAAAGAGCAAATGAACGATGCAAGCCGTCTATTGCCAGGGGGATATATTTACCTTTCTGATTTACTTGCAAAACCAGATGTATTACATGATTTAGGGAAAATGATTGCATCTGCTTACGAAGATAAGAAAATCGATGCCGTTATGACGGTTGCAACAAAAGGGGTGCCAATTGCACAAACCGTTGCCAACTACTTAAACGTCCCATTCGTCATCGTTCGTCGTGATTCAAAAATTACGGAAGGTTCTACAGTAAGTATTAATTACGTTTCAGGTTCTTCTTCTCGCGTTGAGAAAATGGAATTATCAAAACGTACATTAGCTAGCGGATCAAATGTCTTAATCGTCGACGATTTCTTGAAAGCCGGCGGTACCATTAATGGGATGCGTAGCCTTATTCAAGAGTTTGATTCAACAACAGCAGGTGCGGTTGTGTTCTGTGAATCAGGGGTTTCAAACCACAACGTAACAGACTACTCTTCGATCATTAAAATTACAGAGATTGATACCGAAGCACAAACAATCAAAGCAGAATTAGGAAACTTCTTTGATACGCATGAATTTTTATAAGATAAAATGAAATAAAGCGAAGAGCCAAAACTGGTTCTTCGCTTTTTTGTATACTCTGCAATTACCATATATGGTAATTACGTTAAATCAGAAATAAGAATAAGGACCACAATGGCAATACCGCTAAGTAAGCTATGGTTGTCATTGTGACCATATTCGTCGCAAAATCCACATCTCCCGTGGCTTCTGCTGCCAAGATTGGCATAATCACAATGGTTGGAATGGTCGATTGAATGATAAATGTTTCTTTTAATAAGGTATTATCCGTTCCACCGATGAGTAGAACAAGTAGCATTAAGAGTGGGAAAATAATGAATCTCCCTGCTAAAGCAATCACCGTATCACGGTCCAAACGAATAGTGCTAAGCCCGCTTTGTTGGAGATTGATTCCTATATACATGAGGGACAATGGAGTTACTAAACTTCCCACCATGTTGATTGAATTTTGTGCAAACGATGGCATTGGAATCCCTAGTGCCACAACTGCTAACGCTACTAAAAAAGTAATTAACGGAGGTGAAAAAAGACTCTTCCACTGGATTCCTTTATTTTTATTTCCATCGGGACGGTCAATGGATACAAAGTACATTCCTACGGTAAAAATCGACAACGTATTAATCACGTAGTAGACCAGGAAGTACGGCATCGCTTCTTCTCCAAAAAGAGAGAGGTTCAGCGGTAGTCCCATAAATACCGTGTTCGCATTAACGAATGTGTTGAGCATGATTCCCCGTCTGCCAACTGGAACTTTGAATAAAACAACAGCGCCCCATGCTACGAGATATCCTAAAATAACAGTGATTAGTGGATAAAGACTAATCCCAAAGAAACTTACGAGTTGTTCTCTTGTTATAAATTTTAATACTGAAACAAAGATGGACGCTGGCAAAGCAATTTTCAAAATCAAATCCGCAATGCTCTTACTGAATCCTTCCTGAAACCATCCCTTGGCCTGCAAGAGATAGCCGAGTGCGATGACCGCTAAAATCGTCACCATACTCGATAACGCCTGTATAATCACATGCTTGTCCTCCAAATAATCTTATGAGAGTTACTATACGCCCTCTCGTCCTTTTCGTCAAACTGATTCCACAAAAAAAGCCTACCAAATCAATGGTAAGCTTTGTTGTTATGCTTTTTTACGGAAGGCACTCACGATAAATGAGATGAATAAAATGACAAGGAACACACATGTAATCGCGGCTCCCGGAGGCGCTTCGTAAATATAAGAAGCTGAAAGTCCTGCAAAGAAACCAATCAGACTGATGATAATCCCGCCGATAATGACGCCATTAAACTTACTGCTTACTCGAAGTGCAATGGATGCTGGTAATACAATAACGGCTGATACTAGAAGGGATCCTGCGATTGGCATCATCACTGCAATCACAACCCCTGTAATTATCGTAAAGAGGTTCGTCATCAAGCGAACAGGTAATCCGGCTGTCATCGCTGTATCTTCATCAAACGACAATACATATAGTGGCTTACGGAAAATCACGTATAACCCGACTACGACAACGGCTAGTAGAATCATAATCCACATTTGTTCATTTGTAATCGTCACTATAGAACCGAATAAAAACTGGTCCACACTGAGTGTCGAACGTCCTTTTTGCATATTCATCAAGATGAGGGCAATCGCCATTCCTCCCGACATTAGAATCGCAACGGTAATTTCAGAATATCCTCTAAAGTATTTTCCAATCGCTTCAATAAAAATCGCTGCGATAATGACCACAATCAGTGTTGTGAGTGTTGGATTCATCCCCAAAAGAAATCCTAGCGCTACCCCAACAAGGGACACGTGCGACAAAGTATCGGCCATCAGCGACTGTCTTCTAAGAATTAAGAACAATCCAAGAATTGGCGTGATAAAAGCCATCGCTATTCCTGAGATGAATGCTCTTTGCATGAAACCATAGAAAAACATCTCCATGGAGAATCCTCCTTTCGTTGCAGATGGATATGTTTATCCACGTATTGTTCAAGCGCTTCTTCCTCATGAGTAACCATTAAAATGGCTTTCCCATGATGAGCGCAAGCATGGTGTAATAGATGATAGAATCGTTCTCTAGAAGCCTTATCCATACCAGCAGTTGGTTCATCGAGGACGAATAAATCAGGGTCTGTCGCAAAAATTCTTGCTAAACAGATTCGTTGTTTTTGCCCTCCTGATAAATCTCCGATTCGTTTATGACGCTCGTCCCACATCCCAACGGATTTGAGAGAGCGTTCGATATGTTCATGATCTTCTGCATTTAATTTTTTGAACCAGCGACCTTGTTGGTAACGACCGGACGCCACAAGTTCATACACATTTGATGGGAACCCTATATTAAAAGAAGAAATCTGTTGCGGAGCGTATCCAATCGATAACTTCTCGCCATTGCTATTTTTCTTTGCAATAGTGGCTTTCCCACTCTTTGGAGTTAAGAGTCCTAAAATATTTTTTACTAAAGTAGACTTAGCTGCTCCGTTTTCCCCTGTCAAAATCACAAACTGACCTGGCTCCACCGTAAAGCTAATATCTTCAAGTACTGTCTCTTGTTCATATGAGAAAGAAAGATGTTCTACTGATATATAACTCATGCCTTTCTCCTTTCTAAATCGTAGTGATTCTTTTTTATACAATGGATAGAATAGCATATTGAATGCACTCCGTCAATGTTTCGGGCTTTGTAAGCAACTATTTAGCTTCTATTAAATAAGTGGCGTATACTATTCTCTGTTCAATAAAAAGGAGGAAGACATATGTCTATCATTATTACTATTTTAACAGCTCTCGTTGCGCTAGAATTCGTGTATATTTTTTACTTGGAAACACTCCAAACGACTTCAGAAGCTACAAGCCGCGTCTTCAATATGAGTGTTGAAACATTGAAGAACGCCAATATTACGACGCTCTTTAAAAACCAAGGTGTCTATAACTTGATGATTGCCGTAGGATTAGTCTTTGGGTTAATCATTGGGTCTCGTGAATTGGCCGGATTTTTACTGTTCAATATCATCGTTGTAGCAGTATGCGGGGGTCTTACAAGCCAAATCAGCATCATCTGGAAACAAGGTGGCCTTGCGATTGTAACGTTTATCTTACTATTCATTTTATAGTTTCAATTCCATCTCTAAGAATTATTGGGGAAATTTACCAATAATTCTTTTTTTATATTGCTTTTCAGATTTCGTAGTGATATCATTTAGATATCAAATAGACAAAGGAGTCTTTTTTATGAACGAAAAAATTTTAAGAACAAAATCTAACGGTTTTGCTGCGTTGTTTAGCATTTTACTCCTACTAATCCTTTCAGTTGTGGGCTTTATTTCCTCAATTGCGTTGATAAGAAATGAAGGCCTACAAGTAGTTTGTATCCTTCTCTGCATTCTAGTCTTTATCGGAAGTCTTATACTTTTTGGTGGACTAAAAGTTGTCAAACCTCAAGAAGCAATTGTTTTGACGCTCTTTGGTGAATACACAGGAAGTATTAAAGAACCTGGCTTCTATTTTGTAAATCCATTTAGTGTGGCTGTAAACCCTGCTGCAAAAACAAAATTAGGCCAAAGCGGTGACGTCGACCGTCAAAGCACTCCGGTCACAATTAGTACTAAAGGTGTTGAAGCGAACTTAGATGCCTTAAAGAATCAAATTTCTCTAAAAATTATGACGTTAAACAACTCCCGTCAAAAGATTAACGATTGCCTAGGGAACCCTGTTGAAATCGGAATCGCTGTTACTTGGAGAGTGGTCGATACGGCTAAAGCAGTCTTCAACGTAGATAACTATAAAGAATACTTATCGCTTCAATGTGATAGCGCGCTTCGTAATATTGTACGTATTTATCCATATGATGTAGCTCCAAACGTCGACACAACTGGGGACGGTGTTGCCGATGAAGGTAGCTTACGTGGTTCAAGTGAAATCGTTGCAAAACGTATTCGCGATGAAATCCAAGCACGTGTTGAAAATGCAGGTCTTGAAATCATCGAAGCACGGATCACTTACCTTGCTTACGCTCCAGAAATCGCTGCAGTAATGCTTCAACGTCAACAAGCTTCAGCAATTATTGACGCTAGAATGATGATTGTAGACGGTGCTGTTGGAATGGTTGAAATGGCGTTAGAACGCTTAAACGAAGGGGGCCTCGTAGAACTAGATGAAGAACGTAAAGCTGCGATGGTCTCAAACTTACTAGTTGTTCTTTGCGGCAATCATGATGCTCAACCAATCGTTAATACAGGAAGCCTATACTAACGATGGCTGATTTAAAGAAAAAACAAATTCCATTACGACTGTCTTCTAAATTATACGCTGCTATCGCATCATGGGCAGAAGATGATTTTAGATCAGTCAATGGACAAATCGAATACTTATTAACGGAATGCGTGAAGCAACGCAAGAAAGATGGTAAATACGTCTCTGAAACCATTGACGAACCATTTGAAATCGACATTGAATAACAAAGAGGATGGACGAAATTCGTCCATCCTCTTTTTCTATTGATTCAAATTGTCAGCAGTCGTTAATTCCCCACATACAAAAAACTTTAAGCACTATGATTACGGAGAATCATGCGGATTTTATAATAACAGTAACGTGTTTCGCAAAAAAAGACGAATTAAAGGGAGTACGGAATGAATTCCGAACTCCCTTTTTGAGTTTTTTAGGTGCAAGATCAAGGCTTGCGCCGGTGCAACGTTACCGTTATTATAAACAAATCCGCAAGGATTCGTAGTAATCATAAAACTAACTTTTATTGTTTAATTTTCTTTTGGCTATGCAGTGGTTTGGCAAAAATCATACGACCTGCTGCAGTTTGAAGGGCACTCGTGACGACCACTTCAATCTCTTGATTCATATAATATTGTCCATCTTCCACGACAATCATCGTACCGTCATCCAAGTACGCAACCCCTTGTTGGCGCTCCGTTCCCGATTTCACCACCGTCGTCTTCAAGGTTTCCCCTGGAATCACAACCGGCTTGATGGCTTGCGCTAACGCATTAATATTAAAGACCGGCACATTTTGGAACTCACTGACTTTATTTAAGTTGAAGTCGTTCGTGATAATAATCCCGTCAATCGCCTTTGCCAAGCGAATCAACTTGCGGTCCACTTCATTAATATCATCATAGTCCCCATCGTAAATTTCTACTTTAATATTCTCTTCTTTTTGAAGAGCGTTTAAAATATCTAACCCACGACGACCTCTCACTCGCTTCAAGCTATCGGCGCTATCAGCGATATATTGAAGTTCATTTAATACGAATACTGGAATGACCAGCACCCCTTCGATAAAGCCTGTTTTAGCGATATCGTAAATACGTCCATCGATAATCACGCTTGTATCGAGCAGTTTGTATTTTCTGAAGTTATCTCCTGCTTTACGTTCAAGCACTGGAGAGTCCTCCGTTTTCTTTCTTGTCGTCGTAAATGCTTTTAAAATATCCTCACGACGCGTTGTTCCCACATAAAAACCAAGGTACCCAAAGATAATACTAAGGGCGATTGGTAATGCTTGCGTAATCGCTGGAATTTGTAAGTTTGTAAATGGCAATCCAACGAGCCATGCTACTAAGAGTCCAATCAGTGCTCCAATCATTCCAAAGAGTAAATAGCTCACAGAAAGTTGGCTAACGAGTTTTTCAAGTCTACGAATACCTGCTAAAATCGGTTCTGTTACGAAAAATGAAATAAAGAATAAAATAATTGCACCTAACAAAATACTCGTAACTTGCGATGTTAACCATTCATTCGTAATGTCGAATGCTTGCCATAGACTTGGAAAGTACGTTGCACCTAAAGACCCTCCGAGCAATACGAAAATCAGTTGTAATAACTTTCTTCCGTATGCTCGAAATTTTTTAGGTTGTTCCATAACCATTCTCCTTTCTAATTTTCTTTTCCGAAGGCTTTGTAAATAGCTTCTTTGACAGAAGATACTCCAACGACTTCGATATTTTTTGGAAGTTCCCATCCATCTAAATTATTTTTTGGAATAAAGACACGCTTGAATCCGAGCTTTTCGGCTTCGCGAACACGGTCATAGACACGATTCACTTTACGAATTTCACCCGTCAAGCCGATTTCTCCGATAAAGCAATCGCCCATCTGCGTTTCTTTTTCCTTGTAACTTGAAACGATACTCATTGCAATCGCTAAGTCGACTGCCGGTTCGTTCAGTTTCAAACCACCTGTTGATTTAAAGTAAGCATCTTGATTTTGTAATAGAAGTCCTGCACGTTTCTCCAGCACCGCCATCAAGAGCGCTACACGATTATAGTCCAAGCCACTTGTTGTACGGCGTGCATTTCCAAAGGCCGTTGGAGACAATAGACATTGCACCTCAGTCAAAATAGGCCTTGTCCCTTCAAGTGACACCACAATTGCTGAACCTGTCGCTCCAGCAAGACGTTCTTCTAAGAAGACTTCCGAAGGATTAGTCACTTCGTTCAGCCCTTCTTGATGCATTTCAAAGACCCCAATCTCGTTGGTGGATCCGAAACGGTTTTTCACGGAACGGAGCACTCGGAAACTATGATGTTTATCCCCTTCAAAATAAAGAACGGTATCCACCATATGTTCCAACATACGAGGCCCAGCCAATGCTCCCTCTTTAGTCACGTGACCCACAATAAAGATAGCAATCTGGTTGAGTTTAGCAAGTCGCATGAGTGTTGCCGTCGCCTCACGAACATGAGACACGCTTCCTGCAACCCCATTTGCTTGCGGATGGGTCATCGTTTGAATCGAGTCGATAATGACATAGTCCGGCTTCAACGCTTCCACTTGCGCAACGATATCTTCTAAGTTTGTCTCCGCATAAATATAAAATCCGTCTGCTTGCATCCCGAGACGCTCCGCACGCATTTTAATTTGAGACGCACTTTCTTCTCCGGATACATAGAGGACCGTCCCTTGTGTTTGTTGTAATTCACTAGAGACTTGTAATAATAAGGTAGATTTCCCAATCCCTGGATCCCCACCAATCAATACAAGAGAGCCTGGTACCACGCCACCCCCGAGCACACGGTCGAGTTCGCTAATCGATGTCTTCACACGATTCACGCGTTCATAAGAAACCTGGTCTAATCGCATTGGTTTTGTCTTATGTGCCTCTTCTGACTGTTGCACTAAGGAAGGACGTTTCGCATTGCTCGTCGTTTCCTTGAACTCTTCCATCGTAGACCAGTTTCCGCAGTTTGGGCATTTCCCTAAATATTTTGGTGAATTATATCCACACTCTCTACATACAAAACTTGTGGCTGCTTTTGCCATTTTGGCTCCTTTCTAACGAACGCCAGAAGAACCAAAGCCGCCTGTACGTTCATTCATATCGTTTTCTTCATCCGCATCCGCTTTTAAGAATGGTAGGAAGATTCCTTGGCCGATACGATCCCCTTTTTTAATTTCTTTATCGAATAATCCGAAGTTTAATAATTGGAAGTAAATATGCCCTTCATTATCAGGGTTGTTGTAGTAGTCGCTATCCACAATTCCCACACCGTTTGGTAAGACAAGGAAGTGTTTCAATGGGTTACTTGAGCGGTTTGCTAATTGCAAGTACTCATCTTCTTGCATATAAGACTTGATTCCTGTTGGAACAAGCACTGGTTTTAAGACTTTTTGCTCTTTTGCCAATTCTTCTTCTACTTTTTCTTTATCCGTTGTATAAATCCATTGTTTTAATTGAGTGGCTGCAAATTTGAAAAGCATTTTCCAAATACTTGGTAATACGATATCTTCAGCAGCTTCGAAGTCATATCCTGCTGAATGTTTTGTCGAACGTTTTGGAACAGTGATTCCTTTTCCTTCATAAGCAGATACGATTTCAAATCCACGTTTTCTTTCCATTTCATCACCTTTTTCATTTAATTTCTAACCCTTATCATAACATTGTTTTTCCAGAGTTGCATCCGTTCTCAATCAAAACTTAAAATATAACGCTTCTTTATTATAAGTTATGACAAAATTCCAACATTCGAACCGTGATTTCGGCAAAGTGCACAATTTTTGTAAGCCTTTTTGTGCAATCTTCCCTATCAGTTTTCCTCAAAACATCGTAAACTGATAGTGTTAAAATATTTATAGGGGGAAATCCTAATGGTAGAAATGCAATTAAACCATATTCACAAAAAATATGACAACGCGGAAAACTATTCCGTAACAGACTTTAACTTACACATCAAAGATCGCGAATTCATCGTATTCGTAGGACCTTCTGGATGCGGTAAATCAACTACACTTCGTATGATTGCTGGTCTTGAAGATATTTCTGAAGGGGAATTAAAAATCGGCGACGTTGTGATGAACGACGTAGCTCCAAAAGATCGTGATATCGCAATGGTATTCCAAAACTATGCCCTATACCCTCACATGAGCGTATATGACAACATGGCATTCGGTTTGAAATTACGTAAATACGACAAAGCTGAAATTGATAAACGCGTTAAAAATGCTGCTGAAATCTTAGGCTTAGCGCAATACTTAGAACGTAAACCAGCTGCTTTATCTGGTGGTCAACGTCAACGTGTAGCTTTAGGACGTGCGATCGTTCGTGATGCGAAAGTATTCTTAATGGACGAACCTCTTTCTAACTTAGATGCTAAATTACGTGTTGCGATGCGTGCTGAAATTGCGAAATTACACCGTCGTTTAGAAACAACAACAATTTACGTAACTCACGACCAAACAGAAGCGATGACAATGGCTGACCGTATCGTTATCATGAAAGACGGTTTCGTACAACAAATCGGTACTCCACAAGAAGTGTACAACACTCCTAACAACGTATTCGTAGCAGGCTTCATCGGATCACCAGCAATGAACTTCTTCAATGTAACATTGAAAGATGGCGTGATTTCAAATGGTAAAGGTTTATCATTACAATTACCTGAAGCGAAGAAAAAACTTCTTGAAGAAAAAGGTTACAACGGAAAAGAATTAATCTTCGGTATTCGTCCTGAAGATATCAAAGGTGCTCAAATTGCTATTGATACTTATCCATCATCTTCAGTGAAAGCAGAAGTTGTCGTATCAGAATTACTTGGTGCAGAAACAATGCTTTACACTCGTGTTGACGATACTGAATTCGTATCTAAAGTGGATGCACGTGACTTCCACAACCCAGGCGAAACAGTTGAATTAGCATTCGACTTAAACAAATCTCACTTCTTCGACAAAGAAACAGAACAAGTGATTCGCTAATCATCTATAATTGAAAAAGCTGACAGCTCTAATTGAGAGCTGTCAGCTTTTTTGTATTTATTTTACTCTTGTACTTCTTGAAACTCACAGTCAAAGCGATAGGCAAAGAATTTTTCAATCACGGATTTGATTTCTTCATCACTAAGATTTTGAATAACACTGTCAAAATCAATCGCTTCTAATTCTTCCTCAGTAAGCTTTTGATAAGGCGGTAACTCGGAGTATTGCCTTAATTCATCATAGACAATGAAGTCCCCATCGATAAACGATTCGATGAGTCCTCGTCTTTGAAGAAGATAAAATAACTCTTGGTAGCTATCCCCTGTAAAACGATACACCGTCTTATCCGAATAAATTCCACAACAATGCGTTTGATTTAAATTTAATTTTACTTTGGTCATCTTTTTCTGCCTCCAGTATTTTTTAAAACGGATAAATCTCATCAGAATCTACGGAACATTTACGGAACAAAACCTCTATAAATGTTGGTATATAAGGAACTTTTAAGGAGAAGAGGAGATTTGAACTCCCGCGCCGCTTTCACGACCTATCGCATTTCGAGTGCGACCCCTTCAGCCTCTTGGGTACTTCTCCATGTTTTTAGTATAGTACGGATTTTTTCTTCAATCAATGCTTTTTTGCACAAAAAAACCACCGACACTTGGCCGGTGGAAAAAAGGATTAGAAATATTTATTTGGGAGGATAAATATTCTCTTTGGGAATAATTAAAGTATAGAGGCACATTATGAAAATAGTATGAAAATACAATTTTAATTTTGCAGTTTCTTTTCACTTTTTCTATGAGTATCTTTACTTATTTATGATATGCATGACCGGTATTAATACGAAACGCACGGTAAATTTGTTCAGTTAATACAAGTCTCATGAGTTGATGAGGTAAAGTAATGCGCCCAAATGAAATTTTACGGTCGGCACGTTTTTTCACCGCCGGGCTTAAACCAAGAGATCCACCAATGACAAAGACCATCGAGCTCTTACCGTGAAGTGCGAAGTCATCCATTTCTTTGGCCAATTGTTCAGAACTGACTAAGTCCCCTTCGATTGCCATGGCCACAACAACATCCCCATCTTTAATCTTAGCAAGGATCCGTTCTCCCTCTTTTTCGAGCACTTGTTCCATTTCTTTATCGCTTAAGTTTTCAGGAGCCTTCTCATCTGGCACTTCGACTACTTGAAACTTACAGTAGCTGCCTAAGCGTTTTGCGTATTCATCGATACCTTGTTTTAAATATTTTTCTTTTAATTTTCCTACACTCACAATTGTGATATTCATTTGATCCCCTCATTTCACAAATTATCTTACCTTTTTTTGAAAAAAATTGCTTGTTTTATCCCTTTATTCACAGTTATCCACAAAGTTATCCACATGTACACATGTTCGCCCCTAAATTTTGAGCCTTTTTTATAAAAAACACTAGATATTGATTCAAAATTTTTATTTGTTATCTAATTGTTATATTTCCTAAGGGTGTAAAAGCATCAGTTATCCACAGTTATCCACACACTTTTTGTGTATACAAAAATTCCGTTATATCAACGTTTCTAATAGTTCTCTATCAAAGTTATCCACAATAAAATTTTATCATGTGAATAACTTTTTTCAACAAAATCCATTAATTAAGCCATTTCTAGCGGATACATTTTCAACAATAATTTTAACTTTCACAGACTTGACATGGGGGGTAAGCCCTACTTTTCCACAGACTTATCCACATTTTTGTGGATAAGTTTGTGGAATGTCACAAAAAAGCCGAATAGCAATCCGCTATCCGGCTCCTTGTTTGTTATTTTTATAAACTTGGACTGTTTGTTTCTGTTAGAGAAATCGTCGTTGTTTGTTTTTGTCCATTTCTATAGTAAGTGACTTCCATCTTATCGCCAACTTTATGGCTGTAAAGAACTTTACGTAAGTTTTGAATTCCTTGAATCTTTTGTCCATCCATTTCAACGATGACATCATATGCTTGTAATCCTGCTGCTTTGGCACTACCATTTGCCATCACTTCTGCAATAACGACTCCGCTCTTAACATCTTTTGGTAAATTCAATTGCTCAATCACTCGTTCGTTCACACTTGATAAGTTCACCATTGAAATTCCAAGAGCTGGACGTGTAATTTTCCCGTTCGTTTCAAGTTGTTTAATTATCGCAGCTACTTCATTACTTGGAATTGCAAATCCCATCCCTTCAACAGAAGACTTAGAAATCTTCATTGAGTTGATTCCGATAAGCTGACCGGCGCTATTAATTAACGCTCCACCTGAATTCCCTGGGTTAATCGCCGCATCTGTTTGAATCGCCGTTACAACCCAGTCTTCTTGTCCATCGCCATCAACGTCTGTAGCAACAGAACGGTTCGTTGCTGAGACAATCCCTTGCGTTACACTTGTTGCAAATTCACTTCCAAGAGGTGAACCAATCGCGATGGCTGTTTGCCCCACTTCAACCTCATCAGAGTTTGCAAATTCTGCGACAGTTGTAACATTTGTATTGGCAATACGAATCACGGCTAAGTCTGTCCATTGGTCACTACCAACAAGCTCAGCTTTTTCACGTGTTCCGTCTGCTAAAAGAACTTCTAATTCTTGTGATTTCGCAATCACGTGATAGTTCGTCACGATATAGGCATATCCATTTTCGTTTTTATAGATAACTCCACTACCTTCAGAAGCAGTCGCTAATTCTCCTCCTGTTTGTTGTGTGCCATATAAATTATTTCTTGAAGTTGCTTGTTTGTTAATAACTGAAACAACCGCGTTTTTCACTTCAGCAACTACTTTAGTGATATCTGTTCCACCTTTTGTTCCTGTAGATGCATTTGTCGTTTCTACTTTTGATTGTGAGGGTTGTGTGGCAGGTGTTGTTGCTTGGTTTGCTGGATTGGTTATAGCCATAATTCCAACTCCTCCGGCAACAGCGATTGCTCCTCCCACTAATCCACCGATAAAGCCATTTTTAAAAGCTTTAGAAGATTTTTTTCTTGTTAATTGTTCTTGTGTCATCTGCTCACTCCTCTCGTTTGTAAGTATACAATAATTTTTCCATATGAAATTTATATGAAATAAAGCTTACAGAGTCTTTAAAAAACTCTTTCGTTATTCCTAAGTTTTTAAACCGTAAATAATTTTGTAGGCTCATACGGATCCGTGTGGTATAACTCGAATGCTTGATGAACGCCTTTATCATGCGTTTGGAAGATGCTTTCGGCTGTCTGATAGGCGATTTCCTTCATATTATTATCCTGACTTAAGTGGCCAAGATAAATCCGTTTTGTACGGTCTCCCATCATTTCACACATTGCAAGCGCACCATCATCATTCGATAAGTGCCCTTTGTCGCTTAAAATACGTTGTTTCAAATGCCAAGCGTATGGTCCCATTCGAAGCATTTCCAAATCATGATTACTCTCGATGAGGTATGCATCTGCATTTTTCAACAGACCTCTTAATTTATCACTGACATAGCCTGTATCTGTCAACATGACGAACTGCTTGCCCTCACGTTGGAAGCTATAAAATTGAGGAGCTGCTGCATCATGGGATACTGCAAAACTCATCACGTCTAAGTCTCCAAACGTTAACGTCTCTCCTATGTTGAAGATTTCCTGTTGTTCGAGGGCGACTTTCCCGATTTTACCAGCCATGGCTTGCCATGTTTTTTCATTGGCATAAATTGGAATGTGGTACTTACGAGCCAAAACTCCAATCCCTTTAATATGGTCGGAATGTTCATGGGTGACGAGAATCGCATCCACATCTGAAATGGAACGATTAATCTTCTCCATTTGCGCAGCAATGGCTTTACCAGTGAGTCCACAGTCCACTAATATTTTTTGTTTTGGTGTTTCGATGTAAGTAGCATTTCCCGAGCTACCACTCGCGAGTAAACTCACTTTCAAACCTGATTCTTGCATGTTTATTCCCTTCTTATTGTTGCTGTACTGTTTGCGTTGTTGTTGTATTATTGGTCGTTGTACGTTGCGTTTGTGTATTAGCGGTTTCGAGTGTTTCGTTTGCTAATATCGTTCCATGAATCGCATCCACACGACGGGCAATTAATTGTCCATCGGCTTGACGAATTTCAATATACCATGCTGGTGAGTAAATTGAAAAATCTTTTAACACTAGCGATTGGTAATACGATAATTTCACCGATTGAACGGTTGCTTTTGAATTAATACGCCCTCCCAAGTAAAGAATTTCTACTGCTTTTTTAGCGGTAATCAATTCACGTTCTTTCCCAAGTACTTGTACCGTTCCAGCAAAAATTTGCTCGTAGCTGACAACTTGGTCATTGGCATTAATCGTGAAAATAATCTGGCTTGACCCATCCATAATTGTTAACTTATCTGCTTTTTGCGTATAAATCACTTTACGTGTAGTTGGATTATAGGAAGACCATGTATAGTATTCCCCGAAAGCCACTTGATTCGTTTCGATGATTTTCGTTAAATCTGCGAAACTATCTGCTGACACAGATCCACTTAAGTCTAGTTGAATAGGCGTAATGAATTGGCCATTGATGACCCCTTTGTCGATTGTCACGACTTGGTTTGGTAAACTAGATAATTTACCCTCAGTGGATTCTGGCGTCACTTGTACAATCGGAAAGGCTTCTGCCGTCGCATTCAGCGTTGGTAATGTAATTCCGTCTAGCTTCATTTGGTCGATAACGTTAATACTCGTATTCAACGGATTTTTCGTGTCGTTTCGTTTTTGCCACACTAATCCGAATAAGAATAAATCGAGGATGAAGAAGCAGACGATGAGAACGACTGCGCTTCTCTTAAAATCCATCTGCATCACCTCCCGTTGTTGTCGGTCCATTTGCTGGTTCTGTTTGACTCTTTTCAGCTTTTAATTCAGCCAGAGTCTTCCAAGTCCCATTCTTTTTAATGTACCACGTTGGTGTAAACTCAACGATTTGTACACTTTCACTACTAATCGTCCATGAATATCCAATTCGAATATCTTCAATCTCATTCATAACGAAACCTTCGTTTAACATCTCTGTCACAATCGTCTTCCCACCAACAACCGTTACCTTCTTACTTTTTGTCGGTAATGGAGTTTGCGCAATCAGCGAAGAAGTTCTCATTTTTTCGATGCCGGTCGTATTAGCTTTAATTTGCGTAAATCCTTCTTTCCCACTTGATAAAATTGGATAAGAATCCACATAACGGGCATATTCAACGAGATTATTATTTAAGTCCACCGAGAATAGACTTACGCCTAACTGCCATCCGCCGAGACGTTTCATCTGATTGAAGGTTTGCGTTAAGTTATTCGTATACAGGAGCGTTTCTTCTCCAGAACGATTTTCAAAGAATGTGACGATATTGGTTGTACGGTCCAATTTCAATTGTGACAAGTTATCATTGTACACAACCGTTTTTCCATCTCCACGCGTACGGATTTCTGATTGATTTCCAAAGAGTTGACTAATGTAGAAACTCATTGGGATTTGTTCAATCAAATAGGCCGATTGTTCTACTGTTACATCCTCTTGTTCAACAAAGAATTGCTTTGTCTTTCCACGATACGATTCTACTTCATAAAAGTCAGCATCTGCATATAAAGCCTCTAGCGCTGTTTTTAGACTCTCGTCAATTTTGGCACTATAGAGTTGCTTCGTATCATCATTGATGAAATAAGCTGTGTGCGGATCATCGGTACGAATCACAATTCGTGAAAAACGATCATTTACAAAATCATCCGGATTCGATTCAAAATAACGATTCACAATTCCAAATGAATGTAATCCATCAAATATAATCTGAACACGTGCTTCTCGTAATACAAGATTTTCATAAGATGTTTCATCCATCATTTCCAAACGTGTTACATTTGAAAAACGTTTAAGCAGCTGTGTGTTGACTTCTTTCAAAATAGAAGCATTACTTGTCATCTCGAATTTATTTTTATTTGTAAGAACTAAGCGCGTAGGTCTAAATACATCTTCTGTTGTATACGTCGCACGAACTTGTACACCAGAATCCTGTGTTGTCGCTACATTATTATTTTGTTTTTGAGTGGTAAAGAAATCTACCGGACGGACAACAATAAGATACGTAAATATAAAACTAATCGCCATCAAAATAACTAGTGCTGTTAGCATTACTCGATAACGTTTAAAATTCATCCCATTCACCGTCCTCTTCAAATGGAACATATGGTAGAGAAACAAAGAATGTAGACCCTTTGTTTTCAATACTGTTCACCCAAATTTTTCCACCGTGTAATTGGACAACCTCTTTCGCGATAGCCAGTCCAAGACCACTACCACCCATCGCTCTTGAACGAGCCTTATCCACACGGTAGAAACGGTCGAATAAGTGTGGAATATCCTTACGCGGAATTCCCAACCCTTCGTCGCTGACACTCACGATTAAATCGGTATGAGTTTCCATCAGACGAATGATAATACGGCCCCCGTCTGGAGAATATTTAATCGCATTATTGATAATATTATCCAATACCTGAGTAATCTTATCTTGATCGATTTCTACCCATAAATCTCGTTGAGTGATATCCGTTAAAATACGGTAATTCTTTTCACGATATTGGTCACTTGAAAGTACCATATCGAAACGGTTGGCAATATGTTTTACCAACTCATTCATATTGACGAATTCCTTATCGAGTTCTAAACGGTTTTGGTCCATACGTGATAAGTTCAGTAAGTCCGTAATCATACGCATCATACGGTCCGTCTCCGTTTCGATTACATGTAAGAATTCTGGTGCAATTTCTTTATTTTCCCATGCCCCATCTACTAACGCTTCTGTATAACTCTTAATACTTGTTAGAGGTGTGCGTAATTCATGGGAAACGTTCGATACGAAATTACGACGTTCGCGGTCAATCTTCTCTTGTTCGGTAACGTCTGTTAACACGCAGACAAGACCGCTAATAAATCCAGATTCACGCTGAATCACTGAGAATTCACATTGAACAATCGTATCTTCGCCATCTTCTTCAAAGGTAATCATCCGTTCTTCTTGAGACTCTAGTAAATCTCTAAAAGTAACCGTGCGATCGAGTCTTAATACATCTAATAATGGTGTTCCTACAATCCGTTCGCTACGTAAGTTTAAAATATCTAACGCAGCAGCATTGATAATCACAATACGTCCACGACGGTCGGTGGCAATAACCCCGTCACTCATATGACGAAGGACACTATCCAGCCTTTGCCGTTCCGCTTCGGTTCCTTCTTGGGCTTCCTTAATCTTCACAGAGAGATCGTTAATCGCTTGTCCAAGTTGTCCAAGCTCGTCGTCTCCGTAAATCATCACTTCACCTGTATAGTTTCCTTCAGCAATTTGTTCCGTTTGTTGCTTCATCTCTGCGATTGGACGAGTAATCCCTTGAGAAATCATTACCGTAATCACAATCGCTAAAATAATAACGAAGATTGACGAGCTGATAAAGATAATTCCGATATCTTTTACTTGTGCATAACGCGATTCGATATTCGATGTCACCGAAATAATCCCAACCGGATTTCCTGAAGCAGTATTCACTGGATCAATTGGTGAAACATATTTCCAATAACGCGTTTCTCCTTCAGTAAAGTTATAGCTTTGAATGGTATTTGAAACAACAACTTGTTGCACATCTGTTTCCGTTGAACGCGTTCCGACCACAGATTGCTGCGTTTGGTTCGTTGTTCCCAAAATATACCCTTGCATATCCATAATTCGAATTTCGACAATACTATTCCCTGTAGGGTAATCTTGTAGTAATTGCGAAATTTCAGCTATCTTCGCTTCATCCGTTGCATCTTTTGCCAAAATTGGTTGTACGTTATTCTTCAAGAATCCTACTTGCAGTTGGATTTGTTCCTGGAAGTTAGACACCATTTGCGATTCTAATTGGGTTAAGAAGTTCGCGACAATCAGTTGCAGCGAAATGACTAAGAGCAGGATGAACAGCATCGGAATCTTAAATTGAATGGAACGAAAGAATCGTTTCACTGTCTTCATGAGTCATTTTCCCCTCTACTTTTTTAGCAAAATACGCTTTTCTTGCCGGTAGATTAGGTGGCAAGGAAAAGCGCATTTCAATCTTAAGCTTCTTTTTCTTGATCTGGGGTCTTAATGTAGTAACCTACCCCACGACGAGTCATAATCCATGTTGGATGACTCGGTGTGTCTTCAATTTTTTCACGTAAACGACGAACTGTTACGTCTACTGTACGAACATCCCCAAAGTAATCATAACCCCATACCGTTTGCAATAAGTGTTCACGAGTAATCACTTGTCCGATATGTTTTGCTAAATAGTGAAGTAATTCAAACTCACGGTGCGTTAATTCGATTTCTTCGCCACGTTTTGAAACCACATAAGCATCTTCATGGATAATGAGTGAGCCTAATACGATTTCGTTTGCAGTTTTTTCTTCTTCAGTTTCGGCTGGAACTAATTGTTGACGACGTAAGTTTGCTTTCACACGCGCGATTAACTCACGGTTTGAGAAAGGTTTTGTCACATAGTCATCCGCTCCAAGTTCTAATCCTAAAACTTTATCAATTTCAGAGTCTTTCGCTGTCACCATGATAATTGGGACATTGCTTGTTTTACGAATTTCACGGCATACTTCTAAGCCATCAATTTTCGGTAACATTAAGTCTAAAATAACTAAATCTGGATTTTTTTCATTGAAAGCCACCAGACCCTCTTCACCGTCAAAGGCTGTAACTACTTCAAAGCCCTCTTTTGTAAGACTAAACTTGACGATATCTGAGATTGGCTTTTCATCATCTACAACTAGGATTTTTTTCATATAAATCCTCCTTTACTCTATTTCTTTTTTATGCCCAAACACTTTCTAAAATGTTGGTTTGTTCTCTATCTGGTCCTACACTGAATGTAGAAATTCGTACACCGACTAATTCTGAAATACGGCGAACATAGTTGCGTGCATTTTCAGGAAGCTCTTCAAGTGAACGGCATCCTGTAATGTCTTCACTCCATCCTGGTAGTTCTTCATACACAGGTTCGCATTGTCCTAATTCTACTAGGCTTGCTGGGTAGTGAGAAATTTCTTCTCCATTTGGCTTACGGTAAGCCACACAGATTTTAATCGTTTCTAATCCGGTTAATACATCGATACTGTTCAAGCTTAAGTTTGTAATGCCTGATACACGTTTAGAGTGACGCATTACAACGCTATCGAACCAACCAACACGTCTTGGACGTCCAGTTGTTGTACCGTATTCACGTCCGACTTCACGAATACGTGAGCCGATTTCATCGAATAATTCTGTTGGGAAAGGTCCATCTCCTACACGAGAAGTGTACGCTTTACATACCCCAACGACTTTATTAATTTTTGAAGGTCCAACACCGCTACCGATAGTCACCCCACCAGCAACTGGGTTTGAAGATGTTACAAATGGATATGTTCCTTGGTCGATATCCAACATAACCCCTTGTGCGCCTTCGAATAATACACGTTTTCCTTGGTCTAATGCATCGTTTAAAATCACTGAAGTATCGCAAACGTATTTCTTCATTTGTTGACCATATTCGTAGTACTCTTCAAAAATATCATCGAATTCGATTGGCTCTGCATCGTACATTTTAGTGAAGAGACGATTCTTTTCGGCTAAGTTGATTTTTAGACGTTCAGCAAATACTTCACGGTCTAGTAAGTCTGCCACACGAATCCCAACACGTGCTGCTTTATCCATGTAGCAAGGTCCAATCCCTTTGTTCGTTGTTCCAATTTTGTTGTCGCCTTTAGCTTCTTCTTGTAATTGGTCTAAGCGAATATGGTATGGCAAGATGACATGCGCGCGGTCTGAAATACGTAAGTTATCAGTAGTCACATTTCTTTCGTGTAAATACACAAGTTCTGTGATTAGAGATTTTGGATTTAATACAACCCCATTCCCGATCACGCTGATTTTCTCGGATGAAAAAATCCCTGACGGAATTAAGTGAAGTTTATAAGTCACTCCATTGAATTGAATCGTATGTCCTGCGTTGTCTCCGCCTTGATAACGGGCAATGACTTCTGCGTTCTCACTAAGGAAGTCGGTAATTTTCCCTTTACCTTCATCTCCCCATTGTGTTCCTACTACTACTACTGATGACATTTGACGCACCTCTTCTTTGTATTATTCATTTAAATGTCTATTAGGCCATTGGAGCGTTTTGCTCAATTCCATCCGGCAAAAGATTTGTAAATTTATTAAATTCTTTCATGAAGTTCAATTCAACCGTTCCACGCGGACCGCTACGGTTTTTCTCGATAATGACTTCAATGGTACTATTTGGTTCCACCTCTGGCACATGTCCATTCTCATCTGGCTCTTGACGATAGTAATCATCACGATATAAGAATGCTACGATATCTGCATCTTGCTCGATAGATCCAGATTCACGAATATCTGACATGATTGGTCGTTTATCTTGACGTTGTTCCACACCACGCGATAATTGCGAAAGTGCGATAACGGGAACTTTTAATTCCTTCGCTAATTTCTTCAAGTTACGAGAGATTTCAGAAACCTCTTGTTGACGACTCTCTTTTCCATTTCCTTCAATCAACTGCAAGTAGTCGATGACGACTAGTCCAAGATTATTACGCTCTTGTTTTAGACGACGACATTTTGCACGGATTTCAGCAACACGAATTCCTGGAGTATCATCAATAAAAATTGGTGCTTCAGATAACGCTCCGGTCGCAACGAAATATTGCGTATACTCTTCAGGCGTTAATTTACCAGTCTTCAAATGTCCCGCATTGATGCTGGCATGAGAACAGATAATACGCTCTACAAGGGACTCAGCACCCATTTCAAGACTGAAAATGGCTACCGTTTCGTTCAGGTTCACGGCAACGTTCTTTGCAATATTCAATACAAAGGCCGTTTTACCGACAGATGGACGAGCTGCTAAGATGATTAACTCATCCGGATGTAGCCCTGATGTCATTCTGTCTAAGCCGATATACCCTGTTGCAATCCCTGTAACCTCACCATTGTTTTTTGCACGTTCTTCTAAGCTTTCATAAGCAGTACGAAGAACCGAGCTAATTGGAATGAATCCTGCTTTATTACGTCCTTCCGATACTGAAAGAATATCTCTCTCAGCAGTATCCAAAACGTTAGCAATTGGTTCATCCTCTTGGTAAGCATTTTTTACAATATTTGTCGAAGTTTTAATTAATTTACGGCGCGTAGATTTTTCTAAAACGATTTGTGTATAGTATTCTACGTTCGCTGCAGTTGGCACTTTATCAAGAAGCTCGATTAGCGTAACTTCTCCACCAATATTCTCCATCTGATTTTTTTGTCTTAAAATCTCAGAAACGGTGATCGCGTCAATATCGATATTGTTTTGATTTAATTCAATCATTGCCGCAAAAATTAATTGATGAGAAACACGATAGAAATCTTCCGGTGTCAAAAATTCCATAACCGAAATAATCGAGTCACTAGCAAGAAGAATAGACCCTAAAACGGCTTCTTCTGCCTCAATATTTTGTGGCGGAACTAAATTTGGATATAGTTCTTCCATTCAAACACCCTTTCTACTAAAAATAACCATAAAAATACAGTTTCATTGTATCATAAAACGCTGTAATAAAACAGAAGATTGAGTCTTTTCTGGAATGGAAACTGGATTGTTTCTTTACAACTTTGTGAACAGTATCACATACTTAAATCAAAAAGAAAAGGATTCTCTACAATGGGAAAATCCTTTGTATTTCTTATTATTGAGCTACGATATTGACCGTCATTATCGCTTGTACATCGTGATGTAACTTAACTGGAACACGAGTATATCCTAAGGCACGAATTGGTGCTGCTAATTCGAATTTACGACGATCGAGTTCAACATTGAATGTTTTGTTGAATTCTTCAGCAATTTGTTTTGCTGGGATAGCTCCGAATAAACGTCCATCTTCCCCTGCTTTCGCTTTAATGGTTACAACTGTATCTTCACGTTCTAAGAACTCTTTTAATTCTTTTGCTTTTGCTAATAATTCAGCATTATGTTTTTCTTCAGCTTTCTTTTGACCTGATAAAGTTGCTAAGTTTGCTGAAGTTGCTTCTTTAGCCAATCCATTTTTGATTAGGAAGTTTTGTGCGTATCCATCTGCAACGTTTTTAACGTCACCTTTTTTACCTTTACCTTTTACATCTTTCAAGAAAATTACTTTCATGTTTCTTCCTCCTAATTATAAATTAATTTCACTACCAATTTCTTCGATGACTTGAATCAATTGGCGGATTGCTTCTTTAATAGTGATATCCGATAACTGTGTAGCAGCATTTGATAAATGTCCGCCACCACCCATTTTTTCCATCACACGTTGTACGTTTTTGTTCCCTAAACTACGAGCACTAATACCCACACGACCGTCATTACGTTTTGTAACTACAAATGAAGCATCGATATTTTCCATCGACAACATCATATCAGCCGTTTGAGCTGCTACAACTGTCGGATATACGGTATTTTCTTCACCGTGAACAATTCCGACATTGTTAGGAAGCATTTCGAGCGAATTTAGTAAATGCGAACGCATTAAGTACGTATCTACATTTTCCTTTAATAAGCGTTGAATCAGAATCGTATCAGCCCCAACGGATTTCAAATAACTGGCCGTATCAAAGGTACGTGACCCTGTACGAAGCGTGAAATTACGCGTATCTACAATGATACCACCAAGCAAGGTTGTTGCTTCGATTGGTTGAATCTTCTCAGCATCTTCTGATTGATATTCTAGTAATTCTGTAATCAATTCACCAGCAGATGAAGCATATGGTTCAATATAAACCAAGTCAGGGTTTTCAGGGAATTCCTCTCCACGGCGATGATGGTCAATAATCACCAATTTATTCGCTTTTTTAACGATCGATGGAGCAGCGCATAGGGAAGGCTTACTTACATCGACAATAATAACTAAAGTATTTTCAGTAAGTAGTGTTTCCGCCATTTCTGGATTTACGATAGAAGAAGAGAGGCGTTCATCATTCTTAATGACTTCCATCAATTTCTTGATATCATGCGAATATTGCTCTGGATTTGTAACAATCCATGAGGTTTTACCGTGCATTTTAGCGATTCTTCGAATTCCTAAACAGCCACCAATACAGTCCATATCCGGATATTGATGTCCCATAACCATTACTTGATCTGCCTCTGCAATAAGATTCTCTAACGCTTGAGAAACCATGCGAGAACGCACTCGTGTACGTTTCTCTAATGGATTACTTTTACCGCCATAGAAACGTGTTTCTTTGTTTTTAGAACGAACAACGACTTGGTCACCGCCACGTCCTAACGCTAAATCAAGATTTTCTTGGGCAAATTTAGCAATTTCACCATAATTCATTTCTTCTTGAGTATCATCTGCATACGAGAATCCCATACTTACAGTTAATGGAGTATTTTGCTGTGCAGTTGTCTCACGAACACGGTCAATAATCTCGAATTTCGTTTTCTCAAGCTCTGAAAGGATATGTTTATCTAAAAATGCGACAAATCGGTCTGAACTCACACGTTTTAAGTAGATATTATTGTGATTTGCCCAGCTAGTAAGCTGATTGGTCACGAAGTTATTCAAATTAGACTTCTTACGATCGCTCAGCGATTGAGAGACTTCAGCAAAATTATCGACAAAGATTTGCCCAAATACAGGTCTTTCGTCTAAATAAGTCTCTTTAATCAACGTATATTCCGTAATATCCATCATGTAGAGCATTCCAATATCGTTATGGTAGACTGTTTGGAAGTATTTATCTTTCCAATGGACTACATTATCTTTATCATCGCCCAGATTCTTTACAATCGTTGCTAAGTCTTGATCGACTACCTCCAGTTTGAACCCTAATAGTTCTTTACGTTCGAAATACTTTTGTAAATAAGGGTTAATCCACTGAATTTCACGATTATCATCTAATAAAAGCATTCCAATCGGCATTTTAATAGAGGCATCTTGTGAACCTTTATTAATTTTATACGATAAGTTCGTTACATAGTGATTCGTTTCTTGAATAATGTACTTTGCAAACGAATAGAGGAGTGTCCCTAATAAAATAACAAATAAAGTAAGGATTAGTCCCATCCATATATTCATCACGTACGCAATAATCAGCATACAGAGAATGATTGCTATAAATGATAATCCGTATTTCTTCATCGTTTCATTTTTAAGAAATGTCGGTAAAGCCTTTATATGTTCTTTTAGGCTTTTCTTCATTACTGCACCTTCTTTCTATAGACTCTATTTTACCATATTTTTAGGAAATCGTCAGTTCTTCTAAAATGTTTCACGTGAAACATTTTGTAGAAAGAGGGTAGAGTAGTTCATAAATGTTTCACGTGAAACATTCTGATGTAATTTGTTATTAAACTGCTATTTTATAAATTTTGAGTACTGATAAGAGTTTAATGTTCTTATGAGTGACGAAAATCTCATCATTAACACTTTAAACTTTTTGATAGATACTAAATAAAATAAAAAAGGATTGAGAAATTCTCAATCCTTTTATTCATTAATTATTAGTCAACTGTTGTGAATGGTAATAATCCCATGATACGAGCACGTTTGATTGCAACAGTTAAAGTACGTTGGTGTTTAGCACAAGTACCTGTCACACGACGTGGTAAGATTTTACCTTTTTCAGAAATGTAACGTTTTAATAATTCTACATCTTTGTAATCAATGTAGTCTACGTGGTTTGCACAGAAGTAGCAAACTTTTTTACGACGGCGTTGACCGCCACCTCTACGTTGTTGAGCCATTATGGTATCCTCCTTTTAAACTTTAGAATGGTAAATCATCATCTGAAATGTTGATTGTCTCTCCATTACTTAAAAATGGATCAGACATTCCACCACCGAATGATGAAGTAGGAGTGTTAAACTGATTAAAGTTATTTGTTTGATTTTGTTGGAATCCGCCTTGTGTGCTTGGTTCGTTTGCAGGGCGTTGTTCAGTAATATTACGTGATTCTAACAATGAGAAGTTCTCAGCTAGCACTTCAGTTACATAAACTTTTTGGCCTTGTTGGTTATCATAGCTACGAGTTTGAATACGTCCTTCAATTCCTACTAGTGAGCCTTTACGAGTGAAATTCGCAAAGTTCTCAGCAGCTTTACTCCACATTACACAGTTGATAAAGTCCGTTTCACGTTCACCATTTTGGTTTTTGAAACGACGTTCAACTGCAACCGTGAAGGTAGCATAAGCAGTTCCGCTTGAAGTATAACGTAAATCAACGGCACGTGTTAAGCGTCCAACTAATACAACATTATTAATCATTTAATTCTTACTCCTTTCAAGATTTATGTTTACTTATAATAAACAATTATGCTTCTAATTTAACGATCATGTGACGTAAGATGTCATTGTTGATTTTCGCTAAACGGTCGAATTCATCGATTGCAGCAGCATCTTCAGCAGTGATGTTCACTAAGTGATAGATACCTTCTTGGAAATCTTTAATTTCGTATGCAAAACGACGTTTCGCCCAGTCTTTTGATTCAACAACAACTGCACCGTTGTCTGTTAAAACAGCATCAAATCTTGCAACCAATTCAGCTTTAGCAGCTTCATCGATGTTTGGACGGATGATATATAAAATCTCGTATTTTGATGTTTGACTCATTGACTGTCACCTCCTTATGGACTTTTGGCCTACTGAATTTTCAGTAAGCAAGGAGAGTATCATTTCTAATACTCACGTTCAATCATTATAGCAAACAAAGCTATAGAATGCAACAGAAATCCGCGCTGCAGAGGTGCTCAGGAAAGTTTGTCAGTAGCAAAAGAGTTGTAAAAAAGTTTCGATATATCATATCTGATATGAAACATATATGTTACAATTAGCTTATAAAGGAATGAGGGGGAGAAAGAGAAAATGGTGGATTATTTAAAACGGCTTTTTGACCGTCTTGACGCGAAATATGAGACTTTTAGGGATGATTTTGAGGCAGAATATTTCCTTCAGAAAAATGCCTTATCGATGATCCGGCTTAGACACGATTCTGGACTAACTCAAACGGAATTCGCTAGAAACGCCGGTATGACGCAAGGAAATCTTTCTAGGCTTGAAAAAGGAAAATATAATCCTACGCTTTCATATCTTCAAAAAATTGCGAGTAAAAATGGGTATGATTTAGACATTCGTTTTAAGAAAAAGAAGCGATAAATACGATGAAATCAACAAAAAAAGCTCCTACAGCCAAAAACTGTAGGAGATATTTTTTTTAAATTTATTCCCAAACTTCATGAACGATTTCATCAATCAGTTTTAATTTATCCCATTGGGCTTCAATCGTTAAAATATTGCCTTCTTCGGTCGAAGAGAAACCACATTGAGGGCTGAGGCATAGTTGTTCAAGGGGAACATACTCACTTGCTTCTTTAATACGAGCAATGACTTCGCCTTTATCTTCTAAGTCTCCTGATTTAGAAGTAATTAAACCAAGAACGACTTTTTGGTCTTTAATATAGCGAAGTGGAGTAAAGTCACCCGCACGGTCACTATCATATTCCAAGAAGAATCCGTCTACACGGCAATGACCAAATAGCGTCTTCGCCACTGGTTCATAACCACCGCTAGAGAACCATGTTGAGCGGAAGTTTCCGCGGCAAATATGCATATTCACCACTAAATCTTCTGGCTTCCATTCAATCACACGGTTTATTACATCTACATAATCACGAGCGATTTGTTCGAGGTCAAATCCACGTGCTTCGTATGCTTCACGCTTATCTAACGCACAGAACTCTCCCCAGCTAGTGTCGTCTAATTGAATATTGCGGCATCCTAAGTCGTAGAAGCATTGTAGCGCCTTACGGTAAGCTGCCACCACATCATCATAGAAGAGGGCTTCATTGTCTTTATAGCGCTCAATTGGCACATAGTTTTTCTCACGAACTTGCGTAATCAAATGCAACATACTTGGTGAAGGAATCGTTAATTTCACCGGTGTATCGCCAGCGTGCTCTTTTAAGAATTTGAAGTGTTTTACGAATGGATGGTTTTCAGAGAAATCTACCTTTCCAACAATACGTAAAGTTTTTGGCTTCACATCTTTATCTTTGAATTGAACAGAGAAGTGGTCTGCTTCAACCAATTCAACTCCATCTAAGTTTTCCAAGAAATCTAAGTGCCAGAATGCACGACGGAATTCACCGTCAGTGACAGACTTAAGGCCGAGTTCTTTTTCTTTCTCGATTAGGGCGATGATTTCTTCGTTTTCAACGCGTTCGAGTTCTTCGGCAGTGATTTCTCCTGCACTAAATTTCGCACGGGCTTCTTTTAGACGTTCAGGACGTAAGAAACTTCCTACATGATCCAGTCTAAAGGGCGCTTTTTGACAACAGCTACAGTTTTCGTGATTTGACATCTATTTTCCTCTTTTCGTTTATTCGGCTTCTGGTAAATATGCAATGGCGCGAACAGGTGACCCTGGAGTACGTTTCCAGTTTGGATATGAAATTGAAATCACCGCACCCACAGCAGGAACTTGATCAAGGTTTGCTAATACTTCGACTTGGAAGATATTTTGGCTTAATAAATAGTATTCGTTTGTTAAACCATGCGCTGCTGCATGAACACCTGAGTCTGTATCTAATGTTTCATGACCAACAGCTTTCACATGACGTTCGTGAATTAGAAATTCAAGTGCATCTTTTGCCCAACCTGGTGTATGTTGAACGTCGTTTTCGTCTAAATTACGAACTTCGTCTTGACTTGGCCAACGTTTTGACCAGTCACTACGGAATGCAACAAAGGCACCTGGTTCGATTTGTCCGTATTCTTCTTCAAATGCTAAAATATCTGCTTTTGTTAATTCGAAGTTTGGATTTTCGGCTACTTCTTTTGAACGGTCGATAACATAGAGTGGTAATAATAAATCTTTCAACTCGATTTCATCGAGGAAACGTCCGCCTTCATAGAAATGGCAAGGTGGATCGATATGCGTACCGTATTGTGTAACTACGGATAGTTGTTGTACGTGGAATCCGTCTTTTAATGTAAATAAATCTTTTTGTTCTAATGCTGGTAGAGCAGGGAAGTGAGGGCTATCGGCATCGATTTGATGGCTTAAGTTTACCCATTTTGCTTGTTTTAATGTTTCATAAGCTTGTGCTAATTGTTGTTGAAATGTTGACATAGTTTTCATCCTTTCTAAATAGGGGAGGCTGTGGTTCAAACGTCATTCTCCCCACAGCCTTTTTGTTTGTTTTATAATGTGAGGTTTATTCTCCCCAAACCTCACGGGCGATTTCTGAAATCAATGCAATTTTCTTCCATTGATCTTCTTCTTTAATGACATTTCCTTCTTCTGTTGAAGCAAATCCACATTGAGTACTTAAATATAAGTTTTCAAGTGGCACGTATTGGCTCGCTTCTTTAATACGAGCGATGACTTCATCTTTGTCTTCTAAGTCCGCAAATTTTGAAGTTAAGAGTCCTAATACAACTTTCTTCTCGTTACCCACTTTAGCAAGAGGATTGAAGTCGCCAGCACGGTCTGTATCGTATTCTAAGTAGTACGCATTTACGTGTTCACCTGCTAATAATTCATCTTCTACTTTTTCGTATCCCCCTTGAGAAATCCATGTTGACCGGAAGTTACCGCGGCAAACGTGTGTGTTCACTACTAGGTCTTTTGGTAATGCATCAAGAACTGAGTTGTTTAATTGTAAGGCACGACCAGCAAAGTCACGACGAACTTCTTCTAATGGACGGTCTGCGTCGAAATGTTTTACAAAACCATCGTCTGCTAAAGCGCCCCATGTACAATCATCAAATTGAAGCGTGCGAAGACCTTCGTTGTATAAGTCTGTAATTACATCTACATATGCGTTTTTAATTGCTTCGAAAAGCTCTTTTTCTGTTGGATACACAGATGTCCACGCTGCAATATTTTCAGGTGTAAAAATTAATTCGAAATAGAATTGTGATGGAGCAGGAATTGTGAATTTCACAATAACATCTTCATCTTTCACTAAGTCACGTAAGAATTTGAAATGTTCTACGAATGGGTGGTTGTGCCCATCGATTGGAGCTGTTAATGTTGCCGTATCAGCTTTTGTTTCGACACCGTTAAATTTTAAACCGTGTTTACCTACCCTATGTTCTACGCCGTTGAATCCCCAGAAGAAGTCAAGGTGCCAGTAAGCGCGGCGGAATTCTCCGTCTGTTACACCTTTCAATCCAGCAACGATTTGTTTTTTAACAAGTTCGCGGATTTCTTTATCTTCTACAGCTGTTAATTCTTCACGTGAGATTTCGCCGTTTGCGAATTTTGCGCGTGCTTCTACTAAGTCTTTAGGACGTAAATAACTTCCTACGTGATCGACTCTAAATGGTGCTTGTAATTTTGACATTGTACATTCCTCCTATAAATAAAAAATCCTCACAGTATCGCTACTGCAAGGACGAAAATTTCGTGTTACCACCTTGTTTTGTAGAATCCTCACGAATCCTACCTTTTCGAGTACGCACACTGGGTGTTATACTCTACAGCTATAATGGGCTACCCATTTACGTCTAATGATTCGACGTAAAATCACTCCGAGGCCATCTTCAAAAACTCAATTTTATCTCTTCTCACCAACCGAGACTCTCTTAGCAAATCTTATTCTCTACTCACCTGTTCTTTGTGATGTCTTATGAATATGCTCTTAGGATAACAGAGAACAAACCGCATAGCAATAGGTTTTCTTATACCGTTTTTCTATCGATTGTTATAACTATTGGTTATATATCTGTAAAACCGTATAAAACTGGTTATAAAAAAGACTTAGAGACAATCTCTAAGTCTTACATCATTATTCAGAATCGACTAATTCATGTAATTTTTTCTTATAGTAGAATGTTGCAAAAATCGATAACCCAAGAATCAAGACAACATACGCAATGGTAATGAACCAAACGAAGGTACGATTCCATTCTGGTAAGTGACTTAATAAATAAATCGCTCCGAAGAGAAATCCGAAGAGAACAACCATGAAAATAACTGCTTTAACCCCGCTACGCGAACGGTTTAAGAGTTCAATGACATTCGTCCACGTTGGCGTAAAGAGCTTCAAGTCTCTGGCGTATCCCCAACGGCTAAGTCCTAGACTAATGATTCCCCATGAGAGAATGATGCCCAAAGTCATATAAATTGGTAAGCGAAGTACGGTACAAATGACCGTCATAAGAATGACCGGAATCGCAGACTGAATCGCAAAGAGAATCCAGAATTTACGTTCCAAAAATTGATGCATATCGAATGGAAGAACTTTTAAATAATAATAGTTTTCTCGTTCGAGTGAAATTCCGACCGCTAATAAATTGTTTCCTCCTGTATTGAAGAATGCAATGAAAGTAATAAGCATCGCAAATGGTAAGAAGGTATTTAGATTTAGGAAGTTCATAAAACTAAAGCCTACAAAAATATTCGATAAACTAAAGGCTATTGGAATAATGAAGAGATATGGTAATATTCCTGCAGCAATAATCGTTTGCGTTAATACAGAACCTTCCATTAATTGACGAAGTGTATAGCGAATCATGAATTTTGTTGAAAGCTTGTTGCCATCTAACTCCATTTGTTTGACACGTTCGACTTTTACTTTTGAAGACGATGTTTGCGAAACAGCTTGATAGAAGTTTGGCAATACAATGAACTTCACGAGTAGTAAAATCGCCACAAATACTAAGAGCACTAATCCAATTATCGGATAAACACTCATATCGAGTGGGTCTAAAATCGCATTATAGAAGGCTAGTTCTGGCTTAAGGAAAATTGGAATTTCTCCTATTGATACCTCTATCTCAACGGATTTTGTCAACATCATCACTTGATATCCCAAAATAGCTCCAAGAGAAATTACAAAGATTAAAATATTTGTAATCACGGATTGATATTTTCTAAAGAGCTTAATCTTCGCTAGGAAGAAGCAAAGAAGAAACATCAATATGTAAACAATCGCACTGAGTACAAGCACTCCTATTAAGGCGATCGGAATTGTGAGGAGGAAATTGCCCCCTGAAAAATACACGTGGATTACAAATAACATCACAATTGGAATAAATCCTTGCAATGTAGCTACTACAATCGAAAGGCTCTTTCCAAGAATGACTTCTAATTCCGTAAAGGCATATGGCAAATAGGATTCGAAGTCTTTACTTTCATAAAAGACATTGTAAACAGCTGGCAATGCTTGCGAAATTAAAATCATCAAGAATAAGAAAACCGTACTCGCAAATTGAAGTGGAGGGTATGAACGTCCCGAAATCGCTCCAGGAATTCCAAATAAAACTCCAAACATCAACGCAAATAGTAATTGTTGCGTCAAGGTTTTCATCGCAACATTTACCGGTTTCGATGGATTTTTCGCCTGTTTCTTTCGATAATTTTGTAATTGTGCCGGTTGCGTCGCAAAAATTAAATTGGTCTTCACCAGCGTAAGAATTCGATTAAATCGCATGAGAATCCACTCCTTCTTGTCTACCGGCTAGTGATAAGTAGATTTGTTCAAGCGTGCTATCTGGTTGTTGGCCTTTCAACTCTTGAATCGTACCGTAGAAGAGTAGTTTTCCTTTTTTCAAAATGGCAATCTTATCGCAAAGTTGTTCTGCTACTTCTAAAACGTGTGTCGAGAAGAGAACGGTATTGCCTTTGTCAGCATGTTCGCGCATCAATTTTTTCAAATCATAGGATGCTTGGGGATCTAAACCCGTCATTGGTTCATCGAGCACCCAAATTTCAGGATCTGATAAGAGCGCCCCAATAACGAATACCTTTTGACGCATCCCGTGTGAGAACGAATCAATGACTTCATAGCGATGTCCTTCAAAATCAAATAATTCTAATAAATAAGCTAGACGGCTTTCTACTTCGTCTAGAGTCATACCATAGGAAGAAGCAACTAATTCCCAGAATTCATTGGCTGTTAATCGTAGGAATAGGTCTGGGCTATCGGCCACATAGCCAATTTTTTCTTTAATGGCTAGACGATTGGATGACAATTCTTGTCCGTCCACAATAATTTCTCCGCTTGTTGGATGAATGACGCTCACGAGTGATTTGATTGTGGTTGATTTACCAGCCCCATTATGTCCGATTAAGCCAATAATTTTTCCACTTTCAATTGTTAAGTTAAGTCCATCTAAAGCGACGTTTTGATCATATACTTTTGAAACATTTTTAAATTCAATCATGCAAATTCCTCCTTATGTCTCTATATATCCTTATTATATAACTAGAATCCCCATAAAAAAAGACATTTTCTTGCCTTCAAAGAGAACTTTTTTGCTAAAAAGCTCTTTTTAACATTTTAGAAATATTTCTTTTTTCAGCGGATAATTAGAATCTGAATAGTAAAAGCACTCATTAAGATTACGAAGAATCATACGGATTCTATAGGAATCCTTCACAATGCGAAGGATTCGTAATAGGGGATAGCATTAAATGCGAGGGAGAAAGACAGAAACTTCCTAGATACATTATTGTATCTAGGAGGTTTCGTTTTCTTTCCCCCACAAAGTTGAATAGGTATGAGCAAACTGTTTACAGTGCAGCTCATACCATTCAACCACTGTGCTTAGCTGGAGTTAGGAATTTATTCCTTACTAAAAAAACTTATAGAATTTGACGCAGTAGCTGATGGGATTAAGCTTCATCATTTATGATTTGCTTAATCCTAATCAGCCTTGCGGGGGTAAGACTACAAAGCAAAAAGACCATATTGCACCCCAAAAGTTAGACAGAAAATCTAACTTTTGGGGTGTTTTTATTATGAAATTAACTTATGAACTCGGAAAACAAGGAATTAACTACTCAAAACTTTCAGTTATGCTTGATATACAGAAGTTAAATAGTGGGTCATTACGTTTCAGTAGAAACGAAAAAACCACGATTTAACGCGATTCTTGAATTTTCAAATTTCAATGTATTGCAATAAAAATCAACCGAATGACTACATTTTTGTGAAATAAATTAGATGTTCTTATAAGCTAAATCAATAATTTTCTTATATAGATAAATGAATTATTAGATTAGATCATGAGATAATAAACAGGAAGAACTAACTTCACAACAAAATTAAATGTAATAAATTCTTCAATTTCTAGAAAATTGATTTTGAACTAATGTAGAAATTCTGTAGTATAATGGTTTTAAAGAATTCATAGTGAAAAATCAAGAAAGTAGGATGGACATATCATGAAAAATGATGAAAATCAAGATTTGGAACAATTAAAATCAGATTTAGAAAAATATTTTAAAAAAATAATCCCCCAAAAAGGCGTAAAGATTTTTTACTTTAATGATAAGAAAAAATTTTTAGAACAGTTTAGCCCTTGGCATCAAAATAAGGGTAACAATCTGATTAATGAATTTATAAAAGAAGTTGAGAAGTCTAAAACAACTATGGACTTCTCTTGGCTGAAGATTCTACCGGACGACTTAAAAAAAGAAATAGAAAAAGTAGGCAGACATTTGAATATGCGCTACCAAATTCCAACTCATTTTCATGGGGATATAGATACAGCTACTATTTTCCACTGTTTGGAAAATCCTAGAGGCTATTTAGGTGATTATCAAGATAATCAAATTGATAAAGGTCTAGAGGAAACAAGCCTAAAAGGATATTATGGAAAAACCGAGATTTTAATAACTGATACTGAAAAAAAGAAAACTATTAAAAATATTAAAAAGATCTTAACAGGATACAAAGAAAAGGAAAAGGAAATTGATGTTAAATCAATTATAGAAAGAAGATATAAATTAAAAAGTATTAAAGACGTCAAAGATATCATTTATAGTAATCAAAGCAATTTAATGAGTGAAATTAAACGTATGTTTGATTTAAAATCTAAGTTCGATTTCAAAAACAAGTCTAAAAAAAGTCTAAAAAATCTGTTAGAAAATTATTACTATTTGAGAGAGTATTATTCTCAACTTATTCAGATAAATAAGGTATTAGATTTTATAGAACTGGAAGAAAAGCAAAAGGAAATTGAAAATATTGCTCAACAAATATGTAATTTAGAAATTTATCCTTTTTCATGTGCTCAACCTGATTTAGGTGAAAATGGCATTGGTGAAAAGATTATTCTCAATTCAGACTTATCTAAGTTGGGTGCGTTCATTGTACTAAGAAGAATCTATAAATATTTATATAATAAGGAATCGCAAAAACCGGTTTTTGTTTTTCGTAAATATGATGCAGCATGGGAGAAATTGTTTAGAAAATTATTTAAAGAAGCAAAGGGGGAAGATTTTGCTAATAATGTTATGGAAAGACTAGAAAATAATTTCTTTTATTGTCAGTTACGACCAATAGGTGGAGGAATAACCGATGGAAATGTAATATCAGTTCCAAACTATAGAAAATTTATGGATATGAAAGAGTCTGCTTTTGATGAAATTACAAAATCACTACCTCGAATTGATGTAAAAAATAATTGAAAAAGATAGCTTATAGCCAAATGGAAAAATTACAAATAAGCAATACGTCTAAAATCAAAAAAGAGCAATATTGCTCTTTTTAATATACGTCTAAACTCTCAATCACGATCTTCTGGAATAAATACATGAATATCAGCTTCATCACTTTGATTCCAATGAATGAATATTCTGCGACCTAATATCTTTTCTTCTATCTTAATTTCCTCAATTTCATAATAAACTTCTTCATGTGCATTAGTACTTTTCTCAAGATAATTTCTCACTTTTTGCTCGAATCTCAACTGTCCAGCATATTCCTTGGAGTTTCGATTTGCTCTAAAATCTTGAGGTGAGATATTGCTTTTATTATTTATACCAAAAAATTGATTGGATTGTGAGTTATTAGCATTACGTTCATCATTTGTAAGTAAATACTTATCAAATGAGTCAGCAATAAAATGACCTCGATCTTTTGTATTCTCACCTGGAATGGATGGATCATCAGCATTATGACTTCTGTCCTTAACATGGTTAACATTACATAGAGCAGCAACAAAATAGTTAGTTTTAGGATTTTTTCTAAGTATAATCTTCCACATTATTGGGTTTTCCCGATATATAGGTTCTTGGATTACTCTACAATCTATTTCTACTTTCTTCAAAAAAGTATAATATTTACCATTTGAAATTGACTGCATTTTCCAATTTTTAAACTCACAGTTCCAATTATCAATGTTCAACTCATCACCAAATTGGTTATGAGCAATCGATATCAATGTGATATATGAGCTAATACTATTTGTTGTCATAATTCATTTTTCCCCTATTATTTATTTTTATCTTCGTCATTATTGATAGTTTAATATAGCCCACGTTAATTCTAAAATATCTTTTTGTTTATTATCAAAAACTTTTTTTGAATCAATGATTTTTTTTGTAAAAATCATATTCAATCTCAGTAAAGTAACAGAATGCTTCAGCACACTCAATTAGAATAGGATTTAGTTCTTCCCTAGGAGACAAACCAACTGAAAATCTAATTCTAAAATCTCCATCAGATTGTTCTGTCCAAAAAGCCTGATGAAATGCGACTTCAGACAAATGAACATAACCAGATGATTTATTGTAAATTTCCTCAATCTCAGGATAATACTCTGATATCCTTTTCTTAAGATTGACATCAGTCATCTTTCTGTTTTGATTATCTTTCAAATTTCTAATAGCTGTACCACTTAAAGTCTCTTTAATAAATAATCTTCTGTCTTCTGATATAAAAGCTGCGAAAACTCTCATAAGATTATCAAGTTGTGTTCGTACTAAAATTCCTGCACAAGTCAGATTTCTCGTTCTTAATAAGTCTATTATTCCATCAATAAATTGAACTCGCCTGTTAAGTGCTGAAAGAAAAAATAAATCATCTTCAGTAAGATTTTCACCAACAATACCTTCAGCTATTGTCTTTGATTCTTCACGATATTCTCTTAATTTATTGAAATATGTCTCTATTTCATTAAATACTCATTATTTGTCATTAGATTTCCTCCTAATCTATCTTTCTAATATGGATTCAATCACTGGTTCAATTCCATTTTCAATCAAGTACTCTATCTTATGCTGAGCAGAAAAGCGCCCAACTTCATAGGCTACATAGTGTAAAATCTTAGCAGCCACTTCTTTAACATTGAATGAAAATTGTCCCTTTAAAACTCTATAAGAAAGAGAGGCAAAAGGATCTGCATCTTCAAATCGCTTCAAATATTGCTCGTAGTTAGAATGAATCGTCTGAATGATATAAATTGCGTGCGTATCATCTAACTTCATAAAGACCATTAAGCTTTCAATAAAAATATCACTTTTTTTGATGCATGATTGACATAACTCTCTTGCTGGCATTTCATAGATATAGTTTTCTATATCGTCATCAAAAACACCGTGGCCAATTTTTTCCCATATTGTTTTCTTAAAAGTTTTATCGCTTCTAATGCTCAACCATGCATTTAATGCATTCAGCATTTCAGTAGCGTCTTGATACCTATAATCAGGTTCTAAATTCGTAGCTTTTTCACTAACAGAACGAAGAGAATGTGAAAAAATATTAGGATTTTTAGTCATAACAAAATTAATAATACGCCCCAGTGAATACACATCACTTCGTTTATCTGCATCTTTTAAGAGCGATAGTTGCTCTGGTGCGCAATAAAATAGTTGACCAAAAGAAGTTGTATCCATTGTTTGATGAGAAGTCAGAGTATTTAGGTTTTTTCCTAATCCAAAATCAGCAATCTTAATTATCCCATCTACGAAGAAAACATTGGTTGGACTTAAGTCTCTATGTAGAACATCTCTTTGGTGGACAAGAGACATAGTATAAAGTATTTGACGCAATATATTGAGTTTAGAATCCTCTGTCAGCTCACTTGCTTCAATATAATTTCCCAATGTATCATCGGCTTTTTCCATTGTGTATGAACAATTACTACTATCGAAATCAAATACTCGAATAATACTCTCAATATCCGAACAAGACTTAGTTATTTCATACTCTCTTTTTAACCTACTTCTCAACGATTGTCGTCTCACAGATTCCTCATTTAGTTTTTTTACCACTAATCCTGTAGATTTTTGGAAATAAATATCAGCAAAGCCACCCTTTCCAATCTCAACTAAATCTAAATCAATTTCTACTAAATAAAATTCATTTCCCTTTCTTGACAGTTTTAAAGAATAAACAGAACAAATTTTATCTAATTCATTTATTATTTTCTGCTGATGCTCTATAGCATCCACTTCACTTATCTGACGCTCTGTTAAAAGATATTGTTTGCTGAGTATAAGGTTGAAAAATAAATTGATAATGCCTCTAGATGAAAAGTCCAACAGCTTGTCATTCACATATATCCATCTTGTAGGAAAACCCTGACCATAACTATCTTGAGTATGGAAATGGGTATTGAAAAAAGAAACTAGCTGAGGCCCTGATTTATAAGTAAACAGCTCTGTCTCATCTCCACAGAATATCTTTGCTAGTCTTTTGTAAAAATCTGGATTGATCAATAACTCGTCCTCCTTATAGATGGTAATTCTTTAATTTAATAAATGTAGGCAGTAACATACAATCTACTTTCTCAATTAAACAGAGGGTGTCGTCCAGAATAGAAAAAAATATAAAATCTATCTTGAAATATAGTTACAAAATAGGTATCAAATCCCTTCGCTTTTAAACTTCTGTATTCAAAAAGTGAGTGGAAATCATAATTTAACGCGCTTACAATAATATCATCCGAATTATCTGTCTCGAGTATATCAATCAGCTCAAACGAATATGGAAAAAATAATAAAAGGTTTTTCTGTTTTTCAAGCATTTTCAACACTTTTATGATATCACTTTCAATACCATACTTTCTAATATTTAAAAAGTTTTCCCCTAATCGAGTGAGCTCTGATATATCTCTTGTTCGAAATGCAACATGAATCTGAGTAGCTTTTACTTCACCGAATTTCTTTTTACTTTCATGAATACCAATTATACCATCGCCATAATTGCTAATGCCCGGAGAAAACAAATGACTAGCTTGTAATCTAGTGCTAGATGATAATAATTTAAAGTCTATTTCATAATTTTTCGATATTGCATCACATTGACCATTATTTTCATTTAACGGTTTAGAGAAAAGAGATTGACCTTTTTCTTTAAAATGAGATGACTTATTAAGTAGCTCTAGCAAATAGTTCTCATAATTACAATCAGGTTCTCCGTCAACAAAATTTTTAATAATAGTAGCTGGTGGCAGCAGTTTAAATTTTATTCGTGGATCAATATTAGGGTTTAAATTTTCTTCCAAAAAATTCCTCCAGTTTATTATAACATTAACATCTTAAAATTTTTATACTTAATACACTTACAACAAATAATTTCTTTGTTCACTAGCTTATGCTACCACCTACCCTTTAGTAACAACTATGGATACCTTATGTATTAGAGTATTTTGTACTATTATGGTATAATAAAATACAAACATCTTTACCTTTCATTTACATAATTAAAAAGGAATAATTATGCCTGAAACAAATAAATATCAGTACTGTATAAGCAACAATGAAATACTTGAACTTCACGTACTAGAAGAGGAATTCTATAGAAACAAACAAGCAACAAGAGACAGATACAGAGGTCAACTACTATGTCCTGGGTGTAAACAAGTACGATTATCTATAAAAGAGAATAGTAATGGAATTTACCTTGCTGCTTACCCCAACTCTGTTCATACAGAAAATTGTGAGTACTTACTTAAACCTGCTGCTAGAAGAGAATTAAGAGTATTCTATGATCAAATCGCTCCTGACAGAGCTGAACAAATGTTAGAACGTATTTTAGATAATAGAATAATTGTGGTAAATCAACATCAACATCAAAATCCTAATGATGATGTTGATGTTGATGAAGGTGATGATGAAAATTACGAATTGACAAATGAAAATGGTATTAGAAAATACTTGCCTCGAAGATCATTACAGTTAAGAAAAATGGAAGAATCTGACCATCTTGTAATGTATTATGGAGAATGCAGATTGTTTCTAGTGCAAGATGAGTGGAGCAACTTCTACTTAAGAATTTTTCGAAATGATAAAACTAGGTATTATCTATGTAGTTTAAAAATTCCAATAGTTGTTTTCAATTATTTATGGGATGAATTGAACTTTATTCCTTGTGAGTCAAATTTCGATGTAAATAATTCTAAGGAAAAATCTGTTCCTGCTAGAATAGCTTTTATCTCTACAATTGAGAAAAAATCATTATTTTTTAATGGGAAAATAACCCATTCTAAGCTATTAAAGGCAATTCAACTATAAATTAAACTTCTTCATAAAACCCTGTAGCAACTATAAGTATAGTTGCTATTTTACTGATTATAAATAGCAATAATATGAAGTATCTAAGTATGGTATAATAGTAACAAAAACAGTATTGTAAACTTTTGGTCTGTTACCAATTAAATAGTAGTTTATCTTTTAAAACGGAGAAATAAAATGACTTTTGATTATTTAGTACATCAGATTAATGAACTTGCTGAAACACAGCGAGATAGAGGAACATATTTTGAATATCTAGCACGTGCATATTTTCAAAATAAGCCTACATATCAAAATGAATTTAAGAATGTATGGTTGTTAGCGGATGTTCCAGAGGAATTTGGAATACCCAAAGTTGATTTAGTTGCGGAAAAGTATACTGGTGAATTGAAGTGCACCCCAAAAGTTAGACACAAAATCTAACTTTTGGGGTGCACTTCACATTCTAATGGCTTTTTGTTTACTAACTATTCGTTTTCTTCGTCGACTAATTGTTGCGCAAAGTCTTTCATATTGCCTTTGATGGCTTCATCTGAAAGGGATGCAGTTGGATTTTCTGTTGCTACTGATTCAGTCGATGAGTCAGTGGCAAGAGAATCTTCTTCTGTTTCTTCTTCGCGGTCTACAATCGCTAATGAACTTACAATCGCATCTTGATCGAGACGCATCATACGAACTCCAAGTGCTCCACGGCCTGTTTGAGACACATCTTCGGCATGGAATCTGATGATAACCCCTTTATTCGTCATGATGAGTAAGTCTTCGTCTCCAGTTACCGTACGTAGGCAGACAAGTGGTCCATTTTTCTCGGTAATACGAAGTGTACGAACCCCTTTCACGCCACGGCCTTTCAATGCGTATTCAGAAGCTGCTGTACGTTTTCCGTACCCTTTCTCGCTGACCACTAATACTTCACGGTCTGGCGTTAAAATATCCATTCCGATGACATAGTCGCCGTCACGTAGAGAAACCCCACGAACACCTGAAGCGGTACGACCCATCGCACGAACTTTATCTTCATGGAAGCTTACGGCATTACCGTGGTACGTTCCGAGGATGATGCCATCATTTCCGCTTGTCACTACTACACGGATCAATTCATCATCTTCGCGTAATTGGATGGCACGTAGACCATTTGTACGGATATTCTTGAATTCTGATAGACGAACACGTTTGACTGTTCCACGTAATGTTGTAAAGAACAAGTAGCGTTCTGTTTCGTCAGATTCTGGCACACTGATAATCGCTTGAATTTTCTCAGCTGAATCAATGTTTAATAAGTTGATGACTGGTAATCCTTTTGCTGTACGGCTATATTCAGGAATTTCATACCCTTTTGCTTGGTAAACTTTCCCTGTATTCGTAAAGAAGAGGAGTGAATCATGTGTTGAACATGAAATCATGTTTTCCACGTAGTCATCATCATGGACGCTCATTCCTTGAACCCCACGTCCTCCACGGCGTTGTGCCTTGAATTCAGTGTTGGCAAGACGTTTGATATATCCATTCTTCGTTAATGTAATCACGACATCTTCTTGTTCGATTAAATCTTCATCTTCAAGGCTTAACGCTTCTCCGACTAATAATTCTGTACGACGAGGATTGTCGAAACGTTGTTGGATTTCAAGAAGCTCTTGTTCGATGATTTCGTAACGAAGTTCTTCACTTGCTAATACTTTTTCTAAGTATTGGATGGTTGCTTGTAATTCGTTGTATTCTGCATCGATTTTCTCGCGTTCTAATCCTGTTAAACGAACCATACGCATATCCAAGATTGCTTGTGCTTGTTTATCGCTTAAGCCGTATTCATTCATGAAGCGGTCTTTAGCGATATCTCCACTAGCTGAACTTCTTAAAATCGCCACAATCGCATCGATATGGTCTAAAGCGATTTGTAACCCTTCTAAAATGTGAGCACGATCTTCAGCTTTTTTCTTATCGAATAAGCTACGACGACGAACGACTTCTTCTTGGTGGTCTAAGTAGTGGCGTAAAATTTCTTTTAAGCTCAATACTTTTGGTTCTTGATTCACAATCGCAAGCATATTGAATCCGAAGTTTGATTGTAATGGTGTTAATTTGTATAAATTATTTAATACAACGGATGCGGAAACATCACGACGCACTTCAATTACAACACGCATACCCACACGGTCAGATTCATCGTTTAAATAAGTGATTCCTTCGATTTTCTTCTCGTGGTGTAATTGTGCGATACGTTCTACTAAACGTGCTTTATTTACCATATATGGTAATTCAGTGATGATGATGCGTTCTTTTCCGTTTTTCAATTCTTCGATTTGTACGCGTCCACGAACCGTAATTGATCCACGTCCTGTTTCGTACGCACGACGAATTCCAGATTTACCTAAGACAATTCCTCCAGTTGGGAAGTCAGGTCCAGGGAGAGCTTCCATCAATTCAGTAGTTGTCACATCAGGGTTTTTCATTAATAAGTGAAGAGCAGAGATAACTTCTGCTAAGTTATGTGGTGGAATATTCGTTGCCATCCCTACGGCAATCCCTGTTGCACCGTTGACTAATAAGTTTGGAATACGTGCTGGTAATACTTCCGGTTCATGTTCTGTTGAATCGTAGTTATCACGGAAATTGATGGTATCTTTGTTAATATCGCGAAGCATTTCAAGAGCAATTTTACTCATACGAGCCTCTGTATAACGCATCGCAGCAGCTCCGTCTCCATCGACAGAACCAAAGTTACCGTGACCATCAATTAATGGGTAACGGTATGAGAAATCTTGTGCCATACGAACCATGGCATCGTAAATTGCAGAGTCACCGTGTGGGTGATATTTACCCATTACGTCCCCGACAATACGCGCAGATTTTTTATGCGGTTTGTCCGGTGTCACTCCAAGTTCACTCATTCCATATAAAATACGACGGTGTACTGGTTTTAATCCATCGCGTACATCTGGTAGGGCACGCGATACAATAACACTCATCGAATACTCTAGAAATGATTTACGCATCGTTTGTACTAAATCAGTTGATTCAAAAGTTTCTTCAAAGTGTTTCACTTCTTCAGACATAATTCGTCTCCTTTTCTATTCTTCTCTTCAAATTCGATTACTAGATTAGATATCTAAATCTTCCATATTGATGTATTTCGCATTGCTTTCAATGAATTCACGACGTGGTTCTACACGGTCGCCCATCAAGATATCTAAAATTTGATCCGCTTCTGCAGCATCTTCCACAGATACTTGTAACATTGAACGGTTTTCAGGGTTCATGGTTGTTTCCCATAATTGTTCCGCATCCATTTCCCCAAGACCTTTGTATCGTGATAATTGTGGTTTTGGATGTGCTGGTAATTCTTTTAGTTTCGCTTCTAACTCTTCATCATTTTGAATGTAGTATTCATTTTTCCCTTGTTTCAATTTGTAAAGAGGTGGTTGCGCGATGTAAATATATCCAGCTTCCACTGCAGGGCGCATATAACGATAGAAAAGAGTAATGAGCAATGTACGGATGTGACTTCCATCGACATCGGCATCGGTCATGATGACTAATTTTTGGTAACGAGCTTTCGATAAGTCAAAATCTCCACCAAAACCAGTTCCCATCGCTGTAAAGAGCGAACGAATTTCTTCGTTGGCTAAAATTTTATCGAGTGTTGCTTTTTCAACGTTCAAGATTTTCCCGCGGATTGGTAAAATCGCTTGGAAATGACGTGAACGTCCTTGTTTTGCTGAACCACCCGCAGAGTCCCCTTCGACGATGAATAATTCAGAAATCGTTGGGTCATTGCTTGAGCAGTCTGCTAATTTCCCTGGTAAGTTTGAAATTTCTAAACCAGATTTTTTACGAGTTACTTCACGGGCACGTTTTGCAGCAAGACGTGCTTTTGAAGCTAAAATCCCTTTTTCAACAATCTTACGTGCGACTTGAGGGTTTTCCATTAAGAATTTATCGAAGTGCGTCGCAAACAGACGGTCTGTAATCGTACGTGCTTCTGAGTTTCCTAATTTCGTTTTTGTTTGTCCTTCGAACTGTGGATCAGGATGTTTGATCGAAATAACGGCTGTTAATCCTTCACGAACATCTTCACCGCTTAGTTTTTCTTCATTTTCTTTCATCAATTTTTGACGACGCGCGTAATCATTAATCACACGTGTTAAGGCCGTCTTCATCCCTGATTCGTGAGTACCACCTTCATAAGTATGGATATTATTCGTAAAGCTGAGAAGGTTTGTATGGTAGCCAGAGGTGTATTGCATTGCCACTTCTACTTGAATGCCATCTTGTTCGCCTTCTACATAAATTGGCTCTTCGAATAACACTTGTTTTGATTTATTCAGGTGTTCTACATAGCTCTTAATCCCGCCTTCGTAGCAGAATGATTTTTTCACTGGCTCTTCTGGACGGAAATCCGTAATCGTTAATTTTAATCCTTTGTTCAAGAACGCTAATTCACGCACACGGTTGGCTAATTTATCAAAATCAAAAACGGTTGTTTCTTGGAAGATTTCTGGGTCTGGTACGAAATAAACGCTTGTACCGTGTTTATCTGTTTTCCCAATAATTTTTAAATCTTCTAATACAGCACCACGGCTATAAGATTGCTCGTAAATGTTGCCATCTTTGAATACTTGAACGGTTAAGTCTGTTGAAAGAGCATTTACAACAGAAGCCCCAACCCCGTGAAGACCCCCAGAAACTTTATAGCCTCCGCCGCCGAATTTACCACCGGCGTGAAGCACTGTAAATACAGTTTCTACGGCAGGACGACCTGTTTTTTCTTGAATATCGACCGGAATCCCACGACCATCATCGGTTACGCGAATATGGTTTTCTTTTGTGATTTCGATTTCGATATGTGTCGCAAACCCAGCCAACGCTTCGTCGATTGAGTTATCCACGATTTCCCAAACAAGGTGGTGCAACCCGGCACTACTTGTTGAACCAATATACATCCCAGGACGTTTACGAACAGCTTCGAGTCCTTCTAATACTTGAATCTGACTGGCATCATATTGCGCAGCTAATTCAGCTTTGTTTTCTTCTGTCATATGCTAATTCTCACTCTCCGTTTTTAAAATAGTTCCTTTTTCAATCGGTATTACGACTGGTTCATTAATAAATTGTTGCTTAATCCCATCCAGGCTCGTTGTGGTAATAAAGGTTTGCACTTTATTTTCAATGGCCTTAATCAGATGGGTTTGTCTGTCATCATCGAGTTCAGAAAGTACGTCATCTAATAGTAGAAGAGGATACTCACCCGTCGATAATTTCATCAATTCGATTTCCGCAAGCTTTAAACTGAGAACGGTCGAACGTTGCTGTCCTTGCGAACCGTACGTTTGAACCGGAATCTCGTTCAAATAAAAAATCAAATCGTCACGGTGCGGTCCAATCAGCGTTGTGGCTTGATCTGCCTCACGAGTTTGATTCTTCTTGAATTGATCAATATAGATTTCTTTCATTTGCGAAGGGGTTAACCCATCCTCCAATGGAATCGTTGCTTGATACGAAACCGAGAATTTCTCACGACCAAGCGATAACTGGTCATGAATCGGAATGGCTAAAGCCTCCAATTGCTTCATAAAATCGAGACGATGAAAGACGATTTTACTAGCTAACTCGCTTAACATCTCGCTTAAAACCTCTAAGTATTCGTCCGGCTGCTTTTTCTTAATGGCTAGCTGCTTCAAATAGGTATTGCGTTGTTTTAAGACGCGATTATATTCCACTAAATCATAGAGGTAGAGGGAACTCATTTGTCCAAGTTCCATATCCACGAATTTACGTCTATTTTGCGGAGACCCTTTGACAAGCGTGAGGTTCTCTGGGGCAAATAGAATGACATTCAAGTTTCCAAGGTAGGAACTCAGTCGTTTTTGCTCCAAATAATTCACTTTCGCGATTTTTCCTTTTTTAGAAAATTGCAATTCTAAATTCGTCTTTGTCGCTGTTTTTTCAACGGTCCCTTTAATCGTCGCAAACTCTTTTTTCCATCCAATCAGTTCTTTGTCGTTTGTAGTGCGATGGCTCTTTGTCATCGCCAAGGCATAAATCGACTCCATCAGGTTGGTTTTCCCTTGTGCATTTTCACCAATAAAAACATGCACACCGTCTGTGAACTCTAGTTGGACAGATTCATAATTACGAAAGTTTTGTAATTGTAAATTAGTCAGCTTCATGCGTCATGTGTGTTCAAATCATTTTCATCCGATTTCATTTCTTTCACAATAAAAATACCTTCATCAGGTATTTCGACACGTGTATTCGGATATAATTTTCTACCACGTCGATTTTCTAACTCTCCATCTACAAAAACGGTATATTCTTGCAGGTACCATTTTGCTTGTCCGCCCGTTGTAATGACGTCAATATGTTTTAAAAATTGCCCTAATGTAATGTACTCATCAGAGATCGATACGATAGTTGTCATGAACTTCCTCTTTTCTAATGGATATTGGTGAGAACTCCATTAAACTCATGCATGCTCACATATTTTTAAGTAGAATAACTCTACAATATTATACAATTTTTACACGCTTTTCGCAAAGAAATTGCAAAATTTAGGGGGTTATTTCAATTTTTAGTCAAAATCAATAAAAAAGCCTAAAAAAACAAAAAACAAAATTTAACGGGATTTTTTCAAAAATTTAAAAATTCCACCTCAAAAACGATCCAAAATCGTGCTGCCCAAAATTCACTTATAAGTGAATTTCGGGCAAATGCAAAAATAAGGATGAAAATAAAAAAAATCGAGCCTTCAAAACGAAAGCTCGAGTGAAAATTTTGTCATCAGTGATTACCCGTTGAATGTACGAACAGGCGTCACTAATTGAATGAAGCTATGTGGAATACCAGAGTGGTCTTCTTTTAGTTTCAATGTGAATGGACGGTTTGCTTCTAAGAAGTTGATGACTGCTTCTGAAGAACCGAATAATTTCAATGCTTCTTTTAAGTAGTCAGGGTTGAATGAAATTTCAAGTGGCGCTCCTTCGAAGTTTTCCACAGCGATTTCTTCTTCGACCGTACCGACTTCAGGAGATTTCCCTGTTAATAGAATACGTTCTGGAGAAAGTGTTAATGTCGCGATATTATTTTTATCCGTATGTGACATTAATGAAGCACGTTCTACAGCTGCTACCAATTCGCTGGCAACCACTGTAATTGAAGTGTTCGCTCCGTCGTTAATTAAACGGTCTGTATCAGGGTACATTCCTTCTAATAAACGAGAGTAGAATGATAATGTTTCTGTTTGGAACAAGATTTGATTATCTGTAATCGCAAAATCGATTGTTTCTAATCCGTCGATGATACGAGATAATTCTAATAATGTTTTACCAGGTAATGTCATTTCAAAAGTCAATGCATCACTTCCAGCTGGCATTTGTAGTGGAATGATCCGTTGGCTTAAACGGTGAGAGTCTGTTGCGACTGCTTTTAATTGGTTGTCTTTAATCACCATATGAATCCCTGTTAAGATTGGACGAGATTCTGCAGTTGAAACGGCAACGGCAGTTTGTACAATCACTTGTCTAAATAATGGAACAGGAATAGTGATGACATGATTTTTTTCGATTTCTGGTAATTGTGGATAATCCACTGCTGATAATCCATTTAATGTAAATGATGCATTACCTGCTGTAATTGTTGCTTGTAATTGATCATTTGTTTCAAGTGTGAATACATTTAAAGGTAATTTTTTAACGATTTCTCCAAAGAAACGAGCAGGAAGAACGATGCTACCTGGTTCTTGGACTGTTAATTGTAATTCTTCGTCTTCGATTGGTAAGAATACTTCGATAGAAACTTCTGAATCACTACCTGTTAATGTTAATCCTTCTTCACTTGCAACTAATTTAATCCCTGTCAAAATTGGAATTGTTGTTTTTGATGGAATTGCACGTTGCACATCTACAAGATTTTTTAAGAACCCTTGTCTGTTTACTGAAAATTTCATAACTGCCTCCTTTAGGGTGTGCTTTTATATTTAATTTATTTATTAATAAAATAGTAATAGTAGTAGGTCCTGTGTATATTGTGGAAAAGTCCATTTTCCTTATAACAGAGACCAATTTTAATTGTGGATAACCATTGTGGAAAACTCCAACGTTTTATGGCACTTATCCACAGCTTAATAACCGAGCGAATGCTTGATTTCATTAATCACGCGAATCGTTTCTGGATCATCTTTGGCTTCTTGGCTAATTTTTTCATAGGCGTGAATAACCGTTGAGTGGTCACGACCAAAATCAGCACCAATCTTTTGAAGAGAAACACGTGTTAATTCACGAGAAAGATACATCGCGATTTGACGCGGTTGAACCATTGTCTTCGTTCTTTTCTTTCCTTTAATATCTTCGACTGTAATATTGTAGTATTTCGCAACGGCGCTTTGGATATCATGAACGGTAAGAAGCTTCTCGTCGCCTCCAGGAAGGAACGATTGCAACGCTTCTGCAGCCAAGTCTGTTGAAATATCTTGTCCGACCATAACGGAGTACGCTTGAAGACGCATAAGAGCTCCTTCTAACTCACGGACGTTTGATTGAATATGGCCTGCGACATAACTCAACACTTCAATAGGAATATTAAATCCAAGCGATTGTGCTTTATTTTGTAAGATCGCAATTCTTGTTTCCAAGTCTGGTGGTGTAATATCTACGGATAAACCAGATACGAAACGAGATACGAGACGTTCTTGTAATTCTTTAATTTCCGTTGGTTGACGGTCACTTGTTAATACGATTTGTTTTTGGTTATTGAAAAGCGCATTAAATGTATGGAAGAACTCTTCTTGAGTCGCTTCTTTTTTCGCTAAGAATTGAATATCATCGACTAGTAAGATATCCACATTACGGTAACGATTGCGGAATTCTTGCGGTGTCTTTGATCCAATCGAAGCAATCATTTCATTCATAAACTCTTCACTCGTCACGTATTTGACACGTGCGTTTGGATGGCTCTTCTTATATTTATTCCCAATCGCTTGCATTAAATGAGTTTTTCCAAGTCCTACACCTCCATAGAAGAAAAGAGGGTTGTAGGTATTACCAGGATTATCCGCAACGTAATGCGCGGCAGCCGTGGCCATTTGATTTCCTTTCCCAATAATGAAAGTTTCAAATGTATATTTAGGATTCAAATGCGAGTCTTCCTCGATGGCAACCATTGTTGGAGTTTCAGGAATATTTGGTTGAATTTCTTCGATTCCTTGGTGGAATGGAGTGGTTACTTGCGCTTCATCTTCTGAATCAATAAAACGTGGTTCAAACGATTGTCTAAAGTAATCATATCCAATTTCCATAATGTCTCTGATGAGGTTATCTTGCCAATATCTCGCAAATGTCTTAGAAGGCACTTTAATATAGAGAATATTTTGTTCAATTCGAATCGGTTCAGCTGGTTTAATCCAGTGATTAAAGGTAAATTCGGAATTTGTTTTTTCAAAGTGTTCTAATAATAGTTTCCAAAATTCTTGGATGGAATTCATAAATGCACCTCCTTATATCGTTTTCAAGATTCTAACCCATTTAACAGTGTACCATCTTTCCAAAAAGTTTTCCACAATCGGATGGAGAAAATCACAAAAAAAGACAACTTTTGATAACTTTATCCACAAAACGGTGGATAAGTCGAAGAAAAAAGTGAATATTCACAGAGATATGCACAAAAAAATAACAGTTATAAACATTAAAGAAAGTTGATATAAAAGGAATTTAATAGAGTTATCCACCATTGTGTATAATTTTTGTAAACAGATTGTTATTTTGTGGATAAATTGTTTATAAGTATGTGGAAATCGTCTTTTATGCAAAAAAAACTATCCACCATCGATGTGAATAACTAAAATAATAGAACAAAATCGACAGTTATTTGTAGAAATTTTTAGAGGGATTATGTTATGATACTTCAGTAATTTAGTGATTAGATAGTTTATATTGACAATTAAACATTTTATATTTATAATGTACTAGACTGTCTAGGGAGACTAGATATTTCATTTACAGTAGGAGGTGCACACGAATGAAAAGAACATATCAACCAAGCAAACGCAAACGTCAAAAAGTTCACGGATTCCGTAAACGTATGAGCACAAAAAATGGCCGTAGAGTATTAGCAAGCAGACGCCGTAAAGGTAGAAAAGTTTTAGCAGCTTAGATCACTGAACGTCTCAGTGGTCTTTTTTTTTAAAAACCATTTGAGTGACTGGAGAGATTCAAGTAGATGAAGAAATCGTTTCGAGTAAAGAAAGACCGCGAATTTCAAAAGGTATTTCATAAAGGAAAATCGACAGCGAACCGTCAATTCGTTATTTATCAATATAATAAGGAAGGACAATCCCATTTTCGTGTGGGAATCTCTGTCAGCAAAAAGCTTGGAAATGCGGTCACACGTAATCGTCTAAAGAGAAGAATCCGTCATATTTTAATGGAATTGGACGACCAATTGGCGCAAAATGTAGATTTTATCGTCATTGCTCGTCAACCCATCGTACAAATGTCTTATCAAGAAATGAAAAGCAGTATGATGCATGTTTTAAAATTAGCTACTTTATTACCTAAAAATTAAGATTCCTATTAATAAGTAGGAATTATTGAAAATTAAATATTCTAAAAGGTGGGACTTTTCATTGAAGAAAAAAAGCCAATTGATTTTATCATTAGCAGTTTTAACTTTATTTTTAGCGGCCTGTGGAACTTCTCCAATTACGGAGTCTAGTACAGGATTTTGGGATCGAATTGTTCTCTATAATTTATCTCAATTTATCATCTGGTTATCAAACCTATTAGGTGGAAGTTACGGTTTAGGGATTATCGTCTTTACGATTATTACTCGTTTAATTATGATTCCTTTAATGCACTTCCAATACAAAAGTACGCGTAAACAAGCGATTCTTCAACCAGAAATTAAAGCTTTACGTGAGAAGTATTCAGCACGTGACCGTGCAACGCAAGAAATGCTTCAAGCTGAAATGAATGCTTTATATGAGCGTGAAGGTATTAACCAATACGCTGGATGTTTACCAACATTAATTCAATTGCCAGTCATGATGGCATTGTATCAAGCCATTAGCCGTACAGATGTATTGAAAACAGGTCATTTCTTATGGTTCCAATTAGACCAACCAGACCCATACTTCATCTTACCAGTCTTAGCTGCGGTAACTACATTCATCACAACATGGTTAACAATGAAAATGCAAGATACTGGTGGCGCTGGTAAAGTAATGATGTACGTAATGCCAGTAATGATCCTATTAATGTCTCTTGGGTTATCAAGTGCGTTATCACTCTACTGGGTAGTCGGAAACGTATTTATGGTAGGCCAAACATTACTATTAAATAATCCATTTAAATTCCAAGAAGAGCAAAAAGCGATTATCGCTGAGAAAAAACGTCGTGCAAGAGCGCTTGAAAAAGCGAAGAGAAGACACGGAAAATAATTCTTATAGAGCTCTTGTTGAAATGTCTCAATCATGAGATAATAACAATGATTTTTATAGAGTAGGAGAGTTTACGATGACAAATACAATTAAAGTAAGTGACGTTTCAGTAGAAAAAGCAATTCAAAAAGGATTACGTCAGTTAGGATTATCGCAAGACCAAGTGTTTGTGGAAATCATTTCTGAAGGTAAAAAAGGATTGTTTGGCTTCGGTCAAAAAAATGCTGAAGTGGAATTAACACCAGTTGCTACAATGGTTAACGAAGAAGTAGTAGAAGAAGTTTCTAAGCCTGTTGTTGAAACAGCCCAAGAAGTAACTGTTGAAACAGTAGAAACTGTAGAAGTTCCTGAAGAAGACTTCGATGAAGATGATTTCGAAGACGAAGAAGCAGGAGACGTAGATTACGAAGAATCAGTAGACCAATTAGAAGAAGCTGCTCGTGTTACAAAAGAATACTTAGAAGGCATCGCTAAAACATACGGCGCTGAAGCAACAGTAACAGTTGAAGCACGTCGTGACCGCATGACTTTCGTATTCGACACAGACAAACAAGGTCTTTTAATCGGAAAACATGGTAAAATCTTGAATGCTTTACAAGTACTTGCGCAAGTATCTGTACACCGCTTCATTAAAGGACGTATTTCAGTTCAAGTGGATGTTGGTGATTACCGTCAACGTCGTAGTGAAACATTACAACAAATTGCGGAAAGAACAGCTCGTAAAGTATTAAAAACAAAACAACCTGTTTACTTAGAACCACTTCCAGCGTATGAAAGAAAACAAATTCACGCTGCTTTAAGTAAAAATAAACGCATCTCAACACACTCAGAAGGTAAAGAACCACATCGTTACCTAGTCGTTGAAATCGCAGAATAGAAAAATGACAGCTTATGACCGTTTCGGTCATAAGCTTTTTTTGTGCTTTAAAAATCGACATTTAAAAGATAATGGCTAAAATGATTATTATATCAATCATTTTGATGAAAAAATGGAATGAAAATATTTTTCATACTTACAAAATACGATATATAAAATAATATATAAAAATCATTTTCAATCAGAAAGAAAGAAAAAATCCCATAAAACTCTACAAAATTAAAGTTTTTCTGTTGGATATATCGAAAAATAAAGGTATAATAATTATGATATAGGAGTCATAAATTTAATAAAAGAAAGGAGATATTATGGATATTCAAATTTTTGTGAATCGAAGAAAAGAATTAGGTTTATCTCAAATTGAATTGAGTGAGGGTATTTGTACACAAGCTACATTGAGTCGATTCGAAAATCACGGTCAAATTCCTTCAATGAAAATATTGACCTTGCTTTGCAAAAAGTTGCAAATGGACGTAGGGGAGTTATTTCCATCTGTAGCCATTAAAGACTCAGTGTTAAATAAGAAACTTGATAAAATCGAATCCAATATTGTAAGTATGGATTATGAAGAAGCAGAAGAACTCATTAAAAGTATTAACGTCTCACATTTAACAACGCAACAAGAGTGGCGGTATCTATACTTAAAAGGGTTCACGCAAACCTTGATGAGGAAAGATGATGCTGACAGTTTCTTCTATTTTAATCAATTATTAGCAGATCATTCAGATGTAGATAATAAGTATATCTTTTTAGCCTATACCGGAATTGGACTTATTTATATGAATCAAGCAGATTATGATAAGGCAGAATACTTCTTTGAAAAAGCCATTCACCAAATTGATTCGTATACAATCGAGTCTGTTGAAGATGTTTGTCGTGTCCTAACAGTCCTATATTACGGGGCAACATTCTATGCAACGATTAAAGAATACGATACAAGTGATGTATTATTACGTCGTGGAGTAACGATTTGTGGGGAAAATCATATTACTTACTATTTAGCACGTATTAAATATTTACTTGCAGAAAATGCATATATGAATGAAATTGATCAAGAAGAAGTTAAAGAATTAATAAGAGACGCTGCCGCATTTGCCAGACTGAACAAAAATACTGTATTATTAGAAAAGATAAAAGTATTTGAAGACCGTGTGGCGAAAGGAGAATAGATATGTCTATTCGTCTCAAAAAAGAAGATTTTCTTAAAAAAGAAAAGCTAGAAGTTCCTGAAAACTTAAAAGAGGAACTCGTCAGTGATGAATATGATCTAGATAGTTTTGGAGATGCGTTTATTATGATGCCAAAATTGGAAGAAGATAAACGTCAACAAAACCTTGAAAAAAACATCAAAAAAGAATGGCTAGAGGATTTCGAAAACTAGTTTCTACTATAATATAGTAAACAAAATTTAAAAGAAGACTTTGGTAATGATTCCGAGGTCTTCTTTTTTTGTTTTTGAAAACGTTGATGTAAACAATTTGTTTGAAGTTTTTTCATAAAAAATTCTTATTAAAAATGGCGTCATTTTAGTTGAAATCAGCTATCAGTTATGATAAATTAGTATCACTGTTGAGCGAACGTTCGCTTTTAAACCATTTTCAAAAAAGGTTTGAAAA
>ERZ773022.146-NODE-146-length-70530-cov-7.965321_pt1 | contig 70530 bp, 71 predicted proteins | sample MGYA00580839_ERZ773022 | MGnify/ENA primary metagenome ERZ773022 (study PRJEB29015, sample SAMEA2738020) | human oral metagenome | biome: human oral; feature: human-associated habitat; material: dental | place: China | collected 2044 ...
GCATCCTGGGGCTGTAGTCGGTCCCAAGGGTTGGGCTGTTCGCCCATTAAAGCGGCACGCGAGCTGGGTTCAGAACGTCGTGAGACAGTTCGGTCCCTATCCGTCGCGGGCGTTGGAAATTTGAGAGGAGCTGTCCTTAGTACGAGAGGACCGGGATGGACACACCGCTGGTGTACCAGTTGTTCTGCCAAGAGCATCGCTGGGTAGCTATGTGTGGACGGGATAAACGCTGAAAGCATCTAAGCGTGAAGCCCCCCTCGAGATGAGATTTCCCATCATTTTAAATGAGTAAGACCCCTGAGAGACGATCAGGTAGATAGGCTAGAAGTGGAAGTGCCGCGAGGCATGGAGCGGACTAGTACTAATCGGTCGAGGACTTAACCACGAGTTGTATAGCTGGTAGATTGATGGAGTTGGATATAGATTCAGTTTTGAAAGAACGAAAGTTTTTTCAGAAGATAAAGTGTGGTGACGATGGCAAGAAGGATACACCTGTTCCCATCTCGAACACAGAAGTTAAGCTTCTTAGCGCCGATAGTAGTTGGGGGTTTCTCCCTGCGAGGGTAGGACGTTGCCACGCAAACTGTGTAAGCTGGACCTAGTGTCCAGCTTATTTTGTAGCTATTTTTATTTTGCAAGATTTTATTTTAAGAGAATTTTTGAAGGAAGTTTGCTATAATAAGACGGATGATAAAGAGGAGGTAAAATCATGAAATGGATTAAAAGTACAGTATTAATGGCGTTTCTATGCGTTTTATCTGCTTGTGGAAATGGCCTATCGACTCAGGCGGTTCAAGACCAAGTCGCAAGTGCCGAAGAGTCTGTTTCCAATTATCATATTACGGTGAAAAAATCAGATTTTAAAAAGGGTTCGAAAACACCGAGCGCACAAACGGTTGCGAGTGCCAGTGCATGGAAAGATGGGACTGGATACGGCTCGAAAATCGATAAGACTGCAGGGAAAGTCACGAGCCAACTTGAAGTCATTGCGGATGCCAATGTTGGCTTTATTCGTTACTACCAAGACAAGTGGGAACAAACCATCACGGCAGCCTCTAGTCTGCAAAACACGGTTGTTTTTCCTTATTCAAAGGTGATTCAGTTTACGAAGGAAATTCATCAACAAGTGGAATGGAAAAAGGCTTTCCTTGGTGGATATGAAAAATCGTACTCTGGAGATGATGAAGTCGTTCGTAAGGCGTTGACTTCGATTCTTGGGATTGCGACAACAGATATGTCTAAAGTTGACTTGAAAATTAAGACAGATGGCGCTGGAAATCTGATTACAAACGTTGAAATCAAGGTAACAGATGAAGGTGAACAAACGCGTAAAGAATATTCGATCGCGTACTTAAAATTTAATGAACAACAAAAGAAAGCTTTGCCGCAATAGTAGCAAAGCTTTTTTCGTAAAATAAGCCGGTATGACTACAAAAAAGAGCGTATTTTTGTTACAATAGAAAAGAACAAAATATTGCGAGAAATGAAGAACATTTTGTAGACATGCGAGAGGGAGAATGCTTGCATTCTCCCTTTTTTTACAACAAGAAAACATGGAGGAAGAATATGGGACGTGTGATATCCGTTGCCAACCAAAAAGGTGGAGTTGGGAAGACAACTTCGACAGTGAGTTTGGCTGCAGCACTTGCCGTTCATGGCAAAAAAGTATTAATTATTGATAGTGACCCTCAAGGAAATGCGACGAGTGGTCTTGGCGTACAAAAAGGAGAACTAGAACAAGATGTCTATGATGTTTTAGTAAACCAAGTACCAATGGCTGATGTGATTGTACCGACAACACGCGAGAACCTGATGATTGCTCCTTCTACGATTCAGTTAGCGGGTGCCGAAATCGAGTTGACGAGTCAACCACGTCGTGAACAACGCTTGAAGGAAGCCGTGAAGAAGATTAAAGATGATTACGATTATATCTTTATCGACTGTCCACCTTCACTAGGGCATTTAACGATGAATGCTTTTACGGCTAGTGATACTGTCTTAATCCCTGTGCAATGTGAATACTATGCGCTTGAAGGGTTGTCACAGCTCATGAACACGATTACAATGGTTCGCAAACACTTCAATCCGCACTTGAAGATTGAGGGCGTTCTTTTAACAATGTACGATGCGCGTACGAACTTAGGGAACGAAGTGAAAGACGATGTGATTAAGTATTTCCGTGAAAAAGTCTATAAAACGATTATTCCTCGAAACGTACGTCTATCTGAGGCGCCAAGTTACGGACAAGCGATTGTCGACTACGATCCACGCTCTCGTGGTGCTGAAGTGTACATGGAGTTAGCAAAGGAAGTGTTGGCACATGAGTAAAAATCAAAAAGGAAAAGGTCTTGGACGCGGTATTGATGCGCTCTTTATGAATGACTTAGATACCATCGATGCGCTAGAGCAAGTTCAAGATTCAGAACAAATTCAACAAATTGCTGTTTCAGAAATTCGTCCAAACCCATACCAACCTCGTAAAGAGTTTGATGAAGAGGGCTTGGCAGAATTAGCAGAATCGATTCGTCAAAATGGGGTCTTCCAACCAATCATTGTTCGTAAGTCAAAAATTAAAGGCTACGAGCTAGTGGCTGGGGAACGTCGCTTGCGTGCGTCTAAATTAGCCGAGAAAGAAACGATTCCGGCCATCGTACGTGACTACTCTGAAGAAACCATGATTCAAATCGCGGTTGTCGAAAACTTACAACGTGAGAATTTGAAACCATTAGATGAAGCCATGGCCTACCGTACCTTGATGGATTCGTTGAAATTAAAACAAGAAGAAGTGGCAAACCGTGTCGGCAAGAGCCGTTCATATGTGGCAAACTTCTTACGTTTATTAACGTTGCCACAACCTGTGCAAGAACTCGTTCAAAGCGGAGAATTGTCTGCAGGGCATGCACGTACATTGCTTGGCTTAAAAGACCAAACGAAAATCTTGCCGGTCGCTAAAAAAGCGGTAAAGGAAGGCTTAACGGTTCGCGCGTTGGAACAACTCGTTCAATCGATTAATGAACCAGCTAAGAAAGTGGTTAAAAAAGTAGCGAAACCGAAAAAATCAATGTATATCATTGAGTCTGAAGAACGCTTGATGGATAAATTCGGAACAAGCGTGCAAATCGTCGAAAAAGGTGAGCGTGGAAAAATCGAGATTGAATACCTTTCTCAAAAGGATTTAACACGTATTTTAGAAGTGTTAGAAATCGAATTAGACGATTAAAAAGGAGTCTGTATGAAAGCAGGAACAACGTATCAATTACACGATCATGTGGAAATGAAAAAGCCGCATGCGTGCCAAACGAATTCCTGGGAAATCATCCGTATGGGGATGGACATTCGTATCAAGTGTGATCACTGTGGTCAAATGGTCCTAATGCCAAGACGGGAATTCGAGAAGAAGATGAAAAAGGTGACGATTTCTGTTGCCGAAGAAAACAAATAAAGAAAGAGTGTGACAAATGGCCTTAACAGCTGGAATCGTCGGCTTACCAAACGTTGGGAAGTCAACATTATTTAATGCAATTACAAAAGCAGGGGTCGAAGCAGCGAACTATCCGTTTGCGACGATTGACCCAAACGTCGGAGTGGTAGAAGTACCAGACCTTCGTTTACAAAAACTAACAGAATTAGTTAAACCAAAGAAAACTGTCCCAACGACATTTGAATTTACAGATATCGCGGGAATCGTTAAAGGGGCAAGCCGCGGGGAAGGTCTTGGAAATAAATTCTTAAGCCATATCCGTCAAGTAGATGCGATTTGCCAAGTGGTTCGTTGCTTTGAAGACGAAAATATTACACACGTAGCTGGGAAAGTAGACCCAATCGCCGACATCGAAACAATCAACTTAGAATTAGTGTTGGCCGACCTTGAGTCAGTGGATAAACGTATTGCTCGTGTGGCAAAAATTGCGAAAACAAAAGATAAAGACGCGGTTGCAGAATTAGCAGTCTTAGAAAAAATCAAACCGGTGTTAGAAGAAGGAAAATTAGCTCGTACGATTGAATTCACAGACGAAGAACTTCCAATCGTGAAAGGGTTATTCCTTTTAACAAGAAAACCAATGCTTTACATCGCAAACATCTCTGAAGAGGACGTGATGGAAGGTGGGCATAACCAATACGTGCAATTAGTAGAAGACTATGCAGCTAAAGAAGATGCAGAAGTCGTTGTCATCTGTGCGAAAATTGAAGAAGAAGTGGCAGAACTTGAGGAAGAAGAAAAACAGGCCTTCCTAGAAGAGATGGGAATTGAAGTTTCCGGATTAGACATCTTAATCCAAAAAGCGTATCACTTATTAGGATTAGCGACTTACTTTACAGCGGGTGAACAAGAAGTACGCGCGTGGACATTCCGCCGCGGCATGAAAGCTCCGCAATGTGCGGGAATCATTCACTCAGACTTCGAGCGTGGATTTATCCGTGCTGAAACGGTAGCCTATGCAGATCTACTTGAATACGGTAGTATGACGGCTGCGAAAGAAAACGGAAAAGTTCGTCAAGAAGGTAAAGAATATGTCGTGCAAGATGGCGACGTAATGCTCTTTAGATTTAATGTATAAGGTTATCGGAGGATTGTAGCATGTCAGAACAAAACGTACAACAAGAAGTAGTAGTGTCAGTAGACGCTCTAAAAGCAGAATTAACAAATAAAAATGAACAATACGTGTTCCAATTAGAACGTGAATTAAAAGCAGCTGGATTTGAAGGGGTACAAATCGAGAAAGAATTAGCTCTTATGCTTCCTCAAATCATCGAACATCAAAAATCAGGGGTGACTGCACGTCAATTATTCGGAACGGTAACAGAACGCGTACATGCGATTGTCGAAGGACCTGCTAAAGATCCAGATGCAAAATCTCCAGACTGGCAAATCGCTTTAGATGGTGGTTTATTAGTCGGTGGGTTATTCGCTCTTGTTACAGGGGTGATGTTGATGTTAAGCCCTGACTCAGGTTCACAACCAATGGGATTATTAACATTAATGATCAACTTCATCGCAGGGGCGTTCGTAATGTTAGCTATTTCGAAAAATGCTCCTAAATTTGACAATCCAAAAGGTCAACGTGGATATATTCGTTACTTAGTAGTAAGTACGGTGGCAATGGTCGCTTGGTTACTCTTAGTGGTAGCAAGCCAATCCTTCATTCCAAATTCCATCAATCTTGTAATGAGTTATGAATGGTACTTACTCATTGGAGCGGCAGCATTAGCGGCTAAATTCTACTTGAAGAAAAAATTAAATATTGTTGGATCAGTAATGTAAGAGAGTACAAACAAGTGTGAGATGATGGCGAAGTTCCTTCGTGGACAATCCCGCAGTGATTTCACACTTTTTTGATAGTGTAGAGGTGAAAACATGAATCGAAAAATACGTTATATCATTACGTTTTTATTAGGATTAGTGGCCTTCTTTGGACTGAGTTCGAGTGTCGATGCTCGTAGCTTAAAAGTAGACAAGTACGATATCACCGCGAATATTTTAGAAAACGGCGATGTTGAGTTTCAAGAAAAAATTACGTTTCATGCAGATGGTTCTTATAATGGGGTGTTCTATAATTTAGATTACTTTGGGTTTAGGGAACCTACGAATGTAGCTGCGTTTTTGGAGACGGCTTCTGGAACGGTAGAAATGCCTCAAAATTCAACGGGAACGAGTGGCACCTATCAGCTGACTCATGAAGGGGGCAAATTGAAATTTAAAGTCTTCACACCGCTTTCGAATTCGAGAAGAACCATTACCTTCCAATATACAATTCCAAAATTAATTACAAATTACCAAGACACAGCGGAATTAAACCGTAAAGTCGTTGGTACGGAGTGGGAAATCGACCAAGAAAACATCACGGTCAAGGTGAATCTTCCAGGAAATGCGTCTAAAGAAACGCTTCGTGCGTGGGGACACGGGGCGGGACAAAACGGGAATGTAAAAATTGCTGATGATTACAAGTCAGTGACCTTCACAGCTCCTTCTAATAAGAGTGGAGATTTCGTTGAAGTTCATATGATTTTTCCACAAACATTGACTCCAGCAAATACGAATGTAGTGAATCAAAAAGCCTTTGATGAAATTGTGGAGCAAGAAGAAAGATTGCTGCAACAAGAAGAAGGTATGAAGACGCTAGGGTCCATCGGTGTGTATATCGGTTGGATACTGATGGTTGTGAACTTAATCTTTGCATGGGTTAAAGGCTTCATTGCCAATCGTAAGAGACTGCAAAAAGTTCCTCACGTTCCGGATCATCTCTTTGAAATTCCCGAAGATATTACTCCAGCTATTATGAACAAAGCGATTTATGGCAAGAGTACGATGAAAGATTTAAGTGCAACGGTTATGGATTTAGTCCGCAAGAAGATTTTAACCTTGTCGGAAACACAACCACATGAAATCAAACTCGTTGGAGATGTATCGAAACTTCTTCGTCACGAGAAATTAGCAGTGGAATTGCTCTTTGAAGACGTGGGTGGCGGAGACGATACGATTTTCCTAAAAGATATTAAAGAATACGCTGAAGATCATCCAAAAGCGTATTATAACGCAGCCACTAGTTGGTTAAATGCGGTCGATACGGCTGCAGAAAAACATCGCGTCGATCGTTTTACAAAAGGAGAACCTGAAGCGAGAAACTATTTTGCAGGTTGTTTTGTATTCCTACTTGTAGCAGCCACTTTCGGTTTAAGTCTTTTAAGTAAGAACCCAGTATTGGCTGCCCTTACGTTTATCTTTGCCCTTGTTTTCATTCCTCTGACATTAATCGGAGGAGGAGCAGCAGCGAAGAGACGTACGCTGGAAGGTGAGTATCGTTACCGTCAATGGCAAGCCTTTAAACAAATGCTGAAAGATCTCTCTCCAATGAAGAGAATTGAAGATTTACCAAGTATTCAACTGTGGGATCACTTCTTAGTTTATGCCATTTCTTTAGGCGTAGCGGAACATGTGATTAAAGTGTTGAAAAAATTAATACCAGACCAACTACCAGATAGTGTGTTCTATTCAAGTCAGACAGAAACGATTTATTATCCTATTGCGGACTTTAATAGTGCCTTCTCAAGCTCATACAACAGTTCTAGCTCTTATGTAAATGGAGGTAGCAACTCTGGAGGTAGCAACTCTGGCGGATTCGGCGGAGGATTTTCTGGCGGATCGAGCGGTGGTAGTGGCGGAGGATCCGGCGGTGGCGGATTCTAACGAAGGAGAATTTATGTTAAATGAAATGATGCACAGACCCGTTGTCAAACCAGAACTGGTCGAGTACATGCGCACAAGTCAACGACGTTTTCAGGGGGGCTTAGGCGAATTAGAGAATATGGCTAATGAATTAGGAATTCCCATTATTCCTCATGAAACAGCTGTTTTCCTAGATTTTATAGTTGGACTAACCCAACCAAAGAATATTTTAGAAATTGGGACAGCAGTCGGATTCTCAGCGAGTCTAATGGCTACAGCTTCACCACAAGCAAAAGTTGTGACCATTGACCGCTATGAATTAATGTATAGCCGTGCTAAAGCAAACTTTGAGAAATTAGGCTTAGCCGACCGTATCACCCAATTGGAAGGCGATGCAGCCGATATTTTACCAACTCTAGAACAAGGAAAATATGACTTCCTCTTTATGGATAGTGCTAAAGCAAAATATATTGAGTTCTTCCCATATTGCATGGACGTGCTAGAAGTTGGCGGCGTGCTAGTGGTGGATGATATTTTCCAAGGAGGAACGATTTTAGAAGATGTGATGGAGCGCCCAAGACGTGTGCGTAAAATTCATCGCCGTCTCAACATGTTCCTTGATTTAGTGCAAAGCGACTCAACATTAAAATCAACCTTACTTCCACTGGGCGACGGAGTAATTCTCATTCAAAAGATGGAAGAAAAAGATTTTAAATATATTTTAGAAGAGTTGTAAATTAATCATGGAAATCCCCATTGAAAAGTTTTACAATAAGAAGGATGACAAAAGAAAGGAAGTTTTACAATGACAGATAAAGTGCGTGTACGTTATGCGCCAAGTCCAACAGGGCACTTGCACATCGGGAATGCTCGTACAGCCCTATTTAACTATTTATTCGCGAGACATTATGGTGGAGAGTTCATCATCCGTATCGAGGATACTGACCGCAAGAGAAATCTTGAACACGGAGAAGAAAGCCAATTAGAAAACTTAACTTGGCTTGGAATGGATTGGGATGAAGGTCCGGACAAACCTGGTAAATACGGTCCTTACCGTCAATCAGAACGTGAACACATTTATAATCCACTCATCGAGCAATTAATTGCTGAGGACAAAGCGTATAAATGCTATATGACAGAGGAAGAATTGGAAGCAGAACGTGAATCGCAACGTGCTCGTGGTGAAATGCCGCACTACAGCGGGCAACATGCTCACTTAACACAAGAGCAACGTGACGCTTTTGAAGCAGAAGGACGCACTCCTGTCGTTCGTTTCCGCGTTCCGAAGACTGGAACATATGCTTTTGATGATATTGTTAAAGGGGAAATCTCATTCGAATCTACAAGCGTCGGTGGAGACTTCGTTATCTTAAAACGTGACGGAATGCCAACTTACAACTTCGCAGTAGCAGTGGATGACCACTTCATGGAAATCACTCACGTTTTACGTGGAGATGACCATATTGCCAATACTCCAAAACAATTAATGATTTACGAAGCATTTGGTTGGGAACCACCACGTTTTGGACATATGACATTAATTATTAATACTGAAACAGGTAAGAAATTATCAAAACGTGATGAATCAATCCTACAATTCATCGAACAATATAAAGACTTAGGGTACTTACCAGAAGCGATGTTCAACTTTATCGCGCTTCTAGGATGGTCTCCTCAAGGTGAACATGAAATCTTCAGCCGTGAAGAATTCATCGAAATCTTCGACGAAAAACGTCTTGGTAAATCACCAGCAGCCTTCGATCCGAAGAAATTAGAATGGATTAACAACACATACGTGAAGAAAACTCCATTAGAAGAAGTGGCTGAAATGGCGATTGCGCAATTGAAAAAAGCGGGAATCGTATCGGAAGAAGTTTCTCCTGAAGAACATGCATGGTTAGTGAAATTAGTGGCGTTGTACCACGACCAAATGAGCTACATGAATGAAATCGTTGCTTTATCAACATTATTCTTCAGAAAAGATTTCGAAGTGGAAAATGACGAAGCGAAAGAAGTGCTTCAAGGTGAAACTGTTCCAACAGTATTGAATGCTTTTATGTCTAAACTAGAAGCGATGGAAACATTCGATGAGCCAAGTATTTTGGCAGCGATTAAAGAGGTTCAAAAGGAAACTGGAGTGAAGGGTAAAAACTTGTTTATGCCAATTCGTGTGGCGACGAGCGGACAAACACACGGGCCGGAGATTGGAAAGACGATTGAGTTGCTTGGAAGAGAACGCAGCATTGCACACATCCAAGCCGCACTTGTTCTTATTAAATAAAAGCTAACAGAAAGGGTTAACGCAAACTGCGTTAACTCTTTTTTATTTATAGTATTTTAAAACAAAAGGCCCTTTGGGCCTGATATTCTCCATAATCTTCGGATATCTTCATAATAGCGGTAATGGGGTACCGGTTCGAGCCTATAGTCTCTCACCTTTAAAGCCTCAAAGTAGGAGTAAGGAATAAATTCCTAACTCCTACTAATTCGCATTTAATACGATTCCCCATTACTGCTATTATAGAATCCGAGATTTTTCCGAATATCAGTCCCAAGTGCAAAGAGTTAAATAAAAAGGTTAATCCTTTCTTGAAAAAGAGAGTGCAACAGGTGTGTGCGTGCTGAGTTCTCTGGCGCGGGGAAGGGAGAATATGAAGTGTGTGCTGGAACGGAAAAAGTCAAAAAAAACGGATGAGGGTTCATCCGTTTTGTTGTATTTTGTGACAGAAGAAGGTGAGCGAGAGTAGGTCTGCACTGCCTCCTGGGCTCAAGTTACGCTCGATAAGGACGTTATCGTAGTCTTCGAGTCGATTTGCTAGTTCAGTTTCTGTGAGGGTGTGTGCTTCTTCGAATAATTGTTGTGCTTCTTGTTGCACTTGTTTATACGCGTCGATTCCGCCGCGGTGAATAAGGTTTCCGTCTTCGACAAAGGTCATTAGATATAGAAGAAGGAGTAAGTCGCGGTGACGTGGTGTGTGCGTGTCTAGTGTGTTGTAATAGTCGAGTGCTTTGGCAAGGCTTGGGTAGCCTGTTGCTGCTTCGCCTCGAATGCCTGTGATGCCGTGTTCGACGTAGTGTTTTTCACCGTAAGAGAGATGTTCTTTTTGGTCGAGATTGGCAAAGTCCACTTCGACAAGGTGGCGCGTCATTAGGTGGCAGTAGTGCAAAGCTTCTGGAATATTGCCATTCGTATGAGCAGTAGCCCCTAAGACGAGGGCAAAGGAGAAGTTGGCTCCTTTATGGGTATTGGTATTGTTTGTGGCGGCCATCATCGCGTCTTCGGCTTGTTTTCCAAGGGCGCGAAGTTCGTTAAATAAGTCTAGTGGAGTGCCGTTGTGGCGACTTCCTGCTTCGGCATATGCCAGTAAGTAAGGACGGAGAGCTTTGATACTTTGATAGAAGGTCTCTGTTGTCATATCCTTATGAGCTCCGTTAGAAATAGGGTCCACTAAGCCCGGTTTTGGTGCGAGATTTACTTCTTGTAGAAGGGCATCTGTGGCCACTTTTGCTAAAAACTCAGGATTAATCAATGTGTAATTTCTCCATTTGTTTCAAAATAAATTGTAATGAGCGATTTAAGTGCTCGTGTGTAATCAGCGTGATTTGTTCCACGTCGTTATTGAGCATCCCGCGATAGATGAGTTTGTGTTCCTCGAGCGCTTTTGTACGGCGTTCTGAAGAACGAATCGATAAGTCACGGAAGTATATCACGTAAGTTCGGAGTTCGTTGACGATTTCTTTTAGACGAGTCATTTGACATTTTTCGTAAATAAAATCATTAAAGGTTGTGAAGTTATCCAGTACTTCATCTACTTTATCTTCAGCATTTAGTTTATCGCACTCTTCTAAGATGGCTGCGAGTTCTTCGAAATCTTTCTTCGTCATAAGCTTCATAGCATTAATGGTTGCTAAGGTATCGAGGGATTTTCTGATTTCAAAAATTTCATGAGCGTCCTTGATGGAAATTCCTTTTACGATGACCCCAATTTTAGGAATGTGCTCTACTAGGTGCTCTTTTGTTAATTCGTTAAGAGCGTAGCGAATAGGTGTACGGCTGATGTTTAACTCAGTCGAAAACTCTTTTTCGTTAATCCGCGTACCTGCAGGGATTTCTCCTAAGATAATTGTTTTACGAAATGCTTCGTAGAGCGAAATTTTAAGAGGTTTGTTTTGGGTAATATCTAAATTTTTCTTTACCGCTTGGATAATCGCTGACATAGTAGCCTCCTGGAAATTATTGTAAATATCAGAATAAGTATAAACGAAAAAAAAGTAAAATGCACAAAAAAAGACTTGTTAGGGCAAGCCTTGACAAGTCTTTTTCACAAATTCAATTGTTTAATTATTGTGCTACATATAATGGCATGTGACCCATTAATACGATTGTTACAACGAAGATTACGAAGATAACAGCTGCGTATTTTGCAGATTCTTTTTGCCATTCACCCATGTCTAATCCTGTTAGACGTAATAGTAAGTAGATGAATGCTACTAATGGGCTTAATAAGTGGAATGCTTGACCCATTAATGAAGCTAATGCCATTTGCATATCAGTGAATCCGTATTGACGTCCAACTTCAGCGAATGGAATTAATACTCCGTAGTAGAATCCGTCGTTTGTTAAGAAGAATGTACCAGGTACTGAGATAATCGCGATGATTAATGACCAGAATCCTGCTAATTCTTTAGGGATTACACGAACGATGCTTTCTGTTAAAGCAGTTGCCATTCCAGTTCCTTGGAATAATCCCATGAATACTCCGGCAGCAAATACAAGTAATACTACTTGTACAGCGTCCCCAGCGTTGTCCCCAATACGTTTAGATTGAGCTTTTAAGTCTGGGTAGTTGATCATTAAGGCTAACCCTGTACCAACTAAGAATAATACAACTGGTTTCACTTCGATTGCGTCGATGAATGAACCAGCAACTAACCAACCGATTAATACGATTGTCAAGATAGCGTTGATAACGAAGTTTTGTGGACGACGTTTTTCTAATACTTCAGGATCAGAAATAGTTGTTAATTCGTCTAATTCAGCATCTGTTAATTCTTGAATTCCTAAACGAGCACGTTCTTTTTTACCCATTGAGCGAGCAACAACGAAGATTACGTAAAGTGCTGAAAGAATCATCCCTGGTGCTAAATAACCTAGGATATCTGCTTCTACACCAAGAACTGACATTGCACGAGCAGTAGGTCCGCCCCATGGTAATAAGTTCATGATTGTGTTTTGTAAGATAACAAGAACCCCTAAGTTCATTAGCTTCATGTCTAATTTTTTGTAAATTGGCACGAAAGCTGAGCAGCAGATTAATGTAGTTGTAGTTCCGTCACCGTTTAATGATACGGCAGCAGCAACGATAGCAGTAGCCATCAATACTTTCATTGGGTCGCCTTTAGCGAAGCGAATCATTTTGTTAGTGATTGGATCGAATAATCCAGCGTCTAACATTGTAGAGAAGTAAAGGATTGCGAATAGAAGCATAACCCCTGTTTCAGCAGTTCCTTTCATCGCTGTTAATTTATCTTTTGAGTTATTTCCGAATAACCCTTGGCGAATTAATGTACCGATGTTTACGTCTTGGACTTGACCTGTAGCAACTAAAATAATTGCAAAAATTAATGGGATTAATACTAGAGCTGTAAATGGTGACATTTTTTTCTTCATGATAATGTACATGAAAATTGCCATCATTACATAAGCTGCAACTGTGATAACCATCATATCTTCCTTTCTTTTTTGAAAAATTTTTATAATAGCAGGAGAATCGTTCAGTCGCTAAAACCTGAAGGGCTCTCCACGAACTCACTTCAAAAATGAATTCGTTTACTTATAGCGATATCTTAAACAATATTTAATAAAAAAGATAGTGTTTTCATATCGAAAAACAATAAAAAAACAGTTTAATGTGACAAAATGAACATAAGCTTTATATCGAAATTATAATAAAACACCAAAAGAACAGGAAAAGCCTCATTTTATATTTCTGGAATGATAGTGTTTTCTGTATAATAATTCTATGCAGATTATGTTGGGAAGGGAGTGAAGGAATGGGAATTCTCCAACGATTATTTGGCAAAAAGAGTTCTGAAGCAACGGAACACGCATCAACGCAGCCTGCATCCCCTCAATCGGAATGGGAAAAATTAGAAGCTTTTGTACCGGTAGAAGCAGAAGAAGCTAAGCACGTCTCCATCATTGCAGTGGCGATTGCGGCCTCAGATTATCCAGAAAGCCAATTTGTGGTTAAACGCGTCCTTAAACGCAACCCAGAAACCAAGATTATCTCGGTTATCGCTTCGGCAATTGCTGCTGGCGAATCAAATGACAGTCAGTGGGCTGTTAAAGAAATCTACCAAAAACGCAATTCATAATACATTTTTAGGAGGAATGTTACGATATGTTACGTAAATTCAAAATCAAAGTAGACGGTCAAGAGTACCAAGTAGAAATGGAAGAAATCGGCGCAGTTGCATCCCCTGCTCCTGTAGCACCAGTTGCTTCCCCAGCGGCTCCAGCTGCACCAGCAGTAGAAGCAGCCCCAGCTCCAGCAGCTCCTGTAGCATCTACACCAGCAGGCGCAGATGCAATGCCATCTCCAATGCCTGGTAACATCTTACGTATTTTAGTAAACGTAGGCGACACAGTTACTGAAAACCAACCATTAATGATTTTAGAAGCGATGAAAATGGAAAATGAAATCGTTGCTGCTAAAGCAGGGGTTGTAGCAGGAATTCACGTTAAAGAAGGTCAAGTGGTAAACCCAGGAGACGCTTTAATTACAATTAACTAATTATATTGAAATTCAAGGAGTGAAACAGTGGAAACATTAGTTCAAAATGTAATGTCTATTACGGGTGGCCAAATCTTCATGATGCTTGTCGGTGCCCTATTAATGTACTTAGGGATTAAAAAAGAGTACGAACCAACATTATTAGTACCAATGGGATTAGGTACAATCTTAGTAAACTTCCCAGGGACTGGAGTTCTTGACCAAGTCGTTGGCGGACAACAACAACACGGGGTCCTACAAATCTTATTCGAAATCGGTATCGAAACTGAATTATTCCCATTATTAATCTTCATCGGTATCGGTGCGATGATCGACTTCGGACCATTATTACAAAACCCATTCATGTTATTATTCGGTGCAGCAGCACAATTTGGTATTTTCTTCGTAGTCGTTGTAGCTGTATTATTCGGATTCGATATTCGTGAAGCTGCTTCAATCGGTATTATCGGTGCGGCGGACGGTCCTACTTCTATCTTCGTAGCGAACCAATTAGCACCACAATTACTTGGAGCGATTACGGTTGCGGCCTACTCATACATGGCACTTGTTCCAATCATCCAACCAATCGCCATCAAGATGGTTACAACAAAAGCAGAACGTCGTATTCGTATGACTTACCATGCTTCAGGTGTATCTAAATTAACGAAAATCTTATTCCCAATCATTATCACAATTGTGGCAGGTTTCATTGCTCCAATTTCATTACCACTTGTTGGTTTCTTAATGTTTGGTAACTTATTACGTGAGTGTGGCGTTTTAGATAACTTATCTCAAGCGGCTCAAAACGAATTAGTAAACATTGTTTCTATTCTATTAGGGATTACCATCTCAGTTAAAATGCAAGCTGATTTATTCTTAAATGTTCAAACATTAATGATCATCTTGTTCGGTTTAGTAGCCTTCATCATGGACTCAATCGGTGGTGTGGTATTTGCTAAGATCTTGAACTTATTCCGTAGAAAAAAGATCAACCCAATGATCGGAGCTGCAGGTATTTCTGCATTCCCAATGTCAAGTCGTGTTATCCAAAAAATGGCGACAGACGAAGATCCTCAAAACTTCATCTTAATGTACGCTGTTGGAGCTAACGTTTCTGGACAAATCGCTTCTGTTATTGCTGGTGGATTATTATTATCATTCTTCATGTAATAATATAGAAGGAAAAGGAGGAAAACGATGACTTTCAACGCAGAACATTTAACACAAGCTTTTGAATTAATGGCTTTAGGGATGGGTGGAGTTTTCCTAGTATTAGGAATTCTATATGCCGTTTCAGCATTATTGTTAAAAGCATTCCCGCCAAAATAAGGAGGCCGTTCCATGGAAAATTTCATTCTCAAACGATTATGGCTTGATCGTGATAAAAAAGCTCGTCAAGATTGGGAATGGGTAATGGATCAAGCGAACCTTGGCAAGACAGAACAAGTCGATTACACAATTGCCATTTATCATCATTCTGGTGACATTGCAGCGACAGGTTCTTTAGACCGCAACATTTTAAAATGTTTAGTGGTTTGTAAAAAATATCAATCAGAAAATCTGTTAACGCATCTCGTGATGGCCCTTCTAGAGGAATTAAGAGAACGTTCTTACACAAACAGTTTTGTCTATACAAAACCAAAGAATATTATCTTCTTTAAATCTCTAGGTTACCGGGTGATTGCCGAAACAGAAAATCTTGCCTTTTTAGAACAAGGCATCCCTTCCTTTAGTGATTACTTAAAATTACTAAAAGAGCATTTCGTAGAAGGAAGTAGTAATAGTGCCATTGTCATGAATGCGAATCCTTTTACACTGGGACATCAATACTTGGTAGAAACGGCTGCTAGTCAGTCGAGTCACCTCTACGTGTTCGTTGTTTCCGAGGATCGTTCATTTTTTAATACGAACGACCGAATGGAAATGGTGAAACGTGGTGTGAGTCACCTGCCGAATGTAACGGTACTCCCAACGAGAGACTACATGGTCTCAAGCGCTACTTTCCCATCGTACTTCTTAAAAGAGAAGGCGGATTTGGAAGTAGCAAAAGTTCAAGCAACATTGGATGCAACACTCTTCTTAGAAAACATTGTTCCAACGTTACAATTGGCCAAACGTTTTGTTGGTCAAGAACCACTCTCCCCAGTTACCTCCGTTTATAATGACGCGCTAAAAACTGCTTTTGGTAAGGATTTAGAATTAGTCATTATAGATCGGCTTTCTGTCCGAGAGGAAGTGGTGAGTGCGACGCGGGTGCGCGCTGCCATTCAAGACAAAAACGTAGACGAGTTGAAACAGCTCGTTCCAGCAACTACGTATCATTATTTAGAAGAAAAACATTTCATTGGTTAAAATCCAAAAGAAAAGGTGGAAACAATAATGGAAATTAAAAAAAGTGCAGTAGTCGGCACTTTGGAATCAAGTGACATTATGATTACTTTAAATCCAAGTACCGCTGGTCGAATCGACATTCAATTAGAAAGTAGTGTCGAAAAACAATTCGGAAATCAAATCCGTCGTGTAATCGAAGAAACTTTAAAACAATTAGGCGTTACTTCAGCAGAAGTGATTGCGGTTGATAAAGGAGCTTTAGATTGCACAATCCAAGCTCGTACAGTGACAGTGGTTCACCGTGCATCAGAGGTTGAAAACTACGACTGGAAGGAGATCGACTCATGGAACGCTTAAGAAGAACAATGATGTTCGTACCTGGTTCAAACGCAGCAATGTTGCGTGACGCTCCACTTTACGGCGCAGACTCAATTATGTTTGACTTAGAAGATGCTGTATCTTTAAAAGAAAAAGACTCAGCTCGTGTATTAGTACATTTCGCTTTAAAAACTTTTGACTACAGCAATGTAGAAACAGTTGTACGTATCAACGGTTTAGATACAACAGGTGCTTTAGATATTGAAGCAGTTGTATTAGCTGGTGTTAACGTGGTTCGTTTACCAAAAACAGAAACAGCTCAAGATATCGTAGATGTGGATGAAATCATCACTCGTGTTGAACGTGAAAACAACATCCCAGTAGGTCGCACTAAAATGATGGCTGCGATTGAATCTGCTGAAGGTGTGTTAAACGCTCGCGAAATCGCTAAAGCAAGTGACCGTTTAATCGGTATCGCTTTAGGTGCTGAAGACTACGTTACAAACATGAAAACTCGCCGTTACCCTGATGGACAAGAGTTATTCTTCGCTCGCAGCATGATTTTACATGCGGCTCGTGCTGCAGGAATCGCTGCAATCGATACTGTTTACTCTAACGTAGACAACATGGATGGATTCCGTGAAGAAGTAGAACGCATCAAACAATTAGGTTTCGATGGAAAATCTGTTATTAATCCTCGTCAAATTCCTGTGGTTAATAAAGTTTATGCACCAACAGAAAAAGAAATTCAAAACGCTAAAGAAGTTATTTGGGGAATTCGTGAAGCTGAAGCTAAAGGTTCAGGTGTTATCTCAGTTAACGGTAAAATGGTCGATAAACCAATCGTGGAACGTGCTGAGCGCGTAATCGCATTGGCGAAAGCGGCTGGATTGATTAGCGAGGAGGAAATTTAAGATGGTATTAAATAAAGCTGGACGTGAAATTCCACAAGAATATGCAGATCAATATGGGGTATACGAAGGTGAGTTAGCTCGCATTAAACCTTATGAAGCAGCTAACCGTAAAATCAAACCTGTTGAGCCTCGTCAAGAAAAATTATTAGGTAGCATTCGTGAAGCTATTGAAAAAACAGGCTTAAAAGATGGCATGACAATCTCATTCCACCACCACTTCCGTGAAGGGGACTATGTCATTAACATGGTTATGGATGAAATTGCAAAAATGGGGATTAAAAACCTATCAATCGCGCCTTCTTCAATCGCGAACGTACACGAACCATTAATCGAACACATCAAAAATGGTGTCATTACAAACATCACTTCATCTGGTTTACGTGATAAATTAGGGGCAGCCATCTCTAGCGGTATCATGGAAAACCCAGTTGTAATTCGTTCACACGGTGGACGTGCTCGTGCAATCACTGCAGGAGACATCCACATCGACGTTGCCTTCCTTGGAGCTCCAAGTTCTGACGAGTACGGTAACATCAACGGTACAAAAGGGAAAGCAACTTGCGGTTCTTTAGGATATGCAATGATCGACGCTAAATACGCTGACCAAGTTGTGGCGATTACAGATAGCCTTGTACCTTATCCAAATACTCCAATCAGCATTCCACAAACAGACGTGGACTACGTGGTTGTAGTAGATGAAATCGGAGATCCTAAAGGGATTGCCAAAGGGGCAACTCGTTTCACGAAAAACCCTAAAGAATTATTAATCGCAGAATACGCTGCTAAAGTCATCACTGGTTCTCCATACTATAAAGAAGGATTCTCATTCCAAACTGGTACAGGTGGAGCTTCTCTTGCTGCAACTCGTTTCATCCGTGAAGCAATGATTAAAGACGGCATCAAAGCAAGCTTTGTACTTGGTGGTATTACAAACTCAATGTGCGAATTGTTAGAAGAAGGTTTAGTGGAGAAAGTCATCGACGTTCAAGACTTCGACCACCCATCAGCAATCTCATTAGCAAACAACGCAAACCACTATGAAATCGACGCAAGCATGTACGCAAACCCATTATCTAAAGGTTCTGTTATCAACCGTTTAGACGTTGCAATCCTTTCTGCTTTAGAAGTAGATACAGACTTCAACGTAAACGTAATGACAGGTTCTGACGGAGTTATCCGTGGAGCTTCAGGTGGTCACTGTGATACAGCCTTTGCTTCAAAAATGTCAATGGTAATCAGCCCATTAGTACGTGGACGCATCCCTACATTCGTAGAATCAGTAAATACTGTGATTACTCCTGGTACAAGTGTGGACGTGGTGGTTACTGAAATCGGTATTGCCATCAACCCTAACCGTCCTGACTTAATTGAACACTTCAAAGGGTTAGATGTCCCTCAATACACAATTAAAGAATTACAAGAAAAAGCCTACAGCATCGTTGGAAACCCAGAACCAATCCAATATGGTGATAAAGTGGTTGCGGTCATCGAATACCGTGATGGAAGCATCATCGACGTTGTTCGCAATGTTTAATTCTTTGTTTGACGGAGCGCCGGTGGATATCATGCAAATGCTTGATGCCAGAGAAAGACGTGCTCATACCCAACAACAATTACTAGAACAATTTAACCCGTGTGTACTCGTGTCCATCACACTCAATATTCCAGGTCCTGTTAAAAATTCAGAGGCGATTACAACCGTCTTCGCCTCTGTGATTTCTGAATTAGATGAGGCGTTAATGCCTTTTGAGAAACTTCACCAAGAAGACTTCTCCCTTCAGACAGGAATGGAATTTTACCGAGTACTTCGCGCAGATGCACTGGATGTAAAGCGCGTATGTACAGAGTTTGAAGAAGGACACGCACTCGGGAGATTACTCGATATCGATGTCGTGGAAATGGCAGGAGAGACTCCAACGCCAATTTCCAGAACAGCCCTTGGAATGTCTCCAAGACGTTGTTTTATCTGCAATGAGGAAGCAAAAGTGTGCGCCCGTTCTAGAAAGCACACGGTCCTAGAGATGCAAGAGCATATCGCTCGCCTTGTCGCAGAGTACACATCGACCCAAAGACCTTAAGAAAGGAAGATATTATGAGCAAAATTATCCGTTTAACTGAAACGGTTTTGCGTGACGGACAACAAAGTCAAATCGCGACTCGTATGTCAACTGAAGATATGTTACCCATCTTGGAAACATTAGATCAAGCTGGCTTCCATGCGTTAGAAGTATGGGGAGGAGCAACTTTTGACTCTTGTATTCGTTTCTTGAATGAAGACCCATGGGAACGTCTACGTCAAATTCGCGCAGCAGTTAAAGATACAAAATTGCAAATGTTATTACGTGGACAAAACCTATTAGGATACCGTAACTATGCTGATGATGTGGTCCGTTTATTCGTAGAAAAATCTGTACAAAACGGAATCGACATTATTCGTGTATTCGATGCTTTAAACGATGTTCGTAACATGAAGACATCTATCGAAGCAACAAAATTAGCAGGCGGACACTGCCAAACAGCAATCTCTTACACAACAAGTCCAGTTCACACTGTAGACTACTATGTTGATTTAGTAGGACGCATGGCAGAATTCGGTGCAGACTCAATCTGTATTAAAGACATGGCTGGGGTATTAACACCTCAAACAGGTTACGAATTAGTAAGCCGTATTAAAGAAAAAACGGATCTTCCTTTAGAAGTTCACACGCACGCTACAAGTGGTATTTCTGAAATGACTTACTTAAAAGTAGCTGAAGCAGGCGCAGACATCATCGACACTTGCTTATCATCATTCTCTGGTGGTACAAGTCAGCCTGCAACTGAATCGATGGCTTTAGCATTACAAGATTTAGGATTTGAAACTGGCGTTGACATGAAGAAAGTAGAAGAAGCAACAGCTTACTTCAACGGCATTCGTGATAAATTCCGTGCAGAAGGTATCTTAAACCCTAAAGTAAAAGATACAGAACCAAAAACATTAATTTATCAAGTACCTGGTGGAATGTTATCTAACCTATTAAGCCAATTAACAGAACAAGGCTTAGCGGACAAATACGACGAAGTATTAGCTGAAGTGCCTAAAGTACGTGCGGACTTAGGTTACCCACCACTTGTAACGCCATTATCACAAATGGTTGGAACACAAGCGGTAATGAACGTGATTTCAGGCGAACGTTTCAAACTCGTTCCAAAAGAAATCAAAGACTATGTTTTAGGATTATATGGACAAGCTCCAGCAGAAATTAATCCTGAAGTGAAAGAAAAAATTATTGGAGATGCAGAAGTTGTGACGGTTCGTCCAGCTGACTTAATCGAAGATCAATTACCAGAAATTCGTGAAGAGATTAAAGAGTATGCTAAATCTGATGAAGATGTATTAATGTACGCACTCTTCCCACAACAAGCAAAAGACTTCTTAGGCCGTCGTGAAGATCCATTCTACGATGTACCATTACAAACAGTAGAAGTGACTTTAGACTTAAAATAGTTTTGCTAGAAAGCTGAAAAGCTAGGCCCCGTAGCCCGGCTTTTCAGCTTTTTGTGTGCTTTAAACTGTGCTATAATGAGGGGAAAGACAATGCAAAGGAAGTGAAGGAATGGGACGTTTTAAGGAAGATATGGCAACGTATAAAAAGAATGATCCGGCTGCTAGAAGTAGCTTGGAAATCGTCTTGACGTACCCAGGATATCACGCAACGGTCTTACACCGCGTAGCGCATTGGTTCCATACGAAAGCAAAAATGAGACTCCTTGCACGAATAATCGCTGGCTTTAGTAGGTTCCTCACGGGAATTGAGATTCATCCAGGAGCTACGATTGGACGCAGATTTTTTATTGATCATGGCATGGGTATTGTGATTGGAGAAACATCCATTATCGGAGACGATGTCAAGATGTTCCACGCGGTAACCTTAGGCGGATCCGGGAAAGATACTGGGAAACGCCATCCGACCATCGAAAACGGTGTGCTTTTATCAGCGCATTCGCAAGTCATTGGACCTGTAACGGTTGGAGAATATGCTAAAATTGGAGCAGCAGCAGTTGTTCTAGACGATATTCCACCGCATACGACGGCGGTAGGACTACCAGCGCGAGTGGTTCGCGTCCATACACCAGAAGAGATTGAAAGAGATACGACTATCGGAGGAAAATTATGATTCAAATCTACAATACTTTAACAAGACAAAAAGAAGCATTCAAACCGATTGAAGAAGGCAAAGTGAGCATGTATGTATGCGGTCCAACGGTTTATAACTATATTCATATTGGGAATGCGCGTAGTACGGTTTCCTTTGATACGATTCGTCGTTACTTTGAATACCGCGGTTATGACGTGAATTTCGTTTCGAATTTTACGGATGTGGACGATAAAATCATTCGCGTGGCCAATGAAACAGGCATGACGGCTGAAGAAGTCTCAAAGAAATATATTGAAGCATTCTTTGAAGATACAAACGCTCTAAATGTAAAGAAGGCGACACTAAATCCAACGGTTATGAATACAATGGATGACATTATTGACTTTGTGGCCGATTTAATCGATAAAGGGATGGCGTATGAATCAGAAGGCGATGTGTATTTCATTACGGAGAAATTCGAAGGCTACGGCAAACTTAGTGACCAACGTATCGAAGACTTACAAATGGGAGCAAGTAATCGTACAGCCTCAGAAGATGATGCGAAGAAACGCAACCCGCTAGACTTTGCATTATGGAAAAGCGCAAAACCAAATGAAATTAGCTGGAACTCTCCATGGGGCAAGGGTCGTCCAGGATGGCATATTGAATGCTCAGTCATGGCGACAAAACACTTAGGAGATACCATCGATATTCATGGGGGTGGACAAGACTTAGCGTTCCCTCACCACGAAAACGAAATCGCGCAAAGTGAATCCAAAACAGGAAAGAAATTTGCGAACTACTGGATGCACAATGCGTTTGTAACGATGGGTGAAGAAAAAATGAGTAAATCGCTTGGAAACTTCGTGCTCGTTCACGACTTAATCCAACAACTTGACCCACAAGTACTCCGTTTCTTCTTAGCAAGTGCGCACTACCGTCGTCCATTGAAATTTAGCGAAGCGGCTCTTCAAGAAGCAGCCGTGAACCTTGAAAAGGTACAAACGACGTTCAAGAACGCACGCTACCGCTTAGAAACAGCCGTAGATGCATTGCCAGAAGATGCAGAACGCCTAGCAAAATTCGAAGCGATTGAAGCAGAATTCCAAAAAGAAATGGACGATGACTTCAATGCGGCAAACGGTATGACGGTGTTATATCAATGGTTGAAAGAATGGAATGTGTACTTAGAACAAGAAGTCGTTTCAGCAGCAGTACTCGAAGCGCTTCTTGAAAAAGCAGCCGTTTTATTTGGAATTTTTGGAATCGTGGAAAAACAAGAAGCATTGCTCGACGATGATATTCAAGCGTTAATCGATGAACGTCTTGAAGCGCGTAAAGCGAAAAACTTTGCTCGTAGTGACGAAATTCGTGATTTACTAAAAGAACAAGGGATTGTATTAGAAGACACTCCACAAGGAACAAGATGGAGAAGAGAAGCATGACAGAAAAAAACTGGAAGCTGTTAAATGGGTTGGCCTTAGCTTATATGGGTGACGGAATTTATGAAGTGTATGTCAGAAATCACGTGATGCAAAAAGGACTCACAAAGCCAAATCAATTACATGCGACCGCAACAAAATTTGTTTCGGCAAAAGCACAAGCACGCTTGATGCAACAATTGTTGGAACAAGAAAACTTCTTAACGGAAGAAGAATTAGAAATTTATAAACGAGGACGCAATAGTAAGAGTCATACGGTAGCTAAAAATGCAGACGTAGGAACGTATCGCGTTGCGACTGGTTTTGAAGCATTAATGGGTTATTTATACTTATCTGGCCAACAAGCTAGATTGGAAGAACTCATCAACTGGTGCTTACAACAAGTGGAAGGTGAACAGTAACATGGCACGAAATGAATATGCACCAAAGAAAAAATCAAGAAGCGGAAATCGTTCAGACCGTGGGCGTTCTGAGCGAACTGAGTTGAGACAACGCCCTCCTCGTGAACACGTAGAACGTACTGAAGTGCAAGAAGTGGTGGACTTTGTGTTTGGACGTCATGCAGTGGTAGAAGCCTTGCAAACGCCGGACCGTGTGAACCGTGTCTTTATCCAAGAAGGCACTTCTGGTCGAGATGCGGCAAAAGTCATTGAACTCGCACGGGAAAAAGGCATTCAAGTTCAAACCGTTCCAAAGACGAAGATTGAAGACCTTGTCGGCAATGCCGTTCACCAAGGCCTGGTGGCTTCAATTGCAGCCTATGAATATGCCGACTTAGAAGATGTCTTTAAGAAAGCCGAAGAAAAAGGCGAGGATCCATTTATCGTCATCTTAGACGGAGTGGAAGATCCACATAACTTAGGTAGTATTTTACGTACAGCAGACGCAACAGGCGTTCACGGGATTATTATTCCAAAACGCAGATCGGCTTCTTTAACAGCGACCGTTGCCAAAGCTTCAACGGGTGCCATCGAGCATGTGCCGGTTGTCCGCGTGACGAATTTGACACAGACCATTGAACAATTGAAGGCTCGTGGCGTGTGGGTATTTGGGACCGATATGAATGGAACCGACTACCGCAAATGGAATACGAAAGGGCCTCTTGCAATTGTGATGGGGAACGAAGGAAAAGGCGTATCTCGAATTGTAAAAGAAAGCGTCGATGAAATGGTGACGATCCCAATGGTCGGGCATGTTCAAAGTCTCAATGCGAGTGTGGCAAGTGCTTTAATGATGTATGAAGTCTTCCGTAATCGTTCGCTATAGAAACGGAGGGAGCAGGTTGAAAAAGCAACTCTACATTATTGATGGCTACAATATGATTGGTGCTTGGCCGGAACTAGTGGCTTTGAAGAAGCAAGACGACTTAGAGAGTGCGAGGGATTTACTCATTCAACGCTGCTCGAATTTTCAGAAGTTTGAAAATATCGAAGTTTGGATTGTTTTTGATGCGCAGTTTGTACCAGGAATTACCCAGTCATTTGACCAAGCGCAAGTGAAAGTGATTTTTACGGCTGAAGGGGAGACGGCGGATAGTTATATTGAGCGAACCGTATCAGAAATGAATATGCGTCTTGTTCAAGTATCCGTAGCAACCAGCGACTTGGCCGAGCAGTGGCTCATCTTTCAAAAGGGAGCGCTTCGAAAGTCTGCGAGAGATTTTTATAAGGAATTAGAGAGTAGTCGTGATAAACAGACGGAGCTCACGCGTCATTTTCATCAAAAAGGAAATGGCAGAAGAAATCCGTGGAGTGATGCTCAACTGTCCTTGTTAAATCACTTGCGATTCAGTTTAGGATCTAAGAAAAGAAAGGAATAGTTCGGATTTCAGAACTTTATTCATACAATTTTCACAATTAGTCGTCTATGATTTCATATTAACAGTGTATAATCTGTGAAGAAACTTTATAATCAATAAGATTTACGTGAAAAAGGAGTGTAAATGATGCATGTTTTAATGATTGAAGATACAGAAGCAGTTTGCGAAATGATGGAGATGTTTTTTGAAAACGAAGGTTGGAAGGCAAGCTTCTACCACGATGGTAAAGAAGGTCTTGATGCATTCTTAGAAAAACAAAGCAAATGGGGAGTTGTCATCTTAGATATAAACTTACCTAGCATGGATGGCATGCAAATTTGCCGTCAAATCCGCCAAGTGAACCAAAATGTTCCAATCATCATGCTTACAGCACGCGATTCAGAAAGTGACCAAGTCATCGGTCTTGAAATTGGTGCAGATGACTATGTTGCAAAACCATTCAGTGCGGTAACGATTATGGCTCGTATCAAAGCATTATTACGTCGTACACAACGCGCGACAGTTGCAGACAACACATTTGTTTCAGCATTTGATGTAGAAACAGATCACGTAAAAATTAATACGAAAACACACGAAGCGTTTATCGATGGCAAACAAATCGAAAACTTAACACCAAAAGAATTTGATTTATTAATGGTAATGGCGAAACACCAACGCCAAGTATTCACTCGTGAACACTTATTGACGAAGATTTGGGAAGATCCATTCTATGGTGACGAGCGTACCGTTGATGCTCACATTAAGAAGCTTCGCCAAAAAATCGAAGCAGTTGGCCCACACGTAATTCATACCGTTTGGGGCGTAGGATATAAATTTGACGATAGCGAGTTGTAATCCATGAAATACTTTTATCAGCAACTCTTCGGGTTCGTATCCGTGGTGCTGTTAACGATTGCTGCATGTGGAATTCTTTTCTACAACGTAATGAGTAATAATGTGTATACACAGCGTTCTCAGCAATTACAGTCGTATGCCAAAGGATTAATTGCGACTGATATGAGCGATGCGGATATTTATAAGTTAGTTACCTTTTTACGCGAAGAGAATGTCAGTATAGCGATGTTTGATGAAAATAACGCGATGACATATCCGTCCAGCAGTATTGATACAAATACTGCATTAACGGAGGATGAATTAAATCACTTAAAAAATGGTGCTGCGATTAACTTAAAAGAAGTTCAAATGAACTTTACCGGAGAAGCCGTAGACAATTTAATTACGGTATACTATCCCATTATAAAAAATGGAAAGTATAAAGGATATGTGGCTTTAGCCAGTCCGATGAGTCGTATTCAGACCGAAGTACGCGAACTTCGTAATTCGATGTTTATTGCCTTTGGTGCTGCGATTATCATTGGAATTATGATGAGTTTTGTTTTTGCAAACTATCAAACACGTCGTATCAACAAACTACGTATGGCGACTCATAAGATTTCGGAAGGGGACTTCGATGTTAAACTTCCAGTTGAAAGTCGAGACGAGTTTGCCGACTTAATAAAAGACTTTAACAACATGGCGCATTCGCTCCGCGAGTCTGAAAGAGAGGTTGAGCGACAAGAAAATGTCCGCCGTCAATTTATGATGGACGTGGCACACGAAATGCGTACACCATTGACAACCATGAATGGATTGCTTGATGGATTGAAATACAATATGGTGCCAGAATCTCGTCGTGGCCGTTCACTGGAACTTATTTCTAGTGAAACACAACGATTGATCAGGCTCGTTAACGAAAACCTCGACTATGAGAAGATTCGTTCGAACCAAGTTGTATTAGTACAACATCGTTTTGCAGGGATTGGAGCGATTCAAACCGTTGTAGAACAAATGCAAGAACTCGCAAAAGTGAAGAACAATACGTTGCGATATGAATGTGATAAAGACTTCAGCGTCTATGCGGACTATGACCGATTTGTCCAAATCTTGGTGAACATTACAAAGAATGCCAACCAATTTACGGATAACGGGGAAATTGTAGTGAAGGCATGGAACGAAGGTAAAAAAGCGATTGTCGAGATTTCAGATACAGGTATCGGAATCAATGAGAGCGAAATTAAAGAAATCTGGGAACGTTTCTACAAAGCAGACGTTTCAAGAAAGAGCACGAAGTATGGAGAAAGCGGCCTAGGACTTGCGATCGTGAAGTCGCTTGTAACGAGTCACCGCGGTACAATCTCCGTCAAAAGTGAGGTTAACAAGGGAACAACCTTTAGAGTGGTATTCCCTGGTGAAATCGAAATGTAATGAAGGAAGAACGAACAAGGAGGAAGGAAATGTATTTACTTGGCCCATTCTATCAATGGCTAGTCCGATTATTTGATGGGCGAGTGAATCACCTTCCACTGGTTCGTTTGTTTATTTTCAGTGTAGACCACGCAATTGTCCTATTTGGAGGATGGTTGATCGTTTGGTCTATTTATTTATCTTCACGTAGAAAAGGAGAGATTTCCTGGAAGTGGGAACTCTACCAGAATTTATTTGTCTTCTATATTATATTGCTAGCGCAATTGACGATTTTTAGAAATACCGATGAAACCTTTACGGTGAAGGTCGTCATGCACCCGATTTCGGATATTATGTGGGTACCGTTTGTCGATAGCATCAAATTATTTATGCAAGGATCAATCTTTGCAGCGTATTATAATGTAGTAGGAAATATCGTCTGGTTTATGCCGCTTGGATTTTTCTGCGGACTACTCTATGGAAAAGAAAAGGGACACTCGTATTCGATTTGGTATGGATTTTGGACTTCGTTTACCATCGAGTTTTTCCAATTTATCTTCTACACAGGGGTTAGCCATATCGATGATATCATCTGTAATGTGTTAGGAAGCTGGATGGGGTTCCTACTGTATCGAGGCATTATGAAATGGAGGGGAAAATAATCTATGGGAACAATCATCGTGAAACAAAAAGCAGCGGGATTGATTAAAAAAGGAAGTCCACTGATTAGTCAGATGGACTTGGCGCAAGAGCTTCGTGCAGACGAAGGTGAAGTGGTGAAAGTTTATGACCAACAACGTCATTTCTTAGGAATGGCCTATGTCGGATTTCAAAATAAGGGAGTTGCATGGGTATATAGCCGCGAGGAAGACGAAGCGTTGGATGATGCGTTCTTTAGTGGCATTTTCAAGACGGCATTCGAGAATCGCCGTGCACTCTTGCATTCGGAGGATACGACGACTTTGCGTCTCTTTAACGGGGAAGGCGACGGCTTTGGCGGAGTGACGATTGACTGGTATGACGGTTTTATCGTTGTCTCTTGGTATAGCGAGGGCGTCTATCATTACCGTGACCTAATTTTAACGCAGGCGCTTGCAACGTTCGAAGGGGTCAAAGGAGTCTACGAAAAGATTCGTTTCAAGAATGAAGCAGACTTGCCAGAAAGTCAGTTTGTCGGTGGGATAGAAGCACCAGAGCCTTTAATCGTATTAGAAAACGGCGTAAAATACGCGACTTATATGAATGAAGGCTTGATGACTGGAATCTTCCTAGACCAACGCGAAGTGCGCGAAACAATTCGCCAGCGCTACAGTGCAGGACGTACCGTATTGAATACCTTCAGTTATACAGGGGCCTTTTCGGTTGCTGCAGCGATGGGTGGCGCGACTCAAACAACTAGCGTGGACGTTGCCAACCGAAGTCTGGAGAAGACGAAAGAGCAGTTTGCAGTCAACGGAATCGACCCAGAAACGCAACAAATCTATGTTATGGACGTGTTCGATTATTTCAAATACGCCGTGAAGAAGCAGTTGAAGTTTGATACGGTCGTGGTGGATCCGCCAAGCTTTGCACGTACGAAGAAGAGAACCTTCTCTGTGGCAAAAGACTACGGTAAACTAGTAGCACAAATTACGCCATTAGTCGCACCAAAAGGAACGCTCGTGTTATCGACAAATGCAGCGAATGTGAGCGAATCTCAGTTTCAACAAATGATTGAGAAAGGAATCCGCGAAGCAGAAGGCAATCGTAAGTTCCGCATCGTCTTGAAAAAAGGCTTGCCAAGTGACTTTGCAGTTCCAGTAGCCACACCACTAAGCGATTATCTCAAAGTTTTCTTTATTGAATTTAACAACTAGAACGCCTGCCCGAAATTCACTTATAAGTGAATTTCGGGCAGCTTTCGTATGCACCTCTTACTCCCTGCACAAAATACGTCCTTATCGCATTTTCAAGGCACGGGAGGTCGTTAGAGGCACCGACATGTCATTTTCATCTTTTGGCACAAATCCCATTGCACCGCGATTTCTAGCCCTTCACTTTTTTGCAAAAAAATCCCATTTTCTTACAAACCACGAAAAACTTGCGGATTTTATAACCAGAGCATTGGGGAATAGCAACCAATGTGAATTACTGACTCTAGGGTGAAACCCGTAGAGTCAGTTTGAAGCTGGTAGGAACTGAGACCTTGGGCTCAGTCCGGTGCCCTTATTGTAGCAACTATAGAGACATCCCTTCGGTCTGGAGTTTATTCGTAAGCCCTTTGGGCTATATTCTCTCTTCTTTCCAATGGATTTTGCATCCTTCGAAAACAAAAAGTGGTGGACAGCCGTCCACCACTTTTTCTATTCTACTGTTACTGATTTGGCAAGGTTACGCGGTTTATCCACGTCTAAACCTTTACCTAGAGAAGTGTAGTACGCGATTAATTGCGTTACCACTACAGATACGATTGGTGCAAGTAGGATTGGCACCGCTGGAACGATGATATCGTCGCCTTCTTGTTCAACGCCTTCCATCGCGATTGTTGTTACGACAGCGCCACGAGCTTTCACTTCTTGGATATTTCCGCGAGTGTGGCTCGCTACAACTGGTTCGCTTAATAATGCGATTACTGGAGTGCCTTCTTCGATAAGGGCGATAGTTCCGTGTTTTAATTCCCCTGCGGCAAAGCTTTCAGTTTGCACGTATGAGATTTCTTTTAATTTCAACGCTGCTTCCATTGCTACATAGTAGTCTAAGTGACGACCGATGTAGAAAGCATTTCGAGTTTCTAATAAGCGCTCGTTGACTAAGTCTTGAACGGCTTGTTTGTCTGATAATACGCTCTCGATTGAAGCGGCTACTACGCCTAATTCATGCTTCATGTCGAATGGAGCTTCTAAGCCTTTAGAAGCGCGTAATGCGTCTGCTAAAACGGCCATCACTGCGATTTGTGCAGTGTAAGCTTTTGTTGAAGCTACGGCAATTTCAGGGCCTGCGTGTAATAGTAATGTATAGCTTGCTTCACGAGAAAGAGTTGATCCTTTCACGTTTGTGATTGTTAATGATGGGTAGTTTTGTTCATTTACTTTTACTAACGCTTGACGGCTGTCTGCAGTTTCTCCACTTTGTGATAAGAAAATGAAGAATGGTTTTTGTGATAATAATGGTTGGTGGTAAGCAAATTCGCTTGCTAAGTGAACTTCTACTGGAATTCCAGCAAGTTGTTCTATTAAGGCTTTCCCAACCCATCCAGCATGGTAGCTTGTTCCGCAGGCAATCACGTAAATACGGTCACTTGCTAAAATGCTATCTTGGATTTCTTTATCGACTTGTAATTGACCATTTTCGTCTTGGTAGTTTTGGATGATTTTACGTAATACAACTGGTTGTTCATCCATTTCTTTCAACATGTAGTGAGGGTAAGCCCCTTTTTCTAAATCGTCTGCATCTAATTCTGCAACGAATGGTGCACGTTCTACTGGTTCACCTTCGATTGTTTCGATTTCTACAGATGTGTCTGTTAAAGTGATTAACTCTTCGTCTTTGATTTCGATGTAACGGTCTGTTTCAGCGATTGTTGCCATTGCGTCTGAACAGATTACGTTGAAGCCTTCGCCAACCCCTACTAATAATGGGCTCTTATGTTTTGCTGCGTAAAGAACGCCTGGTTTTTCGCTGTCTAATAAACCGAAAGCGAATGATCCGCGGATTTCTTTCAACGCACGACGGAACGCTTCTTTTCCTGATAAGTTTTCTTTATTTGCAAAGTATTCTACTAAGTTTACGGCAACTTCTGTATCTGTTTGAGATTTGAAATCAACGTCACTTAAGAATTCTTTTTTCAATTCGTCATAGTTTTCGATTACGCCGTTATGCACTAATGTGAAACGACCTGATTGTGATTGGTGAGGGTGAGCGTTGTTTTCTGTCGCTGGTCCGTGTGTTGCCCAACGAGTATGCCCAATCCCTGCAAATGCTGGAATTTCTTCATCCACTGCATCACGAAGGTTTTGAATACGTCCAACACGTTTTACTAATTGTGTTGATCCATCTTCGTCCATAATAAATAATCCTGCTGAGTCATATCCACGATACTCAAGCTTTTCTAATCCGTTTAATACTACTGTTTGGATTTTTCCATGTCCAATACATCCTACGATTCCGCACATAATTGTTAACTCCTTTTAATAAGAGGTCCCTTGTTGGCGCCCCCTAAATTCTGTAATTTTGATTATGTTTCTGGTGCTGTTTCAATTTTGTCATTTCCTTGCAAAAATGGTTTGTATGAAACTGTAGACTGCACTACCTTGAGTCATCCGCCGAGTATTTCGATAAACTCATTCCTCGTCACCTGTTTTTCAAACAGGCCTGGCGCTATCCTTGTCGCTTCCTTTCAAAGCTTTCATAAATTTTCAGAAACATAGTTATCATAACCGATGACCACCCCAAAAACAACTAATTTTCCTTTTCCCTAACCTTTTACAAACCAAACCTTAACCTTACCCCTCCTCAAACCGCACCCTTATCGCATTTCTAGGCAACTATTCAGTAGATACCACTTTCTAACTCTTCAATAACCCCCATTCCGAAACTTTTGTGTTTTATCACCCTACACAAGTGATGTTGTAAGCCGTGAAAAGCACACACACTATTCTGCTCCTCCCTCCATTTCAAAAAGAATACCAATTTGTCGTGAGTGGTGAAAGGCTCACATGATGTTCTTTTCCTTCTCGGCTCAACTATTCAATTTAATCCAAAAAAGCGATTAAAGGCGATTGGCTGTCCTTTCGGATCCCATAGTAGCAGTAATGGGAAGAAGCATTAAAACGAAATAGACGGAGTTAGGAACTTGTTCCTTACTCCGTCTTTGAGGATTTAAAGGTGAGAGACTACAGGCTCGAGCCGGTGCCTCATTACAGTTACTATAGGAAACATCCGAAAGGATTTAAGCCAATAGCCGCTAATCGCGTTTCACTTATTTTATGAAATTGAATAGTTTGGTGCTTCTTTCGTAATCTGAACATCATGCGGATGGCTTTCTCTTAACCCCGCACCACTCATACGCACAAACTGCGTATTCTCTCGAAGCTCTTCTAAATTATGCGCCCCAACATACCCCATACCAGAACGCAATCCGCCGACCATTTGGAAAATAATATCCGCCGCAGACCCTTTGTAAGCTACACGCCCTTCGATTCCCTCTGGTACGCGTTTATTCGCTTCGTTTTTCGCTTGGAAGTAACGGTCACCTGAACCATTTTCCATCGCCGCTAGACTTCCCATTCCGCGGTATGTCTTGAAGCGACGACCTTGGAAGATTTCGAATTCTCCTGGAGATTCATCTGTTCCGGCAAGCATGCTTCCTAACATCACCGCATGTCCACCTGCTGCGATAGCTTTAGCGATATCTCCGGAGTACTTAATCCCACCGTCTGCGATGATTGCTTTGCCAAATTCTTTCGCCACTGTTGCGGCATCGTAAATCGCTGTGATTTGTGGAACCCCTACACCGGCAACGACACGAGTTGTACAGATAGAACCAGGTCCGATTCCGACTTTTACAACGTCCACGCCTGTTTCAAATAAGGCACGTGTTCCTTCTCCTGTCGCTACGTTTCCGGCAATCAATGTTGCGTCAGGGAATGTTTCGCGGATTTCTTTAATTTTACGGATTACGCCGGCACTATGCCCGTGAGCTGTATCGATGACGATGGCGTCCGCCCCTGCGTCTAGTAATGCTTTTGCACGTTCGAATGTATCTGAAGTAATCCCTACTGCTGCAGCCACGAGTAAACGTCCGTGTTCGTCTTTAGCAGCGTTCGGAAATTCAATCACTTTCTCGATGTCTTTAATCGTAATTAACCCTGCTAAGCAGCCTTTGTCGTCTACTAAAGGTAATTTTTCGATTTTATGTTTTTGAAGAATGGCTTCTGCGTCTTTCAATGAAGTTCCAACTGGAGCCGTTACGAGGTTCTCTTTGGTCATTACGTCGTCAATGAAAATGGAATAATCTGATATAAAACGTAAGTCACGGTTTGTCAAAATCCCAACGAGGTGACGTGTTTCTAAGTCGTCTACGATTGGAACACCGCTAATACGGTATTTAGACATGAGGTCTTCGGCATCTTGTACTTTATGGGATGGAGTTAAGAAAAATGGATTGATGATAACGCCACTTTCTGAACGTTTTACTTTATGGACTTCTTCTGCTTGTTCTGCGATAGACATGTTTTTATGGATCACGCCTAATCCACCTTGACGCGCAATCGCAATCGCCATTGTTGCATCTGTGACGGTGTCCATACTTGCACTCATTAAAGGAATATTGAGACGAATGTTTTTGGCTAATCGCACGCGTAAATCCACGTCATTTGGCAAGACATGACTCTCCGCTGGAATTAGTAAAACATCATCGAATGTGTACCCTTCTTTTTGAAATTTTGTTTCCCATTTTGACATAGCTCAAACCTCCAGTGATTGAATTTATTAACGAATAATATACCACTTTTAAAAGAAAAAGCAAGTTTTTCTGCAGAAAATCCTGTTAATTCATGGAAGTTTCATCTTTTATTGTTCGTATTTTAATGAGAGTTTAATTTTTCACAAAAATACCGCCCAAAACTTCGGAATTATGCTACACTTATAGTGACAAAGAAAGGATGATTCATGTGAAAAAACAACTCTTACCAACTCTAGTTTTAGGTTTAGTACTCTTTGGCTGTTCGAGTAAAAATGACTCCAAAGAAACAACATCTACCACACAAACAACTACAGCACAAACAACTGCTGGAAAAACTGCTGAAAGTACTAGTGCAACTTCTGAATCCAAAAATACCAACTCAACTCATTCAGAAGAAAAGAAAGAAACAACCGCTTCCAACGGAATGGCAGATACCTCTTTAGGTTATGATATTATCGTTAATAAAAAACATGCATTACCATCGAATTACTCACCTGGAGAAGATCCTACAGCGGCTGCCCAAGTAAAAAAACTTATTCGTAAAATGCAAGAACTTGGATATCCGATTAGTAATACCTATAGCGGATATCGTTCTTATGACTATCAAACACAACTTTATAATAATTATGTAAAACAGGAAGGACAAGCTGCAGCAGATACTTACTCTGCTCGCCCAGGATACAGCGAACACCAAACCGGTCTAGCCTTTGATTTAATCGATAACTCAGGTGAGTTATTAGATGGCCCCCAAAATCAACAAGCCATTCATTGGCTTCATACACATGCCCATGAGTACGGCTTCATCATCCGATTCCAACCAGGCAAGGAAGCCATCACTGGTTACCAAGCCGAAGCCTGGCATTTAAGATACGTCGGTGATAAAGCAACAGACATCTATAACTCCGGCCTTTCTCTCGAAGAATACTTCGGTGTTCCTGGCGGGGACTACGAATAGAAGAATCTGAAACAAAAATAAAAAAGCAAGGTGAATGCACCTTGCTTTTGTTCTATTATTGAATATACGTCAAACTCTTACCAATAATAAACGTTGTAGTCACATTATGTAATACCGCTAATAGACTAGGAGAAACTACATCAATTAAACCTAATCCCATTAAGAACGAATTAATACCTACTGTATGTTTTAAATTGGCATCTAATTGGCGATTCAGTTGTTTGGTTATATTTTCCAAAACCTCTAATCCCGTCAATTGTTCATTTAAGAATAGGATATCGCTGGCTTGACGAGCAATATCTGAGGCGCCTGCCATAACAATACCTACATTTGCAAGAGAGAGTGCAGCAGAATCATTAATTCCGTCTCCAATCATCAAAACATGATGACCTTCCTCTTGAAGCTGCTCAATTACCTGATGCTTTTGTTCTGGCTTCACTTGTGTATATACTCTGTCAAATGGAATCAGCGAGCAAATTGTTTCTGTACGTTTTTGTGTATCCCCTGTAAGAAGTACAATCTGTTTCCCTTTTTCTTTTAACTCTTTCAATAATGCAATCGCTTCTCCTCTTAACGGAGTATCAATTAGGAAAATGGCAATTAATTTTCCGTCATAACTTAAATAAAGTAAGTTGTATTTTTGGCTATATTCTTCAATCACTGCTTTTTGCTCATTGGAAATAATCGTCTTCTCGTCTTCTAATAATTCCAAACTTCCGATGACGACTCTTTTTCCATCAATCGATGATACGATTCCTTTTGAAGCTACGTGAGTTAATTTCCCATGCATTTCCTCATGTTCAATTCCCTCATCTTCTGCCTTCTTAACAACAGCCGTCGCAATCGGATGGTAAATATGTTCCTCCAAACAAGCTGCAATTCGTAAAACTTCCGCATCATCATATCCTTCATACGCAATAATTCGTTGAATTTTTGGTACTCCAGTTGTCAATGTTCCTGTTTTATCAAAAACAAAAGTATCGACTTGCGCATATTCATCTAAAGAATTAGATCCTTTAATCACAATTCCTTGATTAGAAGCTGCTTTAATGGCTGTTAAATAAGTAGCTGGTGAAGATAATTTTAACGCACATGAATAATCCACTAATAGGAAAGTGAGTGCTTTAGAGACTGAACGTGTGAATAAATACGTCAACGCCATCCCGATGAAATTATATTTCACTAACCCATCTGCTTTTTCCATTAATTGCTTTTGCTGTTTCGATTGATGAAATTCACTCGATTTAATCAGCTGAACAATTTGCTGCAAGCGTAAGTTTTGTTGCTTATTCGTCACTTCTACTAGTAGCTCGCCATGCTCTACAACTGTATTAGCGTAGACCATATCTCCAATCTTCTTAGAGACAGGGAAAGACTCACCTGTTAATGAACTTTCATTTAAGTAGCCTCTTCCATTGACAACTCTTCCGTCAAAGTAAATTTCTTGACCTTCTGTGGCTACAAAAACATCTCCTACTTCAACATGATTGCTCATTTTTTTGAAGCGCTCGCCTTCTTTTTCAATCCATATTTCATAAATATTATTTGTTAAGTTTTTCTCGAGCTCTTCAATCGATTTCTTTTGGGACCAGTCATCTAAATCATCCCCTAAATTTAATAGGAACATAATCATATCTGCAGTCTTATGATCTCCCATCGCTGCAGAAGTCGCTATAGCCACAAAATCGAGTAAACTCATAGAAAGTTTTTTCTCACAAATTGATTGGAAAGCAGCCTTTCCAAACTTCACCATTTTCAGAAGTATCCATCCCACACGAAGAGGTGTTGGAAGAAGGACTTTTGAAAGCATTCTTCTATAAAGATGCGTTGAAATAATATCATATGGTGAAGAAGCGACTAGCCACTGGACTTCTTTTTGTTTTTCAATTACGTTCTCCATTTGAATCAAAGATAAAAACCTTTGAACTTGTTGAACTTTCCCTTGAGTAAAATAAACTCCTACATGTTTTAAATCTTTATAAAAGTGCAGTTTTTCAATACCTGGGACTGTGCAAGCTAGCTCCTCTAAATACATTTGGACTGGTTGCGGACATGTAAAAGGGAGCTCTAAACGTACTCTAGAGTTTGATTGATGTTTAATAATAAACTTCATTATTTTTCACTAGTTTCTACTACTAATTGTGCATTTTTTTCTTCAGCATATAAGTCTTTTGCTTCTTCTAAGACATCATCTGCATGTTGTTTTACAGTAGAAACAGTTGCGTCAATACCATCTTTTAATTTATAAGAAGTAGCGACCGCTTTAGCATATACATGCTTTGCGTCTTTGCTGGCTAATAGTTTTAATCCTAACGATCCAAATAAAACTCCTCCCGCAAATACACTTGATTTTTTAGCAAATTTTCCTAAACTAATAAGTTCTTTAATCATTATGATTACCTCCATTTTTTCTAATTAGAATTATTCAATTCTTACTATAGTATACCGATTTAAACTTCGAATTTCAATAATGAAAAATTTACAATTCTCTTGGTCTCTTTCGCTTTCAAACTAAAAACTACCTTGGAGTTCCAAGGTAGCTTATTTTTTCTCTAACCAAAAGAATGCCTGTGGTAATTTTTCCTCAGCATTTCCAATAAAACATTTTCCATGCGCAAATAGAACATTGACAGGATTCCACGCTTTTATTTGTTGATAACACTTTTGAGCTGTTTCCTTATTAAAAAAGAATGTCATTCTTAAATCTCTTGGAGTATGCCCGTTTGGATATGCATTATCCCCTATTTTAAACAAGAAACGATGCAAACATGAACACTCTTCTCCAACTTCAATATTCTCAATTAAGTCCGTTAGAATTAACGTTTTACTCTTTTTGTGGAAAAATACTGACTCTTCTATAATGGCACTTCCTTCAAACGGAAGATAATCAATTTCATCTAGCCAACTAATGTCGATTGTTTCATCTAAGATTGTATAACTTTCAATGGATTGGAAGTTGTCAAAAATTTTCTCCAATCCTTTTGTCGCCCAAAGTTTCGCATCCGGATAGGCTTGACTCCACTCTTCCATATATACGTAATGCAATTTATTTGGAGCAACTATATGCTTCACATGACCCAGCTCATCGATTTCACTTTGCAACTGCGGTGTTAAATGAATAGGAGAATGAATCCATAAGTCATTATTTTCCAATCGCACCACAGTCATTCGAGTGCTAAATGGTACTTGAGTGATTTTAAAATTCATCTCAACAATTTCACCATCAACAATCCAGATACCCTCATCGATAGTCTTCAATGTATATAATGGCTCATATAATTTCACTGAACATTTCATATAAATTCACCAATTTTTATAGACTAATACACTTCATAATTTGTAATCAGCGGAGAGTTTTTCTTTAGAAGTTTTTGAAGCCGTTTATGGTATTGCGCAGGAAAAACCATATTTTTGGCACGCAATTCTCTTTCACGCAACACTTTTGCCACATGATCCGCGAAGCTAAGGCAGTTTCTCGACCAACCATTATAAGTCATGAATTTCGAACGATTGAATTTATAGAACACGGTATCCATCTGTTGCGCCATGAAATACACATACATCTCTTCAAAACGGTCAAACGTTGGATTATAGTAAATCGCTTCTCCCGTTGGACGCCACTGTGTTGTCGGTTCTAGAATCTTATTCAAGTAAGAATGAATGGCATCCATCTGCTCATCCGTCACAGCAATCGTATAAATATGCAACGCTTTTTGATAATGGTTTTTACAAAAGAGCATATACTCTTCACGCGGCGCTTTTATCAATACACCTTCAGCAATCCAACCACCTAGTTTTAAATTGGTCTCATCATAATTTCCATACGAATAAACAAACCCATCAATACATAAATCCACGTGCCCAAGAGGTCCATTCCCACGCTCAGCCACATGCACAAAAATCTCGAAACGACTCTTAGCAAGCGGCGGGTACGCAATTGGATAAGGGACAAATGGGTCCGGCATATTTACTTTCGGGAATGAGTGTAGTACTTTTCGTACAACCTTCTCCATTAATTTTTTCTCTGCCATCACAAACTCCTCACACTATCAATAGGCTTATTGTAGCACAAAATTTCAATACATTCAGTTGCTTTTTAATAAAAGTTCTTTCTTTAATTAATTTTCATATTTTATATTGAACAGGTATTTTTAATTCAGCAACACAGGTAAAATATGATGAGTGAAAAAGTAGTAGGGATATTAAATGATAAATTATAAACCTTTTAAACCTCGACCCTGAGTTAGAAGGAAAAGAAATTTTACTTTCTTCTAAACGGAAAAAGCATATGAAAAAACATAAAAGAGAATTTTTGGATTTTGAAAAGAGTTTCAATGAGATAAATCTGGTTATCAACGAACCTAACTACGTTGGTTTATATCCAGACGGTCAATCAATTCAATTCATTAAAGTGACAAATGAGAATATCCTGTTAGCTGTTAAATTAGACAAAGCTCTAAATGCAAGAATAATGTACGTTATTAAAGATAATAAACTGCAAAACTATTTGAATAGTGGACGAATTAAAAAGTTTAAGTATAATATATTTACAAAGAACATTGAGGATAGAACAGGCAGCTATCGCACCCTTGTGGTCTGAAAGAGATGTGGAAAGGTCACTCCACCAAACTTTGATAAAGCGGTCTTCAGACTGCTTTTTTATTTTATACAACAAAAAACCTCCCGTCAGAAACGGGAGGAAAAAAGGATAGAGTTTTATTTACTTGGGAGTAAATAATTCTTATTTGGGAATACATTTACTATAACCAAGTTTTATGAAGAAATTGTGATGTTTAATCCCAATTTTCTAGAAATTTAATACCCTAAAGATGCATGCATACCAGCAACGTAACCCGTTACAAAGGCTGCGGTGATATTGTACCCACCTGTGTACCCGTGGATGTCTAACAACTCTCCGCAGAAATACAATCCTTGGGTTAATTTCGACTCTAAGGTTTTCGGGTTTACTTCTTTCAAATGAACGCCTCCACCTGTCACAAATCCCTTCTCAATCGGCAATGAACCATTGACCGTAAAGCGGAAATTCGTAAGGGCTTCTTTAATCTGTGCCCAGTTAGCCTCACTTAAACGATTGACCGCTGTTTGGTCACTAATCCCCACTCTTTCTAGCAAAAACTCTACATAACGTTCAGGAAGTAACCCTTTTAAATGATTTTTAATAGATTTCAGAGGTGCATCCTCCACAAACGAACGAAATTGTGCATCGAGTTCGGCCTCGCTCATATCCGGCAATGCATTCAGACTCATAACGACGTCCTTCTTGCCTTCTTTCTCCTGCACTTGATGCACGAAGCTTGAGCAACGTAAGACGGCTGGACCACTCACTCCAAAATGCGTGAAAATCATATCCATTTGATGCGTCACGACAGGCTTTCCTTTGCCATTTAAGACGCTAAGCGCCACATTGCGAAGTGACAACGCACGAAGCTCGCCCTTCTTGATGAACTCCTCGCCACTCGTTAGCGGAACTTCTGTTGCAAAGAGCGGTGTAATCGTATGGCCAGCTACTTTCGCAATGCCATATCCGTCCCCTGTCGAACCCGTCTTTGGATAAGATTTCCCGCCTGTTGCTAGGATCACCGCATCGGCTTCAAGCTGCTCGCCATTATCCAGTTCCACCACTCGCACGGCTCCCTCGCTCACACGAATCGTCTTCACTTTCACATTCGTACGGACATGCACGCCTAATTTCTTAATCTCCTGAATAAACGTATCCAAAATCGTCTTAGCCGAATCGGTCACAGGAAACATTCTCCCGTGATCTTCTTCCTTCAAGCGCACACCGCGACTCTCGAAGAACTGAATAATATCCTGATTATCAAATTGCGAAAAGGCACTATATAAGAAGCGGCCATTTCCAGGAATATGCTTCACGATTTCTTCTGGGGTACGACGGTTCGTTACATTACAACGTGTTCCCCCTGTATGTAATAACTTCTTTCCAAGTGTTGGATTCTTCTCAAGCAATACGACCTCAGCACCATGCATCGCCGCACTGACCGACGCCATCAAACCGCTCGTCCCTCCACCAATAACAATAACTTTCATACTTGCCTCCAATTTTCTTTGTCCCAACCATTATAAAGCATGAAAAATAAAAAAGCCTAGAGAAACTCTCCAAGCTTAAGATAACCTATTATTCTTTAAAGTTTTTCAAGCAGACCGCATACCCAATACCGCAGACAATCGATAGAACTCCAACGATCCATATTACTGGGAAAATAATAGTGAAGAGATCTCCTCTAGAAAAAATAGAATTTCCCAACCACAGGATTCCTTCACCAAGAAAAGAAATTCTAAGTAGCAAGGCGATAATGATTGGGATACATCCGATAGCTCCTGCTACGACAAACGTATTGGCTACGAATGTAGAGACTCTGTCATCTCCTTTATAGTAAAGTTTACTCTTCAAAGCCACACAGAAAATCACCACATACGTAGACAATAATAGAATTGATATGTAACCAAGCATCTGGCCATTTGCTCCGATTCCTACTGCGAGGAGTCCTACGGGGGACACCATTATAAACGCCCCTCCAATAATGCCCACAAACGCACAAAAGATTGCCCATTTTTTACTTTTCATATTCTCATCTCCTTTAGTGGTCAAAATTCGTTAACGCCCTCAAATAATTAACACCGCTAATGATAAACAACACCCCCTTCTAACCAAGGTAACAATAAATAACTGAACGCATAAAGATCACTCGCCCACTCCCAGCTTAAAATGAGTGTTTCTAATCCTTTCCATTCTATGATGATTCGCGAGAAATAAAATAGTACGATGAGTCCTCCCGAAGTTAAAAAGAGTGTTGACACCCATCTTTTAACCCGAGTATCTCCTCTATAATAACGTAATGCTTTTATCCCTAAAGCTATGACCAATAGATTGATGATTCCTAAAACAATCACAGCTTCGTAAGGTTGAGGTTACCGTGGACGTCTAAGGATGACGATGAGTACGGGTGCTAAAATCGCCATGACACCCCAAACAATACCGACAACGCCACAAATTTTTGCTAATGTCTTATTCTTCATCGTTCTTGCTCCTTCGAATTCCAAACAACAGTTAACGGTCGAATCGATTTAACGAAATTAAATATCCGGCTCCAGAAATCAATCCCAACAGTCCAGAAACTCCACCCGTGATAATGAGAATGGACCCCATCCCACCGATTTGCATCGTCAAATCATTGATCGTCGTTAAGCCTGGAATATAGGACAAGAGAACAGGCAGCGTCGCAATGACTCCTAAACTTGCCGCCAGTAAAAAAATTTTCGTAATCCAATACGGAACTTCCCCAGTCTTTTTATAATAGCTATGACTCATTCGAGCGACAATGAACATCACCCAAATAAATGCCACTAGATACAAAAACATCATCTGCGTCCGTTGAAGAAGTTCAAGCATGTCACTCGATGCCGTCGTAAATGGAAAAAATAATGCTAAAAATAACGATTGAAAAAATATTTGTAAGAACATACGTTGGAGCTACAAAGACGAGTCCACCCCACACAACTCCGAGTATGCCGCTTAACAGCGCCCATAATTTTGATTTCTTTGGTTGTTCTACAACTTGTACTCACAACGCCTCTTTTCTTCTTTTTATTATTTTATCACAACTACTGATGTCTCTTTTTTCGAAAATTCTTTAACGAAATGAGATAGCCAATCCCTGAAATAATCGATAAAATGGCTGATCCTGTAAACATAAAGAATACTGGAAGTTTAAGCACCCCAATCAACTGCAATTGGTAAATGGTATTCCTTAATGATGGTTCTGCTAATAAAATATAAGGAAGGGTTGAGATGACTCCAAGGACACCAGCAACAACAAGCAGATTCGAAATCCAGCGAGGGACTCGACGGTCGCCCTGGTAGTAGCGTTTTGCATAAATAGAAATGATTAGCAGTAGCCAAACAACAATCGAAATGATGGCTAATGCAGTGTATCCCCCTTGAAGGATTTCCGCAAACTCTTCTCCATTCGCTGTATAGGAATAGCTTAAAATAAAAATAACTCCCCAGAAAACTTGTGGTAAAAAGTAATACGGTACTACAAACAGTATTCCCAAACTAATTCCTAATATCCCACTTAACAATGCCCATAATTTTGATTTTTTCGGTTGTTCTACAGTTTGCACTCACAACGCCTCTTTTCTTCTTTTTTTATTATTTTATCACAACCGCTTGTTTCTTAGAAGAACTCCATAAAAAAGCACTTACGCCACTGGACGCAAGTGCTTAATTTCTTTATCCTTTTACAGCAATCGCTTGGATTTCTACAAGAGCATTCTTTGGTAAGGCTGCTGCTTGGAATGCCATACGCGCTGGATATGGCGAAGCAAAATACTCTCCATATACTTCATTCATTTTCGCAAAGTCGTTGATGTCTGCTAGTAGCACGGTTGTCGATACGACCGCGTCCATTCCCACCCCTGCGCCTTCTAAAATCGCACGGATATTTTTCAATGATTGGTGAGTTTGGCTTGCAATATCACTTCCAGCGAACTCCCCTGTTTCAGGAACGATTGGCAACTGTCCAGACACGACAATCGTTTCCCCAGTGTACGCTACTCCCTGTGAGTATGGCCCAATTGCTTTTGGAGCCTGTTCTGTTTGAATTACTTTCTTTGTCATGGAAATCCTCCTAGTCTAATGGTGGCACAGTGTCCACAAATACATATTTTTTCATACGGTCAAATGCTTCTACAAGACGTGCGTACGGCAACGCGAGGTTGATACGGATACATCCTTCACCGAAGAACATCTTGCCGTCTTGCCAAGCCACGCCGACATCCCAGCCGCGTTTTTCAAGTTGTTCCAGCGTTAGATTGTGTTTTGCTAAAAACTTGGAACAGTCGATAAAGAGCATATACGTGCCTTCTGGTTTGGTCACTTCCACGCCGTCAAATTCACGGTGAATAAAGTCACACGCGTAGTCCGCATTCTTCTCAATCACTTCACACAACTCTTCCAGCCACTCGTATCCTTCCTCTTGATACGCTCCGATTAATGCATGCATCGAGAGCACGTTCATCGCGTTATAATGCGGCTTCATCCCTTTGGATTCTACGCGGTCTCTTAACGCATCATTGTAAATCACATGATAACTTCCCACGAGCCCTGCCAGGTTGAACGTCTTACTTGGCGCATACATGGATACTGTGCGATTCTTCGCATCTTCTGAAATCGACTGCGTTGGTATATGCTTATGGCCTTTAAAAATAATATCTGACCAAATTTCATCCGAGACGACAATCACATCATACTTGCGGTAAATTTCCATCGCACGTTCAATTTCTTCTCTTTCCCATACACGGCCACTCGGATTATGCGGTGAACAGAAAATGGCTACATGAATCTTATGCGCTTTAATTTTTCGTTCCATATCCTCAAAGTCCATACGGTAAACACCCTGTTCATCTTTCACAAGCGGGCTATGCACGGCCTTCAATCCATTATCGTTTAACGACTGCGTAAACCCGACATAGGTTGGACTATGCACTAACACACTATCCCCAGGTGCAGCATACGAAGTTAATGTCGATACAACTCCTCCAAGCACGCCATTTTCATGACCGATATGCTTACGCGTTAATCCTGTCACTTGATGGTGACGCGCATGCCACTGGATAATACTCTCGTAGTATTCTTTAGAAGGCATAAAGTAGCCGAAAATCGGATGTTCCAATCTTTTTTGCATTGCCGAAATCACCGTCGGCACCGTTGGAAAACTCATGTCCGCAATCCACATCGGAATCACATCGAAGCCTTTCTTCGGTCTATCTGGCGACTTCCCTGGAATCAACCCCAACCCATCCACAGCTAGCGCGTCCAGCCCGTGTCTGTCATATTCCGTTGTAAAATCAAATTTCATCCGCAAAACCTCCTTGAATCTCCCCACCATTATACACCGTCCCCCGCCTCCACTCAACGCCCGCCGAGGACTCAGCCAAACGACACTACGTGATAACTGCGCATCACAAAATAGGTTAAAAAACGAAGTCCCCCTAGGATTCCATAGTATGAATAATAGAGAGATGCAACCGATGTGAAATGGGAGCAAGACAGAAGAAACTTTTTTCTTCGTCGTCTTGCCCCCGCAAGGACAAATAGGATTGACCCAGCTTAAACAGGCGAAGGTCAATCCATTTGTCTACTGCGTCTAACTCATCTCAGAATATCCATTATTAGCAGTCCGCTTGAAGCTCTGTAGGAGCCAAGACGTAGGCTTGGCCCGGTGCCTCTATTGTCAATACTATGAAGACGTCCTAGGGAGACGCAGTTTTAACCTATTTTCTCATCGCCGAAATCACGCGATAGCCTTTTTGTGCGATAAAGTCCGCCACTTCATCGGGCTCTGTCGAATCCACATGAAGCACCACTTGCACTTTCCCATCGCGATGGTACACAGAAATCGTCGAAACGTTCACGTTGTTTTCACGCAACACATTTGAGATTTCTTCCAGAGGTCCTGGTTTATCCTCATTAATTTCAATAAATAAACGAGAACCTGGAGTGTTGTATCCAGAAATTTCGATAAACGCATCAAAAATATCTTTATCGGTAATAATCCCTTCCACGTGCCCACGCGCATCTACTACTGGTAGGACGCCGACTTTTTGTTGACGCATTAAAGACGCCGCTTCTTCTAATAATGTATGAGCCTTCACTGTTAAGACTTGCTTTTGCATAATTTCGCTCGCAGCCGTCTTGTTTAGTAAGTAGTTTAACTCATGCATCGATAAGCTTGTCGCCATTGAAGGGGAGTGCCCTGCCACTAGTTCCTCTGTTAGTAAGCCGACTAATTTCCCATCTTCCACAACTGGCAAGCGGTGAATGTCGTGTTCCTTCATTAAGTCTAGAGCTTTCATAACCGTCGTTTCAGGTGTGACTGTAATGACGTTGGTTGACATATAATCTTTAACTTCCATGATTACCCTCCTAGATATGCTTTCTGAATTTCATCACTTTCTAACAACTCTTGTCCTGTACCGCTAAGGACCACTGATCCAGTTTCGAGTACATACGCACGATTTGAAATCGATAATGCCATTTTCGCATTTTGCTCAATCAGTAAAACCGTTGTCCCTGTCTTTTGGATTTCTTGAATAATTTTGAAAATCTCGCGGATAAAGATTGGCGCTAGCCCCATTGAAGGTTCATCCAACAATAATAGTTTTGGACGGCTCATTAACGCACGGCCCATCGCTAGCATTTGTTGTTCCCCACCAGAGAGGGTTTGTGCATCTTGGTCTTTACGTTCTTTCAAGATTGGGAAACGTTCGAAGACAGCTTCCATATCTTTTTGAATTTCTTCTTTATCCTTGCGTAGAAAGGCCCCTAGTTCAAGGTTTTCTTTTACCGTTAATCCTGGGAATACGTGACGACCTTCTGGCACTTGCACGAGCCCTTTCTCAACGATTTTCTTCGCAGATGTCGAAGCGATATTCTCACCTAAGTAGACGATTTCGCCTTCTGAAGGATGGATGAGGCCTGATAAAGTCTTCAAGATGGTTGACTTGCCGGCACCGTTTGCTCCGATAAGAGAGACGATTTCCCCTTCATTGACGGTGAAATCCACATTACGTACGGCCTGAATCATTCCGTAATGAACTGATAAATTTTTAACTTCTAACATCTACTCACCTCCTAAGTACGCTTTAATAACTGCAGGATTTTGTTTAATTTCTTCTGGAGTTCCTTGCGCAAGTAATCTTCCATATTCCAACACGTAAATGCGTTGGCAGATTTTCATGACAAGTGACATATCGTGCTCGATTAACACAACTGTTAAATCGAACTCTCTTTGAATTTTGGCAATCAATTCTGTTAATTGAGCGGTTTCCTGCGGGTTCATCCCTGCTGCAGGCTCATCCAAGAATAAGATTTTTGGTTTTGTCGCTAAGGCACGAACGATCTCGAGCTCACGTTGTTGTCCGTAAGCTAAGTTTTTCGCCTTTTCATCTTTCAGTGTATCTAACTCAAAAATCTTTAGCAACTCAATCGCTTCTTCTCGCATTTTTGCTTCTGTATCATAGTATTTTTTCGTACGGAACAAAGTTGAGAATAATGAGTCACTTGAGTGTGAGTGCATCGCAATCATTACATTTTCTAGTACCGTTAAATCTTTAAAGAGACGAATATTTTGGAAGGTACGTGCCATTCCAAGAGTGGTGCGTTTATATGGAGGAAGCCCGTTTAAGTTTTTCAACTGTCCGTCTACTTCTAAACTCACTGTTCCTTCAGTTGGTTCATACACCCCTGTTAACAAGTTGAAGAATGTCGTTTTCCCCGCACCGTTTGGGCCGATGAGTCCGATAAGTTCTCCCTTGTTTACTTTCATAGAAACATTAGATACCGCGGAAAGTCCACCAAAGTTTTTAGTTAGTCCATTTACTTCTAATAACATTACTTCCCACTCTCCTTTGCCTCTTTTTTCTTAGAAAAGTTCAAGTTTCCTAGTTTGAATTCCCATGTTCCAAGTAATCCACCCGGACGGAAAATCATGATTAAAATTAATGCTACTGCATAGATAATCATCCGTAATTGTCCAAATGGTTGTAAGACAAGGTTGATAATGCCAAGTAATACAGCTGCTACAAACGAACCTGTGAAACTTCCGATTCCTCCGAATACAACAATGATTAATACATCGATCGATTTCATGAACGTGAAGTCACCAGGTGTCACCGCTCCTAGCGTTGTCGCAGAAAGAGTTCCGCCGATACTTGCCGTAGCTGCTCCTAATACGAAGGCCAAGATTTTGTACTTCGTCACTTGAACCCCCATGGACTCCGCTGCGATTTCATCTTGTAACACCCCATAAGTTGCACGACCAGCACTACTGAAAGTGTAGTTCAAGATTAAAATGGTTGTCACCACTAGGAAAATATAAGTAATCGTCCATGTGTTCGTTAAAGGAATCCCACTAATTCCGGCAGCCCCATTTGTGATTTTCATATTAGTCACGGCTACACGAATGATTTCAGCAACTCCTAGAGTCGCAATCGCAAGGTAGTCTCCTTTTAAACGAAGCGTTGGTAATCCAACAAGAAATGCCACGATAACCGAAATGACAACCCCTACTGCCATTCCAGCAAATAGTCCTGGAAGACCGTTTATCATTTTTCCAAGAATCGCACCGCTATAAGAACCAATGGCGATAAATCCAGCATGTCCAAGTGAGAACTGTCCGGCAACCCCTAGAATCAGATTTAATCCAACAGCATAGATGATATTAATCATGATATTAATGAAGGTACTTTCGTAGTAGAAGTTGATCACTCCTGTTTGTACAAGCACGAAAAGAAGAGCGTACATTCCCAACGCGAACAATGTCCAACGAATATTCTTTTTATGAAATCTTTGCATCTTCTTCACCTACACTTTCTCTCTGACATTTTTACCAAACAATCCAGCTGGTAATACGATTAAAATAATAAATAATAGGAAGTAAACCACTCCATCACGGTACGGTGAGTACCCGAAGAAGCTTACCATTGTTTCTAATAGACCGATGAGATAACCACCGATCATCGCTCCAGGAATACTTCCGATACCCCCAAGTACAGCTGCAACGAAGGCTTTTAGTCCGACTGTAATTCCCATTGTTGTAGAAATTGTATTGTAATAAACGCCAACAAGGACACCTGCAATCCCAGCAAGTGCTGAACCAAGGGCAAATGTAAATGAGATCACACCGTCTACGTCAATTCCCATGAGTTGAGCGGCTTGCTCATCCACGGCAACGGCACGCATGGCTTTCCCCATTTTTGTATAACGAACGATAAATTGTAATAACACCATTAATAATACTGTAATCCCGAAAATCAGGATTTGCTTTCCATTCACTGAAACATCTCCGAATAAAGTGAATGTCTCTGTTCCAAAATCTGAAGGAAACGGACGAGACTCCGCTCCAAAGAAATAACTCATTGCATTTTCTAATAAGTATGAAACCCCAATGGCTGTAATTAATGCAGCCACACGAGTCGATTTACGAAGCGGCTTATACGCCACACGTTCAATGACAACTCCTAAAATGGCACAAGCCACCATCGCTACCAATAAAGCGAGGAATACATTCAACTTCAAGACCATTACCGCAAAATAGCCAATGAATGCCCCCATCATATACACATCTCCGTGTGCGAAGTTAATCAGTTTAATCGTCCCATAAACCATGGTATATCCAAGCGCAATTAAGGCGTAAATACTTCCGACTGCGAGCCCGTTTACCAATTGTTGAATTAACAACTCCATATATTTTCTCCTTTCATTTCTATCCTTTATCTAGTGGAAAAGAGAGGCGGAAGAAACTCTCCGTGCCTCTCTTCAAAATATGCTTATCCTATAATTACTCAGCAGAGTACTCTTGAGCACTTACTTCTTGTCCGTTTTGGAACTCGATCACAACTGCTGATTTGATTGGTGTATGGTCAGCACCCATTGAGAATGTTCCTGTCACACCGTCAAAATCTGTTGTTTCTGCTAAAGCTTTTGTGATTGCTTGAGGATCTGTTGACCCTGCTTTTTCGATAGCTTTCATTAACAATTGAGTAGCATCATAACTTAAAGCCGCAAAAGTATCTGGATTTGCACCAAATTTTTCTTTATAGGCTTTTACGAACTCTTGAACATCACTATCTTTACTCAATGTTGAGAAATGAGATGTGTAGTAAACGTTTGAAAGGTTTGAACTATTTCCTGCTAACGCTGCTAACTTATCACTTGAAAGACCGTCACCACCAACGATTGGTTGAGTGATTCCCATTTCACGAGCTTGTTTGATGATTAGCCCAACTTCTTCGTAGTAACCAGGTACGTATAATACATCGAAGTCTTTAGATTTCAATGTTGTTAATACCGCTTGGAAGTCTGTATCTTTAGTTTGATAGTATTCGCGAGCTACAACTGAACCTCCGATTTTGCTATCAGTGTAAGTTTTTTCGAAAGCATCTGCTAATCCTTTAGAGTAGTCATTCCCTGTATCTTGTAAGATTGCTACTTTAGCTTTTCCGAATTTCTTGTTAACGAAGTTTGCTCCTACAACCCCTTGGTAGCTGTCAGAGAAACATACACGGTAGATGTATTCATAGACTGAAGATGCATCTCCTGCATTTTTTAATGTCACACCGTCTCCTGTTGTTGCTGGGAAGACTGTTGGGATTTTTGCTTGTTCATTGACTGGGATTGATACGGAAGCATCCCCTGTTGTTGCTGGTCCGACTACGCCGACCACTTTTTCAGAAGCTAATTTCTTCGCTACTGAAGCTACTTCTGTTTTGTCTGATTTGTTATCGTATGAAACGTATTTTAATTCCTTATCTAATAACTTCCCTTTTTGTTCAACCGCTAATTGAGCTGCGTTGTTCATGGAAGTACCGTAAGTCGCTACGTTCCCTGTTAACTCGAAGTTCCCTCCGATTTTGACTGTATTACTATCTGCTGCGTTTCCACAACCTGCTAAAATTGCTGCAACCACAGCACCTAATGTAAATTTTTTAAACTTCATAATACCCCTCTTTTCATGGATGTTTTTTTCAACTTGAGAGTAGTATATAATATTCTGACAATTCGTGCAATAGAAAACTATAAATTTTATGGAAAAATATTTTTATTTTCATATATACCGTTTTCATTTTCATAATTGTATTTTTCTAATTATGATTTTTTTGTTGAGAAAATGCTATAATTTTTTTATGATTTGTGATGTATTATAGATTGATAAAACTAATTGTGATGTTATTAACAAAAATAAAAGGAGAGAGGTATGAGAGAACTACTTTCAAAAAATCAAAATCGTCAAATCGATATCGTAGACTATTTAGTTCAAGCAAATGGTTGGATTCATATTGACGAGCTCGCAAAAGTATTTAAGGTATCTACTCGCGCCATCAAGATTGATCTCGCTTTCTTACGAGATAATATCAAAGGTTTAGATATATTATTCTCCACAAATGGTGTGCGTATCGAATTGCCTCAAAATTTATGTACAGAGGTGATTTATCCGTATTATTATTCACATTCCGTTTGTTATGAAATTCTAGAATACTTATTTCTTTGCGAAAAAACGAATGTATCAGATATAACCCAACAACTATTCATCACTACTTCAACATTGAATCGTTATATCCAAAAAATCAATACTAACTTGAAGAAGAAATTTGACTTCCAAATTTCAAAGAAAACCTTACAATTTGTAGGGAACGAGCAAGATATTCGTTTCTTTTTTGTCCAATATTTTACGGAAAAAACCGCTTTCTTTGATTGGCCATTTGACTTTATAGATGAATCTTCTCTAGAAAAGATTCTTGTTAACATTTTTAAGTCTTCAAATTTTCCACAAAGTTTCGAAAGTTATCGCGTATTCAAATTGATTTTCACGGTTAACTTTTTCCGTACGTATCAAGGACATTTTGTAGAAAACATCAAAGAACAAGATAAATTTTACGATTACTATAATCAATTGGAAGGGCTCGGAGAAATTGTACAACAATTTACAAAAGAAACTGGATTGATAGTTACTCCAGAAATTTTATAACAATCCTTCTCAATTTTCTTGCAACCTCACTTTTTCTTAACCTTAGAAGAGTTTTCAGTTGCACGAAAGGAAAACGAACGCGCTCGCTTATCATTTGAGTCATTAGTAACAAAAATTCAAACTTTAGAAAAACGATATAACATAAAATGTGACAACTATGATTTACTATTATGGCATTTACACAACACTTCCCAATTAGAACGAATCGAAATTCACTCAGACTTTATCTTATTTGACAAAAAGATTCCACTATTGAATTTCTTCCGTTCGCTATGCCCGAACTTCTATAAAGATGTCACGGAATTATTAGAAAATTATCAACACGAAGTGAAAAACGTGAATCGTCAACGTAATATTTCGCATTTAATTTACACGTTCTATACGCACTGGGAGGGCTCGTTTCTCAACTGCAAGCGAAACAAGAGAAAATCAAAGTCCTTATCTTAAACGACTTCGATGAGTACTATCCAAAATTCTTGGCTTCTTATTTAGAACAAAATGCCGCCAACCGTTTCGAGTATCATACGTATGACGACCTAGAAATCTCATTAGACTTACTTGCGAAGACCGAATACAAGGTTATTTTAAGTAACTTCGCTCTTCCAGAAATTAAAGAAAAGACGACTATCTGTTCTCAAGATTTAAGCATGATCGATCTTGTAAATGAACTAAACAAACTATAAAGCAAACTCCCCCTGCAGAAACGTAGGAGAGTTTTTTTGGATTATAAAAAATTGAATTTTTTTGCAAAAATATTTAACGCTAGAAACTGCGCTACTATCGCATTTTTGTAAAATAATAAAATATAGCGCCCTCTCTCTTCATACTCTTAAACGATTCAGAAACGGCATAATGACGGGATTTATAATGAAGAAAGATGTTCTCATATAAAATGCCCGAAATTCACTTATAAGTGAATTTTGGGCAACAAGATCTCGCGTATAAAAAAAATGCTTGGAGAATACTCTCCAAGCAATTTCTAATTCAATTATTTTACTTCTGTATACCCAATCGCTTCTAATTTTTGTGTTGCTGTAGAAAAGTCCGCATACGTTGTTGAAATGACACGTGCGTCTTTAAGTTCCATCTTGCCCTCTTCATTCGTTATAAGATTTGTAAATCCAACCGCATACACGTTTTTGAATCCAAAGCTAGTTTCCACTTGAAGCGTCATTACTAAGTTCCCATTTCCGCGAACAATCTCATCCCCATACGAATATGAATTATTAACATTATTCGCTAGACCACGATAATAAGTTTTATCAAATGTTATCTTATCATTTCCGCTAAATTTCTTATTCACTTCTTCTTTTAGTTTTGCAATAATTTCGTCTTTGTTCTTAGCGTCATCAAGTTTTTCAGCAACTGTCTTCAAGCCTTTAACAGGAAGTGTGAAGCTTCCGTCGCCTTCTAACACATAACCTCTATCTTCTAATAGTTTAGCGAAATTACCGTCTAACACGATTTTGGCATCTTTTCCATTTTCTAATTTGCCATTGTTTTCAACTTTGAAACGTAAGAATGACAATTTAGAATCTGTCACATGAACTTCTGCACGACCACCTTTGTTAAAGCCTTCCACTTCTAGTGAAGTGATTTTTGCTAATTCTTCAGCCGTTAATTTTTTCGCTTCTTTTAAGCCGCTAACTTTAACTTTTGTTTCTTTTGGAAGGTTAAAGTATTTTTCAGCATCTTTATCTGCAGAGAACGTGAAGGTAATTTCTTCGTCGTTTGATAATCCCTCTGTCTTACTTGGTGTTACTTTCACTTTTGTTGCAGCAGTACGAACTTCTGCTTCTGTTTTCGCATCTGCTTTAGGGTTCGCTAATAAGAACTCTTTTACTAATTCTTGAGTATTTACTTGATATACAAGTTCCCCTTTTGTATCTAACCCAGTAAAAGTTGTTTTGATGAAGTCACCAGCGTCTACTTTTTTTACGCCACAAGCAGCAAGTAACACAGTTGCTACTAAACAGAATAATGTTAACAGTCTTTTTTTCATGATTCCCTCCTGAAAAGCTTTTCTATTATTTGACTACTTTCATCATTATAAGTTCTATTACATAACTTTTCAATACTATTTGTATCGACTTGCTCTTCTTTTTCGTTCGTGCTAAGGTGAATCTAACGAATTTTTATAAACGTCGGAGGCTTTATGAATCAAAAAATTCCCGTATGGAAAACCATCCGCTTTACATTAGGCAATTTAATGCAAAACAGCTGGATGTATTTACGCAATTCCATCTTTTTACAATTTTTTATATCTGTATTTGGATTCGGCTTTTTAACACTTATTTTTCGCGGAATGCTCTTTATGACTGGGCAATCCAATTTAAACTTTGCCAATTTCAAGACGGTACTACTGAGTCCAGGATCCATTCCGCTACTGATTCTCTATTTATTGGCATTCGCGTTTCTTATTTTCATGGAGTTCTCGATACTCATCTTCATGATTTACGGAACGATTCGCGGCATTCATTTTTCATGGCGCAGTAGCATTCAAAATGCTTTTAGTGAACTCAAGCAATTAATGAACGGTCACTTTATTACGTTCTGGCTGTACTTTTTAACGCTCTTACCGATTATCAACATCGGTGAGCTGACATTTATTTCTAAAAACATTGCCATTCCAGAATTTATTACGGGTGAAATCACTAAGACGAGTAGCGGAATGTTCTTCTACTTTGGACTTACCGCTGTGCTGCTCTATCTTCACGCCAGAAGCGCCCTTGCGATTCCGCTTCAAATTCTTACCGACCAGCCCTTTACAAAAAATATTGTCACTAGCTGGAAGTTGACGAAGAAGAATACTGTTCGGTTGGTCTTTATTTCGGCAGTCGTCGAAGGTGTCCTAGCGATTCTCGTTATTTTCATCTCACTTGGAAGTGTCGCCCTCGTTGAATTCATAGATCCAGACGGAAGCAATACACTTCTTCTAAGTAGTGTATTAGCCATTGCCAAGTTGCTACAAGGCTTCATTATCCTTTATACAAAAATCGCTACGTTTATCTTTATGACGAAAATCATTCATGATCATAAATTAGCTTCTCTTGAAGTGTATCATCACCATGAAGAGATTAAACATAAGCGTAAAATCGTGACGGCCTTCGCCCTTCTCTTTGTAACAGGAAGCGGGGTTCTCACAACGCTCACCACTTACAGAACTGAATCGGCCAATGACCCTATCATCATCGGTCACCGCGGCTATGTGGGCGAAGCCGTTGAGAACTCGATTGAAGGATTAAAAGCAGCCAAAGAAGCCGGCGCCAATATGGTTGAGATGGATATTCTTCTCACGAAAGACAATCAATTCGTCGTGATGCACGACTATAACTTGAAACGATTGGCAGGTCTAAACAAACGCGTTCAAGACATGACTCTAGACGAAGTTCGTGGCCTCCCCATCGAACAAGACGGATTTACGAGTCATATCCCTACTTTTGAAGAGTTTTTCAAAGCAGCCAAAGAAATTGGCATGCCGCTTGTTATCGAGCTCAAGCCACATGGCGGTGAGCCTGCCAATTACGTAGATCTTTTCATCGCAAAATACAAAGAACTCGCCATCGACAACTCCAACAAAGTCATGTCACTTGATTTGAAAGTCATGGAAGAACTCGAGGCAAAAGCTCCCGAAATCACGACTGGTTTCGTGATTCCAATCCAATTTGGTGGTTTTGGAGACGCGAAGGTAGACTTCTACGTGGTGGAAGATTTTTCTTACCAGGAATTGGCTGTCCTTCATGCGCAAGAAACAGGACATGAGGTGTTTGTCTGGACCATCAATACGGATGAAGACCTCGAGAAATACGTGGATAGTCCCATTAACGGCATCATCACAGACCAAGTCGCACTCGCCAAAGCCATTCAACAAGAGCACAAAACCAACAACAGTTTAATGGACCGCTTCTTACGTATGTTGAATGTGAGTATTCCGAAATAGAATAAAAACACTATTAGCTCCTTTGGAGTCCTACATAGTAGTGAGAACAGCTGCACCGGATTGAGCCGAAGTCTCAATTCCTACCGAATTTCAAACGGACTCTAGAAAATAAACTTCCAGAGTCCGTAATTCTCTTCGGTTGCACTCGCTATTCTCACTACTATAGTCTCCAAGGAGCTTCGTGTTTTTATTTCAGTGCTTTTACTCTGCATAGACCTGTGCATTGACTATTGTTGGGTGGAGTTCTAAATGGATTGTGAGTGCGACTTGGTCTGTGTGAAGCGTATTTCTGGATGGCAGGGAAAGGGAACAGAAGCGGAAGGTGCCTAGTACTTTCTCCTCCATCTTGGGCTCCCTGGAGGACAAACTGTGAAGCACTTACCCCTTATGGGATATTTATAAAAAAGGCTTTGTTCCAATAAAAAGATGAATGCTCTTCGAATAAAATAAGCGGAGGCCTTTCCAGACTCTATAGTAAAAGCTATAAGGATTTGCAGCCGAAATGAATTAGAGGGGCACTGCGGTTTATCCGCAATGCCCCTCTTTGAAGTTCGGCAGGAGTTGAGACCTTGGCTCAACCCGGTGCCCTTATAGCCTTTACTATGAAGATGTCTAGGAAAGCCCGAATCTTATCCGGACCCACTACATCGTCTCCCTTTCCCCGCGGACAAACTTTGAAACACTTGCCCATACTGGAGGGCAACTATAAAAGAAAGCCAAGGGATACTGTTCAGAACAATGAATGATTCGATTACAAAAAGCCTCTATACGAAAAGACTTTCCACAACAAGGAATCCTTCGGATGTATAGTGGTAATCGTAAGGGAAAAATAACCAATGTGAATTACTGACTCTAGGGTAAAACCCGTAGAGTCAGTTTGAAGCTTGGTAGCCAGGAGATAGTTGGCTCCTGGCGGTATCCTTACATTTACCACTATACAACTATCCGAAAGGATTCGAAGGTTGTAGAACAACTCTTCAATATAGAGGCTTTTTAACTTTTAATGATTGATTGTGAGATACTACTTAAAGTATCCCTTGGGTTTCACTACCCAATTTTTGTAACGCCACCCATGTATGGTACAAGTACTTCAGGGATTGTCACGCTACCGTCTTCGTTCTGGTAGTTCTCAAGGATTGCCGCGACTGTACGTCCAACTGCCAACCCTGAACCATTTAATGTGTGCACCAATTCAATCTTGCTGCTGTCTTCACGACGGAAACGAATTTTCGCACGACGGGCTTGGAAGTCCACACAGTTTGAGCAAGAACTAATTTCACGGTAAGTATCTTGCGCTGGGATCCACACTTCAACGTCATAAGTCTTCGCTGCTGAGAATCCCATGTCGCCAGTACATAACACGATTGTACGGAATGGTAAGCCTAATCCGCGCAATACATCTTCTGCATTATCTGTCATTTTTTCTAATTCATCGAATGAATCTTCTGGTTTTGCGAATTTCACCATTTCTACTTTGTTAAATTGGTGAAGACGGATTAGTCCACGAGTGTCGCGTCCCGCACTACCCGCTTCAGAACGGAATGATGGGCTAAGCGCTGTGAAGTAGATTGGTAATTGCGCTTCGTCTAAGATTTCGTTTGCGTAGTAGTTTGTAAGTGGCACTTCTGCTGTTGGGATTAATGTTAAGTTGCGTTCGTCTGTTAATTGGAACACATCTTCTTTGAATTTAGGGAATTGACCTGTACCGTACATTGATTGTTCGTTGACCATGTATGGTGTGATCATTTCAGTGTAGCCATGTTTTTCAACGTGTAAATCAAGCATGTAGTTATAGATGGCACGTTCTAGTCGAGCTCCAAGGCCTTTATAGTATAAGAAACGGCTTCCTGATACTTTCGCTCCACGTTCGAAATCTAAGATATCTAGAGCTTCTGCCACTTCCCAGTGAGGTTTTGGTTCGAAGTCGAATACGCGCGGAGTTCCTTCGCGGCGAATTTCTACGTTTTCTGTTTCATCTGCCCCTACTGGAACGCCTTCTGCAGCTGTGTTTGGTAAGCGAGATGCGATGTATTCCACTTTTTCTTCCACTTCGGCTAAATGAGCGTCTGTTGCTTTGATGTCTTCGCCGACTTGTTTCATTTCAGCGATTTTCTCTGTTGCGTCTTCCTTGTTACGTTTTAGAAGAGAGATCTCCTCTGTCACCGTATTACGGTATTGTTTTAATTGTTCTGTTTTTGTGATAAGAGCGCGACGTTCTTCATCTAAGTCACGTAACTCTTCTACTGTTGCTCGGTCAACTCCACGGTTTCCTAGCGCTGTAGCCACTTCTTCAAAATTTTCACGAATGCGTTTGATATCTAACATTATTTTCCCTCCATTTTGTGTTTTCTGTATAAAAAAATACTCCGTCCCAGACAATTGTCTAAGGGACGAAGTAGAGTAATTTTCTTCGCGGTACCACCCGGTTTCAATGTTTCCATTGCGCTCATTTGTGGGATAACGGTTTTCTCCGGATAGCTTAATCAACGTTTTCGCTCTCGCACCGTATGTGGATTCGCTGGTCTCTCTTTACTAGTTTTCACCAACCACTAGCTCTCTACAAAAGGATCACAGGTACTATTCATACTGTATCATTTGTCTAAAATTGTACACGTCTCTAGTGAAAAGTGCAAGCCTTTTAGCAAAAATTCCTATTCAGTAGCTGCAGGCGCAAAGAGATTTTGGATTTTGTTCCAAATACCACCAAAGAAGTCTTGAACTTTATGAACCATTTGCTCGAAAAATCCTTTCGCTCCACGCATGCTTTCTGTCACAACGCTCGATGTTTCCACATCAAAAGCGGCTAAGGCTTCAACGGTCCCGTGGTCTTTGCCATCGACATACCCGAGATTTTCTCCTGGCATTTCAAAGGTTAATGTTCCCACGGTTTGTCCAGCCGTAATCGGCGCTTTCACTTTCCCATCTTCGGTCTTCAACTCTTCTAATGGAGTGAAGCCAATTTTAATTTGGCTGAGTGCTGTTCCTTTTGGTACGGCCGCAATAAAGGTTTTTCCGTAATCCACGCCAAGCGTTTCTTCCGATCCACCGTCTAATTGGATTGGCGCTAAGTTTTGCACAGATTTTCCTGGCGCGCCAACGATTAACCCTTCATATTTTTTGAAAAGTTCATCTAAAATATGTCTCGTAACTTTGAAACGATTTAACGGCTCTTTAGAACCCATCGATACGACAATGACCGAGAAGCCATTGCGTGTGGCAGTCGTAGTGATAGATGCCCCACTTGCATCACTCGTTCCAGTCTTCAAACCTGTAACTCCTTCGTATTCGAAGAGCAGTCCTGGAAGAAGGTAGTTAAAGTTGTCCATCTTCGTTGTTCCTGAACCATTTGGTCTAAAGGTTTGTGTTGGAATCGATGATACTTTTAAAATCTCAGGGAAATCATTCACCAAGTTCTTTGCGATAATCGCCACCGAACGAGCTGACATGCTATTTTCATCTTCATCGCCATAGGACGGATTCTTGTCAGCTCCACCGTATTTATTAGGTAAACCCGTTACGTTGATGATCGTTGCGTCTTTAATACCCCACTCATCGAGTTTGGCTTTCATCCGTTCAATCCAGTTTGCTTCAGAACCCCCGATATACTCGGCCACCGCTAATGTTGCGGCGTTGGCTGAATAGATGGAAATCGCGTCGAATAATTCTTTAATTGTGTATTTTTCACTTGGAAGAAGCGGTACGTTGGATAAGCTATAGTTTGCACTCAGTTGATGAACACGATTGCTCACTGGAATTTGTGTTTCCCACGTTACTTCTCCATTTTTTATCGCTTCTAAAATTAAATATTGTATAATCATTTTACTCATGGAAGCAATCCCGCGAACTTCATCTTGATTGTTTTGCATCAAAATTTTTCCGCTCGTTTGCTCGATTGCAATGTAGCTTTTTACATCTTCAATCGCAGCTGCTTCCTCTTTTGCTTTTGCGTCATCTTGCGCATAAATTGCTGGCGTTACCGTTGTGGCTCCTACAGCGAAAATGCTGAGTGCACAGACGATTTTCTTCACCCATGTACGAGGACTTTTCATTATGTATATCTCCTAATTTCTCTCAAATCTGCTTACTAATGTTACCGAAAATCGAGGGGAAAAACAATGGTAAACTGATTAATCTTTTATTACAAAATAGGAAGGATTTTTTAATCTCATATTCGGTTTCTGTTCGAGCAATTTTCTATATTCCCACCCCTATGCGATTCGTCTTTTTTTGGTGTATTACAGCGTTGTAATATTCGAAAAAATCACCCCAAATTTTAACTCTAATAGATTAAAACAAATGCTCTTCTTTTTTAACTTTTTCAAATTCATAAAAATTCCTATTTTTCGCAATATTTTTAATTGTAAGCGCTTGATATAATGATTTTACAATATTAAGGAGGGATGAAAATGAAAGTAGTCGTTGCTATCGATTCATTAAAAGGTAGCTTATCTTCACTGGAAGCAGGTCAGGCCATCAAGGAAGGCGTTCAGGTCGTATACCCCAATGCCGATGTAGTTGTTCGCCCACTTGCGGATGGTGGTGAAGGGACCGTTGAAGCTTTGGCCATCGGGATGGGTGGCGAGCTCGTGAGCGTTACGGTGACAGGGCCTCTTGGAGAACCTGTAACTGCCGAGTACGGAATCTTAAAAGCGGACGGAACACGTCCAAAAACGGCGATTATCGAAATGTCTGCGGCCGCTGGAATTACGCTGGTTCCTGATGACAAGCGCAACCCAATGCACACGACGACATACGGTGTCGGCGAATTAATTAAAGATGCCATCGATAATGGCTGTCGTCATTTTATCGTCGGTATCGGAGGCAGCGCCACAAACGATGGTGGTATCGGGATGTTACAAGCACTTGGATATGAGTTTCTAGATAAAGACGGTGCTCCTGTTGGTTACGGAGGCGCAGGTCTTCAATCAATTGCTCACATTAAGGCTGACAATGTTCTAGCCGAGTTGAAAGATTGCACCTTCCGCGTGGCTTGTGACGTAACGAATCCGCTCTGTGGTCCAATGGGGTCAAGTGCGATTTACGGTCCACAAAAAGGCGCCACTCCGGAAATGGTAGCAGAACTCGATGAGGCGCTTCTCCACTATGCCAATCTTTCAAAAGAAACTTTTGACCATGCTGACCGCCTCTACCCAGGTACGGGTGCAGCCGGAGGAATGGGATTTGCGTTTCTCACTTATACAAATGCAAATCTAGAGAGCGGCATTAAGATTGTCCTTGAAGAAACGGGGCTCGAAGAAGTGATGAAGGATGCCGACTTTGTCATTACAGGTGAAGGTCGCTTAGATAGTCAAACAGCTCAGGGTAAAGCTCCAATCGGCGTTGCTCATCTTGCGAAAAAACACGGCAAGAAAGTACTCGCCTTTGCTGGATGCCTCACACCAGACGCGGGTGTATGTAACGAGAACGGAATCGATGCCTTCTTCCCTATTTTAAGAAGAGTTATCACCGTTCAAGAAGCAATGGAAAAAGAAACGGCGCGCGAAAATATGATTCGTAGCGTTGAACAAGTATTTCGTTTAATTCAATCAATTCAATAGGAGGAAACTAAAATGACAGCACCAACCTTTTCAACATTAGGAGCCTTAATTGGGCTCGTACTGGCCATTATTTTAATTGTTAAAAAAGTTCATCCAGCCTACAGTTTAATCTTTGGCGCTCTTATCGGAGGATTAATTGGTGGCGGTGGGCTTACGGATACTGTAAAAGCCATGGTTACTGGCGCACAAAGCATGATGTCTCCTGTCCTTCGTATCATGACAAGTGGGATTTTAGCTGGGGCGTTAATTAAGACGGGCTCGGCTGAAACGATTGCTGATACAATTGTTAAAAAACTCGGTCAAAAACGAGCGATTGCAGCGATTGCGATTGCGACAATGATTATTTGTGCCGTTGGGGTCTTCATCGATATTGCCGTTATCACAGTAGCTCCAATTGCCATCGCCATTGCGAAAAAAGCAAACCTTTCTAAAGCAGGCATTTTATTAGCGATGATTGGTGGAGGTAAAGCGGGGAACATTATTTCACCAAACCCGAATACGATTGCCGCATCCGAAGCATTCGGACTCGACCTTACAACGTTGATGGTGAAAAACTTAATTCCTGCCTTTGTCGCATTATTCGTGGCAATCATTCTTGCTGGACTCCTTGCTAAAAAAGGCGGGGCGCATGAATTTGACGGTGTAGACGAATCTGGAACAAGTGGCGCGTCTCTCTCCTTCTTGAAAGCCATGTTTGGACCAATCGTTGTAATTGCCCTTCTTGCACTTCGCTCGATTGCTGGAATTAGCGTGGATCCATTAATCGCACTTCCTCTTGGTGGTTTAGTGACGATTCTTGTAACAGGCCATGCGAAAAACACGGTTGAATTCACTGAATTCGGTCTTAGCAAAGTTATCGGCGTATCGATTCTTTTAATCGGTACTGGTACCATCGCTGGAATTATCAAAGCTTCTGCATTGCAAGTCGATATGATTGCCCTTCTTGAAGCAATGAACATGCCAGCCTTCGTCTTAGCTCCACTTTCTGGTATTTTAATGGGGGCTGCGACAGCTTCAACAACTGCCGGTTCAACCATCGCGTCTCAAACCTTCTCAGGTCCATTGACAGCAGCGGGCGTTCCAGCCGTATCAGCAGCAGCAATGATTCACGCAGGGGCAACTGTGCTCGACTCACTTCCACATGGTTCATTCTTCCATGCGACAGGCGGTTCTGTCTTCATGGCGATTGAAGATCGTATGAAATTAATCCCTTATGAAGCCATCGTTGGTTTATCCAGCACGATTGTCGCAACCATCCTTTACTTGATTGGCTTCTAAACATAAAAACAGTACAATTAATTTCTTCATAGTAGCTACATTTTTTCGTTACTACTTAGGTTACTTTATGTAATATTTAAAATAGAACTATTAAACCCGTGTGGATGTCTTCTACGTCATCCACACGGGTTTTTGATTGTCATCAATACTATTCTGTTTTTTCTTTTTCATACGTTTTTTGCGACGTTGGTTCTATTGTAAATTCTGAGAACACAAATGTATTAGTTTCCACTTTACCAGTGTAATAGCCCTCCGAGTCAATCTCATCAATTGTAATCTTAATATGAAGGCCTTTCTTTCCAATGTCATACGCTAAAGTTGGTGCTAAAAACACTCTCTTCCCATCTTTTTTCGCCTGAATATAGAAATTCCCAATCTTATCCGTATCCTTAGAAATCGCAACAGCCCCTTTCGTACGTGACTGCCCTCCGATTAATGTGATAGAAACGCGATCCGTTGCTCCAGTACTATCAGAATCCCGAAACTCTCCAATAATTATTTCCTCAATTTCCTTATCCGTGTTATTAATAATCTCATAGCTAAATTCCGCATTGGCATTCTCATTCGTGAAAAAGACACGAATGGCTAGCCATGAACAGACTGCCATTAGCAAAACGATTGCTGCGCTTGCGGCCCATTTCCCCATGGACCATTGTTTTAGATTACATGCCATCTTTTACCTCTCCCTTCCAAATCAGGTGCTTTCAATTCGAATTATACCTCTCCTTTTTTAAAATACAATCCTCTTTAATTATTTTTTACAAATACAATAAATATCCACCGGCTTAGTCGGTGGATATTTATTCTATATCATTTACTGATTCTTTTCTTTTATTAATTGCTCTAACTGAGGAGACCAACTTCCTCCACCAGAAAATAATTTTCCATCAGAGTCTTTTTTCTCTAAAAATACTGAAACGGTATACTCTTTATGATCATTTACAAACAAATACACAATAATCCCACCCATCGGATTCTTTTCAAAGGATGAAATTTCATATGATTGAATCACTCCGTTCGGTGTAAAAGCATCTTTATCTATATACTTTAAATCTTTCTCGTATACTTTCCTAGCTTCTTCACTATTTACAATATAACTCATCTTCATTTGTTCTGTATATCTCATAACTTTAAAACAAACAAATACAACAGCCACTACTACAAGGAATGCAGCTAGTACTTTCCCCATCCGTTTAAATATGCTCATTTTAAACCCCTTTTTATCGTCGTCAGGTATAGTATAACAAAAACTTCAGAGACAAAAAAGCCGACTATTTCTAGTCAGCTGTGTCTTGTTTACTTGCATCTATAATTTTCTTACGGTAATCCTTGTTTCGTCTTAGCGTGAAATAGTCTGGAACGGGATCTTGTCCACCTCTTATAAATGGATGGCATCTGCAAATGCGTCCGCACCCCATCAACACGCCTTTTAACGCACCATGTTTTTCAACTGCTTGAATCATATAGCTCGAGCAAGTCGGTCTGTAAATACATGAAGGCGGGAATAATGGAGAAATCCACTTTTGATATCCACGCACCAATGCAATCATTATTTTTTTCATCTCTATACTGCTTTCTTAATTAAATAATCTGAAGAAGGCTTGTACTCCTTCTGCTGCAATCAGTGTATAAACGTATAATGTGACTGGTTTTGCAATTAAACAAATCGCCACGAATTTCTTAAAGGTCATATGACTCAGTCCTGCCACCATACATAGGAAATCATCTGGGAACCCAGGAAGGACCATTGCCCAAAAGAAGATGCGTTCGAAATGTTTTCCTTTGTCCAAATAACCGATGTATTTATTATACGTATCATCATCCACGAACGCCTTCGCCAACGTCTCCCCGTAGCGACGAGCCAACCAGAAGTTAATACAAGAACCAATCATGATTCCTACAAAATTATAAATCCAGCCGTAAAGAGGCCCGAATACGATATGCCCGATGACACAAGTTAAGCCTCCCGGAATAATCGGATAAACCACTTGCGTAATTTGAATCAGGATAAAAATCAAAATCCCTACCCATCCAGAGTGGGCAATGCTCTCACGGAACGGTCCGTCTATAGCGAAATAATCATTCTTGGCCACGAGCCATCCTAAAATAATCGTTAAAACAATCCCGATAATCGTTACGATACGAATGATTTTACGATTGAGTTCTATTGCTTTTTGAGTGTCCACGATGTACTCCTTTTTTTGTTGTTACATGTATTATAACAGAGATTGCTAAAAGTTCCTTAGCAACTTTCTTAGATTTTGTTTAAGATTCATTCTCTTCTATATTCCAAGGCTTCACAACCGTGATATGTTCCATCAAGGCTTCTTGTCGACCAAGTTGCTCCAAGCGGGCCTTACGACGTTCTTCGTAGCCGCTGCAAATGAATTTCTCTTCATCGGTTTCTGGAACGATGGCATCCACTGTAAAATCCGTTTCACCTTCGCGAGGAAGTGCCACAAATGTCCAAAAGCTTGTCGCTGCTAAATAGCGTTCGCCGTTCAAGACATCTTCTCCGACCACTTTACAGAAGACTTCCACACTCTTCTTCCCTGTCCCTGAAATATACGTCTCTACGCAGACAGAATGTCCTAATGGAAGTGGTTTTAAATAATTCATCGCGTCTACCGATGCCGTTACCGCAAGTCGACGGCAATGACGGGATACAGTGATTGACGCACAGTCATCAATAATTCGTGTTAAATTCCCTCCGAATAGCGTGTTATGCATATTCACATCGAATGGAAAAATTCTACGCGCTTGAATCGCACGTGTTTGGCTACATGTTTTTGTACTCATTTGATTAGCTCCTTGGATAGTTTACTATTCTATTCTAACATGAAACCAAAACGCGTTCAAAGACACCATATTAAATAAGATTTTGGGGAATCCTTCGGATTTAATTATAATTGCTGTAACGTTGCACCGGAGAGCCTTCAATAGGGAGTAAGACCAAAGACAAAACAGGACTCACAGTGTGAGTCCTGTTTGCTTTGTAGTCTTACCCCCGCAAGGATGATTAGGATTAAGCGAATCACGAGTGATGAAGCTTAATTCAATCATCTACTGCGTCTAACTTTATAAAGTACTTTAAATTCTTCCACCCACTAAAGCACTAACCACATTTATTATTTTTTCTTTGAACGTTTTGCTTCGTGAATCAGCTTTAACGCTCTCTTTCTTGTTTTGATGTTTGGGCTCTTCATTTGACGATAGGCCGTTGCTAAATCTTGTTTCATTGACAGTACCTCCTCTTTCTACCAGCTTGCTTTTTGAACGCCTGGAATCAATCCTTGATGCGCTAAATCTCTAAATTTGATACGTGACAATCCAAATTTACGCATATATCCTCTGGGACGGCCATCCGTTTGATCACGAAACTTTAAGCGGTTTGGATTTGAACTTTTAGGCAGTTTTCTTAGTCCGTCAACGTCTCCAGCTTGCTTTAATGCGTAGCGTTTTTCAGCGTAACGTTCGATGAGCGCTTTTTGTTTTTCATACTTTGCAACTTTAGATTTCTTTGCCATTTTCTTCTCTTCTTTCTAAATCGAAATAATTACGTTTTACATTGTATCAATTGTTTCCTTTAAAATCAAGTGGTTTCCCCCAATAAAAAAAAGAGAGTCTTTTTCAAAACTCTCCTTCAAAACGTATTTATTTAAATTAGTCAATTCCGACTTCTTTGCGAACAACATCGGCAATACGTGTTACGTAGTCATGAACGAGTTCATCTGTTGGTGCTTCAACCATGACACGAACAAGTGGCTCAGTACCACTTGGACGAACAAGCACACGTCCGTTTCCATCCATCTCAGCCTCTACAGCATCGATGACTTCTTTAATCGCTGGAACTTCCATTACACCATTTTTATCACTCACACGAATGTTTACTAATTCTTGTGGGTATGTTGGTACTTCACTGGCTAATTCACATAATGATTTGCCAGTTTGTTTCATGACATTCATTAATTGAATTCCTGAAAGTAATCCGTCGCCTGTAGTGTTTAAATCAAGGATAATAATATGTCCTGATTGTTCCCCACCAAAGTTGTAGTTGTTTTTACGCATTTCTTCAACCACGTAACGGTCACCAACTGCTGTTTGAAGAGCAACCATTCCTTCTGCTTCTACCGCTTTATGGAAGCCTAAATTACTCATAACTGTTGATACGATCGTATCTTTGCTTAAAGTCCCTTGGTTTTTGAAATGTTTACCAAGGATGAACATGATTTTATCGCCATCAACGATTGTTCCATTTTCATCGACTGCGATACAGCGATCGCCATCCCCATCAAAACTCAAACCGATATCTGCTCCCGTTTCTTTTACGAACTCCACTAAGGCTTCTGGATGTGTTGAACCTACGCCATCATTGATATTTACACCATTTGGTTTGTCTCCCATTGTGTGGAAGTCTGTGTCTAAGTCAGCAAATAAACGAGTTAACATGGAAGCAGTGGCTCCGTTTGCGCCATCTAAAGCCACTTTCATCCCTGATAGAGAATCAACCGTATTTTGTAGAAATTGGCTGTATTTCAATGTTCCTTCTAAGTATTCATCTACTGTTCCTAATGCGTCTGTAGAAGGACGTGGTAATGTGTCTTCTTCGGCATCTAATAATGCTTCGATTTGCGCTTCCGTTTCATCTGTTAATTTAAATCCATCTCCCCCGAAGAATTTGATTCCGTTATCTTGAGCAGGATTGTGGGATGCTGAAATCATAACCCCAGCTACAGCACCTTGCACTCGTGTTAAATAAGCTACCCCTGGAGTAGGAATCACTCCAAGTTGCATGACTTCAATCCCAACAGAGAGTAATCCAGCAATTAAAGCATGCTCTAATAATTGCCCCGAAATACGAGTGTCACGCCCCACTAATACGAGTGGATGTGCGTTTCCTTCCGCTTGTTGCAATAAAACGTAACCGCCGTAACGACCTAGTTTAAATGCTAATTCAGGTGTTAATTCTGCATTCGCTACTCCGCGAACGCCATCTGTTCCAAAATATTTCCCCATTGTGTTGTTCTCCTTCACCCGTTATTGGGCTTGTGTTGTTTGTTCTTTTGTAGTTTGTGACGGTTCTTCTGTTGTCACACTCTGAGTCGTTGAATCCTCAGTTGCTGTGAGGCTATTATCAATCACCGTAATCATTACCTCAATCGTCTCAGGTGTAACACTGTTGACTCCTGAAGGAAGCGTCAGCGTTACTGTTTTCCTTGTTGACTGAGTAATGTTGCTCACATCCACCACCACTGGTAGTGCTGTGATTTGGCTTAAGCTCGATTGAGCTCCTAAAATTGTAACTTGCTTAGTAGTAGAATTCAATAAATATGAATAACGTGAAGAAGTTCCTGTCGCTGTTAAAACAATCGGTACCGTCTTCTGACTAGAAGAAATTGGCACTCGCACTTGCACGCGTTCTGGGTCAATTTTCACGGCTACAGGTTTCCCTGTTGCATCTACTGCTTGTAATTGAGCTGTTGTTGTATAGTCTGTTCTCGTTCCTTCAGGAATCGACACATTCGCAACAACTTGCTCTACTTGATTCACAATTGAACTAGCTGCTTTTACGGTTACGGTTGCTGGCGATGCTGTCCCTTCTCCTACTTGGTAACCATTACCAATAAGAGAAGCATCTGCTTTCACGACTATAGGAACTTCCTTCGTCGTAATTTTTTCAATCGTTACCTCTACCGTTTCTGGAGATACGCTTCCGTGAACGCCTGTCGGTAAGCCTGTTACTTCCAACGTAATCGTATGTTTTCCTTCTCCTAATTCAGTCAAATTAGGCGTCTTCACACGATAGGTGCCATTTCCGGTTGTGCTTAAAAGTAAGCTACTAGACCCTTCAAGTCGTAATGCAACTGAAGCTGGCAAACCTGTTACAGCATATTCATCACTGTTGATATCTATGTAGATGGGTACATTCGTAATCGTATTTGAACTGGTTTGTGAGTTCAATGATGTTGAACGTAATCCACCGTTTGCATCCGTTGCTAACGCGAATAGGAAGATGGTTAAAATAAACGACATCACTAGTAAAAATGATTTACGATTCATCCATTCAGCCATTTGAACGACCTCCTTTGAAGAAATCACGTACCCAACGAACAATCGTTGGTTCTGCATCTCCTTGGTCTTCTACAACGAGCTGTTCAGATAGAACGGCTACTAATTCGCTTGAAGTTAACTCACGGTGTAATTTCTCACGAATTGCAACGCTAACTTTCCCTGTTTCTTCAGAAATAATAATCGTAATCGCATCGCTCACTTCACTGAGTCCGATAGCGGCACGGTGACGCGTTCCTAATTCTTTCGGAATCATCTTATTCTCAGACAGTGGCAAGTAGCACGCTGCTGCGGCAATCTTATAGTCACGAATAATCACAGCTCCATCGTGAAGCGGTGTGTTCGGGATGAAAATATTCGTGATTAACTGATTGGAGATATCTGAATGAATCGGAATTCCTGTATTGATAAATTCTTCCAAGGAGTTCCCTTGTTCGATAGAAATCAACGCTCCGATACGACGTTTCGCCATATATTGAATGGCTGTATTTAGTTCAGAAATCATCACTTCTGCTTCATTCGCACTTTCGTATTTACGAGAGAAGAAGTTTGAACGACCGATGTGCTCTAACCCACGACGAATTTCTGGTTGGAAAACAATAAGCGCCGCCACAACTCCCCATTGAATCACGAAGTTCATAATCCAGTCCAAGGTGTTCAACCCAAGGAAGAAACTGAGGAACTTAATTGCTGCGATTACCGCAATTCCCTTCATTAGGTTAATCGCACGAGTTCCTTTAATAATGACTAAAATATTATAGAGTATATACCACACAATCAGAATATCAATCAGATTGCGAAAACTCCCCCATGAAAATAAACTGTCCCAATTTATTTGCATAAAGTTAACCTCTCTTCCACCAATATGTACCTTTCTATTATAGCACAGATAGCCCTTAAACTAAAAAGTGCACCTTTGAACTGACAAAGAAATTTGAAACAGCATTAAGCCATAAAAAAACGCCTTGCTCACTAAGCAAGACGCTTCAAATCTTATTCTGCTTCAATATTTGAAATATAGTAAGAATAACCACCCGTCACTGCGATTAAAATAATCATAATCATCGTTGCGACAAGGATAGCAACATTATTTCCCATGAAGATTCCTGTAAGCATCATGAGGACACCTGCCACTACAGAGACAATTCCGAAGAATCGTTGTGTTTTACGGAAGGCTGCATCATTATTTTTAAGCCATGAAGCACGGAATCCGAAGTGTTTTGAATTCTCTTTAATTTTTGGAGCTAGATTTCCAATAAGGATAAAGAATACCCCTAGAATAAATGTGATGAAGCGGCTCATTTGCGCGCCTGCTGTCATTCCGCCTAGGTATAACCAGAATTGGAAATAAGCAATGAAGTTCAATAACAGTAAGAGAATCCAGCTAATCGAGCGAGCTGCTCTTACATTGCCCCCTGTTAGTTTTGGCGATGAGCTTGCAATACGAATCGCAAACCCAAGAATCGCTACAAGAATTGGGAAGAGAAAGATTGAGAATCTACTTGCCGTTGCCGTCACATTCCCCGCCAAGTCCATGCGCGATACAATCGTTTCTGGTAAGAACCATACCACAAAGAGTGATACAACGAGTGGTGCGAACATCAATGCGAGATAGGCATATTTTTTAAATTGTTTTACTTGTTCCATATTATTTTCCCCCGATAATTTGATTGATCCATACAATAGCTTCGTCCAGTACGGTCAAATTCAATTCATAATAAATAAAGTTTTTATAGCGTGTTTCATAGATTAAATCAGCATTTTTTAGCTTTCTAAGGTGATAGGACAAGGCTTGCGGCGTCATCCCAATCATCGTGGCAAGGTCACCGGTGTTGGTCTTCCCTTTTCGCAGGATTTCCAAAATCTGGCGACGCGTTTCATCAGAAAGAGCGGCCATTACTTCGTTCACTGCCATGATTTCATCTTCTTTCTATTTAAATTTATCTTTAATTAGAGTATACTCCTGCGATTCGTAAAAAGCAATAGTTATTTAAAAATATTTTTTAATAACTATGCATATTAAAGATGATACCTCCGGTTTCTTACGGATTCCTTCAGTATCATCTTTTATATTCGTTATTCTCCTGAGAGTGTATCTACCACTATAGCGCGTCACTTAAGCGGGCTAACTCTTCAATTGTCAGTGTTTCTGCACGTCTGGATGGGTTAATGCCTGCAGCTTCTAGCGCAGCGGCCAAGCTTTCTTTTGTATGACCATTCCCAACGTACGCTTTGGCTAAATTATTCCATAGCGTTTTACGACGTTGTACGAAACTGTTTTTCACGAGCACGAAGAATTTTGCTTCGTCGTTCACTTCCACAAGTGGTTTCTCGCGACGTTTTAACACCAAAATCGCAGAATCCACATTCGGAGCTGGATTGAAGACCGTCTTCGGCACGATAAATCCAATGCTCGCTTCGCAGAAATATTGAATCGCAATCGTGAGCGATCCATACGCCTTCGAATTTGGCTCAGCGGTCATTCGTTGCGCCACTTCTTTTTGCATCATCATCGCAAACCCATCGATTGGCAATTTCGATTCCAATAAGTTCATAATGATTGGCGTTGTAATATAGTACGGTAAATTGGCAACGACTAATAACGGCTCGT
>ERZ773022.147-NODE-147-length-69669-cov-11.272919_pt1 | contig 69669 bp, 58 predicted proteins | sample MGYA00580839_ERZ773022 | MGnify/ENA primary metagenome ERZ773022 (study PRJEB29015, sample SAMEA2738020) | human oral metagenome | biome: human oral; feature: human-associated habitat; material: dental | place: China | collected 2044 ...
CGGCGGCGGAGGCCCCGCCCGTCGTACGGTTCTGATGCATTGTGTTCCTCCCTGCAAAATCCTGCACATGCAGAATGCCCGCCGAGCTTGCCCCAGGGCGGCATTCCAATATACGGAAGTTATTCTCGCCTAATCAACGGCATGTATCAATGGAATTCTTGGCCGATTCGATGGTTTTTCGCCACAAAATGCGACCAGGCCTCGCTGCAAGCCTCCCCGCAAAGCCTGTGCTGCTCCTTCGCGGCGGCACGATGGTAGGATGGGAATGCAACGCGCTCAGGCTCCATCGTGCTGCCTGATTCGACGACCGCCTCCTGCATGCGGGGCGATGCCCGCCGACGACCGCGCACCCGCAACAGACAGGAGATAGGTCATGCCCGCTATCCTGACCCATGATTTCTTCGGCAGGGATTTCTATGCCGCGAACAATGCGCTCATAGGCGAAAGCTTCGATGCCCGCGATGCGTTCCTGCTGGGCAACCAAGGCCCCGATCCGCTATTCTACCTGGTTGCAGCACCCGACATGAAAGCATTCACGTCGCTCGGGTCGAACATGCACCACGACCGCCCCACCGCGCTCATCGCCGCTATCCGTGAAAGCCTCGAAACCCTCACAGATAGCGAGCGCCTGATCGGAGAAGCGTATGCGGCAGGCTTTCTGTGCCATTACACGCTCGACAGCAGCGCGCATCCGTTCATATACGCGCAGCAGTTCGCCATCTGCGACGCCGGGCTCGACGGCATCACCCGCGCCGACGGCAACGACGTGCACGCGGAAATCGAACGCACGATCGACGAGGTCGTGCTGGTCAATAAGATGAATCTCACGATTCGCGAATACCGACCCTATAAAGAGGTGCTCAATGCATCCGAGGATGTGCTGCGCATCATCGGGAAGATGTACGTCTTCGTCTGCCTGCGTGCCTATCGGCTTTCGGTCCCCGATGTGATCTTCAGCCGCGCGGTGCATGGGTTCCGCCTGGTGCAGCGACTGATGTATTCGCCCGAACAGACCGGGCACAAGACGTTCAACGCCATCGAACGCGGCATCCTAGGCCGCGGACACTCCTTCTACGCCGCCATGGCGCACCGCGTCAACGAATCGTCTCTGTGCGCGTTCGACAACCACGAGCACGCATCCTGGGCCAATCCTTTCACCGGCGAGGTCAGCACCGTCGGTTTCTGGGACATCTATGCCAAGGCCCAGAGGAAGGCGCAAGCCAGCATCGAGCTGTTCCAGAGCCCCGAATTCGACTCATTCTTCGACCTGGAGAGCGCCCGCAAGATCACGCACGGGCTGGACTTCAGCGGCGAACCCGTCGAATAGAAAGAAGCAAGCGCGTCGCGCATAGGCGGACAACATTCAAGGAAGGCGCCGTCGAGTCGCAGCCTGACGGCGCCTTCCTGTTCATCGCCGCATGAGAAACGCGGCGCCTCCGATGCGGAACCCTACGATTCGGGCGAAACGAAGGTGTCGCGATCAGGGGCGAAGGAGCGCATGGCCATGATGGTGCGCTCGAAAAGCTCGTCGAGCTCCCAACCGACCATCTCGGCGCCGCTGCGGATGACGTCGCGGCTCACGCCTGCGGCGAAACGCTTGTCCTTGAACTTCTTCTTGAGCGACTTGACCTCGAAATCCATGACACTCTTCGAGGGACGCATAACGATAGCCGCGCCGATGAGGCCGGTCAGCTCCTCGGAGGCGAACAGAATCTTCTCCATGTAGAGCTCGGGCTTCGGCAGGGCGGGATTGTAGTCGTGGTTGTGCGACTGGATGGCATGGATGAGCTCGTCGGATACGCCCAAGGGGCGCAGGATTTCGGCGGCGTAGACCGTATGGTTCACCGGGTCGTCGTCGTGTTCTTCCCAATCCAGATCGTGCAGCAAGCCGACGATGCCCCAGAATTCCTCGTTCTCGGGGTCGAATTCACGTGCGAAGTAGCGCATCGTGTTCTCGACCGTTTCGCCGTGCTCGATATGGAATTCATCCTTGTTGTGAGCCTTAAGCAGGTTACATGCGTCTTCGCGCGAAATGCCGGCGGAAAGCTTAGCCATGACGACCCCCTTCGTCGCAGGTGTTTTCCCGAGTATACGCCCGACTGCCGCAACGGCAAGGAGCGTGCGGCATCGGCAGATGTTTTCCCAGCAGGCGGCAGCACGGATGGAGCGCCCGTGATCCCTCCCCTGCGCTTCATCGGCTCTTGACGCAACAAGACCCGGGATGAACGTTCATCCCGGGTCCGATGCTAGAGGTTCAGCTCACGTGAAAAGCGATCCTTGCGCAGGTATGCGGCTGGATGCTCTACGATTGCATGCCGCCCTCGTTGCGCATACGCTTCTTTGCGGCCCATGCAAGGCCGACGAGCGACGCGGCCGCAAGCGTCAGGATGCCGGGGAGCACCGGTCCTTCACCGGTCGCAGGCATCGTCTTTCCCTGGTGTCCCGAGGCAGGAGGCTTGGAACCCGGAGAGGAAGGATCAGGAGCAGGCCCCGGTTCGGGCGTGGGGTTCACCTTGGGCGTGTGGGCGTTGGTGATGACGAAATTGCCCGAAGCCTGCTCTTTGACCGAAGAGGTATAGCCGTCGGGTACCGAGGCCTCTTCCACCGTGTAGGAGACCTTGTGCCCTCCTTGGTACTCGGCAAGCCCCGTCCAAGTCGACGTCCAACCGTTGGCGGAGGAGAGCTCGACCGCGCCTCCCTGCGCCACGCCGTCGGCATAGAGCTGCGCCATAACGCTTGCCGGACGGATTCCGTCCTTGTCATTGCCGTCGTTCCAGATCTTGGAAACGGTGACATCGACCGTGCCCGGTACATGCGTGTTGGTGATATCGAAGCCGGCGACGGTAGTCGTATATCCCTCAACCGCATCTTCGGTGACCGTGTAGTCAATGGCCTGACCAGCCTTGTTCTTGGTCATGCCGGTGAAGCTGTAGGCCCATCCGTCGGCTTCCGTCACCTGCTTCTCGGCGACCTTCTGCCCATCGGCAAGAAGGTTCACGGTGATGCTTTGCGGACGCATGCCGTCCTGATTGTCGGCATCGTCCCACGTCTTGGTACCTGAGATATCCATTGTCTCGGGAACATGCGTGTTGGTGATGGTGAAGCCGTTCGTGGCATCCCCTGCGCTGGCCGAGGTGTATCCGGCAGGAACATCCGTTTCCTCTACCGTATAGGCGATGTTCGCACCTGCCTCTTTTTCATTGAGATTCGTCCAGGTATGAGTCCAGCCGCTCGCCGCGTCCACGGCAACCGGCGCTCCCAGAGCAACCCCGTTGGCATAGAGCTGCAGTTGGACGGATGCCGGACGAATTCCATCGGCATTCGCACCATCGTCCCATGCCTTGGTAGCGGTAACCGAAGTCTTGCCTGGCGTATGAGAGTTGGTGATGTCGTAGCCATTGATCACGGTCGCATAATCGGCAACGGCGTTTTCCGTGATTCGATAGCTGAACTCGTGTCCGTCCACCGAATCGTACTGAGCGAGACCCGAGAAGCTATAGGCCCACGTGCCCGAAGCATCGGGCGTGACCGTCTTGGAATCGATCGGCGTGCCGTCCCGAAGCAAGTTGACGGTAATGGAAGCAGGGCGCGCACCATCGCGGTCGTTGTCGTCGTCCCAAGTTTTCACGCCTGAGACATCCACCTTGGCCTTCTGGTTGTACATGGTGATGACTTGCCCGGAACCCTGGCTCGTCACCGTGACCGCCTCGGAATTTGCCGAGGTCGTATGATCGGCATCGTTGGGATGCGCCTCGTCGACAGCCACGTCGGGATACCCGTTGGCGTGCGAGACCTCCACGAAGCGGTACATCATGCCGCCGGCGAGGCCTTTGACCTGGATGGCGCCGTTGGCATCGGGCGTGAGAGTGCTGTCGGGGTTGAGGGAGCCTACGTCGAGCATGGAAGCATCCACTGCGACGTCTGTCCAGCTCGTTCCGCCATCATTCGAGGACTGGAGTTTGAAGGAGAAACCGGTTGAGAGAGCCGCACCGCTTTCCTTGTCGGTCTTGAGCATCTTGACAGTCAGAGGATCTGCTGGTGCATCAATGGCGGCGCTCGAAGGGGTCAGGGTGGCCGTACCGGTTGCCGTACTCGAACCCTGATCGCTTGTCATTTCAACGGTGCCCGTCTTATCGGTCGGCGTGTTTACAACCGGATGGACGACCCGAACACGTACGGAAATATTTTGCAGAGCCTTCCCCGCATATATTTGATTGATCTTTCCTATTGTTGCAGAAGAAACGTTTCCGAAGATGTCTGGATAGTTATTCTTGAGAAGGTTTCCCATGCCTCCTGCATCTGCAACGCCAGCGAGATCGTCGTATTTAGGTCCGGCAGGATCGTTCATATCCCACCACTTCAGCATGAAGGTATAGCTACCGTCGTGGTTGTTATACATGCAGTACTGGCCATTCTGCAAAGCGGCTTTGACATCGCTCTTGCTCTTTGCCCCTTGGTCAACCTTGGTGAGGAAGGTGTTCGCTGAAAGGTACTGCCCATACCAACCGGATAATACTTCTCCTTGGTCGTTGATTCCTGAAAATTCAGACCAACTCCTGGCTAGTTCCGGCTCGGCTGCGCAATCGGCGAAGGTGCTCTCTACATAGACCCCGGTAAGCGAATTAGGACTATAGGCTCCATTGTGCTCTAGCATATAGGGCATACGGAAATGGTATCCGTCTATAGCACGCGCATCATTGAACACCTTTATGTCCCAATCCATGCTTTGATTGGTGGTTAGATCGGATCTAATGGAAAGTGCGGTATTTGTCGCTCCGACGGCTTTGGCAATAACGTAGTATTTCTCATGGGCGGCATAGAGAGTGTCTTTACCAAGTACTCCCTGAGAAAGAGCGCGCTCACCCAGTGTCAGCGTGTGCCCTAGTTCATCTCGATAGTGTGTTATTCCGCCAGTTTGAAGCGTTATCTCGAATTTTTTTATACTGTGGTTTTTGAGGTAGTCCCCGCTGAACTTGAGCACGAATTTACCGTCGGTGTACTCAAAAGTACCCAACTGATTATTGTCGCCATCAAGCAAGGGACGGGGGGCGAAATTCAGGCCTCGTCCAACCGATGCTGGAATCGTCAACGTATCCCCATCCTGGATGGCGTCGCTGCCGTCATACGCAACTTTCGCCTCGAGCTTAAGCGACGAGACCTTCTGGCCCTCGCAAATCGCATTGCTGAACGCAGCTGGATCGGTCTTAGGCGAGGCTTCGGAGCTCAGCGAGTATTCGATCTCCGCGTCGCCGTGCGTGGTGTCAATGATCTTGAAAGACTGGATGGTCACGTCATCCAAGCTGAGCTCTTGGGCAAAGGCGCTTCGCGTATCCACGCTCACCAAGAGAAGCAGAGTCGCCAAAAGCGCCACCGCCAGCGCAGCTATCCTGCCTTTTCCCATCTTCCCAATTCCTGCTGATGTCGATTCCATACGCAGCCCCTTTTGTAGAGTTGTTATGTAATATTGCCAATGCTAGGAGAGGGGGGGGGTCTTTTGCAAGGACTTTTTTGGGGGAATCATCAGCGGAAAAGCGTAGGCGTTACGAAATTAACCATGGTTAAATTACGAGATCAGCGGCAAATACCTCGGACGAGAAATGAAACTGGATCAATCCCATAGACAAGAAACCGAATCGATCGCGCAACGCTCCGAAAAAACCCGGAGCGGCGCTCAGCCCTGCCAGCGGCGGGGATGCCCTTTGCGCGACCGGATGCGACGGGATTCCTCGCGACGGCGTTTGGCCTCGTCGGTTTCAGCCTTGAGCCGCCTATAGCTTTCCAGGCGCTCTGCAGCCACATCCCCGCGCGCCACGGCGGCCTCGACCGCGCAGCCAGGTTCGCCATCATGCCGGCAATCGCCGAAACGGCAGGTTTCCGCAAGCGTTTCGATATCGGCGAACGCCGCGCCCATGCCTTCGTCGGCGTCCCAGAGCGCAAGGCCGCGGACGCCCGGCATGTCGATGACGCGACCGCCGCCGGGAATATCCACCATCTCCCGCGAGACCGTCGTATGCCTTCCGCGCCCGTCGCGTTCGCGTACGGCGCCCGTGGCCTGAATGTCCTTGCCCACAAGGACATTCACCAGACTCGATTTCCCCACGCCGCTCTTGCCGAGCAGCACGGCCACCTCGTCGGGACGAACGGCGGCACGCACGGCTTCGACGCTCTCGGCATCCTGGTCGGACACCACGAGAACCTCCGTTCCCTGCGCCACGCGTTCGACCAGCATCTTCGCGGACTCAAGGGCCTTCTCGTCATCGGCAAGATCGGCCTTGGTCAGCAGCACCTGCACGTCCGCGCCGCTCTCGTGCGCCAGGACCAGTTCACGCTCAAGCCTACGCACATTGAGGTTGACCAGCGGTTCGACGACGAAGACCTTGTCGAAGTTGGCGGCCAGGACCTGAGGAAGCGAACGTTCCGCCGGGTCTTTGCGCACGAAGGCGTTCCGACGCACGAACACCTGATCGATGATGCCTTTGTCGTGCCCCTCGGGCACGGAGAACTCGACCGCATCCCCGGTCGTCGCACGCACGCGGGAGCCTTTGACCAGCGTCGTGGCGTACTCGCATCTGATTTCGCGCCCCTGCGCATCTTTCACCAGAGGATATCCGCGGTCGAGCTTCACCACCAGACCGCGCATCAGCGGTTCCTCTCGCGCAGATACCAATGCAGGAACGTCAGCGCGGCGCCGAGCACGATGGCGATGAGCGGCATCTTGAACGCGCTGACGACAATTAGGTCCGCATGCCGTCCGCCTTCCGAAACCACCACTACCTTGGTCGCATGGATGTCGCTTTCCCCCTGCTGCTCGATATCATCCAGATAGTACGTGCCTTTGATGCGCAAGGTGGTTCCCGCGGCGCCGTAGCGCCCGAAGGTGTCGATCTTTTCGGCGTCTTCCTTCGAAATGATAACAGGAACGGTGGCGCCGCTCTTCGGATCGCGCAAGACGATCCATACACGCCCGGGCTTTCCGCCGGCGACATTCACGGCATCTCCGACGACTTCGCCTGTGACCTGGACCGTCTGCCTATCGTAATAGGAATCGGCGGATGCAAGGTCGCCTATCTGCGCGTCATAGAGAAACGAGTTGTCGGCCAGCTGCCCCTCGTCGATCACGTTCCCCTCCGCTTCGAGCGGCGTAGCCTCGTCGGCCGCCTCGACAGCAGGCTTGCCTGCGGTATCGGCTGCTTCGAGGATGCCCGAGGAAGCCCCCGATCCCGCCTTGCTGTTGCCGGACGCGCCCGAAGAATCCTCCGACGGCGAGCCGTTCGTCCCCGACTTGGCTCCGCCGGCGCGCACGACTGCGCCCGAAGTCGTGGTGCCGTCGCCCGCTGCGGAGACGTCTTGGGCGGGCGAGGAATCGGACGAGGCCGCATCATCGTCGTCGGCGAGCGCGACCGCGGGCAGCGCAAGCGAGGCCGTAAGGATCCCTGCGGCCATGAACGCCCAGATGCGATGCGTGATTACGGGTTTATCGCCCATGGCTCACCCGTTTCTTCGGCTTCAGCGAAGCCGAGAACGACACGAGCAGCGCGACGAGCGTGACCCATTCCAGACGGCCGGCCCACATATCGAAGATGTACAGGTATTTGAGCACGTCGGGCATGCCAGGCTGCACGATGCCGGCCGACATGCCGATGTTCGACACCATGGATGCCGATTCGAAGAGCGCAGGCGACGCTTCGTATCCGAACGCGACCGTCACGATCGTGGTCAGCATGAGCGCCGCCAAGAACAGCAGGAACACCGCGAGGTTCGCACGGACGAGGGCCGTGCTGAGGGGACGCTTGCCCACATGGTAGAACGTGACCACCTGACGCGCGGATGCGGGTGCCAGCAGGTCTTTCACGTATGCGACAAGCTCCTTGCCCAGGATTCCCACGCGCAACACCTTGATGCCGCCCGAAGTGCTGCCGGCAGACCCGCCGACGATCATCACGAACACGAGCACGATGAGCGCGCCCGACGATACGATGGTCGTCAGCTGGTTCGACGTGATGGGCTGGAAGCCCGCGGTGGTGAACGCGGAAACGATCGTGAAGACGCCGCGCCGAACGAGCGTCGGAAGATCGGAGAAACGCCCGGAAACGCAGATGGCGGTCGTGACCACGCCCACGACGACGATAAGCCAGACCGCCGAGGTGCGCACCTCGATATCTTTGAAGAAATGTTCGATCCGGCCGCGCCAGATTTCGTTGTACAGCGTGAAGTTCACCGTGCCGAAAAGCATGAGCATGAGCACGATGATCTCGATACCCCAAGAGTGATAGTAGTTGATGCCCAGGCTCATCGACGACATGCCGCCGGTATTGAACGAGGCGGTCGAAAGCCAGAGGCCGTTGAGCAGGGCGCGCGAAGGTTCCATGCCGATGGCCAGGCATGCCAGGAACAGCACGACCGTTCCCGTCAGAATGGCGACGGCGGCCACGCGCACGATGAACTGCGTCGTCTGGATGATGTTCGGAATGACGTGCTCGCTTCGGCCCTCGGTCGCATACAGCGACGAACCCCCCGAGCTGCCGAAGATGCCGAGCGAAAGGGCGATGACGACCACGCCCAATCCCCCGACCGTCTGCATGACGAAGCGCCACATGTTATCGGCCGCGGACAGGTGCTCGAGGTCCTGGATCATGGACGCGCCCGTGGTGGTCCATGCGCTCATGCCCTCGAAGAACGCGTCGAGATACGAAATGAAATGGCCCGACATGTACAGAGGGATGGCGCCGACCAGCGCGAGCAGAAGCCACGCGAGCCCCGTGACGGCAAGGGCCTGCTGCTGGGTGAGCGCGCGCGGCTCGAGGTAGGCAAGGCGCAGGGCCGACCCGATGAACAGCGCGATGCCTATGCCGAACAGATACCGCTCGGTCGCGTTCCATTCCTGCATCACGACGGAAGTGGCAAGCGGCACGCACAGGGCCACGGCCAGGAACATGGTCAGAGCACCCAGATAGTGCGCGATGATGCGCAGATCGGTGAATGTGAAGCGCTGCCACATGGCTATCCGATCACGACCTTGACGACGACGACGATGGCGACGAGCCCGAGGAGGAACAGCGAGAACGCGCTCCCGAGGATCATCACCCTCTGGAGCGTGTTTCTCACCGCCTTCTGAAGGCGGGCCCTTGTCTTCACGCTGTCTCGCACAATTGCGCCGTGGCCTTCCCTTTTGCCGCAGAATCGTACGATTATAGCCTATAGGGCGATATCGAGCCCGACCGGGCAGTGGTCGCTGCCCATCACTTCGTCATAGATGAACGCCGATTCGATGGCGCCGCGCAGCGCGTCGCTCACGAGGAAGTAGTCGATGCGCCATCCCGCGTTGTTCTTGCGCGCATTGAAGCGGTAGCTCCACCACGAATACGCACCTTCGAGATCGGGGTGCAGCATGCGGAACGTATCGGCGAAGCCGGCGTCGAGAAGCGACGTGAACGACGAACGCTCCTCGTCGGAAAAGCCCGGATTGCCCCGGTTGGAACGCGGGTTCTTGAGGTCGATCTCCTGGTGCGCCACGTTGAAGTCGCCGCACATGATGACGGGCTTGGGCTCGGCGGAAGCGTATCCCAATCCCTCGGGCACGACGCCTGCCTCAAGATTCTTGCAGAATTCGCGGAACGCGGCGTCCCAGGCCATGCGATGCTCGAGGCGCGCGAGCTCGGGCTGGGCATTGGGCGTGTAGACGTCCACGAACCAGAACTTCTCGAACTCGCAGGCGCATATGCGGCCTTCGGTGTCGAGGGCGGGCGTGCCCACGTGATGCACGACCTGCAGCGGCTCTTCCCGCGAGAAGACCGCGGTGCCCGAATAGCCCTTCTTCTCGGCATAGCTCCAATTCTGCACGTATCCAGGCAGATCAAGCTCTATCTGGCCCTCTTGGAGCTTGGTCTCCTGCAGGGCGAACACATCGGCGTCGAGGGCGGCGAACGCCTCGTCGAAGCCCTTCTTCACAACGGCGCGCAAGCCGTTCACGTTCCATGAGATGAGGCGCATCGGCGCACCCTTTCCGTATCGTCTGCCTATCGTTCTCGTATGCCTATCGTTCGGCCGCCCATCGAAGGCCGGCGGTGGCGTTATGCCGCCTACCTATCGAAGTTCTTGCCGTCCTCTGACGACATGCCGTCGAGGACCTTGCCATGCTTAGACCGAGACCTTCCGGAAGCCTTGCGGGACCTGAACGCGCCCATGATCTTCTCGCGGAAGATGATACCGACCGCCGCGACGGCCCCGACCGCGACCGCGATGATGACCACAGCTTTGAAATCACCGTTGAGCAGGCCGTCCGCCGCAAGCATAGACATGAGCACGCCGGGTACGCGGGCAACGTTCGAGATGATGACGAACTTGCGCATGGGCATGTCGGTCAAAGGAACCAGATACGTGAGCACGTCTTTCGGCATGCCCGGTATGAGGAAGAGCACGAACACCATGACGTCGAGCTTTTCCGATTGCTCGAAATCGGTGACCTTGTCCAGCCATTTCTCGGGAATCATGTCGCGCACGAACGGCGCGCCCAGGCGATGCACGACCGCGAAGAGGATGGCGCTCGATATCACGCATCCGATGAGGATGATGGCCGCACCCCCTGCAACGCCGTACATCGCGCCGGCGACGAGCTGAACGACCTCGCCCGGAATGATGGCGACGATGACCTGGAGCAGCTGCAGGCCCAGAAGCATAAGCACGCCCAGAGGACCTGCGCCCTTGATCTTCGCGATCAGCTCCTCGCGCCCCGATTCGGTTCCCATGCCGGCGAACAGCGGCGCGAGCGCGACCGTCGCCGCCACGATGATGGCGATGAAGATGCCGAAACCGATGAGCTTGATGAGGTCGGCCTTGGTCAGGCGTGCAAGGCGGGGCCTTTCGGATACAGGCGCCTCCAGGCGTTCGGCGACTTTCTTTCGTGTGTCGGATACCGTCATTTGGATGCCTTGTCGTATTCTTCCTTGAATGCGGCGAACATGCCGCCGATCGACGGGGCCGAGCCGGACCCCGAGGCGCCCTCGGGCTTCGAGGAAGCCTTCGGACGGGACTCGTCGACATCGAGCGAGCCGTCCGCATCGCCGTCGGATGAAACCGCAAGGGCCTCGTCATCGCCCGTGCGGGCGCGGCGATATTCCTCTTTGAAGCTCGAGAACATGCCCTTGCTCGCGGCGATCTGCTTGCCGGTGGCATATGCGCCCTTGTTGATGGCGTCGCCCGCCGCCGCGGCGGCGGCTTGGGCTTTCGGCTTCACCGCATCGGTGGCTTCCTGAATCTTGGCCTGGGCCTTCGCAGTGAATTCCCCAGCGGCTTCCGCCCAGCCGCCTTCGGGTTGAAGCTCCCACACATCGTCGGACACGAGGATGGCGCCCTTGAACGTCTGCTCGGATTCGGATCCGGCGGCGGCGTCGCCTGCCGAGAGATCGACCCCCATGCCGCGGCGGAACCCGAGGATGCAATCGGCCGGAACCTCGAGCGTGCCCAGCAGGTACCGCGACGTCACGCCATTCGACGCGACGACCGATTCGATATCTCCCGTGATGCGCGAAAACGTCACCGTTCCCACGGTGCCGATGGCCGTCTCTTCGTCCACCATGAGCGGAAGCCCTGACCAAAGGATGCAGGAATCCCAGTTCAAACCCATACGCTTGCAGGCGGCAGGACCCGACATCTTGGATTCGGGGGCGACGACGATGCGGCCGTCGACGAACTCGAATTCATCGAGCGCGACGAAGACGTCTTTACGATGGAACATCCAGAGCAGGTCGGGACGCTTCACGATGAAGCCGATGCAGCGCTTTTCCTTGGGGTGGAAGACGCACGTCTTCACGCGGCCGATGTTCTTGCGGCCGCTTTTGCCGCCCCGCACGCGCATCCGCTCGAGGTCGGACGTCGTGATGAGCCCCTTCTTCGCCATGCCCTTGCCTTCCGATATAGACGAAGGCCGGAAAACCGGCCTTCGCGGTCATATGCCATCCGGTCGCCCCGACTCTGCGCTAGGCCTGATCGGCCCCTTCGTCGGCGGCCTTTGCCGGAGCCGCTTCGTCCGCGATGCCGGCGGAATCCGAAGATGCGGCCTCTTCCTGGGATGCGGCGACGTTCGCGGCGACCTGGGCAGCGATGCGCTCGCGCGCCTCGTTGATCTTGTCGCGCAGCTCGTCGTCGGAACCGAAGGCCTCGGCGCCGCCTGCGATGGCTTCCTTGGCGTTGCCTGCGACTTCTTCAGCCTTGGCGGCGACCTTCGCAGCGGTGTCCGTGATGATCCTGCGCGCGTTGTCGACGGTCACGTAGGTACGCTGAGCCTGCGCGACCCCATCGCCGTCCGCAGCTCCGGCCGCGGCAGGCGCAGGTGCGAAACCGGCGGCAGCGACGTAGCCTTCGCCCTTCCGGCGGATTTCCTCGGCCTTGGCGTTCAAATCGTCCGCCGCCTTGTTCAGCGTGTCGACGACGGTCTGACGGAACTCAGGATCGTTCATGTACTTATAGGCAGCGACGGCGCTTACGCCTGCCAGGCTTCCAACGACCAGCGTTTTGAACGTTCCCATGGCTTCCTCCTTGGACGTCGCGCCGAAGCGCGTCTGTACGCATGTGCAGCATTATACGAGCGTGCCGCCGCGGTAGCGGGATTCGCATCGCCCGACGTTGCCGTTTGGTTGCTGCCTGCCCTTATTGTGCGCATAACGGCGCACGAATGGCTACGAAGCGGAATCCTTCGCGAGAATCCCATTGACCAGGGCGACCGCCTCGTTCAGGGCGCGAATCGCAATACGATCGTCGGAAAACGAAATCTCCACCTGGGCGTTTCGAGATCCGTCCGGATTGACGCCGCCCCAACGGGACGATCCGACGAAGGTCGCGGGCGATTCCCGCCTCTCGTGCAATCCGTTATTGACCTGGGAATCTATTGCAAGATGTTCGATGAGGTGCGGAATGGACGTATGGTCGGCGACGGCTCCGAACGTATCGCCCTCGTCGTTGATGCATGTGTGGTGAAGAAGATTCGGATGGCGCTCGAGAACCCGCGCCATGACACGCGGCGACGTGAGCCCGAACCGCGCGTGCGCGACGCTCAAGGTCGCGACGATGCGGTCGCTTCCGATGGAGATGCGATCGACCGAAACCGGAGGACGCGAAACGGCGCTATTCATGCTCCTCCGCGCCCGCCCCCGAAGGCGGAAGCATCGCGCCGTTCGACGCGCTGCGCACGCCCCCGGCCAACGTGACCGTCGCAGACGAATCGATGGAATCGAGCGAGGAATCGGCGCCTTCCGAGCCTGCGCCTTCGCCCTCGTCCGACGAGGATGCGGCATCGCCCGAATCCTCCCCTTCGGCCTCAGGCGGGCTTGGAAGCGCGGCCGCTCCGTTCACGATCTTCGCCTTCGCGGACGAATCGTCGGACAGGCGCGAGAGCTTGGTGGCGACCGAAGCATCCCCGTCCTGCTCGGTGATGACGAGATGCTGTCGATCGGCGGAGAACGTATACGTGCCCGAACCCGAAAGTCCCTGGAAATCGAACGAGATCGTCTTGTTCCAGGTATCGAGCGTGTAAGCATACGGCAGGTTGTTCGGCATATTGATCGAGCCGTCGTCGATGACCACGGTCATGGATCCGTCGTCGGTGATCCATTCCCCCTGGATGTCGGCGGTATCGTCATAGCGGAAGAACGTCTGCCATACGAAGCCTGCGCCCGCGATGATCACGACGGAAGCCAGGACGGCAAGCGTGATGAGCGTCACCTTCTTCCAATTCGTCTCGCGTATGAGCGACGAAGCGGAGGGCTTCGCGCCTTCCTCCTTCGCGGCAGCGGCCTTCGATTCGTCGGCAGATGCCTGGTCGGTCGGAAGCGCGCGAGAGAAGAACGCCTCGTCGGATTCGAGGAACGACGCGTCCAGCCCGCCCGTTTTGGAGATGCTCCGACGGTTCTGCACGGGCGGATGCGCTCCAGCGGGATTTCCCTTTCCGACGCTCGCGTCCGGCGTATCGGCCGGCGCATTCGTGGCAGGAGCCTCGGGCTGCGCGGCGGTTTTGCCGGACGTCGATGCCGCAGCCGCGGCTTTCGCGTCGCTCTCAGGAGCGCGCGTCCCGCGAGGTGCGTCGTTTTTCGGATCGATCCGCGTCGTGGAATCGGGCGCAGCAGAAGAGGCGGGGCTTTTCTCCGTGCGACGCGCGGAAGCCCGCCTCTTCCCCTTGACCGAAGGACGCCTTGGCGATTCGCTCATGCCCTCTGCTTCTATTCAGGCTTGATGCACTCGACGCCGCCCATGTAGGGAACGAGGACGTCAGGCACTTTGACGGAACCGTCGGGCTGCTGGTAGTTCTCGATGACGGCGGCCATCGTGCGCCCCACCGCAAGGCCGGAACCGTTCAGCGTGTATGCGTAACGCGTGCCCTTGAACGAAGCAGCATCGCGATACTTGATATCGGCGCGACGCGCCTGGAAGTCGGTGCAGCACGAGCACGAGCTGATTTCCTTGTAGCCGTCGTAGCTCGGCAGCCAGACCTCCAAGTCGTATGTCTTGGCCGCGGAGAATCCCAGATCGCCCGTGCACAGGCTGATGACGCGATGCGGCAGGCCGAGCAGCTTCAGGATGTTCTCGGCATCGGCCGTCATGAGTTCGAGCTGGTTGAAGCCGTCTTCGGGCGTCGCGAACTTCACCATTTCGACTTTGTCGAATTGATGCACGCGGATAAGGCCGCGCGTGTCGCGACCCGCGCTGCCCGCTTCCTCGCGGAAGCAGGGCGTGAACGCGCAGTATTTCAGGGGCAGATCGGAGGCGTCGAGCACTTCCTGCGCATGGATGTTGGTGAGCTGAACCTCGGCGGTCGGAATGAGATACATGCCTTCACGCGTCTTGAACAGGTCATCTTCGAATTTAGGCAGCTGGCCGGTGCCGAACAGCGTCGCGGCGTTCGCCATGACCGGCGGCCACCATTCCTTGTAGCCGCGCGAGATGTGGGTGTCGATCATGAAGTTGATGAGGGCGCGTTCGAGACGGGCGCCGAGGCCGCCGAGCAGCACGAACCGGGTGCCGGCGAGCTTCACGCCGCGTTCGAAGTCGAGGATGCCGAGCTCGGGACCGAGGTCCCAATGGGCCTTGCGTTCGAAATCGAATTCGGTCGGCGTGCCCCAGCAGCGGATCTCGGGATTCTCCGTTTCATCCTTGCCGACCGGCGTGGTGTCGGAAGGCAGGTTGGGCACGTGGCTCAGAAGCTCGGTCAGAGCGCGTTCGGCTTCATCGCGCTTCGCGGACGCCTCGGCGATCTTCTCGTTGATGACGCGGACGGATTCCTTGGCCGCTTCCGCCTCTTCGTTCTTTCCCTCGCGCATCAGCCGCCCGATTTCCTTGGACGCGGCATTGCGCCGGGCCTGAAGGCCTTCTTCCTCGGAGATGAAGGAGCGACGCGATTCATCCAGCTCGTTGAACGCATCGGAATCCCAGGAACCGTTGCGGTTCTTCATGGCCTGCGCCACGACATCTTGGTGTTCGCGCACGAACTTGATATCAAGCATGCTTGCTCCTCACGTTGCCTCCGAAGATGGTGACCTAGTATACCCCACGCTTCCGCGCGGCCGCCGAGGGCATCGGGCGTCACACCCTATTTGCAAGCCGAAATGCATACGGCACGGGACGAGTGCCGCCTGCGCTGCCGAAGCGCGCCCATGCAAGGCCGCGATCCTCCGACGAAGAGGCGACGGGCGGTTTTTCGATGCGCTTCTTGCGTGCCCGCAAAGGGGTTTACTACAATGCACGGGTATTTCGAACGCACGTTCCCGAATCCGGCGGACCGGGCGCCCCGAGCGCGGGCGCGACAGGAAAGAGACGCGATCTTCCATGGACCTTCAGGCCATCTACAGCTTTCTGTTCGAATCGTACGCAGGCATCGGCGTGCTCGTGGCGAGCGCGCTCGTGCTCAGCATCATCGTCGCCGTCATCATGGAGTGGAACACGCGCCGCACGTTCGTCGATCGCGGACCCGCGGACGAAGAGGACGATTGGAGCTTCTTCGACGACGATGACGAGGAAGAGGGCAAGTAGGCCGAAAACGGCATCCCGGAATCCGACGCACGCGCCGTCGATAAGGCGTATGCACCGTTCCGCTCGCACGGACGCCTGGCGCACGACGCATCGTCTGCAACATGGCGCCGGACTGGAACCCTAGGTGCGTTGTTCGTGCTCCCCCTGCTCATACGTGCGATGCTCGCAGTTGCGGCCGTGCCGATGCCCGTAACGGGCTTCGGCATCATCGCGCCGAAGCGCAGGGACGAATGCCTCGCGCAGGCCGTTGCGATACAGGTCGTGACCGATGAAGATGCAGCGATCCTCCTCTGTCTCGTCTGCCCCCGTCACCGCCCACGTACGCTCCACCAGATCGAAACGCATCCACTGATTGCCGCAAGGCAGCGCTCCTTTGGCGCGGTCGAGGCGTCCGAACACGCCTGCCGACATGGCATCCAGAAGCCACAGAAGATGGCTCGGCGTCGGCAGGGCGGCATAATCGAGCATCATGGTTTCCAGCTCGTCCGGCTCGAAGCCCCCTTCGGCATCCGCGGCCCCGTCGAACGAACCGTCCACGCGTCGCTCCAGAAGAGACGACCACCATTCGTCCGGCAGGTCGGACCACGCGCCCATCACAAGCTCCGCCTTGGGATTGAGCTTTGCCGCCAGCTGTTCGACAGCCTGCTCGGCACCGAGGGCGCCGAGTTTGGACACGACGATGGATGCAGCGTTTTCCACCTGGTCGTCGAAGACCTCGGGAGCGTTTCTGCGCTGGGCTTCCCACGCGCCGGCATCCACGACGGCGACGGGCGCCAGAAGTTCGATGCGCACCCACGACACCTGCGCGAGGTTGTCCATCACGCGGCCGAGCCTCGCCACGCCCGTGGGTTCCACGATGAGATACTCGGGATCGAGCGTGTTAGAGATCGTGAGGACCGATGTGGCGAAGTCCTGCTTGCCTGAGCAGCAGATGCAGTTCTCTACCGATTCCCAGACCTTGAGATCGGAATCCGCGCGCAGACGCCGGGCATCGACATCGGCCTCGCCGTATTCGTTCTCGTAGATGACGACGTCCTTGCCCGTGCGCCGCACGAGCTCTTGGATAAAGGTCGTCTTCCCTGCGCCGAGAAATCCTGAGACGACAAGAACCTTCACGATACGACCCCCCCTGATGTGCCGACGGCATGCCGAAGGGGCCACCGCTGCAGACGATGGCCCCTTGATGGACGGATGGCGCTAGTCGATCACGACGACCGGCTTGATGAGGTCGGCGGGCTTGTCCTTCATGAGGAAGAGCGCCTCCTCAATGTGATCCCAGCCGTGGAACAGATGCGTGACCTCGGGATGCAGGTCGAGTCGACCGGAAGAGACGAGGCTCGCAAGCTTCTCCATGCGCAGACGGCCGCCAGGCATGAGGCCGCCGCGGATATCCTTGTGACCCATGCCGACGCCCCATTCGACGCGCGGGATGTTGATGTAGTCGCCGGAACCGAGATAGTTGACATTGCCGATCTTGCCGCCGGCCTTGAGGGCCTTGACGGCGGGCTCGAAGGTCGCGACGGTACCGCCGGCGATGCAGACGCGATCGACGCCCTTGCCGCCGGTGAGCTCCATCACCTGTTCGTCGATGGGGCCGTTCTTATACGAGATGAAATCGGTTGCGCCGTAGCCCTTGGCAGCCTCGACGCAGACGGGACGGGTTCCTACGGCGATGATGCGGGACGCGCCGCGCAGAGCCGCGCCGGCGACGGCCATAAGGCCGACAGGGCCGATGCCGACCACGAGGACGGTATCGCCGAACTGCACGTCGGCGAGCTCGACGGCATGGAAGCCGGTCGGAACCATGTCGGAAAGGATGCAGGCATCCGCGGGGTCCATGCTCTCAGGCATGAGGGCGAGGTTGCCGTCGGCATCGTTGACATGGAAATACTCGGAGAAGACACCGTCTTTGAAGTTGGAGAACTTCCAGCCGGCCAGCATGCCGCCGGAATGCATGGAATACCCGGCCTGGGCTTCGAGGGAATTCCAGTCGGGCGTGATGGCGGGGATGAGGACGCGGTCGCCGGGCTTGAAATCCTTGACTTCGGAGCCGACCTCGACGACTTCGCCGGAAGCCTCGTGGCCGAGGATCATGTCGTGGCGATCGCCGATGGCGCCTTCCCACAGCGTATGGACATCGGACGTGCAGATGGCGACGGCAAGGGGTTTGACAATGGCATCGAGCGGACCGCATTTAGGCGTATCCTTCTCGATCCAGCCGGATTCGCCGATCCTGAGCATCGCGTAACCTTTCATGGAACACCCTCTTTCTCTTGAAAAAGCACTAATTCCACTTCTGAACAGCCGAAATACATCAAAGAACATGAACGTATGACGGCTTTATCGAGTGTAGCATCCGAAGAGAATCGAGGGTGCGAAGGGGGGCGTGAACGACCGTTTGGACCGCCTGGACGGCGTATACCGATGCTGCTTCGATCGAAATCGAAGCAGCATCGCAAGAGCCTCTATGCGGATTCCCGGCTGCGCGCATGAAGGCGCGAGACCGCAGCAGGCATCCCGTTGCCGAAAGATCGATCGCGCTATGCCAGCAGGGACGCGACCTTCCCCAAAAGCGGCTCGAAGCTCACGCCGCGATTCTGGAAGTCGGGCTGCTGGGCGGAAACGAGCATCGCATCGTGCGTGAGCAGCCCGGCGAACGAGACGGCATCCGCGAGGGTGCGGCCGGCCATGATGGCGGCCAGAAGCGCGCTTGCGTACAGATCGCCCGTGCCGTGGAGCATGTACGGCACGAATTCGTTCTTCACCTCGAAGAAACCGGTATCTGCCCCTGCGACGAAATTCCTGATGAGACCATCGCCGCGCTGGATGCCCTTCAGGACCACGTTCTTCGCGCCGCGCGCGAGCAGCGCGTCGATGATGCGATGCGCCTCGTCGTCGGAGATGTTCTCCCCGCCCCACGCATCGCCGATCGGCTCGCCTAGGATGATGGCGGCTTCCGTCAGGTTCGGCGTCAGAAGATCGGCGTCAGACGCCAGATCGGCCATGGCGGCGCAAAGGTCGGGCGTGTACGTGGGATAGACCTTGCCGTGATCGGCCATGACAGGATCGACCACCTTGAGGGCGCCAGGATAGGACGCATAGACGCCGCGGATGATATCGACCTGCTCGGCCGATCCGAGGAAGCCGGAATACACGGCATCGATATCGACGCCGATGCCCTTCCAGGCGTCGAGATAGTCGTTCAGAATATCGGTGGTGTCATGCATGTACCATCCCGGAAATGCGGTATGGCTTGAGAAAAGTCCTGTTGGAACAGGACAGACATCGCAGCCCGCGGCAGACAGGACCGGAATGGCCACGCCGAGCGAGCACTTCCCGTATCCGCACAGATCGTGGATGGCGGCGATGCGGGGGATGTAGGCGCCCTGGCGTTCGTACAGAACGGTTTCCTCGGCCTTGCTCATAGATAAACCCACCTTTCCAGTAGTTTTTAGCGTTTCGATAATCATACAGGGGCCGACACATGAATGCGACCCTTGAAGAACAGATTACGCGAAAACGAAGGACCTCGGCGCCGCAACGACAGGGCTGCGAGCACGAGCGAAGGATTCCGCGCTTTCTCGAAATCTCCCCTTGTCGGGCGTGATGCGTTCCGTTAGTATGCTCTTCTGCTTACATCGTTCATCGATTCAAGCATGCGGGCGTGGCGGAATTGGCAGACGCGCATGGTTCAGGTCCATGTGGGGGTTACCCCATGAAGGTTCAAGTCCTTTCGCCCGCACCACGTACATGCACGGGGCCGTAACAGAAGTTACGGCCCCTTTCTTTTAAAGCGCCAAAGCACCGAGCGCTCAAGCGGGATCATGGGACGAAACGCCCTTGCTGCAAGGACGGCACGAAGCAGTTCGGCAAGACCGGGGTGGGATCGCGGCGGCGATGCCTCGAATGAAACGCGGCTTGCCTCAGCACGCTAACACAGCTCGACGGTCCGGACCGGATCGTCTGAAAACGCGACGCGCGCGAGCTTTCGGAACGTGCGAGGGGGCATTCCGACGCGTTTCGAGAACAGCGCCGAGAAGCTCGTCGCACGCGCGAAGCCGCACATGCGCGCGATCTGGCCGATGCTCAGCTCGCTCGAGGCGAGCAGCTGCTTCGCCTGTTCGACGCGCTCGATCGCGATGAACTCGGTGGTGGTGGTTCCGGTCGTCTGCCGGAAGAGCCGTTTGAACTTGGTTGCGCCCATCTGCGCCCTATCGGCGAGCTCCTCGAGGCGAAGCGGGGCATCGATGTTGGCTCGGATATGATCGGCCACGAGCACGATCGCCTGACGGTCCCCGTCGTCGACCGCCTCGGAGAAACGCTCCTCCATGATCAGCAAACGCCCCATCACCTCGTTCGCGATGCCCGCGAAAAGCAGCTCGGCCGCCCTGCCGTGCGCCTCGGTGTTGCCGATCGTTTCGAGCAGATGCGGGATCTGCGGATCCCACATGCTCCTTCCGCGCATCGCGCCAAGGCATGCGGCAAGGCGGGACAACGACCCGGAGCACCCGCTGCCGAACGCTTTCTCGAAATACCCGTCATAGTACTCGATCTCGGTATAGGCGACGTGCGTGCCTGCCGGCATGAAGACGCGTCCGGTGCGAGGCCTGGTTTCCAGAAACGTCATGATCTGAGCAGGCGGGAGAATTCCCGCCGTTTCATGGCGGATCGCGAAGTAGTTGGTGAAATCGAATGCGAACGGAACCCGTTCGAGCAGCCTGAAGTCGCAGCTTGCCACGACAAGGTCCCGATCGAGCGACCACGCGTGGTACCAGCCCTCTGAAACTTCGCCGTCGCCCATGAAGAACACGCCGCAGTCTCGCGGATTCTCGCACGAGGGGGTAAGCCCGACGTTCGCCAGAGGGGCGGTGAAGAGCGACTCGGCCCAGGAACCGCCTGGGACATCGGAGTCGGATATTCGCGATCGGACGCGATTCATGCGCATCGAGCCCTTTCCCTTCGATCCTCGTTCCCCATAGTTAGGAGAAGCTAACATCTATACGATACATCGGATCGTATACGTGGGATGCGAAGGAACAGCGAGTGGTATTGACCGACGATAACGGGCTATGCGACCGTCTCGACGCGCGCATCAAGCTTGCAGTGCTCCTTACGCTCATCGTTACCGGAGCGTTCGTCAAAGATTTCGCGTGGGGCAGCGCGATCTTTGCCTTCACATGCATGCTGACCTTCGCGATCGGGCGGAGAAGGATGGCGCTGTCGTTCGCGGCAAGCTATGCGCTCATCATGCTCGTCTTCTGGGCCACCTTGTTCTTGCCGCGGAGCGTGTCGGGGGCCATCGGCTCGGCCGTCCTGCTGGCGCGCACGTGCATGCCGGTATTCCTGTTCGCCGCAGCGTTCGTGTCGTCGACCAAGATCGGAGACCTCACGGCGGCGCTGTATAGCCTGCGCTTGCCGCGCGCTTTGGTGGTGCCGCTCGCGGTGTGCGTCCGCTTCTTCCCGACGCTCGGCCAGGAGGCCGGCGCCGTGTTCACCTCGATGCACCTGCGCGGGCTGGGCCTTTCGCCGCGCAACGTCGTCGCGCACCCGGTTCTCACGTTCGAATCGCTGCTGGTGCCTCTCATGCTGCGCTGCGCGAAGATAGCCGACGAGCTCGCGGCGTCGGCGGTGGCGCGCGGTATCGACCGGCCGAGTCTCCGCACGTCGTACAGCCCTATCCGCATCACGGCGGCCGACGTCGCCGTGATGGCGAGCACTATCGCCTGGTGCGCCGGCGTCATCGCCGCCAAGACGTATTTCGAAGGCGGCCTGATCGTATGAGCGCGCCGGTCATCGAGTTCGAGGACGCATCGTTCACATATGCAGGCGCCGACGAGGCCTCGGTGCAGAAAGTCTCGCTTACCGTCGAGGCAGGAGAATGCGTGGTCCTGTGCGGGCGCTCGGGCTGCGGCAAAACCACCCTGACCCGCCTTGCCAACGGGCTGGCCGGCGGCTTTTGGGAAGGAAGGCGCGCAGGCGCGGTGCGCGTCGAAGGACGAAACGTCGACGAGCTCGAAGAATGGCGGCTCGCCGAGCATATAGGCAGCGTGTTTCAGAACCCCCGCACGCAGTTCTTCAACCTCGACACGACAGGCGAGATCGCGTTCGCCCTCGAGAACCTGGGCGTCCCGCGCGACGAGATGCATGCGCGCGTGGCACGCGTGGCAGACGAGCTGGGCGCGACCGACCTGCTCGATCGCTCGATCTTCAAGCTCTCGGGCGGCCAGATGCAGTCGATCGCCTTCGCAAGCGTTTCGGTCTGCGAGCCAAGGGCCTACGTGCTTGACGAGCCGTCGAGCAACCTTGATCCCGTCGGCATGGAGCGGCTCGCTGCACTCATCGCCAAGGCGAAGGCCGCGGGTTCCGCAGTGCTTGTCGCCGAGCATCGCCTGGCCTACCTCTCAGATGCCGCCGACAGGTACATCCTCATCGAAGAGGGTCAGGCCGCGCATGCATGGACCTCGAGCGAGTTCAAAGCGCTCTCTGCCCTGGAGCGCGCACGCATGGGCCTGCGCTCGCCGGCGCCGCCGCGCACAGCCGATCTCGTCGCACGGCTTCGCATCGGTGCGACGTCGGCGTTTCCGGCGCTTGAGGCGCGCGGCATCGTCGCGGAGTACGACCGCGACGACGAGGTGCTGCGCAACGTGACCGCGGGCTTCGAGGCCGGGCACGTCACCGGCGTCGTCGCCCCGAACGGAACGGGCAAGTCAACGCTGTTCAAATGCCTGGCCGGCGTGCACCCCGAAGTGCTTGGGCACGTGCGCATCGACGGGGCCGTCACGGTTCCCAAGAAGCGCGCGGACGATGTCTTCCTAGTGATGCAGGACCCCGACTATCAGCTGTTCAGACCGACGGTTCGCGACGAGCTCATGACGCTTCCCCGCGTCGAGGGCGGCATCGACCCTGCTCGCGCCGACGCGATGCTCGAACGATTCGGGCTGGCTTCGGTTGCGGATCGCCATCCCGCCTCGCTTTCGGGCGGTCAGAAGCAGCGCGTCGCATGCGCCTTGGCTGCGCTCTCGGGCGCCCGCGCGCTGCTGTTCGACGAGCCCACAAGCGGCCTTGACCTGGACAACATGCGCCGGCTTGCGCGAACCATGCGCGAGCTGGCGGACGAAGGCCGAGCGGTCGTGGTGGCAACCCACGATCCCGAACTGCTCTCAGAGGCATGCGATCGGATTATGACGCTTGGATGACCTGCGCAGACGCGCTTCGTCAAGAGAAACCTGAACCTACAAGCAGAAAGGACATCGCACATGGAAGCAAACGTTGAAGAGAGGAAGCTCACCTCGAGGGATCTTATTACGCTCGGCGCCTTCTCGCTGCTCTTCATGATCGTAAGCATGCTCGTCGTCGGCATCACCTCGATAAGCGTCTTCGCCTACTGCGGCTGCTGCGCCATCGCGGCCATCCCCGCGGGCATCATCTGGATCTACATGCACGTGCGCATCCCGCGTGCGGGCACGTCGCTCGTCATGGCCGCCGTCTTCGCCATCGTCGTGTTCGCCGTCGGCAGCGGCTGGCCGGTCGCCCTGGGCCTCCTGATCGGCGGCGGCGTCTCCGAATTGGTGCGTGGGGCGGTCGGCCGCAGGCGCTTTTCGGGGATCGCCGTCGGCTACGCGCTGTTCGAGACCTGCTGGGCCGCCGGCATCTTCGTCCCCATGTTCGCGGATCAGGACTACTATCGCGCACTCATGGGATCGAACAACATCGATCCGTCCTACATGGAGTCGATGCTCTCGCTCGTGACGCCCCAGACGTTCGCCGCCATCGCCGCTGTCACCATCGTCGGGGCGCTCATCGGCGCCTTCCTGGGGCGCGCGGTCTTCAAGAAGCACTTCGAGCGCGCCGGCATCGCATAAGGAGCAGGAAGGGAGTGGGCCGCATGAAAGAGCAGGATGCCATGCAGGTCGAACCTGCGGCCGAGGTCGCAGGCAAGATCTCGGCCGGATCCGCGGACAGCAAGAGCAGACAGCCCAAGCAGCCCGGAGTGTTCGCGCGCTGCATGGCATTCGCCGGACCGCGCAAGCCCCTCATCGTGCTGTCGATGCTGTTGGCCGCGCTGTCCTCGGCGGCGTCGTTCGTACCCTACATCGCCATCTATGCGACGATATCGGCGATCGTGTCCGTCTATCCGGATCTGTCTGCGCTCGACGCGCGCCAGCTCTCGGGCTACGGCATGCTGGCGCTGGCGGGAGTCGTCGCCGATGTAGGATGCTACCTGTGCGCGCTGCTGTGCTCGCATGCGGCTGCGTTCGACACGCAGTACCGCATCAAGATCGGCATCGTCGACCATCTGGGCAAAGTGCCGCTAGGGCACGTCGCCCGACTGGGAACGGGACGCATCTCCAAGATCATGGACGAGGCGGTCGACGGCATAGAGCAGTTCATCGGGCACTCGATCCCCGATTTGGCTGCCACCGCCGTCGCACCCGTCGTGCTCATCGTGCTGCTCTTCGTGTTCGACTGGCGCTTCGGCGTGGCGACCATCGTCGCGGTCGCCGTTGCCTGCATCGTGCAGTTCTCGTGCTACGCCGACAAGCGCCTCATGAGCCAGATGGGGCGCTACCAGCAGGTCAAGGAGGAAATGGGCAACGCCGCCGTCGAATACGTGCGCGGCATGCGCGTCGTCAAGGCGTTCGGGCAGACCGCGCGCTCGTTCGAGAAGCTCGCCGAAGCCGTCAAGGACTACACGGGGCTGGCGCTGGACGTCACGTTCTTCTTCCAGAACTCCATGCCGGGCTTCACCGCGCTGCTCAACAGCGCCTACCTGTTCGTCCTGCCGGTAGGCATCCTGCTCGCCCCCGGCGCGGACGACTGGCCGGCCTTCGTCCTTTCGCTCGTCTTCTACCTGCTGTTCGTGCATTCGATTTCGAGCGTGTTCCAGAAGATCCTCTATGTGAGCGAGGATTCCATGATCGCCGGCGCGAGCATCGGCCGCATCGATTCGGTGCTGAAGCTCGACGGGCTTTCCTCCTCTGGCGAAGCGCAAGCCCCGCGCGATGCATCGGTGCAGTTCGAGAACGTGAGTTTCGCGTACGAGGAAAGCGGCCCGCAAGCGCTCGAGAACGTGAGCTTCACCGTGCCCGCCGGAAGCGTGTGCGCAGTCGTCGGGCCGTCCGGCTCGGGCAAATCGACGCTCGCGAACCTCCTCGCGCGTTTCTGGGACGTCGATCGCGGCTGCATCCGCATAGGCGGCGCCGACGTGCGCTCGATGGGATCCGACGAGCTCATGGAGCAGCTGAGCCTGGTGTTCCAAGACTTCCACCTGTTTCGCGAAAGCATCGCGGACAACATACGCCGCGGCCGCGACGGCGCCACGGATGCCGATGTGATCGCGGCGGCGCAGGCGGCCCAGGCGCACGATTTCATCGAGCGGCTGCCCTCCGGATACGACACCGTCGTGGGCGCCGCGGGCATCCATCTGTCCGGCGGCGAGGGCCAGCGCATCGCCCTGGCGCGGGCGATCCTTTCGGATGCCCCTGTCGTGGTGCTCGACGAGGCCACCGCGTTCGCCGACCCCGAGAACGAGCGGCTCATCCAGAAAGCGTTCGAGAAGCTCATGGACGGTAAGACGGTGCTGATGATCGCGCACCGACTGTCGACGGTGGTCGGTGCCGACAAGATCGTCGTCATGGATGACGGCAAAGTGGCAGAAGAGGGCACGCACGCCGAGCTGCTCGCTTCAGGCGGCACCTACGCACGGATGTGGGAACGCTACGAGCAGTCGCTCGCTTGGGGCATCGGCTCCGACGGCGGCGCGCGAATCGCTGCGGCGCCGCCTGCCGCAGCCCTTCCGCCCGAAGCGACGGCGCCTGCAGGATCCGCTGGCGCGGCAACCGCATCCGCGGCCGCCGCAAGCGCCGATGGAGACGAGTATGCCCCGGGCAAGAAGCAACCGTGGCTCAAGCGTCTTCTGAGCCTTTCGGACGAAGGGTATAGGAACTTGGCGCGCTCGTCGGTCGCCTGCACCCTCACCGACCTATCGCTCATGATCCCGTTCATGTGCACGGTCGCCGCGTTTTCCATCCTCATCGGAACGCTCGCGGGCGAGACGTTCGAGGCTGGGAAGCTGTGGGCGGTGTTCGCCTGCGGCATCGCGGGCCTTGTCGTCACCTTCATCGCCGCGAAGAACGACTATAGGAAGACGTACGTCGCCGCCTACACCGAATCGGAAGCGATGCGCCTATCCCTTGCCGAGCATCTGCGCCGGCTGCCCATGAGCTTCTTCAACCGGCGTGGGACCGCCGATGTCGCCGATCGCATCATGAGCGATGTGACCGCGCAGGAAACGATGCTTTCGAGCACGGTGCCGCAGCTCGTGGCCGGGTGCGTCTCGACGATCGCGATCTGCGCGCTGCTCGCGTTCTTCAACTGGATGCTTGCGTTCTGCGTGCTCGTGACGCTGCCGATCGCCGCGCTGATCGTCCTTGCCAGCCATCGACATGAGAAGCGCCTGTTCGAGCGCCAGCAGGATGCACGCATCGAATCGCTCGCCTGCATCCAGGATTATCTCGAGGGTCTCAAAGACATCCGCGCCTGCCATATGGTCGGCGAGAAATCGCACGAGATGAACGAGGCGCTCCTATCGCTCAAGCGCATGACCATGAAAGTCGAGCTGGCAGTCGACCTATCGGTATCGCTCGCCAACGCGATCCTGCGTTCGGGCGTGGGCATTACGGTGTTCGTCGGCACCGCCCTGCTTGCGGGCGGCAGCGTCGACTTCATGACGCTGCTCATGTTCCTCCTCATCGCCTCGCGCGTGTACGGGCCGATCCTCATGCTGGTCTCCAAGCTGCCCAGCGTGCTGAGCCTTTCGACCAAGACCGCGCGCCTCAGGGCCATCATGGACGAGCCCGAGGCATGCGGCGACGCGGAAGTCCTGGTGAACAGCCATCAGATCGCCTTCGAGGACGTGCGCTTCGCCTACGAGGAAAAGGAAGTGCTGCACGGCGTGAGCTTCATCGCGCGCGAGGGGCAGGTGACGGCGCTTGTCGGGCCGTCCGGCTCGGGCAAGTCGACCTGCGCCCAGCTCGCGGCCCGATTCTGGATTCCCGGCGGGGGACGCGTGACATGCGGCGGACGCGACATAGCGGGTTTCCGCGAGGAATCGTGGCTGTCGCACGTCTCGATGGTGTTCCAGGATGTGCTGCTCTTCGACGACACGGTGGCGGGCAACATCCGCATCGGACGCGAGGACGCGACCGATGACGAGGTGCGCGTCGCGGCGGAGACGGCATGCTGCACCGAGTTCATCGACAGGCTTCCCGACGGCTTCGACACCATGCTGGGCGAAAACGGAGCAGCGCTTTCGGGCGGCGAACGCCAGCGTCTCTCGATTGCCCGCGCCCTACTCAAGGACGCGCCGGTGATCCTGCTCGACGAGGCCACGGCCTCGCTCGATCCTGAGAGCGAGACGTTGGTCCAGCAGGCCGTGGGGCGCCTATGCGCCGGCAAGACGGTCATCGTGATCGCTCACCGCATGCGCACGGTGGCAGGGGCCGACCATATCGTGGTGATCGACGACGGCCGCGTTGTCGAGGAAGGAAGCCATGGGCTTTTGCTCGAACGGGGGGGCCTCTATGCCCGGCTATGGAAGCTGCAGCACGAAAGCGCCGGCTGGAACGTCGAGAGGCGCTAACGCGGTCCGCAAGGGCGCGCGAGGCTCCGGTGCGGGCATTCGAGGTGGACGCGAACCTGGGTGCCTTGGACGAACGACGGAGGTTGCATCGATTCCAGCCATCCGGACTGCGAGTTCCGCATCATGAATGGATCCGTCGGCCATCTGGCTGCTTTCCATCGGCCGGAACATACGGAAGAGGACCGGACTGCATGTCCGATCCTCTTCCGGGAGTCGATGCGACCTTATGTCGTTCGACGGATCTTCTACCCCTTCGCGATGGCCATGCCGACACGCGCGCATTCGGCAGACGCGTCGTCGTCGGGGTAATCCTTGGCGATGACGGAATCCACGAGGTCGAGACCGGCGGCTTCCGCGCGCTGCTCCCACAGCTCCATCCACTCGCCGTCGTTCCAGTCATACGACCCGAACAGCACGACGCGACGCCCCGAGAGCAGAGGCTCCACCACGTCGTACATGGGGAGGAACTCGCCGTCTTCGAGCTCTTCGTCGCCCATGGCCGGACAGCCGAATGCGAACGCATCGAAATCATCCAGCTGATCGGGACCGAACTGCGAGCATTCGATGACGTCGGCGGTTCCGCCGGCCTCGCGCACGCCTTCGGCGATCAAGTCGGCCATGGCCTCGGTATTGCCGGTTCCGCTCCAATACACGACAGCAACCTTGCTCATTTCTGTTTCCTTTCTTATTCGAGTGCGCATGCCCGCACGATTCGCTTCGGCGCCCTCGCCGTCCACGATCGAGCACGTACTTGAATCTCACGTCTCTGAACTGCGCATATGCGTCTTCATGAGACCGCAATCAGCATTCGCATCCAGAAAATGAAGCATGCCCGTGTTAGATTCGGCTAACATATAACCATAGGAACCTGAGGTGTCAACAAGAATTCCCGTGAATGAACGCGAACGGTTTCCTTCCTCAAATCTTGCCTACGTTTAAGCCTCTCTATAAAGGACGGCATGTCCGCATGGATGGAGCCGCCCCGCTCAACCCGTATGCATATGGGTGCCGGTATGGCGCGTCCGCATGAACGGGGCCGCCCGTTGAAGAAGACATCCGCGAAAAAAGAAGTGAACGTCTATCATGGGCGCAAGGGAATCGAATCTGCGCAAGGGGGAGCGATGAAATCAGCCAGGTTCTGGAAAGGGTTCTTCGCCGCAGCCGTTCTTGCTTCGGCCTTGTTCGCAAGTTCGTGCGGATCGGCAGGCGGAAACGGCACCGCATCGAGCGACGCGTCTTCCGATCAAACCATCGAGGCAACCCAGCAAGACTCGCAGGAATCCGATTCCTCATCTCCTTCGGATGCGGCATTAGGAGAATCCGAAGGAGCGTCCCATGCCTTCCAAGCCTCGTCGAACACGGGCATCCCCGACGGCTGGGACGAATGGTCGGAAGATGCCGCGCCGAATTACGTATACGAGGTTGGAGCCGCCGTCGTCCGCCACGACGCCGACGCGGGCGAATACCGCTACAGCGACCTGGACAGCCTGGGGCGGACCCAAGAAGCCTATGCCGTCATCACGCACCAGGACCGTTCCCATGCGGAAAAACGCGGTCGCACGCATATGGACAGCAGCATCAAGCCGAGCGGCTGGGGGCATAACGACCGCTTCGGCATATCCCTCCCCAACGGAAAGACCTACCATGGCTACCTCTGGAACCGATCGCACCTGATCGCCGACAGTCTCGGCGGTGCGATGCGCGTCGAGAACATGATCACGGGCACGCGCACCCAGAACGTCGGCGCGAACGACGGCGAAGGCGGCATGGGATATTGCGAGACCATCGCGCGCGATTGGCTCGACCGCCATGCGGATGGGGCGCTGTACTACGCGGCCATGCCCCTCTATGTGGGAGACGAGCCCGTGGCACGCGCCGTGCTCATCGATATGAAGTCGTCGGACGGAACGATCGATTCGGAATACATCGTATACAACGCCGCAAAGGGATGCGTTATCGACTACGCGACCGGGGAAACATCCGCTCAGACTGACGAATCTGCAAGCACGGCTGCAGCAGCTTCGGTCGGAGCGGCCAAGGCGAGCGTCGCTGGAGCGAGCGATCCCGAAGCCGATGCCGAGGACGACAACTCCGACGATCCTATCGTCTATATCACCAAATCAGGTAAACGCTACCACGCTTCACCCGATTGTCCGGGTTTGAACAACGCGAACAAGATCATCGAAGTAAGGCAGAGCGAGGCCGAATCGAAGGGCAAAACACCCTGCAAAATAGAATATTAGATGCGAAACCCCTCCCCGTCCGCAAAGCCGCTACACTGCTAGCCATCGGCAGCGACGAACGATAGGAGCGCCATGCGCAGCATCAACATCGGCCTCATCGGCCTGGGAACGGTCGGGGGCGGCGTGGCTCGCCTCATCGCCAAGCATCACGACGACTACGTGAAGAACTACGGGATCGACCTGGTCATCAAACGCGGATGCGCCCGCCGGCTTGACGAAGCGCGTCGCATCGGCCTGCCTATCGAGCATTTCACCGACGATTGGCGCGATGTCGTATCCGACCCCGACATCGACATCGTGGTCGAGCTCATCGGCGGCGAGCACCCCGCCACCGAGATCTTCGAAGAATCGTTCCGCGCAGGCAAGCACGTCGTGTCTGCCAACAAGGCCCTGATTGGACGCCATACCGCGCAGCTTGCGGAGATCGCGGCGGAACACGGCGTCGCCTTCCGCTGCGAGGCGGCTGCCGCGGGCGGCATTCCCGTCGTCCATGCGCTTGAGCACGAGCTCAACGGCAACGAGATCCTCACCGTCGCCGGCATCATGAACGGCACCACGAACTACATCCTTTCACGCATGAAGCATGAGGGGTCCTCGTTCGACGAGGTGCTGGCCGATGCGCAGGCGCTCGGGTACGCCGAAGCCGATCCCACGGCCGACGTCGACGGCTTCGACGCCGCCTCCAAGATCGCGATTCTCGGATCGATGGGCTTCCGCACGCGCATCACCACCGACGACGTCTACATGCAGGGCATCCGCTCCATCACCGCGACGGATATCGAAATCGCCGAGGAGCTGGGCAAGACCATCAAGCTGCTCGCCATCGCGCGAGCCACCGATACGGGCATCGACGTACGCGTCCACCCGACGATGATTCCCAATGACCATCCCTTGGCCAGCGTAGACGGCGCGATGAACGCCGTCTACGTGGTCGGCGACGGCGTGGGAGAGACGATGTTCTACGGCGCAGGCGCCGGGTCCTTCCCGACGGCAAGCGCCGTGATCGGCGACATCTTCGCGCTTGCAGAGCCGATTTCCCAAGGCCAGAAACCGCTTGCGGAAAGCCGTCCGTTCGGCCGCGTGCGTCCCATCCGTCCGATGGCAGACCTGCACACGCGCTACTGCATCCGCCTTGTCGTGGAGGATCAGGTCGGAACCCTTTCGGCCATCACGCGCATCTTTTCCGAATCCGGCGTTTCCATCTCGACGATTCGCCAGGTCGCCGGCACGACCGACGGCGCATGCCAGGTCGTCTTCGTCACGCACCGCGCGCTTGAGGCGGATATGGAAACGGCGCGTGCGGCGCTCGAGGCCGACGATGCGGTGCGCGCCGTCGGGTCGATCATCCGCGTCGAAGACATCGATGCGTGGACGAGCGGCGTGTTGGACAATTAGGCACGGCAGTCTGCACGCGGGTGGCACGACGGCCTCTTCGCACGCACCTATTCGTGCACCTGCAGATCGCGCTGCGCCTCACGCACGCGCTTGCGGCCCGGCGCGCCGAGCACGGCGTACTCGATGACGGCTGCGACGAGAAGCACGATGCCCGTGCCGACCGCAATGCCCGTGCCGAGCGTGAACGACCCGGTCGTAAGCAGGCTGTTGCAGATGATCGCAATGGCGGTCACCGCCTGGGTGATCGGGATGGCGGTCCATGTCGTTGCGGCCTTCTTCGCCTGATCGAGACGGGATTCCCCATCGCTGTGAAGGTCGAAGGGCGTCCCGTCGTTCTTCTTGCGCAGATACGCGCGGCCGGCATAGGAGGCCACGACTTCGACGCCCATCTCCTCGAGGAACGACAGGTAATCTTCCTGGGCCTTCTTGCCGGTGCCCATGATCTCGACGAGATACTGCCACGAACCGGGCTCGTCGTCGACGAACGCATAGGTTCCGCCGCTATATCCGATGAGCGCCTTTCCCTGCGCGCTCATATCGTTGATCCAGTCCTGTTCCTTCATGGTGTCGGCAAACGTTTTCTTGATCATCGTGCTGGCGGCCATCTTAGTTCCCTCCTTGGATCGAGCGGGCATCTTTGACGAGAGCTTCCAGGCGTTTCACCTCGTCCGCGAACGCAAGCCTGCCTTCGTTGGTGATCGCATATTCCTTCCTGCGTCCTGAGCTGCGTTCGTTCAGTTCTGCAATCAGATCTTTCTCGACGAGCGCATTCAGGATTCCGTAGAGCGTCCCCGCGCCGAGGTTCACGCGACCCCCCGTCATATCCTTGACCTTCTGCATGATCGCGTACCCATGCATGGGTTCATGCAGGCAGAGGAGCACGTAGAACGTCGATTCAGTGAGCGCTCCCGATGATTCGGTCTTTGCCATGGGCTTCCCTCCCTTACGCTTCACGATATATCGTCTATCGTTATATCGCTGTGCATAATATATCGACTAACGTAATAGTTGTCAAGGAAATGCACAGGCTATTTTGAAAATGGGGGGCACCGAAGCCGTGAAGGATTCGAAACGGAGAGCTCGAAGCTGAGAAAGGACGACACCGTGCCGAAGGCCCCCACGTGTCATTCAGATGAAAAAACGGCCGATTCCGTCCGCGGCATCGGATGGAAACATCGCGCTCGTAAGATGGCCTTCTACGAATCACCTCAGGATCGGAGACATCATGAAAACCATCGCAACGCCCGACGCACCCGCGGCCATCGGTCCCTATGCTCAGGGGAATATCGTGAACGGCCTGCTCTTCGCTTCGGGCCAAATCGCGCTCGACCCTGCGACCGGAACTCTTGTCGGCGCCACTATCGAGGAGCAGACCGCCCAGGTCATGAAGAATATCGGCGCGCTGCTCGCCGCCGCCGGCACCGATTTCGGGCATGTCGTGAAAACGACCTGCTTCCTGAACGACATGGACGACTTCGCCGCCTTCAATGCGGAATACGGCAAGTCCTTCACCGGCTCCCTTCCTGCACGCTCGGCCGTCGCCGTCGAGAAGCTTCCTAAAGGCGCCCTTGTCGAAGTCGAGGTCGTTGCGGAGGTTCGATAGCAGATGGCGGCCGTTCCCCTCTTCGAGATCCATGACGCGACGGTCATGCGCGCCGGCCGCCCCATCCTGCACGTGGACGACTTCTCCCTCGCAGAAGGCGAGCACGTCGCGCTTCTCGGCCCGAACGGCGCGGGGAAGTCGACCTTCGTGCATCTGCTGACGCGCGAGGCGTTCCCCCTGTTCAAGGACCACCCGCCGATTCGCTTCCGCGGCCAGGACCGTCCGCTGCTGACCGATCTCAAGGACGCGCTGGGCATCGTGAGCTCCACGATGCATGAGCAAGTGCGCGTGCATCTGCCCGCCATCGATATCGTGTGCGGCGGCCTGTTCGGCACGCTCGGCCTGCCCCGTCATGTGACCTGCACCGAAACGCAGCGCGCCCTCGGCATGGCGCAGCTGGCGAAGCTCGGCGTCGGGCACGTGGCCGACCGGGACATCATGACGCTTTCATCGGGAGAAGCGCGCCGCGTGCTGGTCGCCCGCGAACTCGTCCACGACCCGAGCGTCCTCATCTTCGATGAACCCTGCACCGGGCTCGACCCTCAAGGGATGTACTACCTGCGCAAAACCATGAGCACGCTCGCGCGCGAAGGACGCTCCGTCATCATCGTGACGCACTACCCCGAAGACATCGTGCCCGACGTGAAGCGCGTCGTGCTCATGAAAGACGCGCGCATCTTCGCCGACGGCCCGAAGGAGCGGCTGCTCAGGAGCGAGCCCATGTCCGAGCTCTTCGATGTTCCGCTCGACGTCGACGAGCGGAACGGGTGGTATGCCCTGCGCGGCAGGTTCTAGAGACTGGACGAAGGCTCGCGAACCCTCTCCATGCGCAGACGGCGTGAATTCATCCCCATACGGCCATATCGAGGCCTGACGGTAAAAAATGAATCGTATACTGGCCAATTACCATCGAAAAGGGGTACGAAGAACGAGGTACGTCGTGGACATGCTCACTCTGAACGCATTCGAAGAGGCTTCCGAGAAGGTCAAGGAAGTCACGCAGGAGACGAAGCTCGTCTACAGCCCGTACTTCAGCGACCGGACCGGCAACAAGGTCTACTTCAAGCCTGAGAACATGCAGCGCACGGGCGCCTACAAGGTACGCGGCGCCTATTACAAGATATCCACCATGACCCCCGAGGAACGCGAGCGGGGCCTGATCACCGCATCGGCCGGCAACCACGCGCAGGGCGTTGCCTACGCCGCGTCGAAGTACGGCGTGAAAGCCGTCATCGTCATGCCGGAAACCACCCCGTTCATCAAGGTCGAGCGCACACGCGCGCTCGGAGCCGAGGTGGTGCTGCACGGCAACGTCTTCGACGAGTCGGCAGCCTACGCGACCAAGCTCGCCGAAGAGAACGGCTACACCTTCGTGCATCCGTTCAACGATCCGACGGTCGCCACGGGCCAAGGCACCATCGCCATGGAAATCGTGCAGGATCTGCCGCTCGTCGATTACATCCTGGTCCCCATCGGAGGCGGCGGGCTGGCCGCAGGCGTCTCCACGCTGGCCAAGCTGCTCAACCCGCATATCAAGGTCATCGGCATCGAACCCGCAGGCGCGGCCTGCATGAAGGCGTCCTTCGAGGCCGGACATGTGGTCAAGCTGCCTGCCGCGAACACCATCGCCGACGGCACCGCGGTGCTCGAACCGGGCGACGAGATCTTCCCCTATGTGCACGAGAACGTCGACGACATCATCGCGGTCGACGACGACGAACTCATCGTCTCCTTCCTCGACATGGTGGAAAACCACAAGATGGTGGTCGAGAATTCCGGTCTGCTCACCGTTGCGGCCCTCAAGCATCTGGATATCAGCGGCAAGAAGATCGTCTCCATCCTGTCCGGCGGCAACATGGACGTCATCACGATGGCGTCGGTCGTCCAGCACGGCCTGATCGCCCGCGACCGCGTCTTCACCGTGTCCACGCTGCTGCCCGACCGGCCCGGCGAGCTCGTGCGCGTGGCCTCCATCATCGCCGATAACCGCGGCAACGTCATCCGACTCGATCACAACCAGTTCGTCAGCACCAACCGCAATGCGGCGGTGGAGCTTCGCGTCACCATCGAAGCCTTCGGCCCCGAGCACAAACGGCAGATCGTCGATGCGCTCGAAGACGCGGGCTTCCGACCCAAGCTTATTCAGGCGCACCTGTAGGACGGCCTTTCGCCCCTGGCGAAACATCGAACTCGGGTCTGCGCCTTATAAGACTTCGCCGAAGACGGACGATGCATCCCCGCGGCGGCCCCGAGAACCTTCTCGACCCGCATCCGTATGACGGACATGCATCGACGCACCCGGCGCATCGCGCGGAGGCGACCATGCAAGCGCGTGCGTCCCAGGTCATGAACGATCGCGCAAGCGACACGAAGAGAGAAGGTACCTCCTATGTCCGGAATGCCAGCCCACACCAAGTACATGCGCGGATACTTCCTGCCCCCCGAACCCTGCTTCGACTGGGTGCGGAAGGATTCCATCGAACGCGCCCCGAAATGGTGCAGCGTCGACCTGCGCGACGGCAACCAGGCCCTCATCACGCCGATGAGCCTCGATGAGAAGCTGGAGTTCTTCAAGAAGCTGCTGGAAATCGGCTTCAAGGAAATAGAGATCGGCTTCCCTGCGGCCTCCGAAACCGAATACGAGCTGTGCCGCACGCTGATCGAAAACGACATGATCCCCGAAGACGTGACGATTCAGGTGCTGACCCAGGCGCGCGAGCACATCATCAAGCGCACCTTCGAAGCGCTCGAGGGCTGCACGACCCCTGTCATCGTGCATGTGTACAATTCCACGAGCGTTGCCCAGCGCGAACAGGTCTTCCGCAAGGACAAGGATCAGATCGAGAAGATCGCGACCGATGGCGCGAAGCTGCTCAAAGTGCTGACCGACGAAGCGGGCCACGAGAACTACCGGTTCGAGTACAGCCCTGAAAGCTTCACCGGCACCGAGCCTGAATACGCGCTCGAGGTCTGCAACGCCGTCCTCGATGTGTGGCAGCCGACCGCCGAGCGCAAGGCCATCATCAATCTGCCCGCGACCGTCGAGATGAGCTCGCCGCATGTCTACGCGCAGCAGGTCGAATACATGCATAAGCATCTGGCCTTCCGTGAAGGCGTCGAGCTGAGCCTGCATCCGCATAACGACCGCGGCACCGGCGTGGCCTGCGCCGAGCTGGGCGTCCTCGCCGGCGCCGACCGGGTCGAAGGCACGCTGTTCGGCAACGGGGAACGCACCGGCAACGTGGACCTCATCGTGCTCGCGATGAATATGTTCTCGCATGGCATTGATCCTGAACTGGACTTCCACGACATGCCGTCCATCGCCGAGATGTATGAGCGCGTCACCCGCATGACCGTCAACCCGCGCCAGCCCTATTCGGGCCAGCTCGTCTTCGCCGCCTTCTCGGGAAGCCACCAGGACGCCATCGCCAAGGGCCTCGCCTGGCGCGCGGAACACGATCCGGAGCATTGGACCACGCCGTATCTGCCCATCGACCCGACCGATGTGGGCCGTCGCTACGAAACCGACGTCATCCGCATCAACAGCCAGTCCGGCAAGGGAGGCCTCGGCTACATCCTGGAGCAGAACTTCGGCTACGTGCTGCCCAAGGTCATGCGCGAAGAACTCAGCTACCACACGAAGGACGTGTCCGACCATGAGCATAAGGAGCTCACGCCGGACGAGGTCAACCGCATCTTCCATGACGAATACGTCAACCGCGCGGCCCCGATCGAGCTCATGGACTTCCACTTCGCCCACGCCGACAACAACAAGGCGTTCAAGGCCTTCATCACCGTCAAGGTCGACGGCATCGAGCAGGATGCGATCGGCAACGGCAACGGACGCCTGGATGCCGTCACCGACGCGCTCGCCAAGGTGGGCGTGAAGGCCCATGTGGAAACCTATAGCGAACATGCCCTTGAGACGGGATCGGACAGCCGTGCGGCCGCCTACGTGGGCATCGCGGGCGACGATGGGAAGACCGTCTGGGGATGCGGAGAGCACCACGACATCATCACCGCATCCATCAAGGGCCTGATAAGCGCCATCAACCGCCGCAAGTAGCCACGTCGTCGGAAGGCGGCCGCCCAGACGGGCAACCGGCGGCGCCGCCGGCAGACGCAATGCCGGCGGACGATTGGAACGCAGGCTTCCGAACGTCGTCCAGCCTCCGCCTGATAGCCTACGCCGCAAGACGCGCCATCCGATGACACGACCAAAAGGGGAACCCTCATGGGAATGACCATGACGCAGAAAATTCTGGCCGCGCATGCGGGCCTCGGCTCCGTCGTGCCGGGCCAGCTCATAGAGGCCGATATCGACCTCGCGCTCGCCAACGACATCACCGGCCCGGTATCCATCCGCGTGCTTCGCGAGGCGGACTTCGAGCAGGTCTTCGACAAGACCAAGGTCGCGCTTGTCATGGACCACTTCGCGCCCAACAAGGACATCAAGAGCGCCGAGCAGTGCAAGGAGGTGCGCGAGTTCGCCCTCAAGCACGGCATCGTCAACTTCTATGACGTGGGCACGATGGGCGTCGAGCATGCGCTCCTGCCTGAGAAGGGACTTGTGGCCTCGGGCGACGCCATCATCGGCGCCGATAGCCACACCTGCACCTACGGTGCCTTGGGTGCGTTTTCGACCGGTGTCGGATCGACCGACCTGGCCGCCGGCATCGCCACAGGGCGGGCATGGTTCCGCGTCCCTTCCGCCCTCAAGTTCAACCTGACCGGCACGCCGGCGCCCTGGGTGTCCGGCAAGGACGTCATCCTGCATATCATCGGCATGATCGGCGTGGACGGCGCGCTGTACCAGAGCATGGAATTCACCGGCCCGGGCGTGGCGAAGCTGTCCATGGACGACCGCTTCAGCATCTGCAACATGGCGATCGAGGCGGGCGCCAAGAACGGCATCTTCCCCGTGGACGACAAGACACTCGCCTACATGGAAGGCCGTGCGCAGCACGAGCCGCGCATCTTCGCCGCCGACGAGGATGCGGCATACGAACGCGTCTTCGACATCGACCTGGGCAGCATCCCGCCTACCGTCGCGGCGCCGCACCTGCCCGAGAACACGAAGCCCGTCACCGAGCTGGCCGGCATCCGCGTTGACCAGAGCGTCATCGGCAGCTGCACGAACGGCCGGATCGAAGACATGCGCATCGCCGCCAAGCTCCTGGCGGGCCATACCGTCAGCCCGCACGTGCGCACCATCGTGATGCCCGCAACGCAGCATATCTACCTGCAGTGCATCGAAGAAGGCCTGGCCAAGATATTCATCGAGGCAGGCGCCGTCATCAGCACGCCGACCTGCGGCCCGTGCCTAGGCGGCCACATGGGCATCCTCGCCGCAGGCGAGCGCTCCATCGCCACGACGAACCGCAACTTCGTCGGCCGCATGGGACACGTGACCAGCGAGGTCTACCTGTCGAGCCCGGCCGTCGCGGCGGCGTCCGCCATCACGGGCGTCATCACCGACCCCGCCGATATCGAGCTGCTCTGACACCGCCGCCCGCGCCCGGCCGGATGCCGCACCGCATGCGACCGGGCGCCGTTTCGAAAGGATGCCCTATGAAGGCACAAGGAACCGTTTTCAAATACGGCGACAACGTGGATACCGACGTCATCATTCCAGCGCGCTACCTCAACATCGCCGATCCGGCAGAGCTCGCGACGCATGCGATGGAGGATATCGACGCCGACTTCGTCAAGAACATGAAGCCGGGCGACATCATCGTCGCCACCAAGAATTTCGGCTGCGGATCGTCGCGCGAGCATGCGCCCCGCGTCATCAAGGACAACGGCGTGGCCTGCGTCATCGCATCGAGCTTCGCGCGCATCTTCTACCGCAACGCCATCAACATCGGCCTTCCGATCCTCGAATGCGCGGAGGCGGCCGAGGCCATCGAGGCCGGCGACGAGGTCGCGGTCGATTTCTCGACCGGCGTCATCGAAGACCTCACCACGGGCGCGACGTTCCAAGCCCTGCCCTTCCCCGAATTCATCCAGAACATCATCGACCACGACGGGCTGTTCAACGCCCTGAAGGCGCGCGCCCAGACCGACGCCGACGAAGACTAGGAGGCTTCTATGGAATACCGGATCACCGTTCTCAAGGGCGATGGCATCGGACCCGAGATCGTCGACGAGGCGCTCAAGGCGCTCGCTGCGGTCGGCAGGAAGTTCGGGCATGAATTCGTTTGCACCGACGCCCTCATCGGCGGTGCCGCCATCGATAAGACCGGCGTGCCGCTGCCGCAGAAGACCATCGATGCGTGCCTCGCGTCCGACAGCGTTCTGCTGGGCGCCGTAGGCGGTCCCACGTGGGACGCCCAGCCGGCCGATAACCGTCCTGAACGCGGCCTGCTCGGCATCCGCAAGGCCATGGGGCTCTTCGCGAACCTGCGCCCCGCCGTGCTCTACGCGCCCCTGGCCGATGCCTGCCCGCTCAAGCCCGAGCGCATCAAGGACGGCCTTGATCTGGTTGTCTGCCGCGAATTGACCGGCGATGTCTATTTCGGCGCCAAGACGCGCGACGAAGACGGCACGGGACATGACGACATGAACTATTCCGTGGCCGAGGTCGAGCGCATCGCGCATCGCGCCTTCCAGATGGCACGCCAGCGCCGCAACCACGTGACCAGCGTCGACAAGGCGAACGTTCTGGAAACGAGCCGCGTGTGGCGCGAGACGGTCGAGCACGTGGCGCAGGAATACCCCGACGTCGCGGTGGATTATTACTATGTGGACAACGCTGCAATGCAGCTGGTCACGAATCCGAGCCAGTTCGACGTCATCCTGACGGGAAACCTGTTCGGCGACATCCTCTCCGACGAAGCGAGCTGCATCACCGGATCGCTCGGCATGCTTCCGAGCGCGTCGCTCGGCGAGACGAGCTGCGGCCTGTACGAGCCCATCCATGGCAGCGCCCCCGACATCGCGGGGCAGAACATCGCCAATCCGATCGCGACCATCCTGTCCGCCGCGATGATGCTCCGTTATAGCTTCGGGCTGGAGGACGAGGCGCGCGCCGTCGAAACCGCCGTCGAACGCGTTTTGGAAGCAGGGCATCGAACCGGCGACATCGCGAAGCCGGGCGAGAAGAAGCTCTCCTGCTCCGAAATCGGCGATTTGATCGCTGCCGCCATCTAGGGAAACGAAGCATCGCTCATGACCGGGTCCAAAACCGCACGCATGCGCGCCGTCGAAGATGCTGCTGAGAAGGAGGCGCCTGCGCACCGCGGGCGCTTCTCCCCCTCCCATACGGAAACCTTCCGGATCTTCGACAACGACTGCGACATGAACCATCTCTTGACGCCGCGGGGAGGTATGCGCCTCGCCCAGCAGATGGCGACCGATCACTGCACCTCGGCCGGCATGGATGCCGACTTCTACGAGCGTACGCGCACCGCTTGGGTGGTCGTGCGCTCGGCGTTGGCGTGGACACGCGTGCCGCATGCGGACGAGGAGCTCACGATCACGACGCGCCCCGAGGCCCATCGGCGCGGCATGTGCAAGCGCATCACCGAATTCCGCGATGCGCGCGGCGACGAGATCGGTCTCATGGATGCGCGCTGGGTGCTTGTGAACACCGAGGACCGCAGCATCTATCGACACCTTCCCGAATCGTACGGATGGGTTGCGTTCAACGAGAACATCGATCGCGAGCTGCGCGTACGCATCCCCCGCAAGCTTGAGGGAACGTACGTGCGCAGCGTCCATGCAGGGTTTTCGTACTGCGACGCGAACGGGCATGTCAACAACACGCGATACGCCGACCTCATATGCGATGCCCTGCCCGATGATGCCATGCGCGACGCCACGCTGAAGTCGCTCGCGATCTCGTTCGAGCACGAGATTCCCTATGGAAGCGATTTCGACCTGACGCGCCTTCGGCTCGAAGACGGATCCTGGTACGTCTCGGGCGATCAGAACGGAGCGCATTGCTTCGAGGGCATCGCGACGCTGGCGCCGTGCACAGCCTATGCATGAAGGCGGATCGCTCGACGAACGACGGAGCGCGGAATACGCCGACGGAACGTTCTCGCGCGTATCGCCTTGTTAAGAATGCGCCGTCATGTTCGGTTCATGCATAACATGAACCGAACAAAAATTTTGTAGTATACCTCTCTATTCCATTGCTTCTATCAAGAATCCTGCTCTTTCATGATTCTTTTTGCCGTACATGATATTCTGGTACAACGTTATGGGCGTTTTACCAGGTGCGCTAATTCCAGAAATCGACGTTTTCGGGGGCGATGTCGTGTACAGCGTGAATGACCGGGTCGTGTATGCGAATTACGGCGTATGCATCGTGACGAAGACGAACGAGCCCCTTTCCTTCGGCGGCGCCGATCGCCGGTATTACGTGCTCGAGGCAACGCGTAAACGCGGCGGCACCGTCTATGTCCCCATGGATCATGAGGATTTCCTGCGCCCCATCCTTTCCCGAAACGCGGTGCTCGATCTCGTCGACCGTTTCCCCCTCATCGAGACGGACGACTTCAAAGACAGCAATTCCCACACCGTGGAAGACCACTTCAAGCAGATGCTGCGCGAGAACGACTGCCTGCAGGCCATGCGCGTGGCCAAGACCATGCGCGAGCGCATCGCCGAACAGGAATCGAAGCGGCATATTCCCTCGTCCATGTACACGCGCCTATACGACCAGGCCGTAGGACTCGTTCTGAGCGAATTCTCCGCCGCGCTCGACATGCCGGAAGACGAAGTGATGCGGATCATGCATGAAAGCGACCCCGACGCCCTTGCCCGCATGGCGTGAATCTTCCAGACAAGGATGGTCGACCGCGCGTTTTATCGAGCCGAAATCATCGCGATCCCCTGCGTGCCCGACGCCTCATAAGGCGACTGGCCGTCCATGAGCCTTGACGACGACCGATGCTGACGCGGCTAAAGACGACGCGTTACGAAGGCTCGTCTGCCATCCAGCCCGCCTCGCCTAAGTTGTACAGAGGAATGGAAAACCCCGACCCATCGAATGAAAGCATGTTCCTTCTCATACGCAGCAGCACGCGTTCGCGCACTTCGAGATATTCCTCGGTCAAACCGCCTTCGACCGTATAGACCTTCGCGTATGCCTCGGGCGCATGCTGGCGAAGCATGTCGTGCACCCGTTCGCGCATGTCGTGTTCAGCCACGAACACCGATGTCGCGCCGGCCGGCATGACTTTCAGAAAGCCAGCGTCTCTCAGCTCCGTCAGATCGGCGTAGGCAGACGCATATGCGACGTCGAAATCCTTCTTTACCGATCCATACGTGAACTCTGCGTCGACGTGCAGGATGGCTTCGAGCAAGATCATGCGTTGCCGGCCGTTCATCCACCCGACGTTCGATAAAAGATCCTGCAAGCGCATTCTCCTGAGCAGCATGCGGAAAAGCATTTCCTCCGTGCGCTCAAGATCGCTTCGCATGAATCCCAGAACCTCTTCGAACCAAGGCGTCCAATCATGCAGCCGTCCACGCATCCTTACGGAATCCTCGAACGCCATGCGCGGCATGAAGGGGTCGTCGTTCGAGATCGCATCGGCCTTCCACCGCTTCAAAAACTCGACGATCGGCGCATGGCCTGCTATCGGATAGCCGGAAAAGCGCATCGACCATGCGAACAGCAGGCGCGCCATGTAGATGTTCCCCACATGAAAAGGGCGCAGCGACAGAATGGCCTGGAACGCGATCAACGCCTTGATGAAAGGTGGATGAGCATCGTCATCGGAATGCAGAACGACGCTCATGACCTCTTCGAGGACGGCGCGAAGACATCGGTCGTTTCTTTCTTCCACGAACGGAGACTCCGATTGCTCGGTATCCGAATAGAGCTCCTCGTATGAGGAAAGCACGGCGTCAACGTTTAGGTCGACCGGATCCTGAGAAACCATCATTCGTGTGAATTTCCTGATCACCCGCTCACGATCATCCCTCGGCTCGATTCTTCCGAGAAAAAGGTCGAGCACGCGCTTTCGATCAGAATCCCAACCTGTCAGGCGAACGCAGGCGACCACCTCCCCCATAATCCGGGAAATCGCAAGATGACGCCCTTCGGGCATCTCCGCCTCGCGGCTCGCCCACCCATTCCCGACAGCGGCCTGCCCGCAACGCATGAGCCGATTCGCGACGTAACCGTTCAGCACATAGAAGTTTCTCGAGTTGTCCACGTCTTCGCCGTCCATGCAGAATGGAAGCCCGAAACCCATTGCATGTTGGATCTCGTCCACGACAGCGCCGGCAACCCTTTCGGCATCATCGCAATCCGAGCCGAGAACGCCGTTTGCAGTCGTTGGGGAACCCGCAATGCCTTCGCTCGTATGGCGAAGCCTTGCCAGCGCACCCCCGATCCGTTGGACCACGGCCCTCCGCTCCTGCGCAGCCTGCCGATCCTTCGCCATCGAACATCACCGCCTTGCCCCCTGAAGCGCCGTCTGATTCTCGATCATAGTCCTTCGAACGGAAACGCCCTATTCCTTTGCTCTCGCCTATCGTTTTCCGATACCGATAAGTCCTGCCTGATCCCCTGTTCATCGTTTCCTGATAGGTCGATGCGGCGGCCCTTGCGCAACCATACGCCAATTCAGACAATTTTCCATATCGAAATCATTTTCGACGAAACAAAGGGGGATGTAATGGATGTTTCGACCAGTATGCCCAAATCAAAGGGGAGCCATACGCGGCGACAGGCACATGGGGTCTCGCGTCGCAATTTCGTGAAAACAGGGGCTGCCGTCGGCATGGCGGCAAGCCTTGCGGGCATGGCCGGCTGCACCTTCGGCAAAGGGTCTGACGGCGCAGAATCTCACGAGCAGTCTGTCGATCCTTGGGCAGACTGCGAAGAATTCTTCGCCGCATGCCCGCCCGAATGCCAGCATCACAACCTTCGCGCCCTCGTCAGGAACGGCAAGGTCGTCAAGGTCGACTGCGGCGCCTCGAATGAATCCAAGCCCTGCATGATGGGCATGTCCCGAATCGGGTGGCTGAATTCCCCCGACCGCCTCACCATGCCGCTGCTGCGCGATGGTGAAAAAGGCGAGAACGCCTGGAAGGAAATTTCCTGGGATGAAGCCTTCGACCTGATCGCCGAGAAGCTCGAAGACGCCATCGACACGATCGGCAACCAGGCCATCGTCATCGATGGACATGCCGGCAACTTCAATGCGATTCCCGGATCAGCCATGTCCGCCTTCGTCGCGCGGCTCGGCGGAACCATGACCCTCAGCGGGTCCCTGTGCTGCGCCGCGATGAACGAATCGACGAAGGTTTCCTTCGGCAAGCGATTCATGGACCTGCGCAATCAATTCGAAAACGCCGACTACATGCTGGTATGGGGCAATAATCCTGCGGTGACCATGAACGGCTACTTCAGCCGTTTCATGCATGTGATGGACAAGGGCGGAACGATCGTCACCATCGATCCCGTATGCTCCGAAACCGCTGCCAAGTCCACGGAATGGGTTCCTATCAAACCCACCACCGATACCGCGCTCGCCATGGGCATGCTGAAGGTCATCGTCGACGAAGGCTTGACCGATGAGTCGTTCTTGAAAGAACACACCACCTTCCCTGCTCTCGTAGATGCCGACGGCGCTGCGGTCATGGAATCCGACGACGACCCGACGTCCATGATGGTCATCGATTCCAATACCGGCGAGCTCATGCGTCATGATGCAGAAGGCGTCGATCCGCTTCTTTCGATGAAAGGCACGGAGCATGAGGGACGCTATTCGACTGTCTACGATCTGACCGTCGACGAGCTCCAAGAATGGACTCCGGAAGCGGTCGAGGCCGAGACCTCGGTCCCTGCTGAAAAGGTTGTCGAAATCGCCCGAGCGTACGCTTCGGCGGAACGGGCCATGATCATCCAGAACATGGGCGGTTTCATGCGTATCTCCTATGGAAATTACGCATGCCAGGCCATGAACAATCTCGCGTTGTTCACGGGACACATCGGGCATAAGGGCGACGGGGTCGCCGATGCCGGCGGCATCAACAACATCATCAAGCTTTCCCCGATGTTCGAGAATCCCAAACCGAAAGAAGGACTCCCCACCATCCCGCGCGTCCAGTTCGCACAGCATGTCATGGACGACGATCCGAACCCAGTCAAGGTCTTTATCTCCGCCCGTGAGAGCCCGATGACCCAATTCCCCAATACCGAGCTTGTGAAGCAGGCCCTGCGCAAGATTCCCTTCGTCGTCGTCATCGACTCCCTCATGACATCCACGGCGCTCTATGCCGATCTGGTCCTTCCCTGCACCACGGTGTTCGAAACCGAAGATATTCTTCTTAATGGACGCAGCCACCTCATCCAGCTGTCGCAGAAAGCCGTCGAAGCGCCTGGAGAGGCGCATGACGATCTATGGATCTTCACGAAGCTGGCCGAGCGCATGGGCTTCGGCGAGGATTTCCAGCACGACAACGCCTTCTTCATACGGAAAGCCCTGGAAGGCACCGACTATACCTATGAGCAGCTGCAAAAAGAGCACGCCATCGACGCATATCCCGCGGACTTCATTCCCTACGAGGACGGCAACTTCTACACGAAAACAGGCAAGGCCGAGGTCTATATGTCGAACTGGGTCGCCAAAGGATTCAAGCCTGTCGTCACCTACATGCGCTGCCCGGAAACCGTCGGCGGCTCGTCCGGGCTCGGAGAGAAATATCCTCTGGCCGCCGTGCAACGAAAACTGAACCGCAGCGTGCATTCCACCTTCGCAAGTCTCACCCGCATCGAAGCGCTTTCACGCGACTACGCATGCGCGATGCTGAACGACGAAGATGCCGCTGCGCGCGGAATCGCCGACGGCGACGCGTGCGTCGTCTATAACGACCGCGGAGAGCATAAGGCTCGGGCTATCGTCACCACGCACGTCATGAAGGGCGTCATATGCCTCGAAAACGGCTGGTGGGAGCAACAAGGAGGGTCGTCAAGCTATGTCACCAACGACGCGGCGGGGCCCATCGCGACCGAGCACTGCTGCAATGAGACGCTCGTCGAGATTCGAAAGGAGGCATAGCGATGACCCTCGGATTCTTCTTCAACAATGCCCACTGCTATGGATGCAAGACGTGCGCCATGTCGTGCGCAACCACGAACCTGCCGGAATTCGACGACGTATCCATGCGCGAAGTTCGCACGGTCATGACCGACGACACGTTGGCGTTCGCGTTCGTCTCGATGGCATGCAACCATTGCGATGACCCTCAGTGCCTTGCCAACTGTCCCGTAGGCGCATACACGAAGCTTGAAAACGGCATCGTCGTGCAAGACCACGATGCATGCATCGGCTGCCAGACCTGCGTGAAGGCATGCCCGTATGGCGCGCCTCACTACGTCGAGCGTGAACAGAAGGTCCGTAAATGCGACCTCTGCCGCGATCGGCTCGATCGAGGGGAGCTGCCTGCATGCGTTGAAGCATGCCCGGGAGCTAACCTTGAATACGGCGAAATCGACGGCCTGAAGGCATCCCATCCCGATGCGACCGACGCCATCGCCAATGTCTTGCCCGATCCGAGCACAACGACTCCGAATCTGCTCGTCGCACCTGATCCGAAGCTCGCATAGCAACGTTGCCGCACATCTTACGGAAGTGAAACGCGTTTCACTTCCGTAAGGAACGTGCATACGGAAGTGAAGTGCATCCGGCCGGGCGCCTTTCCGGGAAATGAGGTGCTGGCGAATCCGCGCGCCATACGTTTGTATCGAACCAAGATTGCATACGGTCGACGCCTGGTCGAAAACGAAGCAGCCCGCACGACGAATCGCATGCATTCGCATCTCGAAAAACGCGCAGACTCGCGCTATCATCGCCGCATCGTCATCACTTCCGCCTTGCATGCGAAAGGAGCGCCGGTTGGAGCACTTCCTCGCCGCCTTGATTCCCGAGCTCGTCGATACGGACGGAGGCCTGACGCCTGCCATCATCGACTATCTCGCGGTGGTCGTCGGCGTCATCGGCGGCGCGACGTTCGCGTGCAACCGCAAGCTCGACATCATCGGCGTCGTTTCTCTCGGGCTCATCACGGGCTTCGGGGGCGGCATCCTGCGCGATATGCTCCTCCAAGACCAAGGCGTCTATTTCACGCAGCATCCGTACCTCGTGCTGGCGAGCATAGTCGTATGCGTGCTGGCATTCTATTTCAGACGCATCTTCCGCAACCTCGAACCTGCGGTATTCCTCCTGGATACGCTTTCGGTCGGGCTGTTTGCCGCAGCGGGCGCGAGCAAGGCGCTCGGCTGCGACAGCGGACCTGTGGTTTCGTTCATTCTCGGCGCAGTGACGGCGGTGGGAGGAGGCGCCTTGCGCGATGTGTTCGTGGGCGAAGTTCCCGCCATCTTCAAGGCAGGATCGTTCTACGGCATGGCGGGCGTCGCAGGCTCGTTCTCATTTGTGCTGCTTGCCTCTATGAACGACTTTATCGCGCTGGCCGTATGCGTCGTGCTGACCACGGCGCTGCGATACGCGAGCATCTGGTTCAACTGGAGCACCTCGGACGACCCGCGCGACCTGACCGACTATCTGGCACGCGGAGGGCACGCGCTGCGCGGGCTCTATCATCGCGGGCGTCTTCCCCGCCCGACGCGCAGGATAGAGCGAAGGGATAGGAGGCATTCCCGCGATGCGGAATGCGACTGCGACCGGAAGACCGACTAGGCCGAAGCATCCCCATCAAAGCCTCAACCGACCACAACGATGTGCTGTGTCTCTATCCGAGACTTTGATACATCTTTCCTGATAAATCACCAGTCGTATATCACACTACAAAGATTGGCGCTTTTTCACTACTAAGATTGGTAACTTTTCATTACAAAGATTGGCATATTTTCGCTGCAAAGATCGGCAATCTCTCCGTCGCAAGAACGGCAGTCATCCGACGAATCCAGGCTGAAAGGTTTAACGCGTAAAGCGAATCTGCCCCTGTAGAATAATCAACTGAGAATTGGCGCTGCAAGCGATCGAACTCGGGGGAGGCTCGGTGCGCAATCCGATTCGGATGCGGAAAGCCGAACGCTTCGCACAGCATGCGCAATTCGGACAGAGCCCATTCCGTTTGGCAAAGGGGAACGCCGATGGAGGAATGCAGTATCGGTCGGATGGCCGAATTGAACGGCATCAGCGAACGAGCGCTCAGGATCTACCATGAAAAGGGAATCCTGAAACCCGCACGCATCGACCAGGAAACCGGCTACCGCTATTACAGCTGCGAGCAAAGCGCGACCATCGATATGATCCACCATCTCCGGAGTCTGGATTTTTCCCTCGATGACATCGCGCACCTGGTGCATCAACGTGACCGATCCCTATGGGAAACCTCGCTTAGAGAACGGATCGACGACGTTCAGGAGGAGATCGACCGGTTGACCCTGGCGCAGAAGAGCGCCGAAATGATGTTGAAGAACTACAGCATCCTTGCAGACCATCCCATCTGCGATCACGTGATCCTCGAACATATCGAGGAGCGCACGGCCCTGTTCTTCGAGGTTCTTCATCCGGGAGCCGGGGTTCTCGACGGCGATGCCGACCGCGTCATCCAGGACTGGGAGATAAACCTGCGGCTCACGAAGCGGCACCTGAAGGAAAGCGGCTTTCCGGTATGGTTGTTCGCGCTGGTAGGAGGTCATATCAAAAAGGAAAGCCTCCTGGATGGAAGCTTCTCCGTGGACAAATCGTTCATTCTCATTCCGAGCGCCGGATTGCCTGGCTCCTACAGGGGGAAGCTTGAGACCATCCCTGAGAACACGTACATGACCATGTACCGGAATTCCTATAAAACGCCCGAGGGAGAAAACAGCGAGTATCAAGGCATCATCGAAATGCTTGATTTCGCCGAGAAGAACGACCTGGAAATCGTCGGCGACTATTTCGGAGAGATCATCGCCGACACCCCGGCATTCCTGTACGAGGGCCGAGAGATGTTCTACAAGCTGCAGATTCCCGTACGGAGCCGAACCGCGTAGGATTCCGAAAGCGAGAAGGCGCCCGTCTCCTTCTCGCGAGCGCCCGTCCCTGCATATGCAGGGACGGGTCGAGCAGGAATGCGACGACCGGCACTCCGTCCACAGCCTTGGACATGCCGTGAAATCAGAAGGCCCGACTCTCATCGGGCCCTCTATGGTTCCAGCGCGCCGCCGACACGCGGCACCGCGCCTCGATCACAACTCGACGTCCTCCCGCACATCCACGTAGGCATGCGCCGGCTCCGGCGTCACCGCGCCGTTCCGATCGACCGCACGGATAAGAATCTCGTATCGGCCGACCTGCTCGGGAACGAATGAATATTCCCAGTTCACATTCGAATCTTCATCGACATGGTTCACAGGATACTCCGTCCACGTCTGTCCGAGATCGCTCGAGAACTGCATCGAATCGATGGCGGAATCGAAGTCCTGGGCATAGCCTTTCAGGATGACCTCCTTCCCCACCATGCCGAAGACGGTCCCGATCACTGCGCCACCTCGGCGCTGAGCACGCCCACGTTCGGTTGGTTGACATCGGCAGGGCTCTGCGGAATCTCGGGGACCTCGCTCTCCGCCGTGATATCGATGCGCACGATGTCACGCGCGAAGTATCGGGCGGACACGCTGCCGAGCCACAGCTGGTTGCCCGAGCCCACCGCCGAGGAAACGGCTTCGCCGTTTATCCCCGTCACGATGATCGAATAGCGCTGGGTGACGTAGCTGAGAGGAAGCGCGACCTTGTAGCCATCGGCGGAATACAACGTGATGGTATTGGCGTCGGCAGAGGGCTTTGCGTCGGCGATCAGCGATTTGAGCAGGAATCCTTCGACTTCGGCATTCGCGCTTGCGCGGCCGTCGTTCGGATTGCCTGCACAGGTGCAGCCCATGACGCGCTTCGCAGGAGCCTTCTTCTCATAATCAGCTATGTTCGCCGTGAACGCATGCTCGACGTCGCCCTGCACGCGTATATCCTTGATCTCCTGCGCAGACAGCTCCTCTTGATCGGCAGAGCCGCACAGGTGGTCGGAACCTTCGAACACGGCCTTTCTCAGCTCTGCGTTCGAGAACGTCACGTCCTGGTTATAGGAAAACGTCCCCTCGACCGCGCGATTCACCCGCGTGAAGCCGGTCCGCGCGGATGCGTCATCCTGCGCGATACCGGAATCCGAGCCGACGGCATCGATGTGCTGATCGGCGAGAGCGGCGCTGGTCAGCGTGCCTGAAGCAATGAAGGCGCCGGTGGTGGCGACCGCCATGACGGTCTTGATCGTCTTGCTCATGACTCTACCTCCTATTCGCTCTTCGCGTTGAACAGCATCTCGACGGGCTCATCCGTGACCGTGCCGTCGTCGGCGACCGAGCGCACCGTCAGCACGCCTGCGCCGTCTTCTTCGGGGGTATAGGCGAACTTCCAAACGATCCAGTTGTCTTTCGTCGTGCCCGGAGTCTCTCCGCGCGTCCATGTGGCGCCGCCGTCCATGGAGAATTCAACCGCGGTTATCTCACGGTCGTAGCCATGGGCGTAACCGGTGAACTCATAGGGCTGCCCCGTCTTGATGACCTGGCCTTCGCTGAAGTTGAAAATACCGACGTTAGGCTTGTTCAGGAAGCCGTTGCTCGTGACGTAGGGCCAGCCGGCGGGCGTATAGGTCTCGCCGTCGCCCGCTTCCTTGGGCCATCCGTTCCATTCGTACATCGAATCGCGTTCCGCCTCGGTATTGACGATGATGTCGGACACGCTCTTATTCCACGCCGGAGCGCCGGAGCCGGGAACGGCCATCTGCACGGGATAGCCGTGCTTCCAAGGAAGGGGCTTCCCGTCGATCTCGTAGACCAGATAGCCTTCCTTGAAATCGTCGAACATGACGTTCGCAGCGTTGCCGTCGGGGGAAAGGCTCGTGAATCCGACAGCCCCGTCATTGATGCCCAGGTCGGCGAAGATCTTGCTGAGCGGAATGCCTGTGTAGGTGCAATTGCCGATAAGAGGGCCGCCGACCGGGTTCATCGTGCAGTGCATCGTGAGCGGAACCTGCACGCTGCCGTATTTCTCGATAAGCTCGGGAAGCGTGTAGGTGGCTTCCTTGCCCACCGCGCCGGAGAAGGTGATGGTCCAGGTCTTGAACAGATCTTCGTCGATCGGAACGCCCGCAGCCGTTTTTGCCTTGCGGTCGTAGTCGCCGTCGTAGCTCAGCCAGGAGAAGTCGAACATCTCATCGGCGGAAATGGTCTTGGTCTGATCGAAGCTGAAATCGCCCTTCACGTTCTCGACCGGCTTGATGCCGCGAAGCTGCTGGTGTTTGACGATGTCCCATAGCTGCATGCCGTCGCCGGAACCGGTTCCCACGTGGCAGTTCCAGCACTCGGCCTTCTGGGATGTGTTATGGATGCCGTGAACCATCGTGCCGAACGATTTATTGTTGGTCAGATAGCCGGCTCCGTAGGTATGGCAGTCGATGCACATCTGAACCGTGACCTGTATGCCGAACGGATTCTCTAGGTCGGGATGGTCGTACGGCATGGAATCGATAGTCTTCGCCAGGTCGGCATGGCACGCGTTGCACCCCTTCTCGTCCGCCTTCAGATAATACGTGTTGTAGGGAACGTACACCTCGGGCGTGTGGTACGGGACGCTCCCATCAAGCGTTCCCGGATAGGCCTCGTCGGGCGTGCGTTGAATCTGGATGCCGCCTTCGAGCGTCCTGACCGCCGGCTTCGGAAAGCCGTTCTCGTCGAGCTCGCCGCTCTGCCCCATCAAAGCCGTCGTGCTCTTCGCCTCCGTACTCTGCGTTTCCGCATCCCCCTGTTTCGGCGAGCCGCATGCGCTCAATCCGACCAACAGGGACAGGACGCAGGTGATAGCAGCAACGGAAACGATGCGCCATCGCTTTCCCATAATTCCTCCTTTATTCGTCGTCCCTTTTCCCCGCGAGCACCATAAACTTTGACGTCCAGGTCAAGTCAAGAAAAAACAAAGGGTGCAATTGATTCATGCCGCTATCTGCATCGACCGCGCATTCGTAACGATTCGGATGGGCCGAATGCGCGGAAACGGTCGGGAACTGGTATCTTGCTATGCATGGAACGCAAGCGCCGCCTACGACGCAACCGCCGGACGCGGCCGTCGGGGGCGAACGCCCCGTGCCGTGGGCCTCGGCATGCGTGTTCGATTCAGCGCCCGCGATCGAGGAGGACCTCACGCGTCATGACCGAATACACCGACAATGCAGCGCTCTATTTCGTCGACGAGCCCATCGTGTTCTCCGGATACGTGGACGAGTTGGAACGCGGCGTATCGGCCGTGCAGTTCTCCCTTGACGACGGGAAAAGCTGGACGGCCTATCCGGTAGTCGGGACCGACCCGGATCGCGGCGTGCGATGGAGCTTCGAGCACACGCCGACAAGCGCAGGGACGTTCGTGCTCAGGGCGCGCGGAGTCGGCTCGAACGGCACGCCTTCCCTCGTCACCACGAACTTCGCGTTCACCGTGCACGAACGCGGCACGCTGATCCGCGAATACGGACCGTTTCACCTCAGAGCCGTCGGCGGAGGCGCGCTCTACGGCGCGAAGCTCTTCCGGAGCGCCGCGCTGGACGGACTTTCGCACGAAGACGCGATTTTCATATCCGAACGCCTCGGCGTACGGTCTATCTACGACATCCGCACGGTCCACGAGGTCGCGTCGTCCGCCGATCCCTGCATCGTGCATGTGCGGTCTATCACGCTCGAGCCGTCGGAATCGCGGAGAAAAGATGCCGGCAAGCGCCTGATTGCCGGCACGATCGGGCGGTACGGGGCGCCCGGAGAGCGCATGAGCGCGAACTACCGACGTTATGCACGTGAGTATCCCCTGATCGGATATGCCCTGCGATCGATAGCCGCCGAAGGGACGCCCGCTCTCGTCCATTGCGTGAACGGGAAGGACCGCACGGGCGTGCTCAGCGCCGTCGCGCTCTACGTCGCCGGCGCTTCGTACGATGATATCCTCGCCGACTACCTCGATGCCAATCGAGTGAACGCCCGGGAAATCGCCGCCGAACGGGATCGCCTTTCCCTGGGAATGTCTCCCGAAGAAACGGAAATCCTCGATTCGTTCCTCGAGGCGCGCAAAGGCTATCTTGACGCGTTTTTCGACGAGGCGGAACGCACCTTCGGCACGCTCGAGGCATATATCGAGACGGGGCTGAGGCTCACGCCCGCCCATCAAGAACGGCTAAGCGAGCTTCTGGCGGGACGATAAGCGAACCCGGCGCGCTTCGGCCATCCGGTAGGCGGACCGAACGCCCGCTCCTTATGCCGGGAAGCGCATGACCAGGTAGATCGCCGCAATCGCAACGGACATGACCATCATCGGGAACCCGATCTTCAAATACTGCATGAAGGTGATCGCATGCCCGTGCTTCGCGGAGATATCGGACAGCACCACATTCGCGGACGCGCCGATGAGCGTGCCGTTGCCGCCGAGGCATGCGCCGAGCGAAACCGCCCACCACAACGGCGTGACGTCCATGCCGGTGCCTTCCATGGCAAGCAGGATGGGGATCATCGTCGCCACGAACGGAATGTTATCGAGGAACGAGGAGACGACCGCCGAAGCGAAGACCAGCACGATCATGGTCAGGAACACATTGCCGCCCGTCACGTCGATCAGGCCGTTGGCAAGCGCGGATATCGTACCCGTCTCCACCATGCCGCCGACGATGATGAACAGGCCTGCGAAGAACGCGAGCGTGGTCCATTCGACGCCATGCAGCGCCTTGGTCACATCGGAACGCGATAGAAGCAGGATCAGCGCGGCTGCCGTGATGGCCACGACCGACGACTCGATGCCCAGCTGGCCATGCACCATGAACCCGACGACGACGAGCATGAGGATGCCGACCGACAGCTTCATCAGGTGCACGTCCTCGAACGCCGGTTCGAGTTCCATGACCTCGCGTTCCTTCTCGGCGGACACGCTCATCTTGCGGCCGAACATAACGTAGAACGACACGATAAGGGCCGCCATGATGACCAGCACCACCGGCGCATCGTAGGCGATGAAGTCGGCGAAGGTGTAGCCGGCGGCGCTGCCGAGCATGATGTTCGGAGGATCGCCGATAAGGGTCGCTGTGCCGCCGATGTTCGAAGACATGATCTCGATATAGAAGAACGGGATCGGATCGATCTCGAGGATCTCGCAGATGGTAAGCGTCATCGGGCCGATGAGCAGCACCGTCGTCACGTTGTCGAGGAACGCCGAAAGCACGGCGGTCAGAAGCGCGAAGAGCAGCATGATGCGCCACGGATCGCCCTTCGCGATCTTCGCCGTCTTGATGGCCAGGAATTCGAACAGGCCCGATTGCCGCACGACGGCCACGAACAGCATCATGCCGAACAGCACGCCGAGCGTGTTGTAATCGATATGCCCGATGGCGGTATCGAAATCCATCACATGGAAGATGATGAGCAGCATCGCGCCCGAAAGCGCGACCACCGTACGATGCACCTTCTCGGACATGATGAGGACCATGGCCACCACGAAGACCGCGATTGCGAAAAGCTGTTCGAATCCCATAGCTCGTCCCTCTGCCCCGCTCTTGGCGCGCGCACAGCGGCCCGCCCGGGGCCGAAGCGTCAAGAATGTATACGAAGATATTCTATAATATCCGCCATCAGGCACTTTGCGTTTCAGATACGTTTCATATCGTATAAAACCGTAATTGCCTGCATAAGGATCCGCCCATACAACGAAGGTGAAGGAGGGGAGCCGCATGTACGCCGAGCAATACCGAAGGATGAGCGAGCCGCTGCGTCGCGATCCTCGGGCGAAATCCCTCGTCCTTCATGCGAATTCCCTGCTCACAGCAGTAGGATACATCGCCTATCCCCTGCTCGTCATCCTGCTCGCCGCAACGGGAAGCCCTCTTCTGGTTCGGGCCGTGGCCATTCCTGCCGCGGCCTTCGTCGCCGTAAGCCTTCTCCGCCGCGTACTGGACGCACCGCGCCCTTACGAGAAAGACGGCATCGATCCGATCATTAATAAGGACACGAAGGGCCGATCGTTTCCCAGCAGGCACGCATTCTCGATGGCGATGATCGCGATGACCTGGATGGCGTGGATGCCCGCGGTCGGAAGCGCGCTCTTAGCCGCGAGCGTCTTCATGGCGGCCGTCCGCGTCGTCGGCGGCGTGCATTACCCGAAGGATGTCATCGCAGGCATCGCCGTCGCCGTCATCTGCGGCATCGCAGGATTCTGGATAGCTTAGCCGCTCTACGGCCCCACACCGAAATAACATCGTTCTATGCTTCATTCTCATATATCCATGAGGTAGTATCCTTAAAAGTTACCTATGTCTAATTTTTAAAAGGAGCTCATCCATGGCAGACGAGAAGGAGCATCTCGAACGGGGCAGGCGCACGATCTTCGAGAAGTGGGGCGTGCGCGAAGTCGTGACGGCCGTGCTTCTCAGCGCGCTCACGATCGTCATCATGTTCGTCGGCGCGATGCTCACGCTTTTCGACACGAATTTCCAAATGGTCGCCTCGGGAGCATGCGGGGTATTCCTCGCCGCCCCGGTCTTCATGCTCATGACCATGCGCGTCAACAGATTCGGCAGCACCCTCGTCTTCTGCTTGATGGCCATGCTGCTCTTCTGCGTCGCAGGCAACTTCCTCTATCTGATCCCGTTCTACGTCGCAGGCGGCATTGCGATCGACGCCGTCTTCCTGCGCACCGGGTCCCAGCGACAGAATCCCTGGTGGATCACCGCAGCCTGGACCGTATTCAGCGGTCTGTACCTGCTTTCGACCCTCGTGCCCTACCTGGGCAGCATGGATGCCTATATAGAGCAGACGGTTGCGAATCGCGGCGTCGACCAGGCATGGGTCGATACGTTCCTGCATTTCTACAGCGACCCCGTCTGGATCGCCGCCATATTCGTGATCACGATGATCGCAGGGTTCTTGGGAAGCCTCGTCGGGCGCGTCCTCACGAAGAGGCATTTCTCGCGCGCCGGCGCGCTCTAGGACGATCGAGGGAAGCCGCATGCATATCACGGACCGCGACACCGGGCTCTCTGTTCCGACGAAGGTCCTCGTGCTCGCGCTCGCCATCGCAACGGCGTCGCAACATCTTAGGATCCTTCCGATGCTCGCGCTGAACCTTTTCATGATCGCCTATATGGTTTTGGCGCGCCAAAAACGAATGGCCGTCGGAATGCTCGCGTACCTCGCCGTCATAGGCCCCGTATACGCTGCCTATACGATCTGGGGCGTGCGTCCCTTCATCCTGTCGCCCATACAGATCAATCAGATGTGGAGCGTGTTTTCCGTGATGGGGGCCGTATGCGTCCTCTTCATGACGCCGCCTGGCCTCATCAGCGCCGCACTCGCGCGCATTCGCTGCCCCAAGAAGATCATCCTCGGCACGCTCGTGTTCCTGCGTTTCTTCCCCACCTTCGCTGCAACCTGGCGCCTTTTGCGCGACGCCTTGCGCAAGCGGGGGCTTGCTACGGCACGCCGGATGGTCGCGAACCCGATCGATACGTATGAATACGTCATGGTGCCCATATTGCTTTCCTTGATCAGCAGCGCCGATCAGCTCTCGTCCTCGGCCGTGACGCGCGCCGCCGAGGCGCCCATGGCGCGCACGAGCTATTACGCGCAGCCCCTGCGCCTCATGGATGCGACCTGCGCCATAGGCGCCGCTGCCCTCTGCATAGGCGTTGTCGTCGCGAACGGAACGCTCGCATGACGGCCGGCGCGACATCGCGTACGACCCTGCACCGCACGGTGCCGCACGAGGCGCGCGCGACCGCCGCATCTCTGCGCAACGTTTCGTTCGCGTACAAGAACGCGCCGGAAACCGTCCATGACGTGTCGCTTTCCGTGGCCTCGGGTGAATGCGTCGTGCTCTGCGGGCCCTCGGGCAGCGGAAAGACCACGCTCGTCCGTGTGATCAACGGTCTTGCCGGCAGCTACTGCAAGGGAACGACCGAAGGCGTGGTGACGCTCGGCGAATGCGATGCGACCGACCTCGAGCAGTGGGAGCGCGCGGAACGGGTCGGCAGCGTGTTCCAAGACCCGTCGTCGCAGTTCTTTTCAAGCCAGCTCGCAGGAGAGATCGCCTTCACCTGCGAGAACCTCGGATACGATCACGAGCGGGTCGTGGCGGCGACCGATCAGGCCATCTCCGCGTTTTCCCTTGACAGCCTGCGGAAGATTCCCAATGACAGCCTTTCGAGCGGACAGAAGCAGAAGGTCGCCATCGCATCGGCCCTCGGACCGCGGCCGCAGCTTCTGGCCATGGACGAGCCGTCGTCGAACCTGGATGAGGAAGCGGCCGCCCATCTAGGGCGCACGCTTGCAAGGCTCAAGGCGGAAGGATTGTCCATGGTGATCGCGGAGCATCGCCTGGCCTACCTCATGGATGTCGCGGACAGGTTCCTCCTCGTGCGTGACGGACGGATCGAGCAGGAGCTTTCCCGCACCGATGTCTTCGCAGCACCCGACGACCTGAGAAGGTCCTGGGGATTGCGCAGCCCGAGAAGGACCGCGCGGCCTAAGCTGCCGCACCCGAACGAGTCCGCAACGAAGCTTTCAGGTGCGACGGAACCCCCTGCGCTCGAAATACGCGGCTTGCGCGCCGCCTACCGGTCGAACCGCATTTTCGAAGACGTGTCGCTTACCGTCGAGGCAGGACAAATCGTTGCCTTGATCGGCAGGAACGGCGCAGGCAAGACGACGCTCGCACGAATCTTGGGCGGGCTGAAGAAGGCGCAGGCGGGTTCCATCCGCGTGCATGGCCGGACCTGCTCGTATCGCGACCTGCGCCGCCGTGTGTGGTTCGGCCCCAACGACGTCAAGGCCGAGTTCTTCACCCCGAGCGTGAAGGAGGAAGCTATGCTTTTGGTCAAGCCTGATGAAACGCATAAGAACCGCGCCCGAGGAATCCTGCACGACCTGGATCTCTGGGAGTTACGCGAACAGCACCCCGCGACGCTTTCGGGCGGACAGAAGCAGCGCCTCTCGATAGCCTGCGGCCTTATGTCCGACCGTACCGTGCTCGTATTCGACGAACCGACGAGCGGACTCGACGCCCTCAATATGGAGGTCGTCGCAGGCGCGCTCGAAACCGCCGCACGCGAAGGCCGAGCGATCATCGTCGTGACGCACGACAGTGAATTCATCGGGCGATGCTGCACGCATATCTTCGAACTCGAGTAACCGAAAGGAGATCGGCCCATGTCAGCATTCACCGAGGTCGACAACGACCGCACGAGAACCGGGCAGGAGGACGCACAGGCCAAGAAGGAGAAGAGCGCGCGCCTGAAAAGCCTCTACCTGCAACTCACCGAACCGGCTCATCCGCTCATCATCCAAGGCATGGTCATGTCGGCGCTGTCGGCGGCCTGCGGATTCGTCCCCTACCTGATAGCTATCGCCATAGCCCAAGCCGCCCTGCGCGACGCCATGCCCTCCGCAGGCACGCTCGCCCTCATGGTCGTCGCGGCCATCGCATTCGCGGCGGCCGACCGCATGCTCTTCGGAGGCGGCACCGGCATCTGCCACAAGGCCGACGCCGACTTCCGCGTCCACGCGCGCCATGTCCTGCTCGACCACTTCTCCAAGCTCCCGCTCGGATGGTTCGACGACCGCAGCTCGAGCGAGGTCAAGCAGGCGGTTTCCGACGACATCCTCGGCATGCACCAAACCATCGGGCATGCTCCGACGGAAATCGTGAAGGCCGTGCTTTCGCCGCTCATCCCCCTCGTCATCCTCTTCGTCGCCGACTGGCGCATGGCGCTTGTGTTCCTGGTCTACATGACCGTGCTCGTCGTCGTATCGATGGCATTCATGATGCGCGACTACAAGACGCTTGCCGCGCGCTACGGCGAAGCCAACGTCGAGCTTTCGTCCGCAATCGTCGAAATAGCGGACGGCATCGAAGTCGTGAAGACGTTCGGCAGCGCGCGAGAGGCCGGATCCCGCTACCGCGATGCGGTCGAAGAGCTGACCGACGTCACGTTCGAATGGACGAAGGTGACCGCCGGCCCCTTCAGCATGCTGGGCGGATTCGCCTCGCCAGGAACCGTGCTCGCATTCCTCGGACTTGCGAGCAGCCTCTTCGTCGCGAAAGGATGGTTCGATTTCGCCGACTGCGTTCCCTTCCTCGTGCTGGGACCGAGCATACCCATGGGGCTCGTGACCTTGGCTTCAGGCATGGGATTCCTGCGCACGGCGAAGCAGAACCTCGAGCACATCGCGCGGGTCCTCTCCGCCGAACAGCTTCCCGAGACGGAGAAGGCCGAACGGCTTCCCGGCTCGGATCTCGACGTCGCCTTCGACGAGACCTCGTTCTCCTACGGAGAAAGCGCCCGCCTCGCGCTCGATCATGTGAACGCACGCATCGCGCCGGGAACCATCTGCGCCCTGGTAGGCGATTCGGGCAGCGGAAAGACGACGTTCGCGCGCCTCATACCCCGCTTCTGGGACCCGACTTCGGGTTCCGTGCGGCTCGGCGGGCATGACCTGCGCGATGTATCCTCCCAATCGCTTCTCTCACAGGTGGCGATCGTCTTTCAGGAAAGCATGCTGCTATCGCTCAGCATCCGCGACAACATCAAGCTCTCCTGCCCCGATGCGACGGACGATGAGATGATCGAAGCCGCGAAGGCCGCGCAGATTCACGAGCGGATCCTTTCGTTCCCCCAGGGATACGACTCCGTCATCGGATCGGCCGACTGCAACCTCTCCGGCGGCGAAGCCCAACGCATCGCCATTGCGCGCGCGATTCTGCAGGATGCGCCCGTGCTCGTGCTGGACGAGGCCACCGCACACGCCGATCCCGAGAACGAAACCGCGATCCAGACGGCGCTCAGCCGCCTGTCGCACGGACGGACCACGGTCGTTATCGCCCACAGGCTCAACACCGTGACGGGAGCCGATCAGACGCTCGTTCTGGAAAACGGCCGCGTCATAGAATCCGGGCGACACGACGAGCTGCTCCAGGCGAACGGACGATATGCGAAGCTCTGGCAGACGCAGCAGGTCAATGCATTCCACGCGCACGACACCGAGGAGGCGGCGCTATGATCGTCGATAGGATAGACAGGCTCGCCGGACGCTCGACGGGCATCAAGGCGCAGGTCGTGTACTTCGTGATCTGCGGCGTGCTCGAAGGCGGCGTGTACGCCGCGCTCCTCCCGTTGCTTCAAGCCCTGTACGAAGGCGATGGACATGAAGCCTTCGTCTGGTCGGTCGTCGCGTGCGTTGCAGGCATCGCCTGCGCCGTCGCGAACTACCTTTCCGAAAACCACGGATACATGATCGGCGATGTCGTGATCCTGCGCAGCATCCAGGAACGCTTGGGCGACCATATCGTGAAGCTTCCGCTCGGATGGTTCACCGCCGGACGCGCAGGCGAGCTCGCCGCCCTGCTCGAGCGCGATCTCCAGATGATCATGAATTTGCCGGGCATCTTCCTGAAGCAGCTCGTGATCGCAGTCGTCGTGCCGACCTGCATCGCCATGCTCTTCCTTGCTGTGGATTGGCGCGTCTTCCTCGCCTATATCGCGCTCATGCCTGCGCTGTACGTCTGGTCGAAGAAGATGGCCGGCGCCGCAGGCGCGGGACATGCCGAAGAGGAGCGGTCGAACGCGCATTTGGCGGGACGCGTGCTCGAATTCGTTCGGGCGCAGCCGATCCTGCGTGCGACGGGCACGGCTCGAAACGGCTGGCAAGCCCTTGAGGACGACATCTCCCGCGACCACGAGACCACGGTGCGCACGCTTGAAATGACTCAGAAGCCCATAACCGTTCACACGTTGCTCGTCTATGCGTCGTTCGGGCTTACGTTCCTCTGCGCGACGATGCTGCTGGCAATCGAAGCCGTGACGCCGGTCGAGTATCTCTTCGTGATCGTGCTTGCACTACGTTCGACCGATGCGCTCCATAAGGCGGCAAGCCAGGCCATGGCCCTCAACGTATGCCAGAACGCCATAGACGCATCCGAGAAGATCCTGGCTGCGAAGCCCCTGCCTGAGACCTCCGATCCGAAAAGGCCGACGGGCGCGTCGATCGAATTCGACGACGTGCGCTTCTCCTACGATGGGGCGCGTCGGGTCATCGACGGCGTGACGCTTTCCTGCCCCGAAGGACGGCTGACCGCCCTCGTCGGTCCATCGGGATCAGGGAAGACGACACTGACCAGGCTTATCGCACGATTCTGGGACGTCGATGCAGGAGCGGTGCGCATCGGCGGCGTAGATGTGCGGGATATGGCGGTCGACGAGTTGCTCGGCATGATCTCGCTTGTATTCCAGGACGTATACCTATTCGACGGCACGATAGAGGACAACGTCCGCTTCGGGCAACCTGATGCGACCGACGAACAGGTCCGCCGTGCCGCGCGCATCGCACGCCTCGACCAGGTCGCAGAGCGTCTGGAAGACGGATGGGGCACGCGCGTCGGCGAAGGCGGCGGACGCTTGTCGGGCGGCGAACGTCAGCGCGTGTCGATCGCCCGGGCCCTGCTCAAGGACGCGCCCATCGTGCTTTTCGATGAAGCGACCGCGGCGCTCGACGCGGAGAACGAAGCGGCGATCGTGGATGCCATGCACGAGCTTGCGCGCGACCGGACGGTCGTCGTCATCGCGCACCGGCTTTCGACCATCGCCGAAGCCGATCAGATCGCCATGCTGGAAAGCGGACGCGTCACGCAGCTCGGCTCCCATGAGGAACTGCTTGCCCAAGAGGGGCGCTACCGCAGCTTCTGGAGCGACCGCCAGCGCGCGCAAGGTTGGAAGGTTCGGTAGCAGGCGCCCCTCGCGTTATGCGCGCACATGCACGTGAGGAGCGGGTTGGCGGCGTACCCGATCCGCTCCTTGCACATCAGCCTCTCGCACGAAAGGGCGTAAGAGGAATGAGGCGCAGAAGTTCGATGCTACAGCGCCTCGAGCGTGACGGCGGTTCCGCTCACGGTCACCATGAGCATATTGTTGCTCGCACCCAGAACCTCGTAGTCGACGTCCACGCCGACGATCGCATGCGCGCCCATGGCGGCAGCACGTCGCTCCATCTCATGCAGAGCTTCCGCACGTGCGCCCATCAGCTCGTTCTCGTACCCGGCAGACCTGCCGCCGATGATGTCGCGAATGCCCGCGCCGAAATCCTTGAGGAAGTTCACGCCGGTAATGACTTCGCCGAAGACGACGCCGTAGTATCCCGTGACCCTATACCCTTCGACCGAAGGCGTGGTGGTGGTGATCATGAAGAGTCCTTTCGTTCGGGTGTTTGCGCTGTGGGCATCATAGTGTCGCCATCGGCGCGCCCTTTCATCTGCAGCCGATTCGTTATAGTGGACGGAATACGTACGCATCGCTTCGAAAGCAGGAACATACGCATGGCTTGGCTCATGCTCGCAGGATCGGTCATATTCGAAACCTTCGCGGACACGTCGATGAAGCTCTCGGACGGCTTCCGCAAGAAAGCCTGGATCGTCGGCATCGCCGTCGGCTACCTCGTTTCGTTCTACCTCATGTCGCATGTGCTGGCCGAACTGCCGCTCGGACTCACCTATGCGATCTGGACCGGCGTGTCCATCGTATTGACCGCCATCGTCGGACGCATTATCTGGAAAGAGCTTTTCACCTGGAAGAAAGTGCTTGGCATGACGCTCATCATCGTCGGCGTCGCGCTCTTGAGGATGGGGGCGTAACGATGGTTCGGACGAAAGAAGAGACGAAGGCGCGCGAAAAAAGCTGGCTTCTGCTCGCAGCGGCCATCGGCCTGGAGCTCTGCGGCACCACCTGCATCAAGCTTTCGGAGGGCTTCACCCAGCCTATCTTCGTTCTTGGGGTGATCATCGCGTATTCGATCTGCTTCACCGCGTTCTCCATCGCGCTGCGCGACCTTCCGCTCGGGCTTGCCTACGGGGTCTGGGGCGGCATCGGCACCATCGGAACCGCCGTCATCGGATTCTTCGCCTTCGGAGAGCCGATGACGGCGATTATGGCGCTCGGCATCGTGCTCATCATCGCAGGCGTCGCGTTCATGAACGCAGGGACGGACCAGTAATCGGATTCGCAGCGCGCGGCGAATCCGATAAAGCCCACAGGGCGTCCACGACCGAGGAGTACCTTAAGCATCAGGAATCCATGCGAACTTCGAGCGTGCATGACGCACGGCGGCTGCCATGCACGGATCCTATGAACTCCGCGAGGAAGAAGGCAACCATGCAGGAAGAATTCCAGAGCATCTTCGACGCCATCCGCGCCGACGAGCAGAACGCGACGTTCACGAGCCAGGGCATCGACCCGCTCTACGCAGCCGCATCTGGCGCGCGCATCGCGATCATCGGACAGGCCCCGGGGCGCGTGGCGCAAGAGGCACGCATACCCTGGAACGATCGCAGCGGCGATAGGCTGCGCGACTGGCTCGGCATCGACCGTGACACGTTCTACGACCCCGAGAAGATCGCCATCATTCCCATGGACTTCTATTTTCCCGGATCCGGAAAGTCGGGCGATCTGCCTCCCCGCAAGGGATTCGCGGAGAAGTGGCATCCGAAGCTGTTCGCGCTCATGTCCGATATCAGGCTGACCGTGCTCGTCGGACGCTACGCGACACGCACGTACCTCAGGCTCAAATCTTCCACGAGTCTGACGGATGTCGTGCGCAACCATGCCGCATATCTTCCCGATTTCTTCCCGCTCGTGCATCCCTCGCCCCGCAATCAGATCTGGATGAAGAAGAATCCCTGGTTCGAGGCCGACGTGCTTCCTGAACTGAAGCACTGCGTGCATGACGCGCTCGCGAACTAAAGGAAACGAACGCACCGACTCTCATGAAAGGCCCTTCACTGTGAAACAGCCCCAGATCGGCATCATCGATATCGGTTCGAACACCATCAGGCTCTGCACGTATGCGCTTCCTGACCGCTCTGAGGCCGCGCCCGTGAAGACTTTCACCGAGAAGAAATCGGTCGGGCTGTCCGCGTACGTGCGCGACGGCATCATGACCGAGAGGGGCATCAAGGCCGCAGCCAAGGCCATCGCGAACCAGATGCAGCATGCGCGCCTCATGGGTTGCCAAGACATCAGGCTCTTCGCCACGGCGGCCCTGCGCAACTGCAGAAACTCCGCAGAGGCGACGCATACGCTTGCGGAGCGCGTGGGCGCGCGCATAGACATCCTCAGCGCCCGACAGGAAGCCGAATTCGGGTTCATGGGCATAAAAGCCGAGTTCGATGCGACCGACGGCATGGCCGTGGATATCGGCGGCGGCTCGACCGAGCTCACCTATGTCAAGGATGGAAACGTCGTGCGCTGCTGCAGCATTTCCGCAGGATCGCTCTCGCTCTGGAACGCCCACGTAGCCGGCATCATTCCGAATGCCGACGAACTCGCTGCCTGCACGCGCGCGTTCCTCCGCGCGCTCGACGAATCAGGATTCGAAATCCCCCGGGTTCCGCGTCTATTCGGAACGGGCGGCACCATCCGCAACGCCGCGCGCGTCATTGCGTTTCGCGCAGAAGGAACCGATGCAGCAACGTTCACGGCTGCGCAGCTCGACGACCTTCTGAATTTCGCGACCGAAGAGCCCGGGAACTACGCCCGGGCGATCCTCGCCGTCGAACCCGCCCGCATCCATTCGCTCACGCCAGGCACGGCCATCCTGGGGGCCGTATTCGAACGTTCAGGCGCCCGATCCATAGCCGTCTCGAAGTCAGGCGTGCGCGAGGGATACCTCCATAACCTGCTCGCAACGCGCACTGCATAGCAGCGGCGTACCGCCGGCCGCCTCACGACGCGACGCCGCACGAGCTTCGAAGAGAATAGGCAGGGGACATCGGCATTGCGAGCATGGCGATGAGCAGCGCTTCAACGAATCGCTTTCCTGCAGAAAAAAGGGTGCAGACCCTACGAGCTGCACCCTTTCAGCGTTCGATGCGACCTATCGGCCTACCTGGGCCGCATGGACCCTTCGCCTAATGCTTGTTCCTGCGACGGATGATGGCGAATGCCAAGACCGCAAGCGCGATGATCGCGACGATGCCCACGCCGAGCGCGTAGTTGGCTTCACCGGTCCGGGGTATGACCTTGCCCTTGGATGTGGACTGCACATCCGTCGACTTCTTATCGGAAGGCTTCGCCTTGTCGTGCGTCTTATCGGTCGTGCCCGGAGTCTGAGGATCAGGGTTGGGATTGGGGTTGGGATTGGGGTTGGGATTGGGCGTGACTCCCGGCGTATGGGAGTTCGTGACCACGAACCCGTTCGCCGCATCTCCGCCGATAGCGGCCTTATACCCCTCGGGGACATCCTCGGAAACCGAATAGTCCGCCACGTCGCCGTTGTCGTCGTAGACGGGAACGCCGTCGAAGCTGCCCTTCCAGTCGCCATCGGCATCAAGCGTCAAGGTCCTGCCGGTATCCGTGCCGTCCGCACGCAGCAGGTGCAGCACGACGGAACTCGGACGGGAGCCGTCCTTGTCATCGGAATCGTCCCAGACCTTCTCGGCCTTGATGGACGTGACCGCCTTCGTCAGCTCGACCGTCAGGCGAATCGAGTCGTCACCCGCAGGGGCCACGGCATCCTTGCCGTCCGGCCACTGCACGCCGGTCCACTTGAAGGAGAACGCCTTGCGCGTACCGGATTGCGAAGTCGCGATGGCTTTGAAGAAGCCGTCGACCGTTCCGACGGACGTCAGCTGCGTGCCCTCAGCGAGGTTCGTCGCGACCTTGACGCCGGGAATGGTGAGCTTCATCCAGCTGTGGTCGGCCGAGGCGTTGTCGCCCGCGCCGTCCACGACGGCCTTGAGGTCGGCGTAGGTCTTGATGGCGCCAGGGTCGGCGAGCGAGAAGCCGACGGTAAGCGTCTTGCCGTCAGAGGAAACCGTAGCGGAATCAACCTTGAAGCCGCTGCCGAAGTATTCGCTCTGAAGCTTCGAGGCATCGAGCCCCTCGGGAAGCTTCATGCCGTCGGGCACCTTGAAGGTCGCCGTGAAGCCGAAATCCTTGACGTCCACGGAAATATCCTGGGCCGCAGGGTTGTTGAACTGCGCCTCGATGGCGGCCATCTGGCCCTGGACCGTCCTCATGTCCACCGCGCCCGTCAGATCGAGCATGGAACCCTGGAAGGTGTCGTACACGGCGGCGTGCTCGGTGTCGGCACCGACGAGCATGTCGGCCGGAAGCTGAACATCCGTCGGCTTCGGCGTCTGAACGGTGAGCTGGATGGTGTTATCGCTCGCTTCGGCCGTCGCATCCTTGCCTTCAGGAGTCTGCACGCCCTTCCACTTGAAATCGAAATCCTTCTCCGTGCCGCCGGCTGAAGTCGCAACGGCGTTGAAGAAGCCTTCGACCGTGCCCGTCGTCGTGAAGGACGAGCCGTCGTACACGTCGTCCTCCACCAGAATGCCGGGGATGGTGAGCTTCATGGTGTCGCTGAGCTTGCCGACCGCGGCCTTCAGGAGCGGATACGTGTAGGTGCCGCCCGCATCTTTGACGAGATCCTTGTTAAGGCCCATCGTGACGGTGATCTTGCCTTCGTCCACCTCGACGTTCGTGATGGTGAAGGTCTTGTCGAATCCTTCGAGAACCAGGTCGTCGGCGCTCAGATCCTCGGAGAACGTGAGGCCTTCGGGAACCTTGAAGACCGCCGTGAAGGACGAATCCATGTCGTTGGACAGGGTGACGTTCGAGCCATCGTTATTGAACTGGGCCTCGATGGCATCCATCTGGTCCTTCACAGGCTTGACGTCGACGGTGCCGGTGATGTTGATCTTGGAACCCTGGTAGACCCCGAACACCTTGTCGTGCTCGGTGTTCGTACCCGCCTGCTTGAGCTGTTCGGCAGTGGGCTCGTCCGGCAGCGCGCTCACGAGCATGTCGGCGCCGAGCTCAAGCTCGTAGGGCTTCTTCACGAGCATGGTCTGCTGGATGGTGACGGCATCCTTGGCCTTGACGTCCTTGCCGGAGGCGTTCTGCTCGCCCTTCCAGGTGAAGGCGAAACGCTTGGCCTTGCCGGTAGAACCCTGGGCGACGGCCGAGAAGTCGCCGGCCACGGTGCCGACGGCCGTAAGCTCGTCGCCGTTCGCGACCGCATCCTTATCGAACGTGAGGCCGGAGAGCGTAAGAAGGATGGCATCGTCGATGGTGTTCAGGGAATCGCCTGCATCGTGGCTGTTGAGGCTGCCCGTCGAATCGACGGCATCCTTAAGCTGCTTGTAATCGGCAAACGCCTGCTTAAGCTCGAAGGTCACCGTGACCTTCTGCCCGGAGACGGACACGTCCGTAACCTTGTAGCAATCGCCCAGATAGGCATCGGTCACTTGGGGATCGGAGGGCACGGTGACGCCCGCAGGAAGCTCGAAGGTCGCCGTGAACGTGGATTTGGCATCCGTGAGCTTGATCTTGGAGAAATCGTCCGCGTCCTGGCCGAACTGCGCTTCGATCGCTTCCATCTGCTTCTTGATGCCCGAAACGTCCACCGCGCCGGTCAGGCTGAACGTAGAGGAGCCGTCGGCCTTGACTTTGAGAACCGACGTGCTGGCCTTCTGGCTGCCGACGCCGGCGTTGCCCCACATGTCGGAGTCAAGGGTGCCGTCGGCCTTGATCAGCTCGACCGAAGGATCATCCTTCCACTTAAGGTAATAGGTGGTATCGGAGGTTATTTTGGGATTGTCGCCGCCGAATGTGAAGCCGAAGAACGTCTTCTCGTCGAACCGGAACTTGTCGCCCGTCCCCGATGCATTTGCATACCAATTCGTCGTGTCCGCGATCACCGAACCGGGTTTCGACGCTATATCTTTATTAAGCTTGAGATCGTTATGGGAAACGCCGCCCAACAGCTCGCGCAGCTTCTGCCCGTACGACGCCGTCTGCTTGAACACGGCGACTTCTCCGCCGGTCGCGTCCTGCTCTATCGTGAAGACGCCAGGATTGGCCTTGAAGACGCTGGAGTCGGCGAACGTTCCGCCGTTCGCCGAGAACGCGACCTTGTATGCATCGTCATCGAACTGCGCATACAGGTCGATCTGGGAAACGCCCGCCGTAAACGTGAGCGTTGCGCCTGCCGCGACGGCATCGCCCGAGCCGTCAGGCGCCGCGGTCCACTTCGTGAACTTCTTGCCAGGGACGGCGAAATCGGCATCGGCCTTCACGACATCTTCGAAAGAAGCCGCTTTGGCGGAGCTGGCGGCCGCATCCACGGTCTGGATGTAGCTTTCGCCCTTGCCGTTATGGTAGACGACCGTCTTCGCGTCCCATTTGGCATACACCTCGGTATCGGCGGCGAAGGCGTCATCGGCATACGCATACTCATGTTCGACGCCCGAGGCGTCCTTGTAGAACCACCCGAGGAACGCAGTGCCGTTCGCATCCACGGGCGTGCCCGGATCGGCGGCGGCCGCATTGCCCTCGACGTCGCCGAGCTTGTATCCGCGCATCGTCGAATACGTCTTCTTATCGACCGTACCGTCCGCGAATTTCGCATTCGTGTTGTTCAGCGTGAACGTCACCTTGGCAGCCGGGGTCCAAACGTGCTTCTTGCCGTCGGCGGACGCATGCGCGACCGCGTAATCATATGCATCGCCGTTCTTGTTGATGGGATGGAGCACGCTTACGGACGTGTCAGTCAACGTGAAGAGGGAAAGCCACTCGTCGCCGTTCGCCGCGCCGTTGGTCGGCGTGGTCACGTCATGGTTGTACCCAGGGTCATAGGCGACCAGATACGAGCCGCCGGTCACGACGTAGGAGCTCCCGTTGTCGCGGTTCGCGCCGCCGTCATCGGCCGTCTTGTCCTTCGCGTCGGTATTCACCACGCAATCGCCTTGGAAGGTGATGGAGCAGGGGCCGCTGGAGTGGCCCGCGCCATAGGAGGGGGTCCAGCGCATGTTGGTAGTTTCGAGCGTTGAATTGGTGAACGTCGCCGACGAGGGCGTGTAGTTGATATTCAGGCCGCCGGCGTTGCTGTTCTTGATGACGACCTTGGAGTCGTCCACGGTCATCTTGGCGGAGAGCGTGATGCGCGAGCCGTCGCCCGTCAGCGTGGAGCCGTTCTTGAGATCGGAATCAGCGAGAATGGCCATGACCTGCTTGTAAGCGGAAGCACCCGTCGCCTTGTACGCATAGAAGTCGGAGTGGTCCAGATGGACGCCGCCGCCGGGATTGAAGTAATACCACACGCCGCGCGTGGTGAGCGACGCGTCCTTCATAGTGAGGGCGCCGTACTGCTCGCCGCCTTCGTTCTTGGCCTGAACGCTCACGTCGCACCCGATGAGCTCGGCGGTCGCACCCGTGAAGGTGCTGCCTTTCTCGGTTAAGGCGGAAACGGTCAGCTTGTCGCGACCGGTGCCGTTGAATTTGCCTTGAAGGTTGAAGCCGTACGTATTGCCGTCGAAGTTGTAACGGCCGTCGTTCACTTCTGCGCCAGCCTTGACGATGAGCGCGGTTTTGAACCCGGTCATCGTGAGGGTCTTCCCATCATCGCATGTGAGGAATGCACCGCTTTCGAGCGTGATGCCGTCCTTGCCGGAACCCGTCATCGTCGTATCGTCCGAGATGGAAAGTGTGACGCCCGAGGGGATGGTGGCCGCCGCGGAGAGCGCGAGGTCGCCCTTGACGTGGATCGTGGTGACGGAGGGGTCGGCCGCCTGGAGCTCGAGCGCCTTGGCGAGCGTCTTGAGCGCCGCGGAGGCGGAGCCGTCGTTGGCGTCGTCGCCGGCCGCGCCGTCGACCCAGAGCTCGGTCAGCGCCGCGGGGGCCATGGGGGCGCGGGCGGCCTCGGGCGCCTCATGTTCCTGGGCCTGAAGACCCAGGACTAC
>ERZ773022.150-NODE-150-length-68538-cov-4.845202_pt1 | contig 68538 bp, 61 predicted proteins | sample MGYA00580839_ERZ773022 | MGnify/ENA primary metagenome ERZ773022 (study PRJEB29015, sample SAMEA2738020) | human oral metagenome | biome: human oral; feature: human-associated habitat; material: dental | place: China | collected 2044 ...
GGCTCCACAGGGCAGGATGCTGGCTAACGGCCAGGCGGGGTGACCCGACGGAAAGCGCCGCAGAAAAGAAGACTCCCGCTGCCCGCTCAGGCGGGTGAGAGAAAAGCTGAAACGGTGGTGTAAGAGACCACCAGCGCCTGGGCGACCAGGCGGCTTGGCAAGCCCCTTCCGGAGCAAGCGCAAATAGGAGCGCCATGGTGTGGCCCGCACTGCGCTCGGGTTGCGTGCTAGAGAGCATCGGTAACGGTGCCCGTAGATAAATGGTCGTCCACGACAGAACCCGGCTTATCGGCCCACTTCGCTCATGCGCCCCAAGGACGGGGCAGAGGGCCCGACTGCGAACGAGACGAAAGGCCGAACGAGGCGAAAGGCCCGACTGCGGACCGCACAGCTCGACGGCGGATGATAGGACTCTACGTTCCACCTACGCGATGTGCCCATCCCCCTTGTAGCCGACGTCTCTGGACAAGAGCCTGGCAAGCTCGGCTCTTGAGTGGACGCCGAGGCGGCGATACGCACCAAAGCTGTATGAGCTCACCGTACCCAAGGCCACGTGAAGCCTCTGACCTATGTCCCTTCGGCTCTGGCCCCGGGCAAGCTCCAAGGCAACCTTCGCCTGCAGCTCGTTGAGCCCCCGGCCGATGAGGTAGTGCAGGCAGGCCTCCTCTCCCTGGGGACCCATGGGTATATCACAGGAAAGTCCCCTAGACAAGAGCGAATGTGCCACAGTGAGCAGGATGGCGCAACAGAGGAGCAGTAAGAGGAAGTTGCTTGTGCTGAGGTTGAATTGCAGGAAACCGAAGAGAGAGACGCCCTGCTCGGTCGCTGCCGTCGGACCAAGCAGCAGCCCCAAGCAACAGGCCGACGCCACAGCGAGAGCCCTTGTTCCCATCATCGTGTCGAGGCTCAGCTCCTTAGGTACCCAAAGACGAACCGCCAGCCAAAGCATGACTACCCACGACAGGGCGAGGCGCACCCCCACATGGCCTGCGTCCCAACCCTGGGAGAGACTCAGGCCCTCCAGGAGCGCCCCCAAAAGGACGCACGCCAAAGGAAGCAGAAAGCCCCCGAGAGGAGCCACCCGGGACACACGGACGGCAGGATGCACGACGGGCGCCGCGTCCTTTGTCCCGAGGTGGCGCAGATCGCAGTCGGCAGGAAGTCCAAGCTTCCTGAGTGCCCGAGCACGATAGGTGGAGACTGTGGAGGGGCTAATGCCGAGCTGGACTGCGACCTGTACCTGAGCTTTGCCCTCTGAGAGCAGGCCAAGGACCGACCTCTCACGTCCCGTCAGCCTCTCGGCCCCGTCAAGCCTCTCGATTGCACGGGCCTGGCCCCACGCCTCGGCATCGCCCTGCGCGCCATCTTGAGGGACACCAGGGGCAAGGCGTATGTGTGAGAGCAGCCTCGAGAGACACCGCCAGGACATCACCAACGCAAAGGCGGCTACCGCAAAGCCAAGACGGCCACTTTGATCAAGCATACCCTCAGCCACGACCCCAGCCATGCGCACATGTGCGGCCACCCCAAGCGTGAAGAGGACGAGCAGGCCCACCATCTCCATGAAGGCCAGCCGGGATGCCCTGAGGCCCTCGGCACCGCCGCCTGCAGGAAACACCCAGAGCGGCCCGAGTGCTGCAAGGCTCATCCATGCGACCAGGCGCGACACCCATCCCAAGGCATCGCCCGCGATCGATGTGGTCACGTCCAGCCTGAGCGCATAGACGAGGGAGGACGCGACGAACGAGACCAGCAAAGCCGGCGCGAGGGCTGCGGGCGGCGCGACATCTCGCTGTGCAAGATACGTTGCGCCCGCAACGGCGACCAGCGCGCATGCGACAGCGGAAGACGCGATATGGGAGAGCGCAGCTGTGAGGGTGGGATCCGCAGACACAAGCATGGAATGGAGATGAGGGTGGCCGCTCCTATGGAGCAACCCAGCTGGGGTACTGCAGCTCTTGCCCTCATGCAAGCTCCCGTTCTTGCAAGGTCCAACATCAATCGCAGCTGTCTCATGCGCGCCCTCTCCCTCAGACTCTTGCACGCAGGGCTTCTTTCTCACCCTGTCTGCGATCCGATGTATCAAGTCGATCCGATGTATCAAGTGTATGCTCCTCCCCTAAGGCGTCTGTCGTTGGACGGTATGCAACTGGCAGCTACAACGCAGATGGATGTGTGGCAGGGCACGATGCACGCTTAGCCTGCACTCAACTCATCATAAAAGAAACATTTGTACTTGTTACTATCGTTTGCTAACATATTAGAACATAAGTTTTTTACCAGTGTGTCCAAAAACACGAGGAGGAGCATGGATACCTTGGACAAGCTCGAGCTTCTGGCCGATGCGGCCAAGTACGATGCGGCCTGCACCTCCTCCGGTGTCGGACGCAGACCACGCAAGGGTGCGCTCGGTTGCACTACCGCTGCAGGCTGCTGTCACAGCTTCACCCCCGACGGACGCTGCATCACCCTACTCAAGGTGCTCATGTCAAATGCCTGTAGCTACGACTGCGCCTACTGCGTGAGCCGTGCGTCGGCATGCTGCAGACGGGCGACCTTCTCCCCACGCGAGCTGGCGGAGCTCACGGTGGACTTCTACAGGCGCAACTACGTCGAGGGGCTCTTCCTCTCATCGGGCGTCATGGGAACGCCTGACGCCACGACGGAGCGTATGATCGAATGCCTGCGGATACTGCGCGAGGAGCTTCGCTTCAATGGCTACGTGCACGCAAAGGTTATTCCCGGAACCTCACCCGAGCTCCTCGACCGCCTGGGCAGGCTCGCGGATCGTTTGAGTTCTAACCTGGAGCTTCCAAGCTCTGCCTCGCTCAGTCGCCTCTGCCCTAACAAGAGCGCGCGATCCGTGCTTGCGCCCATGGGGCAGATCGCGTGCACGCGCAGGGAGGAAGAACGGTCCCTGCCCGCCTGTACGACACCTGAACAGCGGCGTACGCTCACCTTGCGCCAGAGACGCACCGCCGCACAGGAGGGGCTATCCCTTCGCTCGAACGGCAACGCCCTCCTCTTGGGCAGGCCCAAAAGCCGAGTGCCTGCCACCAGGCGCAGCTTTGTTCCTGCTGGCCAGTCAACGCAGCTCATCGTCGGTGCCACACCAGAGAGCGACAATCACATCCTGCAGCTTTCCCAGTCGCTGTACCGGCGCTATGACATCCGTCGCGTGTTCTTCTCGGCCTATATGCCCATCATGGAGGACGAGCGCCTGCCCGAGCGAGACACTCCCGTACCCCTCAGGCGGGAGCATCGCCTCTACCAGGCTGACTGGCTCATGCGCTACTACGCTTTTTCGCCAGACGAGCTCGCGACGCCAGAGGAGCCTTGGCTCGATCTTGACCTCGACCCAAAGCTCGCCTGGGCGCTCAAGCACATGGACCGCTTTCCCGTTGAGGTCATGGACGCCCCGCTCGAGCTTCTGCTGCGCGTTCCTGGCGTTGGACCCGTGGGGGCGAGGCGCATCATCGCCGCACGCGGGCACACGCGCCTTAGCTTTAGCGATCTCAAACGCCTTAACGTCACGCTCAAGCGGGCGAGGCACTTCCTCACCTGCTCGGGGATACGTGACAAGGACTGTCCCCTCGACGAGGGGCTCATACGTCAGAGGATGGTGAGCGATGTCACAACAACACGATACAATCAACGTCGTCGTGAGACGGAAGGGCAGCTCTCACTCTTCTGAAGAGCTGACGCCCACCGTGCGGCAGGTCGTGGACGAGCTCATTGCCGCGCTCACCCAAGGTGGCCAAGCTGTGCTCGCGGCAGAGACCACGCTCGAGGGTGTGCTCGCGGCGGTGGGTGTGGGCTACCTCGCCCACGCACATCCCACCCGCCTGAGGCTCGCACCCCAAGGGCAGGTCCAACTTCAGCTCGGCGAGACGTGCGTTGTCATGCCCCCTACTGACGACCGAGGCGTCGTACGACTTGCCGCGCGCGTCCATGCCGCCTTCGCTCGAGCCTGCGGCGAGGCCTGCGCTACACGGCTCACGCTTGCCTGTGCATGCGACGACCCGGCCCTGCCACAGGTAGCACACGAGTACTTGCGTCTGGGCTTTTCCGTGAGGCGTCAGCTGTACGGGAGAGTCACCGATCCTCGCTGCACGCGACTGAACAGCTTGGCTCGCCGCACACTGAGCGAGTGTGAAAAGACCAGGCAGTTTGTGCGCTTCTCACGACTCTCGGACGGGAGTTGGGCCTCCACGTTCGAGCCTCGGGCCAACACCCTCCCCCTCACGGCACAGCACTTTGCACGACGCATGCAGGCTGAGCGCTTCTGTATCGTGGACCCCATCCACCACGTGGCGGCATTCCACCACACGGGAGAAGCCACGACCAGCCTCCTTCATCTCGACGACACGCTCACGCGGACCCTCCTTATGCGACAGCACGACCTCGCCAACGAGGAACCACTCATCCGCAATCTATGGCGTGGCTTCTACAGGGCGATGGCACTCCCCGGCAGGGGTGCGTCCCAGCGCGGCTATGACCTGCGCGCGAGCTGGATGCCCAAGCGCCTTTGGAAAAATCTCACGGAGCTGGTGCCCGAGCTCACCAGTCGTGGACCCGAGCGCTATCGAGAAGCCTAGATGCCATCCCTCAGGCTACCACTGGGCCCCGGGCATGCGCGCCTGGTCCCTCTGCTGCTTGACAGACACGCCAAGCCATACCGCAAGCACAGGAATGCCCACGCCGATCAGCGTCTCAATCGAGAGGTCAAACGTATTGGCAACGATACTCCTCACGATGTTCAGGATCGTATAGGCAAGCGAAAGACCTGATATCACCAGGTACGGTGTCACCTTCTCAGGATCGTTTGCCGCGCGAATACCAAGGATACCCGTCAGCAGTAAGCTAAGACCAAGCGTAACAAATACGATGACAGCAGCAAATACCAGAGAGGTAAGCTCCGACTCACTAGACACAGCGAAGCCTCGCCTACTCATCTCCTGGACTAGCATAGGTGTCAAGCTACCCCCCACCGCAGACTCAGCCTGTGAGAAGAGAGACCACATGTACAGTATCCACAGCAGAATGAAGACACCTCCGATTATATATAGGATCGCAAGGACCTTCAAACCGCGCTGGGCACCGCTGCGCTCCCCATAGCCAGGATTAGAGCCCCCATAGTTGGAATAGTTGGAACCCCCATAGTTGGAATAGTTAGATCCCCCATAATTGGAATAGTTATCCACAACTGCTCCCCTCATTCGTCTACGCCTCGCACACAAATATAGCAGAAGTTGAAGGAAGACTACTCAAAAGATCAAAGAAGAAAGCCCCTCCACGGCGCAGCGACTCCTCCACACCTTTACCCAAGGAGCTAGCAACAGAACTAGCGGGCGAACTAACGGGCGCCGGGTCCTGTCAACCTCATCATATGAGGAACACGCGAAACACGTCGATAACCCACCGGGATCTCGCCCACGATCGTTGCGAAAAACGCTCGAGAGGTATCTGGCAGCGCGTCGACACTGCCACTCGGTATCGAGCGTGCCGATGCGGTACGCTCAGGGCCGAGTGGCAGTGCAACTCACGGCAACCGGTACGCTCAGGGCCGAGTGGCAGTGCGCTTCACACTGCCACTCGATGGTGAACGTACGGGGCCGGTACGCTCAGGGTCGAGTGGCAGTGCAACTGGTACGCTCAGGGTCGAGTGGCAGTGCGGCTCACGGCAACCGGTACGCTCAGGGCCGAGTGGCAGTGCCGGCCGAGACGGCCCCAAACTCGTAAGTGCCACGTCAGCATCAGGATGCGCCCTAAGTGAGGCGGGTCCCAAGCCTTACCGAGAGCGACCCCTCCGCGAGGGGGAATCTCTTTGCAACTGGGTGGATGCAACTGGGTGGCCTTTTTGCAGGCTGGATGGTCCCCTTTTTTACAGGCTGGACGGTCCTCTGGCCGGTCAGGCTGATCTGCTCCACATGTCCATAGCGCAGGAGCCGTACCGGGCACAATGCTGGTACAGCCCCTGCGCGACGCAAGCGAATAGGAACGCTCGTCAACCCTTACTGCCCGTCTGCTGCCAGCTAGTCCAAGTCGTTGAAGTTGGTGTCTGTCATGGGAGAATAGGTTGTGGCCTCCTGATCAACGATGCCAGATGATGGCTGGCCCGTGGAGTTCCTCGGCAGCGAAGGCGTGGGTGTGATCACCGGGTTGACAGATGACGAGGAGCCGTTTGGAGCATTCAGTGTCTGCTCGGGGAAGACGGAGTCCGCATCGTCCATGAAGTGCTGCAGGAGCTTCTTGTACTCGCCGCGGAAGTCCTCGCGAGACTGCTTGAGGCGGTCGATCTCGTCCATCTCGGCCTGCTTCTCGGCAAGCGCCTGACGGATGACCTCCCGGGCCTTCTGGTCGGCCTCGCTGCGGATAGTATCAGCATTGACCTGGGCGTCCGCGATGAGCTTGTCGGCACTTTGCTGCGCGATGATGAGCACTTGCGAGATCTGGCGCTCGGAGGCGATGATGCCGGCGTCTTGGGGCTCAGCCGCTATCGGAGTGGCTGGGAACCCGAACGCCCCGGCGCCTTCGTTTTGCTCCATAAGCTGCGCGACCTGTGCCTGAGAGGCCGCCAGCTGCTGCTCGGAGCTGTTGAGGCGACTCTTGAGGTCAGCAATCTTCTGAAGCATGGCATCAACCTCGCCTGAAAGCTGATCAAGAAAGGCGTCAACCTCCTCGGTGTTGTAGCCATTCTTCTTAGCCGCAGAGAATGTCATTGATTCGATGTCTGCTGGGGTGATAGCCATGTTGGTTCCTTTCAAGTTTGTCTCTGTGCTACGTCAGCAGGGGATACCACTGAGCATAGTGTAACCTAAAACCTCGCAAGTGCGCGACCGATGAACTCCAGCACGATAATCGCGAGGACTGGCGAGAAGTCGATGCCTCCCATCGGAGGCAAAAAGCGCCTGAAGATCCCGATGTAGGGCTCCACGATCGCCCCCAGTCCCTTACGGACGCTCTCCGTGGGTCCTCCCGGTCGATAGGGGACCCAACTTAAGATGGCCCAGATGATGATGACGGTCACATAGGCGTCTATCAGCTTCAATAGTATCCATCCCATAGGCGCTCACTCCCCCTTCGCCTGTCCGAGCTCGGCCGTTCTCGCAAGAGCCGCGTCGATGCCCTCCTCGACGGCGAGCATCAACGACGGCTCCATCGCCCTGAGGCCGGCCGCAGTCGTCCCCCCCGGAGACGTCACTCGCTCCATGTAGGCCCTCGGATGCTCACCCGACTCCAGAAGCTGCCCTGCCACCCCCCTCATCGTGGAGAGGACCATCTCGCGGCAACCGGCGGCAGGAAGCCCGTGCTCGACGCCGGCCCTCACAAGCAGATCCGCAAAGAGCGCAATGTAGGCAGGCCCACAGGAGACGACCGCGCCCTCGGTGTCAAGTTGGTCCTCCCGCATGACAAGCGTGCAGCCGAGACAACCGAACAGGGCAGACGCAAGCCCAACGTCCTCGCGAGTCACCGCAGAGCCGGCGCAGACTGCCGTGGCACCAGAGACGGCCCATATCGGTAGGTTAGGCATCGCACGGATAATGCGCGATGTGGGCATGAGGGACTCGAGTGCCTGGAGCTTGACGCCTGCCGCGATCGAGATCACGAGCCTCCCCCCCAGAAGATCGCTGGCTTTTTTCACGACATCGGGAAGAACCTGCGGCTTGACCGCGATGATAACGACATCGGGAGACGTTGCCCCCATCGAGGAGGCAGCGTCAAACACCTGAATACCTTCAGAGGCGAGATGGTCGCGCCTGTCTTGACAGGGATCGGCGACGAGCACACGCTGTGGCTCGAGTGAACCCGTACGTACAAGTCCCAAGGCTATGGCAGAGCCCATGGTGCCGCCGCCCACAATGGCGATTGTCTTGTCACGCAGAGCCGGCATGCAACTACCTTTCTATCGTCCCGTCCTGAACGAGCTTGTCGATGTCCTGTTGCGAGAGCTCGATGCCCTCTGGAAGTACAACGAATACGCGATCTCCCAGCTCATCTACTGTCCCATTGACCCCACAAGAGAGTCCAAAGCAGAAGTCGAGCACGCGCTTGGCGGTCTCGATGTTGGTGTTCCTGAACGCGAGGACGACGGGCTGGCCGGTGCGAACACGCCTGACGACCATCTGGACGTCATCATAGGAGGCGGGCTTGATAACGTACGGAGGGAGCTTTCCCGAGCTGCTCTGGCGCGGAATCGGCTTGAGGCCGATGTCTCCCGGCGTATGGCCTCCCGTAGTGTTGCCGAGAACCGACTCGCCGCGCGTCGCGATGGAGGACGTCTCGTCCTGCGAGTAGTCTTGGTATCCGTACCCGCGCTCGTCGCGCTCGCGCGTCGCGTACTCTCGCTCACGCGTTGCATATCCACGATTGTTACGAACCGTCGGGGCGGACGCACGGTAGTCATCTTCGTAGTCCCGGGTTCGCGCCGTATAGGCCCGTGCGTTGGGATTCTCGCCCTGCTGCTGCGCCACTGGCCTGCCGGAGCGTGTGTACACCGAGACGCTCTCCGCCTCGGGACGACGCGTGTTACCAAGGACGCCCGAGGTCTCGCGCTCGTCACGGCGACGGGAGGACCGGCTGTCCTGCCTATCATCGTAGTCGTCGTAGTAGTCGTCGTAGTCATCCTCCTGCGGACGGAGCCTGTTGCGTAAGTTATCGAGAAAACCCATCTCATCCTGCCTTTCCGGCCGACCACGCTCGGCAGACGGCCACACGCTATGCGCCTGGCGCTATCGCAGCTCGTACCCTGGATCGAAGACTATCCTGCCCAACCTGACCAAGGTAGAGCCCTCCTCTATCGCGATGTGGAAGTCGTCGCTCATGCCCGAGGAGAGGACCTCGAGCCCAAGGCCCGTATCGGCCCTCAGTACCTCCGCCAGCTCGCGCAGGCCGCAAAACGTCCTGCGGGCACCGTCGGCGTCATGGGCCGGCGCCATTGTCATGAGTCCCCTCACGGCAATGCCATCAAGCCCCATGAGCTGATCCATAGCCCCCCGAAGCTCCTCTGGCGAGAAGCCGGCCTTGGACTTTTCGCCGCTCACGTTGACCTCAAGGAGCACGTCGCAGCGCAGGTCACGCACTGCGGCACGCTTCGATATGGACTGCGCGAGATGCACGGACGACACCGAGTGGATGAGCGAGACCTTGCCGATGACCTGGTTGATCTTGTTGGTCTGGAGATTACCTATCATGTCGAAGCGCGCGCCTCGCAGCTCTGGGTACGCCTCGATGCCCTCAAGCTTGCGCTTGAGCTCCTGGGGCCTGTTCTCACCAAAGGCCCGGTAGCCCGCCTTCCAGGCCAGCACGACCTCCTTCGGTCCCACCGTCTTCGAGACCGCGAGCATGGTCACCTCATCGGGGCTACGGCCTGCCCTCCTCGCGGCTGCTGCCATGCGCTCACAGATGGCCTTTCGCCTCTCGACGAGGAAGCTATCAAGCTCAGTTTGCTCGTTACCTCTCATGCCGCCTCATCCTCCTCCCACGGCCCACGCACCGCAAGGGCACCATGGCGCCCACACGTACCGCCCTGCGCGCGATACGAGAAGAATCTCTTCGGACACCTCGTCGTCGAGGCTGTGCAGCCAAGGACGTTTTGCCTCGCCAGACCCACCCTCTCGAGCGAGGCCGCGATGGCCGCCCCAAGGTTAAGCCTGCGTTCGCCTGCGCAGACGACGTCGCCGAACTTCTCCACGAAGCGCCCGAGCAGCTCCTCGGACACCTCGTAGTCCTCTGCGCCTATGTGAGGCCCGAGGTAGGCACAGATCCCCTCGAATCCTGACCCACTCACCTCGGCAAGGACCCGCGCCGCTGTGGCGGAGACCTCCGCCAGCGTGCCGCGCCAGCCCGAGTGCACGACGGCGAAGCCCCCCTGCGAGACAAGCACGACAGGAACACAGTCCGCAAAGCAGAGCAAAACCGGCACGCCCCGGGCGCAGCACACGATGGCATCGGCGCCTGCCTCGGCCTCTGCCTGCGCCAAGGAGACCGCAGCGTCAGTGGCTGAGCTCACGACGACGACATGGTCGCCATGCACCTGCCTGGGCGAGATAAGCCTCCCAAGAAGACCAGCCGCCCCGAGGGCGTACAGGGCGCGGCGACGGTTCTCCCTCACGTGACCCGGATCATCTCCGCAAAAGGCCCCAAGGTTGAGCGAGGACCATGGCCCACCCGAAACGCCACCCGTACGCTCCGTAAACGCGAATGCCACTCCACTCGGACGTCCTGCGTCGCCAAGGAAGGTCACACCATGCGCGCTCAGGCGATTGAGACGAGGCGCGCCCATGCTAGATGCGGCTGCGCTTGAGGAACTCGGGGATATCGAACTCCTTGTCGTTGCTGGAGCTCGACGAGCGCGAGCCGTCTGAGGAGCCGGTGCTGCGAGACTTAGGCACGGACTGCGAAGAGCGCGAGGAGCGGCTCCTGTCAAGCGTGAGTGACGGGATGGACTGCTGGACGTTCGCATCATTGAAGCCCGTGGCGATGACAGTGACGCGCACCTGGTCGCCGAGGCTCTCGTCCACGACGGTGCCGAAGATGATGTTTGCCTCTGGATCAACGTTCTTGGCAACCACGTCGGCGGCGTCGTTGATCTCCTGAATGCCGAGGTCCTTGTTGCCCGCTATGGAGAGCAAGACGCGCGTCGCACCGTCTATGGAGCTCTCGAGCAGGCGCGAGGCGATCGCCTCCTCGGCCGCGTCGGTCGCACGGCTGTCGCCGGAGGCGGTACCGACGCCCATCATCGCGGTACCTGCGCCGCGCATGATGGTACAGACGTCGGCAAAGTCAAGGTTGATGAGACCAGGCACGGTGATGAGGTCCGTGATGCCCTGGGTGCCCTTGCAAAGCACGTCATCGGCCATACGGAAGGCCTCGATGAAGGAGGTCTTCTTCTCGGAAAGGTCGAGCAAGCGGTCATTGGGAATCACGATGAGCGCGTCGACGCTGTCCGAAAGGGTCTGAATGCCATCGCTGGCACGGTTAGTGCGGGGGCGCCCCTCGAAGGAGAAGGGTTTGGTCACGACGCCGACGGTCAGAGCTCCCACATCGTTCTTGGCGATGTCCGCAACGACAGGGGCAGCTCCCGTGCCGGTACCGCCCCCCTCACCCGCAGTGATGAAGACCATATCGGCACCTGCGAGAGCCTGCTTGATCTCGTCATGGGAGTCCTCGGCAGCCTCGGCCCCGACCTCGGGGTTGGCACCGGCGCCAAGACCACGCGTGATGTCCTGGCCAATGTGAACCTTGATGTCCGCGTCCGATATCGCGAGCGCCTGGGCGTCGGTATTGATGGCAACGAACTCGACACCGCGAATGCCCTCCTCGATCATGCGGTTGACAGCGTTCGAGCCACCGCCGCCTACGCCCACGACCTTGATTACGGCCATGTAGTTGCTAGGGATGTCTGAGTCGATCATTGTTCCTCCTTGCCTGGCGACAGCCTTTGGCGCGTCAATCTCCTCGGGCACGAGCAGCTCCTCGGCCTTTGGGGTAGAACTCGCGATGACGCTCGTCTTGAAGTGACTCGCTTTTTGCTTCGATTTCATGCTTCACTCTACTCCGGTTACTGCTTGCGTCCCTGTTGCCACTCCATGAAAGCCCGTCGTGAAAACCTTAAACCTCAGGTAGACCCCTATGGCTCACACAAAGTGCGTTATAGTCGCATAAGACCACCCGGGCGTCAACACATATGTACATTATATGAAACGGGCTGGTACATTGCTTGTTGACTGAGAAGCATCGTCTCCAGCTCTACTTGAGAGTTTGCCCTCATTGCCGCGTGAATCCCCTCTCAGACAGCATCGGGACCTCAATGCGTCCGTGTCCCTCAAGTCATCATGAGACAAGACAAAGGGGTGTGAGCTTGGCAGGTCAGGATCCGGCACCCTCGCCCGCACCCACGGCACCGGTGCCCGCCTTCACATCATCGCTGTCTATGGCGCGATAGCTGGGATTAAGCGGCGTTCGCACGTTGATGTAGGTGAGCTTGTCTTGATGCTTGGCGAGCATACCCAAGATGGCCGTCTGCTTGGCGTCAATGTCGGTCGCGGCGCCAAGCGAGACCTGCACGCCGCTCGAGAGCGTGCAGGAGATGGAGTCGAGGCTCGTGATGGAGTAGCTGACGATCTGCGACCTGAGCTCAGAGGAAAAGTTTTCCTGATAAGACTGGACGGCCCCTATGACGTCATCCGTCGCGGCATGTCCGGCGATAGGACTCACCGATGGAGGCGCATCCGTGAGGAGAAGGACTCCAAGCTCCTGGGCCCTTTCCAGCGCCACATCATTTATAGACTGCTTATCTCCCACCGTGATGGGATAGGGCTCTATCCACACACCGCCCTCTCCCAGCGTCCAGGCGATGTTACCAGTTCCCATCACGACTATGGCTTGAACGCTCGTCTCATGCACCGTGATCCTGAGGTGATCGGGAAACTCCCGCACATAGCTCACCGAGCCTACCCATGGGTTCCTCTTGAGGTTGCTCGTGATATCGCCCTCGTCGAGGTTGAGCAAGGTCGCCCCATCGGGGATGTTCGCGAGCCTGATGATGTCATCCGCACTCATGTGGTCGGTGGCCTCAGCGTCGATGCCTGTGATGGTGAAGAGGGGCGTGTAGGAGAGCACGAGCAGGGCGAGAAGTCCGAGAAGCGCCAAGGTTGCGACGATGATGCCTGCGACTATGGCACGCCTGATGGGACGCTGACGCTCAAAGACCTCGGCTTGGGTCCTACGATGATCCGGTGCCATCGGACGCGAAGGGGAGCGGCGTGCCTCCATGGCGACACCTCCCGCCCTCAAGGTCGAAGCGGCTGGCTTGCCGTCTCGCGTAGAGGGGCGCAGGCGATCCCTCGGGTTCTGAGTCCCTCCCGCACCGCGCCGACTACCATCGTGGCGCATCTCCGCTCGCGCTGGGGATACTCTGTTGCGCGCCGTCGCTCGCCTCGCACCCCTCTCCCGCACCGCCATCCTCCCCTAGGCCCCAAACCCCAGGAACTTTACCTCGCAGCTCAGGTCTACCCCAAAACGTTCTTGAACGGCTTCATGGACCTCGCGCATGAGTGCCACGACATCTGCGGCCGTGGCACCGCCAGCATTGACAATGAAGTTTGCGTGCATCTTGCTGATCTGCGCGCCCCCGACGCTGCGGCCCTTGAGGCCGCAGCGCTCGATCATCTTGGCTGCAGAGCCATCGGGGGGATTTCTGAAGACAGAGCCACAGGACGGCAAGCCAAGCGGTTGCGCCCTTCTGCGCTGAGACGTACGTCGATTCATCTCGGCAGCTATCGCATCCTTGCTCCCTGGCTTGAGGAGAAGGTCAACCTCAAGGATGATCGCGGCGGGATCTATCGAGCACCAGCGGTAGCCCCACTCAATCTCGTCTGCCGAAAGACGCCTCAGGCTCCCGGCGGCGTTCGCGATGACCACACTCTGCACGTAGTGCCCGATCCAGTGATGGCGGGAACCCGCGTCCATGGAGATGGCCCCGCCGACAGTCCCGGGGATCCCCATGCAGAACTCGATGCCCGAAAGCGAGTGGGAAAGCGTCTCCCTCACGAGCTTGGGGAGGAGCACCCCTGCCCCCACCGTCACCCGGCCATCCTCGAAAAAGGCGAGTCTAGAGAACTCCCTGCCCAGCTCTATGACACAGCCACGATAGCCCGCATCCGAGACGAGCACGTTCGAGCCCTTGCCCAAGATGACCCACTCGATGTCCTCACGAGCGAGCACCTCAAGCGTCCTCTTGAGTGCGGGGTAGCTGTGGACACAGACGAAGAGGTCAGCAGGGCCACCGATGCGATACGTCGTCCTGTGCGAGAGCTTTTCCTCCCTGATCACCTCAGCGTCATAGGCGCCCGAAAGTGACATGTATGCGTTGAAGAGGCTCACCTTAGGCGTCCCCACCCTCATCGCGCTCGCGGACGGCCTCAATGAAGGCGGGTCCGATAGCCGTCACGTCGCCGGCACCCAAGGTTATCAGGAGGTCGCCCTCCCGGCAGATGCCAAGGAGCGTCGAGACGACCTTCTTGGGCGTGGGAGCGAAGCGGACCTCGCCCACGCCGCCCGCGTCGATGACGTTGTTGGCAACGACCTTTCCGGAAACTCCGGGGATCGGCGTCTCCCCTGCGGGAAAGACCTCGGTCACGACGAGCACGTCGGCATCACCGAAGGCGCGAGCGAACGTTGAGGCGAGCGCCTGAGTCCTGCTGTAGCGATGGGGCTGAAACACGCAGACGACGCGAGCAAAACCAAGCCCTTTGGCTGCGGCGAGCGTCGCCTTGATCTCGGTCGGATGATGGCCATAGTCATCCACGACCGTGATGCCGTCTATGTCGCCCACATGCGTGAAGCGACGGTGCGCACCCTGGAAGAGCGAGAGCGCCTCGGCGGCCTTCACGACGTCAAGACCACACACGTCTGCCGCCGCGATGGCGGCGGTGGCATTGGCCATGTTGTGCCTGCCGGGGTTCGCCTTGATGGTCACCTCGACCGCAGCTGAGTGCGGTGTCTTGACCCAAAGCCGGCTCCTCAGGCTATGGGGGTCGCTCTTGGCCGTGCAGACGTAGTCGCAAGATTCGCTAAATCCATACGATACGAAGCGGCGTCCGGTCGAGCGGGCAAGCTCGATGTAGTGGGGGACGTCACCGTTGACGATGATGCAGCCATTCTCTCCGACAAGGTCCATGAACTGGCAGAAGGTCCTCTCGATGTTCTCGAGCGAGCCGTAGTGATCGAGATGGTCGGCCTCGATGTTGGTCACGACGACCACATCGGGATCGAGGTAGAGAAAGGAGCCGTCCGACTCGTCGGCCTCGCAGACGAAGTACTCCCCCGTTCCGTTTCTGCCATTGGTACCATACTCCTCGACAATCCCACCTATGAGGAAGGAGGGGTCGCATCCGAGATGGTCGAGCATGGTCGCGATCATGGACGAGGTAGTGGTCTTGCCGTGCGTGCCCGCCACGGCAATGGTCAAAGACCCCCTCGAGAGCGCCCACAGCATCTTGGCACGGGGCCAGACGGGAATGTTGAGCTCCCGAGCACGCACGACCTCAGGATTGTCCTCCGGAACGGCCGACGAGGTCACGACAAGGTCGGGTACCGTCTCGTCTATGGTCGAGGCTCTGTGGCCAATATAGACCTCGACGCCCGCATCCACAAGGTCACGAACGTAGCTCGAGGCCTTGAGGTCGGAACCCGTTACCCTGCGCCCACGTTCGTGGAGCACGTGTGCGATCCCACTCATGCCCGCACCCCCTATACCAACGAAGTGGGCGCTCGTGAAGCTGCTTGCGTTGTCGTCTGTCATGGTCATGAGATCCTCTCGCCCTGACGGCGACCGACCTGGTCACCTGCGTGTACGTTGTTGTGCGTGCGCATGTTTACCCAACGTCCGACATGCCCCCTCCCACTCTAGCGCAAAGGCGCCCGTCTAGGTACCAAGCGCCTCAACGCCCTCGACCTGATCCGCAAGCGCCATAGCCGCACGATCCTGGGCGAGGCTCTTCGCCGCCTGGCGCATGGATGTTCGCCTCTCACCATCATCGATGAGGCGACGAAGGCTCTCAAGGAACGCAGGGGTATCTATCTGGTCGTCCGGAAGCAGGACGGCCGCGCCGGCATCTACGAGATAGCGCGCGTTGACCGTCTGGTGGTCGGCTGTCGCGAAGGGATACGGGACGAGAAGGGCGGGCACGGCAAGTGCGGCGATCTCGGCGATCGAGGATGCGCCGGCACGAGAGAGCACAAGGTCGGCGGCGGCGAGCGCCTCTCCCATGGCGTCGATGTAGGGCACTACCCTCCATCGGCATCGCTCCTCTTCGCTCAAGCGCAACTCAGCCACCACGCGATCAAAGTCCTTCTTGCCTGTTGAGTGAAGCACGTACAGCCCCGTATGAGAGAGGAGCTTGTCCTTAAGCGCGACGAGACCGTCATTCAGGTGCCGGGCTCCGAGCGAGCCACCAAAGACGAGCAGCAGCATGGCGTCATCGGGAATGTCATTGTTAGCGCGACCAGCCTCGCGACTCGCGCCAATGACGCTCTGTCGAACCGGGTTGCCCGTCACGACGATCTGGGTCTGCGCGCTGACGCGACTCTTGAAGGCGTCGATGGCAATCGGCAGCGAGACGCACACGCAATCGACCTTGCGCGCCAGCAACCTGTTCGCAAGTCCGGGCACCGAGTTCTGCTCGTGAAGTACGCAGGCGACCCCCTTGGCGTGGCAGCATCTGAGCAGTGGCATCTCGACGTAGGCGCCAAAGCCAACCGCCACATTGGGAGTGCCGTGGGCGTCGAAGTAGTCATTGATCCTCCTCTGTGCCCTGTGCATGCGCCAAAGCGCTGTGGCAAGCGTCCAAGGTCGAGAGCGATCGAAGCCGGTCACCTCGATGGGCACAAAGGAAAAGCCCGCCTGCGGCACGAGCGTCGCCTCAAGACGAGTGGGTTGACCGAAGAACGTAAGCTCGTGCCCACGCCTTCTCAGCTCCTCGGCGAGGGCAAGGGCTGGGTTGATGTGGCCGGCTGTCCCCCCAGCCGCGATGGCGACGTGCATCGTGTCGGACACGGCGATCAGCTCCTTCCTCTTCGATCATCCCTCGCTCTACGCGCCTTTGACCTTGAGTGCCTAGACCGCAGTCGCTCAGAGGCGCTCGGACCCAGGTCGATGCGCCTCCTGCCCGAGGAGTCCACCCTTACGCGCCCAGGAGGATCTGGGGATGGGGCCTTTTGGTCCGCACGTCCACCGCCGACGAGCCTCAACGTCGAGTGAGGTCTCGCCAACCGTGCCGAGCGCACCGTCACCTCCCCCACCTGGCCAGACTCAGAAGTCGAGAGCTCATCGTCGTCGCGCACCCGCAGGTTCTGACGCGCCCCGTCAAGCTCCGTCAGGGAAAGTCCCGACTCGCATGATACCGAAAAGATCAGGCCGACCAGCATAATGCTCGACATGATCGAGGAGCCTCCGTAGGAGATGAACGGTATGGGCTTGCCCGAGAGAGGAAATATCCCGATGACGCCACAGACGTTGAGGAGCATTTGGATGGCGAGCATGGAGGAACAGCCGAGGGCGACGAGCTGGCCTGCGGCGTCGGGAGCGTACCTGGCGATTTTGAACCCCGCCCAGAGCACCACGAGGAAGCCCACGATCACGCCGATGGTGCCGATAAGGCCGCACTCCTCCCCTATGACAGCGAAGATGAAATCGTTGTGCGCCATGGGCAGGTAGCTGTACTTCTGACGACTCATACCGATGCCAAGGCCAAAGACGCCGCCCGAGCTGAAGGCATAGAAGCCCTGCACGAGTTGGTAGCTCTCCTTCTCCTGGTATTTCCAGGGGTCGAGCATGGCGAGCAGGCGGGCCCTCGAGTAGGGTTGGGCAAAGGAGAGGACAAAGAATGCGACAAGCCCCAAGACGAGCAGGGAGATCACGACCTTTGCCGGACAGCCTGCGAAGTAGGCCATGATGAGCAGTGTCAGCGCGAGCACCATGACAGTGCCCTTGTCCGGCTGAAGCAGTATCAGGGCAAGCGGAGCGAGGACCCCGAGTGCGAACAGCCTCTTGAACTCCTGCCAGTCGAGCTCATCCGAGCGAAAGTAGCGCTCCATGAGGTTCGCGCCTGTAAGGATGACCGTGATCTTCGCGAACTCGGAGGGCTGGAGCGTGAAGGGCCCCAAGGCGATCCATCTGTATGCGCCATTGGTGTCCCTGCTCGCGATAGGTAGCCATATGACGAGCAGCAGCACGAGCGTAACCACCCAGGCTGGCTTCAGACACCTATCGATGATGGTCCTATAGCCCAGCCTCACGATGACGACGGCGAAGATGACACCGACGACAGAAAAGGCGAGCTGACGCTTGAGGTAGTACAGTGCATCCCCGTTCGAGGTGAGCGCCGTGACCGAGGAGCTCGAGTAGACCATCAGAAAGCCAAAGGAGACGAGCGCGAAGATCGCTGCGAGAAGGATGAGCCGCGGCTTTATGAGGCGAACGGGAACGCCCCAGATCATATGATCGTCTCGCGTCTTCTCGTGCGCCCCCCTCTCCCGGAGGCGTTGGCTGAGGAGGCTGCGGCTCGACTTCACGTGCGCCATCATCGTGCGCCCCCCACGTCCGTTGGCGAGAGCCTTGCCACGAGCGACTTGAAGAGCCTGCCGCGCTCCCCCATGTCCTTGAACTCGTCGAAGGAGGAGCAGGCGGGCGAGAGGAGCACGATGTCCTTGGGAGCAGCGAGCTCGACTGCCGCGGCGAAGGCATCACGGAGGTGCTCGCGGCGAACGACGCGAGCGGACCGCTCGGCTGTGGCTGCGCCCTCCACCTCCTGGGCCATCCTCTTTCCAGCGTCACCAAAGCACACGGCGACCTTACAGCGAGCGGCCACGTCACGGGCGAGCGGTGCGAGGTCGAGGCCCTTGTCATAGCCACCCAGAAGGACGATGACGTGACCCATGGGAAAGGAGCTGAGCGCCTTAGAGACCGAGTCGGGGTTGGTCGCCTTGGAGTCATTCACAAAGCTGACGCCCGCCACCTCACCACAGGGCTCGATGCGGTGCTCAAGGGGCCTGAAGTCGCGAAGGGTGTCGTTCACGACGGGTTCGCTCACGCCAAGCTCGAGCGCGATCGAGGAGGCAGCCAGCGCATCCTCGATGTTGTGGGCACCCTTCACGCCCATCTCTCCTGCTGGCAAAAGGATGTGCTCGATCCCATCAAGGCGCACGACGAGGCGATCGTCCCGCACGAACGCCGCGCAGGCACCACCGCAGTCAGCGGCCACGTCAAGCGTCAGGGTGCGAAGCCCTCTCGCCAGGAGGCGCTCACGGATGGGCACACACCATCTGTCTCTGTCAGACACGATTGCCAGGTCGCCCACGCCAAGGTTCTGGAACAGCTTCTCCTTTGCGGCAGCGTAGGCTCCCATGGTCTTGTGCCACTCCAGATGGTCGGGCGCTATGTTGAGCAGACAGGCGACGCACGGGTGAAGCCTCTGGGTCGTCTCGAGCTGAAAGCTCGAGAGCTCGGCCACAATCCAATCACCGGCGTCCCGCTCAGAGACTGCCCTGATCGTGGGCGTGCCTATGTTGCCTGCGGCGACAGCGGCACCACGTCCCCTCTTGAGGAGCTGACAGGCAAGGGTGGTCGTGGTCGTCTTGCCGTTGGTCCCGGTGATGGCCACCCAGCGCTCAGGGCTCTCGCGCCACGCAAGTTCAGGCTCACTCACTGTCTCGGTCGCATGCGCCCATGCGGACTGGAAGAAGGGCGAGTCCTCAGGAATGCCCGGCGAGACGACGGCAAGGTCGTAGCGCTCCTCGTCCTCGATCTCATCTGTACCTAAGATGACACGAATGCCCGCTGCCTCAAGCTCACGGGTGACCTGGCCCTCAAAGGACGCGACGCCGCCGTAGACCGTGACGGACGACACCCTGTCTTTGGCACGCAGCTCCTGCAGGTAGAGGGCCACGTCCCTGCCCGTCCTGCCGACGCCGAGGACGAGCGTATCTCCAAGCTGACGTCTTGCAATCGTCGCATCAGTCACGATGAGCCTCCTACCCAAGCTGAAAGTAGAGCGCAAAACCCAGGGAGGCGAAGGCAGCCGAGATGATCCAAAAGCGGATCACGACCTTCGTCTCGCTCCAGCCCAGCCTCTCGAAGTGATGGTGGATGGGCGCCATCAGAAAGACGCGCCTACCCGTCGCCTTGAAGCTCACGACCTGAATGATGACCGAGAGTGCCTCGCAGATGAAGAGACCGCCCATGATCAGCGAGACGAGCTCCGATTTGGTGAGCACAGCCAAGGCTGCGAACGCCCCGCCCAAGGCGAGCGAGCCGGTGTCCCCCATGAAGATCGACGCGGGGTAGCAGTTGTGCCAGAGGAAGCCCACACACGCACCCGCGATGGCCGCAGCAAAGACGGCAAGGTCCTTGGAACCGATGCTGAAGGCGACCATGCCCATAGCAAGCATTACGACGAGCGTGCAGCCCCCCGCAAGACCGTCAAGTCCATCCGTGAGGTTGACGGCATTGGACAGGCCCGCCATGAGCAGGAACACGAAGATGAGGTAGATCCAGGGGATGTGAATCCGTGTCCCGCCCACCTCGACGACAGAGGTGAGCACGCCCAGATTGAGAGAGAATCCCCCGGGGAAGTCGACCCACGGGGCGATGTCGCAGACGTTGACCGCCGCCAGGCAGAATGCGACCGAAATCGCAATGAGACCCGCCATCTTCTGGGGGGGCGTGAGGCCCAACGAGCGCTTGTGGGCAACCGACTCGATGTCATCGAGGAGGCCGAGAGACCCCGTCGCGAGCATCGCGAGCATCGCGAGGATGAGTTCTGCCGTCCAGCGCGCCTGCAGCGCGCAGGTGATGACGACACCTAAAAGTATGATGACCCCACCCATGGTGGGCGTGCCCTGCTTCTGCAGGTGGCGCTGGGGGCCATCCGCACGGATCTGCTGCCCCAGGCCCTCGTAGCGCATCAGCCTGATGAAGGCGGGCATCAAGAGTCCCGTGAGGAGCGCGGCGAGGGCTGCCGCGATGAAGACCTGGTACGTGGGGTAGCTTGGGTTGCCAAACATCAGCCGAGCACCTCCCTGACGAGGGCATCGAGACCTACGGCACGGGAGGCCTTGACAAGCACGAGGTCATCTTCGGTAAGGGCGGGGACGATGGCGCGACTTGCCTCGCCCACATCAAGGGCGCGCTCGATCCTATCCTCGGAGAAACCCATCGTGAGGGCCGCCTCCGCCATCTCGCTCGCCCACTCGTTTCCCACGACCACTAAGAGGTCGGGTCGTTTCGCGGCGACATAGGCACCCACGTAGCCATGAAGTCGGCGGGCCTCGTCCCCCAGCTCGCCCATCTCTCCGAGGATCGCAACGCGCCTGCCGACGCAGCTCATGGAAGAGAGCACATCAAGGGCGGATGCCATGGAATCGGGGCTGGCGTTATAGGAATCGTCTATGACGCGAGGGCGACCCTGCCTCTTCACGACCTCGAGGCGCATATGGGTCTGAGGCATTCTCTCGATCGCCATGACGGCGGCATGGCGATCGACGCCGAGGCGCTCGGCAACGGCCATGACGAGAAGAACATCAGGGACGACGTGAAGTCCAGGCACGCCCAGCTTGGCGTCGAGGCGCAGCCCGTCGGTAAATGACAGGGTGAGCCGCGCGAAGCCCTCCCCATCAAGATGGATGTCCTCGGCATGCAGCTGCGCAGACGTCGAGCCACCCACATAGATGACCTCAATACCCGCCGGTCTTGCGAATTCATCCTCAATGAGGCGAGCGAAGTCGTTGTCAGAGGTCATGGCAAGAAAGGAGTGGACGCCTCCCTGGTCTTCCGACGTCGGCCTCATGGCCGAGAGTATCTCTGCCTTGGCCCGCGCGATGTTCTCCCTTGAGCCGAGCATGCCGACATGGCTCGTGCCCACGTTGGTGATGAGGGCGACGGTTGGCCTCGCACAGGCCGAGAGGCGCGCAAGCTCGCCTGGATGGTTCATGCCCATCTCGCAGACGAGCACCTCGTCTGTAGGAGAGGCCGTAAGCAGCGTGAGGGGCAGGCCTATAAGGTTGTTGAGGTTGCCCTTGGTCGCATGGACCCGGTAGCGTTCTGCCAGGGCCGCAGCCAGCATGTCCTTGGTCGTCGTCTTGCCCACAGAGCCTGTGACGCCGACGACGGTCCACGCCGCGTTCTTCGCGCGCCAGGCGCCGGCAAGACGCAGCATGAACTGTTCGGGATCATCGTCCTTGACGCGGAACAGGGCACGGCCCGCCGCCTTCGCTCGCCCCACAAGCTCCTCGGCCGGCTCGCGCGTGAGCGCGATGGCCGCCACGCCCGCCTCGAGCGCCCCAAGCGCGTAGTCATTACCGTCGACGCGCTCGCCGACAAAGCAGACGAAAAGCCCGCCTGCAGCCACCTCACGCGAGTCGATAGAGACCCCACGCACGGCGGCGTCCATACGACCGCAGAGCAACGCTGCCCCTGTGGCGTCCACGACATCCTGAACGGTGGTTTCGAGCATCTGGCGTTCTCCTTTGCAGACCTACGCGCTCGGCTTGACCCTCATGTTGATGAGGGACGGTCCCATGATAGTCGAGAAGAGTGGCGCCGCAGAGCCCGACGCAAGGTATGGCGTTCCATTGAGGCCGACATAGACGAGGAGCTCCGCGTCACCGGCGGGCGCCAATCCGATGAGCGACGTACTTGTTGCTCGCATAGCCGCCCGATTCGTCAGCCTGCTCGCCCGTGCCGGTCTTCCCTGCGATGTCATAGCCCTTGACCTGGGCCTTGACGGCAGTCCCCTCCTGGACGACGGTGCGCATCATGTCCGTGACCTCTTCGGCGGTATCCTCCGAGATGGCCCTGCCGGGGCTGTCCCAGCTGACGTTCTGGCCACCCTTGCTGATGAGGAAGTGCGGGGTCTCGAGCACGCCCTTGTTGGCGATGGCGCCAACGGCCTTCACCATCTGTATCATCGGGAAGGCGAGAGACTGACCGAAGGCCATAGAACCAAGACTCGCACCGTCGTACTGGCTGTGCGTCTTCACGATGCCTGGCACCTCGCCCGGGTAGTCGATGCCCGTCACCTGCCCGATGCCGAACCGGTCTATGCCCTGCGCGAAATTCTTCGCGCCGATGACGTCCTGCGTGACGAGCGCAGTCCCAGCGTTTGAGGAGCGACGCAGCATCTCCCTGATACTCATGTTCATCGTGTAGTCTCGGCCGTCGTCGTCACCCACGAGGTCCCCGCCAACGCGAACCTTCGCAGGCACGCTGTAGGTCGAGTCAGGCCTGATGAGGCCGGCCTCGATGCCCACGGACATCGTGAGCAGCTTGAAGATCGATCCCGGCTCATAGGATGACGAGACGGCCTTGAGGCTCAGCGCCCCCTCCTCGACGGTCGAGAGGTCGGTGATCCGAAAGAGCGGTGTCGAGCACAGCGCGAGGATCTCCCCCGTCTTGGGGTTGGTGACCACGACAGAGCCCGACTCAGCCTTATAGCTCACGATACCTTGCCTGATGGCGTCCTCAGCCACCTTCTGGATGTCCACATCGAGCGATATGACAATGTCGGTGCCATTCTTCGTGGCGGTCGTCTCACTGATGCCGCCCGCAATCGGCGTGCCGTCGCTGCCCGTCTCGAACGTCATCGAGCCGTTTGATCCCGCGAGCACGTCGTTATAGTAGTGCTCGAGACCCGAGAGGCCATCGCCATCAGAGCCGACGACGCCAAGCACCTGACCACCGACGTCGCCGTAGGGATACTCGCGCTTACTGTCACTCAGGTAGTAGATGCCCTTGATGCCGCTCTTCGCGAGGTCACCCTTGACCTTGTCGGCCTTGTCCGTGTTCACCTTCATCTTGACGTAGGAGAAGGTCGTGTCCTGCGAAAGCGCCGTGAGGTACGAGGAGGCCTCCCCGCCAAGATCAGCGGAGAGAATCCGAGCGGCTGTTCCCTTGTCCGAGATCTCGTGGGGGTTGCAGTAGATCGTCGTGCAGTCGATGCTCATGGCGAGCACGTTGCCGTTACGGTCATAGATGGTGCCACGCTTTGCCTCGATGGTGATGACGTTGAGGCGCTTCAAGGCCGCCTTGCCCTTGAGGTTCGCGACATCGAAGACTTGCAGCCAAAGCAGGCGGGCACAGACGAGGGCAGTGATGGCGACGATAACGATGGCAAGGGAGTGCAGGCCGGAATTGAGGCGCGCCGAGTCGAGGGTCGCAGAGCTACGCTCATCCCTATGCCAACGAGGAGCCCCTCCGAAAAGGACCCCTCGCATCCGCGCCCCGCTGGGGCCTGAGTATGTGTCTTCGCGTCTCACAAGATGAGTCTACGCCAAGCGGCGCAGCCACTACCTCCCATAGCCTGACTGCGCATTCTCTGCAGACCCCTGGATCTCCGCATTCGTTGAGTCGACCATGCCGTAGTTCTGGGTGACGATGTCATTGATGCGCGACGATGCCGAGAGCTGTGACTTGGTAACCTGAAGGTCAGCGTTGAGGCTCTGGGCACTCGAGATGGCAGTCTCGAGCGCGATATTGCCGCGCATGCTCGAGACGGTCGCCGCCGAGATACCCACGCGAACCCCACCGATGGCGACGAAGGCCATGACGCACACCACGAAGATCTTGAGCCTCGAGAGAAATTGTCCCGAGACCCCTTCTCGTACGTGTGAATCAAGGCCTCCGCCTTCGACCACACGGAATGAGCCGCGCGCCTCCTGTCGATGTTGCGTCTCAGGCTGATCAAGGCGATATGCGGCCGACCCCATGTATGCCATCGTATGCTCCTTCGTGCTGCCGCACCCTGCGGGGTACGTGGTGGTGTGTTGGTACTGCGTTTAAACTACGTTTGCGTTGCGTTGGTGCTGCGTTGGTATGCGGCGGGCCGAAGCCCGGGAGCATCATGTACCACCCTACACGTTCGTGACGTCTTGCTTGACGGCCACGCGCATGCGGGCGCTCCGCGACCGTGGGTTGGCCGCGACCTCCTCATCAGACGCGACGAGAGGCTTCTTTGTCCTGACCTTAAGTATCGGAACGTAACCACAGACGCACACCGGAAGTTCCGGCGGACAGATGCAAGCTTGGCTCATCTCGACAAAGACATGCTTCACGATCCTGTCCTCACGCGAGTGATAGGAGATGACGCAGATCCTGCCGCCAGTGTTCGCCCAGCGGATCGCCGCGCGAAGTCCCCTCTCGAGGGCGTCAAACTCGTGGTTCACCTCGATTCGCAGGGCCTGGAAGGTCTTGCGGGCGGGATGGCCCTGACGACGAGCTGCTGCAGGAACGGCATCCTTAACGATTTGTGCAAGCTGGAGGGTCGTCTCGATGGGACAGCGCTCCCTCTCTCGGACGATTGCCCGCGCGATGCGCGGGGCAAAGCTCTCGTCACTGTATATGCGCAGGATCCGGGTGAGGTCGGCTTCATTTTTGGTGTTAATAACCTCTGCTGCGGTTGTGGTATGTATCCCCGGGTCCATGCGCATATCCAGCGGGGCGTCCTCATGGTATGAGAAGCCCCTTTGGGGGATGTCGAGTTGTGGTGAGGAGACGCCAAGGTCGAACAAAACGCAGTCGACACCTGGCACCTCCGCGTCGACGAGGAGCGAGTCGAGCGAAGCGAAATTGCCCTTGAGAAGCTTGACCTGTGCCTCGGGGGCCTCTCGCCTGAAGCGAGCGGTCGCGGCATCGAGGGCCATGTCATCCTGATCTATGCCTATGGATAGGCCATCAGGCGAGACCCGCTTAGCAAGCTCGATCGAATGCCCTGCCCCACCTACGGTGCAGTCACAGACGACCTCGCCCGGCTTGGGATTAAGCTCCCTAATGACCTCGTCGATCATCACTGGTACGTGCCGATATTCTTCTGTCAAGACGCCCTACCCTACTCGGAGAACATCAACTCATCGAGATCCTGGTCGAGCTCGTCCATCTGCTCACTCAAGCTCGATGAGTCCCAGATCTCAAAGTGGTCGATATTACCGACGATTGCCACCTCACGCTCGATCCCACACCTCGCGATATCCTCGGCCCTGATCTTGCCGAGGGCGACACGGCCGGCCGAGTCGATGTCGACCGTGACAGTCCTCGAGGCGAGTGCCCGACGTAGCTTGTCGTCCTTCCGATTGCGGGGGTTAAACCCGTTGGGGAAGAAGCTCGCAATCCACGCTTGGTGACTCTCGGGAGTGAAACCGTAGAGCGCGTTCCCAACAGGAACCAGGCAAACCTGGACGTCAAACTGCTTGCGGAAGGTCGCGGGGAGGGTGATACGAGACTTGGCATCTAGGCTACGACCATAGGTGCCTGTCAGGTACATCCCCTCCCTCCTCTCTTCTTTGGCAGGAAGACCATCCCTCTTGAAAACGTGACTCCCACTATAAGGTCAAAGAAGACACTTCGCAACATCCCTCTACACTTTGCGACACAAACGGTAACACGGGGCTCATACAGACGAAAAAAGGGTCCTTATGGATACCACATCTTGTGGGAACCTGTGTTTTTCAACACAAACATCGAGGATGCATTTGAGACTATCTAGTAGTGCTAGATATGTAGTAGCCATGAATGCGCTGGTAAACATGGGTATTTTGTTGACTACGCAGCATGTCGGCCGCAGGAGTACACTACCTCCCCAACGGTGGGAGACCGTCCCAAACAAAGTGTGGTAGTACGTGATTACCTGCCCGGATGTGCGCGTGGGTGCGCCTCGAGGTAGACCATGCGAATGTGAGTACGGTCCACATGGGTATAGAGCTGAGTGGTCACGACGCTCGCATGGCCTAGGAGTTCCTGCACAAGACGCAGGTCGGCGCCACCCTCCAAAAGATGGGTCGCGAAGCTGTGTCTCAGGCTGTGGGGATGCAGCCCTTTAATGCCGACGTACCTTCCGTAGCGCTCGACGAGTGCATGGACCGCCTGACGCGTGATGCGGCTGCCCCGCACACTAAGGAAGACGGCAGGCCCGTGGCTACCCCGCGCGGCGAGGGTGGCACGCCACGCATCGAGGTAATTGGCAAGGGCGTCTTTTGCCGTGCCCAGAATCGGGACAAGACGCTCCTTCGAACCCTTGCCGATGACGCGCAGCACCTCCTCATCCAAACACACATCACGCAGGTCAAGCCTGCAAAGCTCCGAGACTCGCAGCCCACAGCCATAGAGCAGCTCAAGTATCGCCTTGTCTCTGTAAAAGCAGGCGACACCCCTGTAGTCAAGAACCCCGTCTTTGCGCGCTTGCGGACGAGGCTCCTTGCCCTGGGCAAAGGGTACGTCGAGAAGCTCAAAGGCTTCCTTACGCGAGATGACGTCAGGCAGGCGCTCGGATCTCTTGGGCAGGACGAGGTTCGCTGCGGGGTGGGAGTCACAGAGCCGCTCAAGCAGCATGAAGCGATGAAAACCCCTAATGGCCGAGACGGCCCGCCGGATGGAGGAGGGGGCATGTCCTGACTCCCCGAGCGAGGCAAGGTACGCCTCGATGTCAGGACGGCTCACGCCATCGGGCTCGCTGATGGCCCTCCCCTCAAGGAACCCAAGATAGTGCCTGAGGTCGCGCGCATAGGCGTCTACGGTGTTTTTGGAGCTTCCTCTTTCGACGGAGAGGAAGCTCAGGTACTCCTCGAGCGCACGGCGCAGCCTCACCTCAGCGGGCAGCCGGATCAACCGGCATGATCTCATGGCGCCCCAAGCCCTCGTGATGCGCGATCGCAGCACGCACGAACTCGCGAAAGAGCGGGGCGGGCTTGGTGGGACGACTCTTGAACTCAGGGTGGGCCTGGCTCGCGACGAACCATGGATGCTCGCCCTCGGGAAGCTCGATCATCTCGACGAGGCGGTCGTCCGGCGAGAGGCCACCGATGATAAGCCCCCCGTCCTCCCCGGTCAGCTGCGTGCGAAAGGCATTGTTGACCTCATAGCGATGACGATGGCGCTCATAGATGAGCTCCTCGCCATAGGCCTCCCGAGCGAGCGGGCCCACGACCTTGCACGGGTAGGCACCCAGGCGCATGGTACCTCCCTTGTCGGTAACGTCCTCTTGGTCAGGCATGAGGTCGATGACCGGATAGGCGCACTCGGGGTCAAACTCGGTGGAGTTAGCACCCGTGAGGCCGCAGACATGACGGGCAAACTCCGAGACGGCAATCTGGAGTCCCAGGCACACGCCCAGAAAGGGGATCCTTCTGGTGCGCGCGCGCTCAGCCGAGAGGATCTTGCCCTCGACACCGCGCTGGCCGAAGCCTCCAGGCACGAGGATGCCATCGGCACCTGCGAGAACCTCATCGATGGTGGACGCGTCGAGCTCCTCCCCATCGACGAGCTCGATGCTGACGTGGCGCCCATAGTGGACGCCGGAGTGGCGTAGCGCCTCGATGACGGAGAGGTAGGCGTCGGGCAGCTTGACGTACTTGCCGACGACCTTGATCCGGACGGTATCGTCTCGGGCATTCGCCACGTGCATGCCGTCCGTGAAGTCAGTCCAGTCGGCGAGGTCGCTCTCGCGCCGCTCAAGACCGAGCTTTGAGAGCACCTTTGTGTCGAAGCCCTGGTCAGCAAGGTGTACGGGCACATCGTAGATAGAGGGACAGTCCGAGTTCTCGAAGACGCAGTCCTCGTCCACGTCGCAGAAATGGGCTATCTTGGCGCGTATCTCCGCCTCCACCTCGTGGTCAGAGCGGCAGACGATGAGGTCTGGGTAGATGCCCATGGAGCGCAGCTCCTTCACGGAGTGCTGCGTCGGCTTGGTCTTGACCTCATGGGCGGCGGCGATGTAGGGCACGAGACTCACATGTATCACGAGGGTATTGCCGGATCCCTTATCCTTGCGAAACTGCCGAATGGCCTCCACGAAGGACTGGCCCTCGATATCGCCTATGGTACCGCCGAGCTCAGTGATCACGACATCGGCCTGAGTCTGCTCCTCGATGCGCAAAAAGCGACTCTTGATCTCGTTGGTGACATGCGGGATGACCTGGACCGTGCCACCCAAAAAGTCACCGGCACGCTCCCGGCTGATCAGCGACTGATAGATGAGGCCCGTCGTAAAGTTGGACTCACGCGTGAGATTCTCGTCGATGAAGCGCTCGTAGTGACCAAGGTCGAGGTCGGTCTCCTTGCCGTCTTCGGTCACGAACACCTCGCCATGCTGAAAGGGGCTCATGGTGCCGGGATCGACGTTAAGGTACGGGTCAGCCTTCTGCATCATGACCTTGTAGCCGCGAGACTTGAGAAGGCGCCCCAGTGAGGCCGCCGTGATGCCTTTGCCCAGAGAGGAGACGACCCCACCGGTAACGAAGATATGCTTGGTCATGAGCCTTGCCCTCCCGTAAGAGCCAAACCGTCACTTCTACGGGTCTCTATGATAGCCTTACGCATCGGCGAGCATCTGCCTGGCATGGGCAATCGACACATCGCTCTCATCTCCAGAGAGCATGCGGGCGACCTCGCGCACACGAGCCTCGCCGTCAATGCGTCTGAGCATAGTCTCGGGCAGCTTTCCCCCACTCTTCAAGACGAGGTAGTGGCATCCGCCCACAACGGCGACCTGAGCCAGGTGGGTGACGACGATGACCTGATGCGTGGCGGCGAGCCGCGCGAGCACCCGTGCCAAGGCAAGCGCCGTCGATCCGCCCACACCAGCATCGACCTCGTCGAAGACGAGTGTCTCGATACCATCCGCCTTGCCCAGGACCACCTTACAGGCAAGCATCACACGACTGACCTCGCCCCCCGAGGCGATCTTGCGAAGCGGCCTGGCCGAGAGCCCCGCAGCGGGACGGTACATGAGCTCAACTGTGCTGGGACCCTCCTGCGTCCACTCGCTGCGGGGTCGCCGAACAATACTGACCTCAACCTCTGCCGTGCCCATCTCGAGGAAGCGCATCTGCTCATTGATGGCTCCGGCAAGGCGAGGGGCAGCCTCTCCGCGCGCGCGGTCGAGCCTGTCTGCAGCCGCCTCAAGCCTACTCTCGGCAGCCGCAAGCGCCTCTGCGGCGGCACGCACGTGCTCCGTACCGTTGCGCGCGGAATCAACGAGCTCTGCGGCCCTCTGACGCCGCTCGAAGACCTCTTGCATGCGTGGTCCGTAGCTATGCAGGAGTCCCTGCAGCTGGCTCATGCGCTCCTGCATCCGTGCGAGCGACCCCTCGTCGAGATCTATGCCGTCCTGATAGCGCCTGAGCTCGCCTGCCGTGTCCTCGATGTCGATGAGCGAACTCTCGAGCGCGTCAGCTCGTCTCTCCAGACGCCGGTCGAGGACGGCGGCCTCGCGCAACTCCCGGACAAGCCCCGAGATCGTGTCGATCACACCATCGTCCCCGCTCAGCGCCTCATGAACGCCCGAGGCCGTGCGCAGGAGCGTCTCGGCGTGCTCCGCCGTGGGCAGGGCATCCTCAAGCTCCTCGTACTCGCCCTCCTGGGGTGCGACCTCGTCGATGCGCGAGAGGATAAACGCTGCCTCGTCAACCTGCGAGTCTGCCGCCTCGCTCATCTCGCGCCTCTGCCTGAGCTCGGCCTCGGCACGGCGCGCCTCCGCGAAGGCTTTCTCGTAGGCGTCATGGGCCGAGCTGACCTCAGCCTGCGCCCAGGCATCGAGGAGCTCGACGTGGGTCTCTTTCCTCATGAGCCTCTGGTGCTCGTGCTGACCACAGAGATCGATGGAGGCGCCCACCCCTTCGGCCAGCTCCCTCACCGATGCGACGCGACCGTCGATGCGCACGCGGCCGCGACCGTCGGCTCCCACGCTGCGACTCACGACGGTTCCATCCGGGTCCCCTCCCTTGAGATACACCCGTCCCTCGACGAGGAGCCCCTCCGAGCCCTCACGCACGGCACCTGCGTCTGCCCTCTCCCCCATGAGGAGCTTAATGGCCGAGAGGAGCGCCGTCTTACCGGCGCCGGTCTCGCCCGTAAGCACCGTGAGGCCCTCTGCGGGCTCAAGCGTCGCCTCATGGATGAGTGCGACGTCATGTACGGAAAGTTCGTCGATCATGTGCGGCTGTCCCCATAGAAGACGCGCGAGACGCTTCGGTAGAAGCTCTTGACGCTGCGGTCGAGCAGGATGATGTCGCCTGGCCCCCGCCTGATCCGGGCCCGCTCGCCGACAAGCCCCACTCCCATCGGCTGGCCATCAGAAAAGAACAGACGCTCGGAGCGGCGCTCGTGACTCATCGTGATCTCCACGACATCTGTCGGAGACGTGAGGAATGCCCTCGCCCTGATGGAGTGCGGGGCCACAGGGACGCAGATCATGCCATCGAACTCAGGTGTCACGATGGGGCCACCCGCAGCCAGGGCGTAACCGGTCGAGCCCGTTGCCGTCGAGACCACAAAGCCGTCACCGCGCAGCCGATCGATGTGATGGCCCGACACCGCGACGTCAAAGGCTATCATGTCACCCTTCACACCACGGGTGAGTGCCAGGTCATTGAGGGCGAAGCGTCGCTCGACCAGCTCGGAGCCATCCGGTTTTGAGAAGCAGACCTCTATGTCAAGGGTCGCCCGATGCGATGCATGCATCTGGCCCACAAGCGCGGCCTGCACGATCTCGAAGAGGTCATCCGGGCCACCGCAGGTGAGAAAGCCCAAATGCCCATAGGAGAGACCAAGCATGGGGATCTCGGAGTATTCGACGATGCGCGCAGCCCTGAGGAGCGTCCCATCACCGCCCAGCGAGACGACGAGGTCGACTCCATCTGTGTCGACACCTTCGTTCGGATGAAGCTTCATGTCGGGAGCCCACTGCAACTCGACGCCCCTACCATTGAGCCAGTCCGCCAGACGGCTTGCGTCATCGACGGCATCGGGGCGCGAGTAGTTGGGAACGAGCAGGACCTTCATGGCACCGCCTTCTTGCGTGGCCGCTCGTGCGGCAGCTGGACCGGACAGATGCAGTGTATCACCAGGCGAGGTGGCGCGCATGCCACGAGAGCCTTGCCTTGTGGGAGCGCGGCGCCCTCAGCACCCTCGTGCTCCCCACAAGGCGAGGTACGAGCCTACACGGCTACCTGCCCGGTTAGCCCCCCTTTTCTCCTACCCCAGACTCTGCGGGGTACGGGGGCGCATCCACCACACGGACGCAGGCATCGTCATATACGAGCGCCTTGAGGTCAAGCGCCACAGGAGCGCTCGCCTTCTGGTGGGGACGACCACATTGAGAGGCATGCGCCCCCTGCGACGACGTCCTTGCACCCAAAAGAAGAAATTCGCGATTGCCCTTATGGCCGCAGATAGGGCTTGGGCAGGCGGCCACGGGGACGAGGCCAGCCTCGCAAAAGGCCCCGGCAACCTTCTTGAGGGCGCGCAGCTGAACGACAGGATCACTTACGACGCCACCCTTTCCGACCTCAGAGCGGCCAGCCTCGAACTGAGGCTTCACAAGGGCAAGAAGTAAGCCCTCCTCCATAAGCAGTTCCATGACCGCAGGCAGGATCGTCCGTATCGAGGTAAAGGAGACGTCGCAGACGGCAAGGTCGATGGTGCCTGCGCGCTTGGGCGAGGGTACGTCGACAATGTTGGTACGCTCCAGGAGCTCGACACGCGGGTCCTGCCGCAGTGACCAGTCAAACTGCGCATAGCCCACGTCAACCGCCAGGACCGAGGCAGCACCATGCCTAAGGAGGCAGTCCGTGAAGCCTCCCGTGGAGCAGCCCACGTCAAGGCAGGCCTTACCCGTAGGGCCCACACCAAGGGCCTCGAGACCGCGCTCGAGCTTGAGGCCGCCACGGCTCACGTAGGCCGACCTACCCCTGAGGTGGATCACGGTATCTGCGGTCACACGCTCACCCGCAGACTCGAGCCGCCTTCCTGCGGTCGAGACCTCACCCGCCATGATGGAGCGCAGTGCCTCTCCCCTCGTCGCAAAGAAGCCGCGGGCGACCAGCTCCTCGTCGAGGCGCCTTCCCTTAGGCATGTCAGCTCTCCCGGGAGGCTTCGCCATCCACGGTGCCAGAGGTTCCTGGAGCCTGTACGTCTCCGGCGCCACCAGCAGACCTTTTCGACCGTTTTGGTCGTGAGCTCCTATCACGAAGCTTTGCCTTCTCCTCGGCGGTGAAGTTGGTCATGTCGACCATGTCGACGGCCTGAGAGCCAAGGACGATGGCCTCGTCGAAGAGGTCGAGCGAGCGCTCGAGGGAGGTGTTCTTGTCCTTGACGATGCCGATGATCTCATCGAGCCTATCGGTTATCTGCTCGAAGCTCCCGCAAGAGGAACCCTGCCGCTTTGTCACCCTAGCTGCCTCCCTGGCTACCTAAGCTGTCAGGCGAGGCCGACGCAAGGACGCTCAGAGGTGCGCCGACAAGCGAGATCGCATCGTCGCTGGCGTCCCCTGCGGGCTCGTCCCCTTTCGGTCCAACACCCTCGTCGCCCTCGACAGCTTCCGCCCCTCTTCGATCAAGTTCCTCCCGCGCGAGACCGAGGACGTCGACGCCTGCCTTGATCTGCGAGGCGATCGTGCCGAGCAGACCGTTCACGAAGCGCGATGACTCGTCTGTACCATACGACTTCGCCAATTCCACGCACTCGTCGATGGCCACTGAGATATCCACGGTATCCACCTCGAGCATCTCGAAGAGCGCAAGCCTGAGCAGGTTGCGGTCGAGCGAGGGCATGCGAGAGACGCCCCAGTTGGGGGATGAGGCGTTCAGGATATGGTCAAGGCAACCGACGATCTCGCCAGTTCCAAGGGCCAGCTCCTTGGCATAGCCATCTACGAGACCTGCGGTATTGTCAATCAAGTACCTGCCCGAGTGATCATCGCTGATGCCGCACTCCCGTGGCCCCACGTCGAGGATCAAGGGTTCTCCCTTTCGAAAGAGCGCCATGACGTAGCCATCACGCAGGCTGTCCCAGACCAAGATCCTGAAGCTCTTCGGACGCACGATGAGCGTTCCCTTGTCCTTGCCGCGCCGCAGCCTCACACGCACATAGTCACCTGCGTCGCCCTTGGATCCTCTATGAGAGCTGCTTTGCGGCCACTGCTCCCACACCCAGATCCTCCCGTCGTCGGGGTCTTCGGCAGAGTTCTCCCTCCCGGCGATCACCCCACTTATCGAGTATTCGCCCGGGAACACGCCCGAGATCACATACTCGCCCGAAAGTACCTCTCGCACGCTCCTGCCCGTGAACTCTGCCTGATACAGCATCTGCACGGCCTGGCTCCGCGCCAGCGTCCGGCCACGAAAGGAAGTCCTCGACACAGGCGCTACTCCTTGGGAAACATAAGGCTATCGATGCACACGTCCACCGCTGACACTTCGACGCCCACCTGCTCATGAATGGCAACAACAACGGCATTGCGCACGTCCGCCGCGAGCTTGGTGAAGGGGTACCCGTAGAACACCGCGAGGTGCACGACGATGCGCAGCTCACCATCCTCGACACTTGACTCGACGGCGGCATCAGGCGTCACGCTCCTGCTCGTGAACGCCGACACGAGGCTTGACGCGATGTCGTTGCCGCCCACGCGAACGACACCCTCGACCTTCTCGACGGCATGGGCGACGATGGTCGAGAGAACGCCCCTCGAGATACCAATCCCAGATATGAAGAGTTCAGTTGCGCTCATGTGGATCCTTTCGACACGACGGGCACACGAGAAGCCCGAGACGGTATGCTGCCCCACACCAGTATAGCCGCAGGAGGGCGCACAGAGCGGGCACGACCGGATATACGCCCGTCACTCCATACAGGGTCTTGGGCCCCACGCCGCAAGAGTTCGCTAGACTCGCGAGACGAACTTGCCCGTACGGGTGTCGACCTTGACCTTCTCCCCCTGGTTGAGGTACATGGGGACCTGGATGGTGGCACCGGTCTCGATGGTCGCGGGCTTCGTGCCTCCCTGGACGGTGTCACCCTTGAAGCCAGGATCGGTGCTCGTGATCTCAGCCTCTATGAACATGGGCGGATTCACACCAAGGAGCTCGGTGTCGGCGTAGAGCAGCTGGCAGTTGTCATTCTCCTTGAGCCACTGGGCGTTTTCCCCGATAAAGCCCTCAGAGACGGGGATCTGGTCAAAGGTCTCGTTGTCCATGAAATAGTAGGACGTACCGTCGTTGTAGAGATACTGCATCTCTCGGGTAATGAGCTGTACGTTCTCGAACTTGCTGCCAGCGTTGCAGGTTTGGTCAATGGTACGGCCACTCTGCAGGTCCTTGATCTTGTAACGGACGAAGGCACCTCCCTTGCCTGGCTTCACATGCTGAAACTCGACGATGGTGTAGTACTTGCCGTTGATCTTGAGACCCATGCCGTTCCTGAAGTCTGCGGTGCTGATAGTTGCCACAAGAAGCTCTCCTTCTCGATCTGTTCACGCCACGGTGCGAGCGACGCGCGTATGCCATGGGGAGAGAGTATAGCCCAACGCCCCCTGTGCTGTCGCCCTCTTCTGGCGCAACGACAGGGGGCATCCATCAGGCCTGCGACACATACGGGCTGCCTCGCGCGGCGCAGCCCATCAGAGGACCGCTGTGCCCCATTACCATCCCTGAGCGCACCAAGGTCGCCAGCCACATGCCTATGACGTGTCACCCCCCTCGCCCTCAGCCTGAAAGAGCGCGCCTACGCCAGGGAAGGCCTCAAGGCTGCGGGTCAGGATGCCCCTCATCTGGGCGATGGCCAGACCGTAGTTGATGATGGGCACGCCTGCCCCCTCGCAGGCACGTATGCGACGGGCCATCTCCCTTTGACCGAGCATGCAGGCACCGCAGTGCACCACGAGGTCGAAGCCGGAGGGGTCATGGGGAAACTCGGCGCCCGACGTGAACTCGAAGTGCGGACGCGCGCCAATGTAGCCCTCTATCCACAAGGGCAGCTTCACCGCACCGATGTCCTGGCACTGGCGGTGGTGGGTGCAACCCTCACTGATAAGAACCCGGGATGATCCCGCAAGTCGCGCCAGTCGCTTTGCACCACGCGCGTAGGCCGCAAGCTCGCCCTTATGGCGAGCCATGAGGATGGAGAAGGACGTGAGCGTAACGTCCCTCGGAACCGCACGCGCAACCTCGGCGAAGACCTGCGAGTCACAGATCACGAGGCGAGGACGCCCTCCCAGGCGCCCCATTGTGGCCGAAAGCTCCTCAGGACGGGTGCACACGCCCACTGCGTGCGCCTCCAGCAGCTCGCGCAAGACGAGCTGCTGAGGCAAAATGAGCCGACCCTTGGGCGCGGAGCCGTCTATGGGTATCACCAGGATGACAAGCTCGCCGGTACCAACGAGGTCTGCCACAACCGGACGCGGCGGCTGAGGCCTGACAAGGCGTGCCAGGCGCTCCTTGAGCTCGTCCACACCGCTGCCGTCACGCGCGCTCACGAGAAGCGCCCCAGGCTCGCCCGCCAGGCGCCGACGCGTCTCACCATCGAGGAGATCTGCCTTGCTCCAGACGGTGAGCCGCACCACCTTGCACGTCTCGGCAAGGGCGGCGAGGGCGCGATCGGCAGGACTCCAGCCGCGCGTGGCGTCCACCACCAGCACCGCGATGTCGCAGTTCTCGAGCTCCGCTCGGGCGCGCTCCACACGCCGCTTCCCCAGCTCCCCCGCGTCATCAATGCCCGGCGTGTCCACGATCACCACGGGACCCAAGGGCAAGAGCTCCATCGACTTACGAACGGGGTCCGTCGTCGTACCGCTGATGCGCGACACCACAGAGACCTCCTGTGCGCAGACGGCATTCACCAAGCTGGACTTGCCAGCGTTGCGCAGGCCAAAGAAGCCTATGCGCGTACGCTCGGACGAGGGCGTATCATTGAGGCTCATAGGCGCCACCTAGAACCTGAAGTCTCGGGCGTTCGAGCTCTCGATAGCACTCAGGTGCTCCCTGGTGACTCGTCGCACCCTGGCGTCGGGGATTCGCGTGAGCTCACGTGCGATCAGGCTGCGACCGAGCGAGCGCGTCGTGGGCGAGGCGTAATCCATGAGGTACTCGTCGAGCGTCATGAGCGCGTTAGGCTGGCAGTAGTTGAGGATCTGACCGCTCTTGCAGAAGCTCATGAAGCGATCGCCCGTACGCCCGGCTCGATAGCAAGCCGTGCAGAACGAGGGAATGTGGCCGCACTCCATGAGCCAGTGGATGACCTCATCGAGCGTTCGCTGGTCAGAGACGTCGAACTGCTCGGTGTCATGGGGGCGCTCCTCTTCCTCGTAGCCGCCCACACTCGTGCGACTGCCGCCCGAGATCTGACTGATACCGTACTGCAGGGCCTTCTCGCGCACGGCCTGGCTCTCGCGCGTCGAGATGATCATGCCAGTGTAGGGAACCGCGATGCGTATGAGCGCGATGATCTTCTCGAACATGTCGTCCGAGAGCCCGTCATCAAATGATGCGGGATCGATGTCCATGGCGGGCTTCACGCGCGGTACGCTGATGGTGTGGGGACCCACGCCCCAGACAGCCTCTAGGTGCTCGGCGTGCATGAGCAGCCCCACGAACTCATAGCGGTACTTCTCCAGCCCAAAGAGGACACCCAGGCCCACGTCGTCTATGCCGCCCTCCATGGCACGGTCCATGGCCTCCGTGTGCCAATCGTAATCGTGCTTGGGCCCAGTGGGATGGAGCGCGAGATAGGACTCCTTATGATAGGTCTCCTGGAAGAGGATGTAGGTGCCTATCTCGGCCTCCTTGAGCATGCGGTACTCATCGACCGTGGTCGCCGCAATGTTCACGTTGACGCGTCTGATGGCGCCGTTTCTGTGCTTGACGGAGTAGATCGTCTGCATGCTCTCGAGTATGTACTCGATGGGGCTCATGACGGGATCCTCCCCCGATTCGATGGCGAGGCGCTTGTGACCCATGTCCTGCAGGGCGATGACCTGCTCGCGAATCTCGTCCTGGGAGAGCTTGCGGCGAGCTATGTCACGGTTCTTGGCGTGGTAGGGGCAATACAGGCATCCGTTGACGCAGTAGTTCGAGAGATAGAGCGGGGCAAAGAGCACGATGCGGTTGCCGTAGTAGGCAAGCTTGATCTGACGGGCGAGTCCCTTGATCCTCTCATTGACCTCTGGGATGTCACAGGCAAGGAGCACGGCCGCATCGCGATGCGAGAGCACGCTGCAGTGGTCGCGCGCGGGGTTGAGGTTGGGCTGTGCCTTGTCAAGGATCTTGTCAATGAGCCTCAGGTCATGCTTATGCTCATCCGCGAAGGCAAGCGTATCTAAGATCTCCTGGTGGTTGATGAACTCATCGGCGCGAGACGAGCTTGGGTCGTACGCGCAGCTCTGTGCTTTCTCTGTCATGTGGTGCTTCCTCTCCTTGACTGGTATTCCTCTCCTGACTGGTATCTATGTGACTATGTGACCGGCTTGGCCTGCGCGGAAACGTCATGGGCATGCCGAGCGCCAACGCGGGATGGGCACAGGGGTGGGGGTGGATCTCCCCTGTCAACGACCACACGAAAACCGATCGCCTCCATGCGCCTCGAGAGCTCGTGCAGCCCCTCCGCCGCCTCGACGCCCGTGGAGGCCTTGTGGTCATAGAGCGCATAGTCACCACGCACCTCCTTGGGCGAGAGATTGGGCATGATGACATTCGCACCCGCAAGGATACCCCTCTCACACCCTCTGGGATCGATGGAGGCAAGCGCTGTCGTCGCGGGCAGCAGGAGGTCGGGCTTGATGAGGCGCAACAGCGACAGGAGGTAGCAGCTCAGCTCTGCCGAGCCTCGTGGGAAGTCGCGAAACGGCGTCGCGTGGTGCGGCACGAACGGCCCAATGCCACACATCTGTGGGTGAAGCGTCTCGATGAGCTTGAGGTCTGCGGCAAGCTCGGCACGGCCCTGGTAGGGTGAGCCCACCATAAAGCCGGCCCCCACGACAAAGCCGATATCCTTGAGGTTGCGCAGGCAGCTGAGACGGTGCTCAAGCGAGAGACCGCGCGGATGGAGACGGGTGTAGTGGGCGGGCGTCGCCGTCTCGTGGCGCAAAAGATAGCGATCGGCCCCCGCATCAAAGAGCCTTCGGTAACTCTCGTACGAGCGCTCGCCCAGCGAGAGCGTGACGGCACAGTCAGGGTGGGAGCGCTTAATCTGCAAGACGAGCGAGACGAGCTGCGCGTCATCGAACAACGCATCCTCCCCTCCCTGCAAGACGAAGGTCCTGAAGCCCAGCTCGTACCCCCTGTCACAACAGCTGAGGATCTGGGTGGGCGTCAGGCGGTAGCGCCGAACTCCACTGTCACTGCGACGAATGCCGCAGTAGTAGCAGTCGTTCCTACAGTAGTTGGATATCTCGATGAGCCCACGGACGAAGACGGCGTTACCAAAATACCTGCGGCGTTGAACGTCGGCGCGTGCGGCAGCGTGGGCTGCAAGGTCCGGAGAGAATGCCTCGATGAGCCTCTGGTAGTCTCCCAGCGACAGGGAGTGCCTCTCGGCCAGCTGGTCTACGAGGCTGAGGGCAGCAGCGTTTACCATATATGCTCCTTCGCGTCAACTACAACCTGCGCAAAACGCTCGGTGTTGGATCGCAGCCCCATCTTAGCGCAGAGTCAGGTAAGCCGGGCTCACAAACAACTGTGCCCCCAGGAGAACCTCGACTCACGCTATGGATCGACACGGCAGATCTCGGGCGGCGACCGCAGCTTATGCTCATTGGGACAGGAGGATGCTGACCAGTGAATTCTCGATAAGAGACAGCTAACATGATCAGAAACGGCTAACATATCTAGCATATACGTGATGGGCAAGCACCGGGAGATGGGCGCCCCGTCCCCGGGCCTGATGACGGGATGGTCGGCACGAGATGAGACGGCAAGACGATTTCGACTGTAGGCACACAGGCGCGAGCTGCATACGTCACGTCCCCCTGCTTTCCAAGCTTCCTGAGACAACCCAGCAGGAACTGCTCCTATGCGCCGTACAATCCTCCCACCCCAAGGGCACCATACTCGTACACGAGGGTGACCCCATCGACTCGGTGCTGATCGTGCAGAGGGGCAAGATAAAGATCTTTCGCATCGATGCCGACGGCGAGGAGTACGTCTTGGACGTGCTGCATGACGGGCAGGCGATTTGGCACGGCATATTCCTCGATGATCGCAGCTACCACTACTCGGTGGCCTGCCTGACAGAGCTTTCGCTGTGCACCATCCGTCGAGCGGCCTTCGAGCAGATACTTACGCTACACCCTGACGTTGCCATGGATCTCATCCACATCCTCAGCACCGAGCTCGACGGAGCAGAGGAGAAGCTCATGATGCTGAGTATCCGCGACCCCAAACGCAGGCTCGCCGAGTATCTCCTGCACCGCGACGCCCGCTGCCTAGGCGAAGAGATAGACCTCAGACTCGATGACATCGCACGCTCCATCAGCCTCAGGCCCGAGACGGTCTCACGCACCTTCACGACCTTCGAACGAAAGGGCCTTGTTGCGCGCCTCGGCAGGGGCCGAATACAGATAGTCAACCATCAGGGCCTCAGGGACGTGTCCGCCTCTATTGAGTAACCTCGCAGCAACAGCGTCCACAGCAGGAGCTCCCACGTCCCCGACCAAAAATAAATCCTGTAACTTGATTGTAATCATAGACCCAGATATGGTGACCAGGCTATAGTCGCACACATCAGATGGTCCTTTACTTTTTCATGTATGGGGTGCTTAGATGTTGCAGGGTAGGGTTCACTCATGCGAGTCGTTTGGGTCAGCCGATGGTCCCGGCGTGCGCTACCTCATATTCCTACAGGGCTGTGAGATGCGCTGTCGTTACTGCCATAACCCTGACACCTGGGGCAAGACCAAGGGCTCGCTCATGAGTGCGGACGAACTCCTGGACCAGGCGGAGCGCTATCGGGGCTACTGGGGTAAGGAGGGCGGCATCACCGTGAGCGGCGGTGAGCCCTTGTTGCAGATCGACTTCGTGCGCGAGCTTCTCCACAAGGCAAAGCAGCGCAACATCAACACCTGCATCGACACAGCCCTGCAGCCCTTTACCAGAGAGCAGCCCTTCTTTGGTACCTTCGAGGCGCTGATGCGCGACACAGATCTTCTGCTCGTCGATATCAAACACATCGATCCCGTTGAGCACAAGAAGCTCACGGGCTGCGACAACCGCAACATCCTCGATGGACTTAGCTACCTCTCGCAGATCGGCAAGCCCGTCTGGATACGACACGTACTGGTACCCGGCATCACCGACAATGACGACTACCTGCGTCTCACGAGGGAGTTCATCAAGGGACTCTCAAATGTCAAGCGCATAGACGTTCTTCCCTACCACAGTCTGGGTATATACAAATGGGATGAGTTAGGAATCCCTTACACCCTGAGGGACACTAAGCCCCCAGCGGTCGAGCGAGTGAGAAATGCGGAGCGGATCCTGCAGGGCGCAGGAGACGCGACGCGTTAGGACCTTATACCAAGGAGGTATGAGATGCAAGAGGCATGGAACGGCTTTACCGGCGGCCACTGGGTGGATGATGTCAACGTGCGCGACTTCATCCAGCGCAACTACACCCAGTACGAGGGCGACGAGAGCTTCCTCGCCGGCCCCACCGAGGCGACTGACAAGCTCTGGGGTCGCCTGCAGGAACTCCAGGCCGAGGAGCGCAAGCATGACGGTGTTCTCGACTGCGAGACCGAGGTCGTGTCGAGTCTCACGGCCTACGGCCCTGGGTACATCGACGAGTCGATGAAGGAGCTCGAGAAGGTGGTCGGCCTGCAGACCGACAAGCCCCTCAAGCGCGCCTTCATGCCCTATGGCGGCATCAAGATGGCGCAGGAGGCAGCCGAGAACTACGGCTACCACATCAACGACAAGTACAACAAGATCTTCAACGAGTACCATAAGACGCACAACCAGGCCGTCTTCGATGCATATACCCCCGAGATGCGCGCCGCCCGCCACTCTCACATCGTAACGGGGCTTCCCGACACCTACGGGCGCGGCCGCATCGTGGGCGACTACCGCAGGGTGGCCCTCTACGGCATCGACTTCCTCATCGCTAAGAAGCAGGAGGATCTTCTCAACTGCGGCAACGGCACCATGACCGATGACATCATCCGCCTGAGGGAGGAGATCGCCGATCAGATCCGCGCCCTGAAGGGCATGAAGGAGATGGCCAAGATTTACGGCTTTGACATCTCCGCGCCCGCCAAGGACGCTCACGAGGCCGTGCAGTGGCTCTACTTTGGCTATCTTGCTGCCATCAAGACCCAGAACGGCGCCGCCATGTCCGTAGGCCGCATCTCGACCTTCCTGGACATCTACATCGAGCGCGACCTCAAGGCTGGCAAGCTCACCGAGACCGAGGCCCAGGAGCTCATCGACCACATGGTCCTGAAGTTCCGCATGGTCAAGTTCGCCCGCATCCCCTCCTACAACCAGCTCTTCTCCGGCGACCCTGTATGGGCAACCCTCGAGATGGCGGGCCTGGGCATGGACGGACGCCACATGGTGACCAAGAGCGACTATCGCTTCCTGCACACGCTCGAGAACATGGGTCCCGCGCCCGAGCCCAACCTCACAGTGCTCTACTCCGAGATGCTCCCCGAGAACTTCCGCCAGTACGCAGCCAAGGTCTCCATCGAGACGTCCTCGATTCAGTACGAGAACGACGATGTCATGCGTCCTATCTGGGGTGACGACTACAGCATCTGCTGCTGCGTCTCGGCCACAGAGACCGGCAAGGAGATGCAGTTCTTCGGCGCTCGCGCCAACCTCGCCAAGTGCCTGCTCTATGCCATCAATGGCGGCAAGGACGAGAAGTTCCTGGACAAGCAGGGCAAGCACATGCAGGTGGGTCCCGAGTACGCCCCCATCACCTCCGAGTACCTCGACTACGACGAGGTCATGCACAAGTACGACCTGATGATGGACTGGCTGGCCGGACTCTACGTCAACATCCTGGATCTCATCCAGTACATGCATGACAAGTACTACTACGAGTCGGCTCTGATGGCCCTCATCGACACCGACGTGAGGCGTACCTTCGCAACGGGCATCGCGGGATTCTCGCATGTGGTCGATTCGCTCTGCGCCATCAAGTATGCCAAGGTCAAGGCAGTGCGCTGCGATTGTGGCGTTGCCACGGGCTTCGAGGTCGAGGGCGACTTCCCCCGCTACGGCAACGATGACGCACGCGCCGATGATCTCGCCGTGTGGTTGCTCAAGACCTTCATGACCAAGCTCAGGAAGTACCACACCTACCGCAACTCCGAGGCCACGACCTCGATCCTCACCATCACTTCGAACGTGGTGTACGGCAGGGCGACAGGCGCCCTTCCCGACGGTCGCAAGGCCTACACGCCCTTCGCGCCGGGTGCGAACCCCTCCTATGGCGCAGAGCAGAACGGGCTTCTGGCCTCGCTGAACTCCGTGGCAAAGCTCCCCTACGAGTACGCGCTTGACGGTATCTCCAACACCCAGACCATCAACCCGAGCGCACTGGGTACCGATGACACGCAGCGCAAGGTCAACCTCGTGCACGTTATGGACGGCTACTTTACCGCCGGCGCACATCACCTGAACGTGAACGTCTTCGGTGTGGACAAGCTCAAGGACGCCATGGAGCATCCCGAGAAGCCCGAGTACGCCAACTTCACGATTCGAGTCTCCGGCTACGCGGTGAAGTTCATCGACCTCACCCGCGAGCAGCAGCTCGACGTCATCGCGCGCACCTGCCACGACCATATGTAAGGATAGTTCTGGCAGAAGGGCTGGCGCAGTGGCATAGGGCTGGCGCAGCACCGTTGTAAGGGCTAGCTGACATATGACCTTTGGGGCACCCGCAGTAACAGGGCGGGTGCCCTTTTTGGATGCTTCGAGGCGATCACGATCGTGCGAAGCGGTAGTGCGCAGTGGTAGTGCGCACCTCGCAGGGACTCGGGATCACTTGGCGCAACCCCCCCGCAGCCTGGCGGGCGGTTGCCCGGGCGCGTTTGCCCAGTTGGGCCACTTTCCATAGTGCCCCGCATCCTGGCGGGCGGTTGCCTTGCGCCCCCCTCCGGGCGACGACGTGACGGAAAGGTGCAGTCTGCATGTTGGGCCTCACGGAAAGGCGCAGTCTGCACGTTGGGCCTCACGGAAAGGCGCAGTCTGTCCCCGCCACTCCCGCAGAATGCGTCTTTCCGTGAGATCGTGCCGCCAGAATGCGCTTTTCCGTACGGCACGGGTTGCAGAATGCGCTTTTCCGTAGAGTGCGCTTTTCCTCACCTGGGCAAACGTCGAGCCGCCTCACGGAAAAGCGCATTCTGTACGTTGGTCCTCACGGAAAAGTGCATTCTGCATGTTGGGCCTCACGGAAAGGTGCAGTCTGTGCGCGAGCGGTCGCGCAGAGTGCGTCTTTCCGTGAGGTCAGACCCCAAGCCGAAGTTCGGGGACCCCGGCGCAACCCGCCCCGCAGCCTGGCGGGCGGTTGCCCGGGCGCGTTTGCCCAGTTGGGCCATTTTCCATAGTGCCCCGCATCCTGGCGGGCGGTTGCCTTGCGCCCCCTCCGGGCGACGACGTGACGGAAAGGCGCACTTTGTATGCAAGTCATTAGCTTGCGTGAGATACAGGCACCACAGATCTGTTGGAGATAGACATGCTGCTCATCCGACTCATTGGTGCGCTCGCCCCCACAGGTCATCCCAGACACGCACAAAAGGTTATCCTTTCAGCATCCGTACAACGCAAGCGATAGGAGATAACATGAGCGCTATGGGTCAGCCGGGACGGGTCGGAGGCACGACCTGCAAGGTAACATGGGTTCGTACCATGGCATGCGTGTGCGTGATCGGCCTTGCTACTCTGCTCCCGCAGCTGGCGTGGGCTGATACAGACATGGGCCAGGTGGAAGCGACCATCGGTGAGCAGGGAGCCGAAACGATGACAGACCTGGGACCAGAGGGCGCGCCAGGGGTGGACGTGGCCGGATCGGCTGAAGAAGCCATCACGCCCCCCAGCGAAAAGCCCGAGGAGACCGGCGAGGACACCTCGTCTCAAAACAGCATGGAGTCGGACGCGGCTACCCTCGCTGCTGCCACCCAGGACGTCTTACGCCTCTATAACAGATGGTCGGGAGAGCACCTCTATACCACGAGCAGGACCGAGTACAACAGCCTCGGCAAGGTGGGCTGGTCGGGCGAGGGCACCGCATGGGCAGCACCAAGCTCGGGCTCGAACCCGGTCTGGCGCCTCTACAACAGGTGGAGCGGTGATCACCTGCTCACGAGCGACCGCAAAGAGTACGACGCGCTCGGTAGGGCCGGCTGGAACCGTGAGGACGTCGCGTTCTATAGTGGTGGCGGTGTGTCGGTGTGGAGGCTCTACAACAGGTGGCTCAAGGCGGGAACCCACCTCCTCACAACGGACAAGACGGAATACGACAACCTGATCAGGGACGGCTGGTCCGGCGAGGGTGTCGCGTTCTACGCCGTGAGCGCTCGCAGTGGGCAGACCGACTCCCAGCGCAGGGAGGCTGAGGTTAGGGCCGCAATCAACAGAAACCCGACGAGCGTGAACGACGGTGACACCATAACCGTCACGGGAAAGGCAGTCGCAGAGTCCCTGAAAAACTTTGACGGCAGCACTGTCTACAGCGTGCAGCTCCAGAGGCAGTTGACCATTCGTAATATCCCACCGAGCACGGTAGACACAACTCCCACGGAAACGACAGACAGTCTCGTCTTGGTCAAGTGGCTTGGGTTTGGCTATATTGATTGGTGGAATGAGCCACAGAAGTGGTTTGTGAGCTATGTCGGCAAAACGGTGACGCTGACGGGAAGAGTTGTCTGGCGTAGATCTGGCAAGCTCATGTCGTATGGACCGTGGCTCTACGATGCCAGACTCGTGAGGGTCTGGTAGAGCACTGGAGTCCGGTAAGCACTGACACGATCCGTAAGGTGATGGTTCACCTTGGCCTTAGGTCACACTAGGGGTCCTTAAGAAGCCTTTTGGGAGGCTTGTGTGGGTTGACGCCTCAGTGAAAATGCCAACCTAGCGGCAGGCAGCGCCACTCGCACAGAGCCTGTCGCGCAGAGCCTGTTTCCGACCAAGGGAGAGGCTGCCACCGAGGGGGCACCGGCATACTATGGCGGTTAGGGCACTCACGCTACCCGACGCAGCTCGCGGCGCAACAGTGTACACGAATGCCTCAAAACGGCGCCAAGGGGCCATTTCCGCCGATCTGTGTACACTCCCGTGGCCCCCCACGGCCGCTCACGCGACCGGGCGGGGCTACGGGTCCCGCGACATCGACGGTCCCATGGTCCTCGTGATGCCATGGTGCTCGGGCCTGAGGCCCACGCCATCAGGGCGGTGACGCAACCATCCACACGAACTCACGAACCTGGCATCACCTCATCTGGGGAATCTGGGCAGGTTCGTCAGCCTAGCGATACGAGACGTCGGGACACCTCAAGAGCCAGCTTTCGGCGGAGACGACCTGAACATCTCCGACCACAATATCATCGTCACGCCGCATAACCACGTAGCGGCACTCCTTGGGGACGCCACCCGGCACAAGTGAGGCAAGCTCGTTGAGCGTGGCACTGAATGTACCTCTGAACGTCCTCGAGGACTTGATCTCCACAAGCTTGGGTGCATTCGTAAGATCGACGAGGTCGACTTCCTTACCCCGGGAATCTCTATAGAAGTACATCTCGGGCACGACACCCGCATTAAGATATTGCTTCATCGACTCGGCGATAATCAGGTTCTCGAACACAGCACCTCTCATGGGGCTATCACGCAGCTGCTCGAAAGAGCGTATACCCAAGAGATGGCAGAGCAGACCGGTATCGTTGAGATATAGCTTTGGGGTCTTGACAAGCCTCTTGCGAATGTTGGCGAAGTATGGTGGCAGCAGGAAGATGATGTAGCTCGACTCGAGTATCGACAACCATTCCCGTGCCGTCTTGCTTGACACACTCGCATCCTGCGCAAGGCGCGTGATGTTAAGGAGTCCACCGGCCGTCTGGGCGACGAGCCGCAGCATCGTCTCGAACTGGCGAATGCTCCTGACATCCAGATAACCCGCGACGTCACGCTCCAGATAGGTCGAGACATACCCGTCGTAGTACACACGTGTTGGAATCTTCCTATCGTATAGTCGCGGGTATCCGCCCTTTCGCATGAAGTCATCGAGGCCTAAGTCGCCCTGCTCAGCTCGAGCCTCAGCAAAAGACAACGGCATAAGCCGAAGCAGACCCACACGCCCAGCCAGCGACTGCGTGATACTCCTGAGCAAAAGGAAGTTTTGAGAGCCCGACAGAATGTATTGCCCCGGCTCGCCCGTCTCGTCCGATACGACTTGAATCATATTGAAGAGCTCGGGCGCCAGCTGCGCCTCATCAATGACCAGACGCTGCGGACGATCGCGTATGAAACCCACGGGGTCAGCGAGTGCCGCTTCTCGCGTGTCAATGTTCTCGAGGTTGACATAGTCATACTCAGAGAAGACCTTCCTCACAAGTGTTGACTTACCGCTTTGGCGAGGTCCCGTGACGGACACAACGGGAAACCACCCGGCCATTTTGAGGACTATCTCTTCCATGCTTCTGGCAATCAAGCTCCAGCCTCCTTCTGTGCACACCGAACACTACCGTTCAAGATAGAAGGGAAGTTGACTGTTCGCAAGTCATGAAGTGCCTTTGGTGCAGGCTGCGAAGGAACGAGAGGAGACCAGCGACTCCTTGTTTTTCAGAAGCCGCGCCTGAAGCCACACCGCAGCTGTAACTGAGCCTTGCGAGCCGTCCGTCGATGCACTCTCCCCCGTTCGCGTAAACGTCGTCTGCACCCACGGACCCCTATGATAAGAATGGACCAAGTGCCGCTATCTTGCGCGACGCTCTCACGGCCCAAAAACGACAAAGGTGAGGGAGAGGTACATGCGAGCGCGACCGTATCCGGTATCTGCTGCCCGACGGCAGGGACATACGGTCAGTCAGCGAGGAATTCAGACCGCCTGTCCCAGCGGCCATTGATTGGAGAATTGAACATGACGGCCATACTAATCACCACAGCCCTCTATGGGATCGCCATCGGACTGTGCACAGGGGGAATTTCACAGCGCGCCATCGAGTACGTTTGTCACAGGAAGGGACTCGCTGGACCTGACATCGACCCATCCCGAAGGGGCGCCCTCCGTATCGCGCTCCCGCTCACTCACATCGCGGCCTGCGCCGCCATGGGACTTCTCGCGAGTCGCTCGCTACCCGCCTCCACGCCCTTGGCGTCCATGCCCATGGCACAGTCTTTGCTCGGCTGTATGCTCCTCACCACAGTGATCGTTGCGGGACTGCGGTGGGAATCTTGGACCGAGACGGGACCGGGAGGAAGACCACATGTACAGCCAGGAGAGGAGAAGGCTCGCGATAGAGACCTTCATCAAATTCGACCATAGCTATGCTGATACCATCGCCGAGCTCGGGTACCCGACGAGGTCCGCGCTGCGAGCATGGTGGAACGAGTACAAGAGGACCGGCGAGGTGCCCGCAAGCAGGTTTGCCACGAACCCGAAGTACACCGCCGAAATGAGGCGGCGAGCCGTCGAGCACTACCTCGAGCACGGCAAGAGCCTGGCAAGGACGATGAGGGCCCTTGGCTACCCCAAGAGCCGCGAGAAGCTCTGCGAATGGGTCGACGAGCTCGCGCCGGGACGGCGAAGGCACCGAGGTCCGAGGCCCAGGAGGGAGGCGATTTCCCTCGAGAGGAAGGTGCGGGTCGTCGCCGAGCTCGAGGCGAGGGACGGGTCCGCCGCGGAGATAGCCGAGCGACACGGCGTGTCGAGAACGGCACCCTACCTCTGGCGCAGGGAGATGATGGGCGATAATGGCGGGGAACCCGAGAGGAAGGGAGAGCCCGTGAGCAAGAGGTTCGACGACCTGCCCGATGACGTCGAGGTATTGCAGGACATGCTGCGCGAGGCGAAGACGCAGCTCAGGAGGGTGCAGCTGGAGCTGGACGTTCGCCAGGCGACCCTCGAGATAGTAAAAAAAGACCCGGGCGCCGACCCGGAGCTGCTGACCAACGCGGAGAAGGCGGCGATGGCGACGGCGCTGAGGGACAAGTATAAGCTCTGCGAGATCCTGCCTGCGGTGGGCATGGCCAAGAGCAGCTACGAGTACGCGAGGAACGCGCAGCTCAGGGGCGAGACAGAGGAGCATGCCGCTGCCAGGAAAGCCGTGGTGGAGGCATTCGAGGCCAGTGGCGGCACCTACGGCTACAGGCGCATCACGGCGCGGGTCAACGCAGGCAGCGAGCCGGGAGGGCGCGTCGGCGAGTGGACCGTCCGCAGCATCATGGGAGAGGAGGGCCTGGTCGCGAGGGTGGCGAGGAGAAGACGGCGCTACAGCTCCTATGGGGGCGAGATCTCCGAGGCGCCCCCGAACCTGCTTCGCGACGAGCGGGGGAGGCACAACTTCGGGGCCGACGCCCCCAACGAGAAGTGGGTGACCGACGTGACCGAGTTCCGCATCCCGGCTGGCAAGGTCTATCTCTCGCCGATCGTAGACTGCTTCGACGGCATGCCGCTGAGCTGGTCGATCTCGACCTCGCCCGACGCGGAGATGGCAAACTCGTCGCTGCTCGGCGCGTGCGAGTGGCTGCGCGAGGGCGACCGTCCGACCGTGCACTCGGACAGGGGCAGCCACTATCGCTGGCCGGGGTGGATCGGGATTTGCGAGGCGGACGGCCTGGTCAGGTCGATGTCGAGGAAGGGGTGCAGCCCTGACAACGCGAGGTGCGAGGGCTTCTTCGGCCGCCTCAAGATAGAGTTCTTCTACGGGTGCGATTGGAGCGGGGTTACGATCGACGAGTTCATGAGAATGCTCGACGCGTACCTGAGGTGGTACAGGGACGTCAGGATCAAGAGCGACCTCGATTATAGGAGCCCGATGCAGTACAGGAGAGATTTGGGGTTGGCAGCATGAACGTGGGCCAGTTGATAGGGTACCTCAAGGACTACGACGAGGACGAGGAGGTCGAGGTCGAGGTGCGCTTCGGGGAGGCAGGCGAGTCGCGCGCGTCGACCTTCGACGTCACGTTGCTCTCGCGTGGGGAGGTCGGGGGAGGCGACGAGAGCCCCTGGCCGACGATCGGCGCGAACGTGGGGCTCGGGACGATGACAGAGGCGGGGCTCGACCTATTGATCGAGCATGTCAAGGGAATCGACCGGAGATTGGGCTATCATAGGGGTGGTGCCTGATCCGCACCACGTGTCCGGGACTTGGACCATACCCCTTACCATGCAGCTGGCTCAGCGATCGAGCGAGTCTCGGTCCAAGATTCCCACCGCAGTCCCTGCCGTGTGGATAGAGTTGACTATAAACATCATACCTAACGAGCTTGTCATACTGACCCTCCTGCTTAGCCTCGCGTATCGGGTGCTGAGCAGCTGGCTAAGAGGAGACGTCCTCTCCTCCCTGCTCGGATCTCTCGGCGCATTCATGATCACCCTTGTCCTCTTCGTATGCAGCATAGCTTCCGCACTAAAGGCGTCCAACGGAATCTCTCACGGGGTAGGAGCTGGTGCTTTCAAGATGGCCCTTGCGCTTTCGGTGGCGGTTGGCTTTCCCGGAGTCGTGTTCTTCTACCTAGGGCTTTTTGCCACTGTAGCTGTCTACTTCCTCTTCAAGCTACTCACCGGCTCATACTCGTTCCTCACAGAGTTTCCCCTGTCCCACTTTCTGTTCCTTGGCCTCCTCTGTGGCCTCGCTTGCCCCTACCTGCTGCCAGCCATCTGGCCGTAGAAACTCCTCCGAGAAAGAACATCGACGCCCAGCACACAGATGCTGGGCGTCGCCATGAACATATCATGTGAGTATCTTAGGCAAGCGCGATACCCAAGAGATAGCCCCAGCGAACCACCTCCGTCGTACTGTAATGGCGAATCCACTCGTCGAGGGGAGAGTCTCGAACGGCGCCGACGTTATCCCTGACCTGTCCGCGACCTACATAGATACCGATGTGTCCGTAGATGCTGCCCATGCGCGAGTGCGAATGTGACGGAACGGCGATGACCATACCAACCCTAAGCTGCGCCCTGTCTGAACTGTGACACCAGCGCCAGTACATGTCATCGGCATTGCCCCCGGCATAACGATAGCCCGCACGGGAGAAGACCTGGCTTACCCACATGGCACAGAGCCCGGCGCCAGGTGATGGGGTGGAGTACGCCACGCTCACGAGATCTCGCTGCGCGTCGGTAACGTCAGACATCCTCCCGTCATTATTGGCCCAGAACCAGCTCATGCCATCATCAAAATCCATGTTTCTTAGGACATAGCCCGCCGTCGTCGTGTAATGGGCGCCACCGATATCCGATTCGCCATCGGACGAACGTCCGAGCTGCGCGACCGAGTAGGCACCCCTCGAGTAGAGGTAGTAGCGCTGCATCCCCTGGCCAAAGCGGTCCGTGACCAGCCAGCCGGAGCCGGTGGCGAGCCTCCCATTGTTGTCGGCGAGGTAGACGACACCACCCTGCTCACGAGCACCACGAATCACCGCGCCTGAGGCAGTGGCCCACGCGCGATAACCCGCACCTCGGTCAACAGGGGAAGAGCTAGAATCTATGAGACGCGAGACCGCAACGGCAGCGTCCGAGCCTATCCAATAGCGCTGGAGTTGTCCGGGTGTCCACGCCTGCGTCACGGTCCAAAAGCCCGCAATGGGAAGCTTGGGAAGCTTTGAGGCATACCAAGAGTTACCGTCATCAGACCAACCAGCGCGGATGCACGAGCGTCTCTCGTTCGCATCGGCCGTGAGCAGGTGAGAACCCGTCTGAACGTATCGGTTGTAGAGGCGTGATATGGCGGCGCCGGAGCCAGCGGGCGCACCGTAGAGCTGAACGCCCTCGCCCTTCCAGCCGACCCTCGCCAGCCTGCTGTACTCGGCCTTGCTGGTGGTGTAGAGGTGATCACCTGACCAGGCGTTATAAAGTCTGTAGACTGGAACGCCCGCAGAGGGAGCAACCCAGGCGACACCCTCCCAACGCCACCCCTCAGAGAGCGCGGATTTTGCCTCACTCAGGCTTCCCGTGTAGAGGTGCTCTCCAGTCCAGGCGTTGTACATACGGTATACGTTGGAATGGGATGCTTGTGTGGTAGACCCAGAGTCTCTTGCAACTGATGTGACATCCTTCTTTGACGACACGTCCGCAACGCTGGTGTTATCTACGGTCGAGGTATCTGTCGCAGGCGCATTGGTTGTCGACACGTCGGCCGACGACGTATCTGCCACAGCTGCAGCTGCGATATGTGACGATCCAGCAGCCGCTGAGCTCGAGCTGACGGGGGTATCAGACGTTGACGGCGCGGGGGCAGACTGATCGGATGAGATAGTATCTTGGCCAGCTGTCGTGCTGCCTACAGACTCGACGTCGGAACCTTTCGAGGAATTCGTCGCCTCAGAGACCGGCTTGGCGGACATCTGCTGCCCTTTCGCACGGGGTGAGCCAAACTCAGACCTCTCGGCCTTCTCGGTCTTGTTGCTCGGTGCTGTGGGAACAGCTGTATCTTCAATGCTCGACGACTCTTTGGGTCCGCTCGCCACAGCCTCCGCCGTCACGCCGGACCCTGGCGTTGCCTCCTGTGCGAGTGCGGACCGAGCGCCAGCACCACCAAACACGAGCGTGAACCCGAGTACCGCGGATACCAGCCCAACGGACAGTTTGGGAATCATCCGGCACGATGTACGCCAGACCCCCTCACCCGGGGCAGAAGCGAGCCTCTTCCCCACCGCCTCCTGCAACATCCTCGATACCTGCGCTTGTCGCGACATAGCGTCATCCCTTCAACGAAACGAGGTCCTGCCGCATGTCTTAGATGCAACAGGACTCAACGAAGAAAGATGATAGCATACGTACAATGATTGGCAAGGTATCTATATATTAGTTACCTGCTGCTTCCGCAGCAGCGCGGCTATCACCTACGATCCGCTTAAAGAACGTCCGTCAGACGCAAAGGCCTGATGAGCCCGTGTTCCTTACGGCACGGCAGACGCCAACGTCACTGCATGCGCCAAGGCGAAGCAGATGATGCCTCCGATGACTGTGTAGATCAGGGTGTACTTGAAGACAGCGCGAATGACCTTGCTCTCCTGACCCGCTATCCCCGCAGCCGCACAGGCAAGCGCGACATTGGAGGGAGCAACCATCTTGCCGATGCCAGCACCCATCGCGTTAGCGGCGCACAACCATTGCGGGACAACTCCGATTCGACTCGCCGTCTCCTGCTGCAACGGACCAAACAGAACACCCGTGTTCGTTCCGGACCCCGTAACGAAGGCACCAAGGACACCAACGAGCGGCGAGAACAGGGGGAAAATCCCTCCCGTGATAGCAACCAACGCTTCAGCAACATCTTTTGTCATACCGCTGTGCACCATGATCTTTGCCGTTGCCAGCACGGAGCAGATGGTGACGATCGTCTTGACGTTCGAGGCCACCGTATGCCCAAACACCGACGCGATCTTCTGGGGTCTTGCCCCCTGGATAAGTCCGCCGATGATAGCCGCGATGATGATCCACACGCCTGGGGTGTTTATCCAAGAGAAGTTAGTCGGCTTTCCCGTTGGCCCTGTATAGATGAGAACCGAGGACTTGATGGCAGAAAGTGGCGCGTTAACGGGCGGGACCAGCTTGGAGGTGCCAAGCAGCAGGATGAAGATCAAAATGAAGGGACTCCAGGCCTTGACGCCCTCGGCAACGCTGATGCTGAGCTTTTGCTGCTTATCCGCTGCGATGCGGTACTCCTCTGGCACTGGCTTGTTCCTCATCGCGATGGCAAGGGGGATGGTTATGGCCATAGAGCAGCCCGAGCCGATGATGTCTGGAAGCTCCGGACCGATAAAGGTCGCGACCAGAAAGTTCGGTACCGTGAAGGCCAAAGACGAGACGAGCGCGATGGGAAGGACGCCCTTGAAGGCCTTGAAGCCCTTGCCTATCACGAAGACCATGAAGAAGGGCGAGAGGAACATGAGCAGGGCCTCAATCAACGCCGTATTGGCCGAGAGCAGTACTGAATCCACACCTATTAATGGAGCCAATGTCGTGGTCGGTACGCCGACAGAACCGAAGGCGGTTGGCGTCGAGTTCACGATCAACAGTCCCACAAGGGTCGGGATCGGCTCGAAGCCAAGGGCGATGAGGATGCTCGCGGGAATGGCCACTGCCGTACCGAAACCGGCCATACCCTCCATGAAGCACCCAAAGCTCCACCCGATGATGATAGCCAGGATACGTTTGTCACTGGAGATGCTGGACAACATCGCCTTGATCCGGTCCATCGCACCTGTCTCGAGAACCAGGTTGTAGGTAAAGAGTGCAGCGATGATAACGAGGATGATGGGCCACAGTGCGCTCAGCACCCCCTCGAGTATCGCCGTGCCACAGTTGAAGGGAGCCATACCCTTGTAGGGAATTGCAACGACGGCGGCGAAGGCTATTGCAATGCCGCACGCCTTGTATCCCGGCATCTTCAGACCTGTGAGCGCAATCACCAACCAGATGATCGGGACCAGGCCGAGCAAGAGACTAACTAACATAGTTGTATCCACGTGTATCCCTCCTTAGTCTTGGTCATGTATTGGACTGAGACTACGTCAGGTACACAGGCCAACGAGACGTCCATGCCCTCCCCGTCATCGCCATGCTCCCATAGTTTTTCTGACCCGCAAGATGATGGAAAGGCACAGGCGATCCCCATACGCCCATACCCATAAACATAGATCCCATGAGGGCACAGCATCCTCTCGCGGCCCATCCTGAGGCTATGGCTTCCCGCAAGTTTCCGAGAAGCCATAGCCAATCACCCCGTAGCCGTCAGACTCCCATACGTCCGGTGACTAGCTTTCCTTGATTTTCTTTACTTCCTCGATCATAAGTGGGAGCACCTTCAGAGCATCCCCGATGATGCCGACATTGGCGACGGAAAAGATGGGCGCGTCCTCGTCCCTGTTGATCGCGACGATGTAGTCTGCTCCCGTAATGCCAGAGAGGTGCTGGGTGGCACCGGAGACACCTGCTGCGATGTACAGCTTGGGCGCGACGCACTTCCCAGACTGCCCGACCTGATGGTTCTTTGCGATCCAACCATCCTCGATGGCGGGCCTGGTGGCACCCACCTCGCCACCAAGCACCCCTGCGAGTTCCTCGACCAGGGCAAAGCCCTCCTTGCTCCCCAGCCCGCGGCCACCCGAGACGATGACCTCGGCGTCCTCGAGGTTCACGGATTCGGTGATCTCCTGTACCGTGTCGATGACCTTCGCGCGCACGGCGCCATCCGAGACGGCGTAGCTACCGCTCACGACCTTGCCCTGCGCAGGCTCATCCAGTTTCTTAAAGGCACCAGAGCGAATCGTCGCTATCTCGGGAGCAGCGTCTATCTTCACGTCACTCAAGACCGTACCGCTGTACTCGGTCATGGTGTAAGTAACATCCTTGCCCTCTGCCGCGACAGCGATCACATCAGATGCGGAGGCTGACTGGAACCTAGCGGCAAGCATGGGGGCCAGGTCCTTGCCGTCGGTCGTCCCACCGATCAAGACGACGGCGGGCCTCTCTGCCTCCACTATCTGCCCGAGTACATCAGCATAGGCATCCAAGTTAAAGTCCTGCAGCTCGCTCGAGTCAACATAGATGACCCTATCGGCACCAGCCATGGCGACCTCATTGGCCGCAGCCTCCCTGCCGCTTCCCAAGACGACGGCGACAACGCCCTCGCCCCTCGCGTCTGCGATGCTGCGGGCCGGCGTCAGAGACTCGAGGCTCGCCTTCACGGGGCTGCCGTCTGCAACCTCGATGTACACAAGCACGTCTTTCGTGTCTTCCCTCTTCATGGCATACCCCCTACAGCACCCGAGCGTCGACCATCATCTGAATGGCCTTTGCCGTGGATTCCTCGACGGTCTCTTCTTGGATCTTCACGCCAGCGGCACGCTTTGGCGGCTCATACTCCCTCACAGTCGAGAGTCGCGCCGCGATGTCGGCTCCCTGTGCGAGTTCCGCACCGCTCAGCTCGCCGATGGGCTTCTTGCGGGCGGCCATCTTGTTGCGGATCGTCGGATAGCGGGGATCGTAGCTCGGCTTGCTCACCGTGACGAGCGCTGGGAGAGGTAGCTCCACAAGGCGGTAGCCCTCGTCGGTCTCATGCTTCACCTGGACGGCGTCACCCTCCCGCGTGATGTCGATAGCGTCCGTCGCCACGGCCACGTTCAGCTTCGCCGCTAGGTATATCCCCGTCTGACCCTGGGCGACATCGGTCGCCTCCTTACCAGCAAACACGAGGTCGAAGTCGCCCCTCTCGCCGCGCAGCTTCTCGATGGCACCCCGAATCAGTTCCGCAATGCCAAGGTTGTCGGTGTCGCTCACGCCCTCCTCGCTCACGAGGTAGGCATAGTCTCCACCAACAGCCAGGCAGTTCTTCAGAGAGTTCTTTGCCGAGTCAGGCCCGACGCAAAGGACGGTGATCTCCGATCCATCACCCAGAGACTCCTTGAGACGGGTGGCCATCTCCAATGCATAGGTGTCGAAGGCGTTGACGACCGGTGTGATTCCCTCGATCGCAGGCTTGCCATCCTTCCCAAAGCCCACCTCAACGGAATCATCTGGAACCTGCTTGATGCATACTAAAATGTTCAAACTCAACCTCCCGTTAGAAAACCGGCAGCCAGAACCCTTCTTCTGGCTGCCGGCGGCTACGCCCTGCGGTTTGAATTAGAACCTGCCGATGGTGTTGTTGGCAGTTACAATCCTCTGTACCTCGTTGGTACCCTCGAAGATCTGGAAGATCTTTGCGTCACGCATCAGCTTCTCGACCGGATACTCGCGGCTGTAGCCATAGCCACCGAGCATCTGGACGGCCTCGGTCGTGCACCACATGGCCGCGTCGGATGCGAAGCACTTCGCCATGGCGGCCTCACGACTGTGAGCCTTGCCCTGGTCCATGAGGTTCAGCGCATAGGCGCAGAGCTGACGGCCCGCCTCAATCTTCATGGCCATGTCGGCAACCTTGAACTGCATGGCCTGGAACTTCAGGACGGGACGACCGAACTGCTTGCGCTCCTTGGTGTAGGCGATGGCCTCGTCCATGGCGCGCTGCGCAAGGCCCGTCGAGACGACGCCCATCCATGCACGCGCCTGATCGAGCGTCTGCATCGAGATCTTGAAGCCCTGTCCCTCGCCACCGAGGAGGTTCTCGGCCGGCACATGGACGTCCTCAAGAACGACGTCAGTCGTGTTGGACAGGCGAATGCCCATCTTGTCCTCCTCATGACCGACAGAGAGACCGGGGGTGTCCCTGTCAACCAAGAAGATGGACATTCCCTTGGCACCCTTTTCCTTGTCAGTGAGGGCGGTGACACAGTAGAAGCTGGCGACGGCGCCGTTGGTGATGAAGCACTTCCTGCCGTTCAAGACGTAGCCACCCCCATCCTTGACGGCCGTGGTCGTGCCGGCACCAGGGTCAGACCCCGCGCCCGGCTCGGTCAGGCAGAACGCACCAAAGCCACCCTCAAGCAAAAGGTCACAGACGTGCTTCTTCTGCGCCTCGTTGCCCGCGATCAAGACAGGCTTGGTACCCAGCCCGCTGGCAGATATGGTCGTGGCAAAGCCAGAGTCTGCCCATGCCATCTGCTCGATCAGCGCAGCCACGTCAACACGACTCAGGCCGGGGCCACCAAACTCCTCGGGAACCTCAAGCGTAGTGTAGCCCTGCTCAATAGCCTTGTCGTAAATGTCCTTTGGCCACTCGCCCGACTTGTCGTATTCCTTAGCCTGCTCCACGACCTCGGCATCACAGAACTTCTTGAGGTCGCCCAACAGGTCCTTTGCCTCGTCAGAAATGAAATATGCCATGCTCTCTCCTTGCTTGTCGTACGGTCTTCACACGACTCCTGTGCCGTGCAACTGGACCGCTCTTTGTTCGGGGGGCTGCCTTACTCGTCCTCGTCCTCCTCGGGGATAAAGCAGACCTTACCAGGATTCAGGATCATGTTGGGGTCAAAGACCTTCTTGATGCCACGCATCAGCCTCATGTTGACCGGACCGACGAAGTCCTTGAGATAGGATATCTTGCCGGACCCGATGCCGTGCTCGCCCGAGATGAGGCCACCGAGCTCGACCGCCTTCGCATAGACCTTCTTCATGAACTCGTCGGACTCCTTCATGAAGGCCTCGGCATCATCGTCGTTGCTGCACAGGTAGATGTGCAGGTTGCCGTCACCAGCATGGCCGAAGTCCTTGATCGTGTAGGAGTGATCCGCCTCAAGCGACTTTGCGTAGGTAAGGAACTCGGGAATCTTCGTCCCGGGAACGACGACGTCGCACTCGTCCAAGAGCTTGGTGTTCCCCTCGATGGACTCCAAGAGGGAGCTCCTGATGGCCCATGCGTCCCTGAGCTGTTGTGGCGTATCGGCAACCAGCACGTCGACCGCGCCTGCCTCCAAGGCTATGTTGGACGCCTCCTCGATGGTGTTCATCAGCTGGTCCTCATCGCTGCCGTCGAAGGTGGCCAGGACGTATGCGTTGATGTCGACGCCATTGAGCTGCTTGGGGTACACCTCCTTGGAGAGCAGCTTCTCCGTATCGATGACGACATCCTTCTCCATAAACTCAAGTGCCTGTGGGTCAAGGTTAGCCGCAAACAGCTTGGGAACCGTGGCGATGGCGCCCTCGAGTGTCTCGTACGGGACGATGATGGACATCGTCAGCTTGGGGGCGACGATGATCTTCAGGGTCATCTCCGTGATGATGCCCAGCGTACCCTCCGACCCTATGAGCAGGTGCAAAAGGCTGTACCCCGAGCTCGTCTTCGAGACCGTCGCGCCCTCCTTCACGATCTCCCCGGTCGGAAGAACGACCGTCATGCCCCTCACGTAGTCCCTCGTCGTACCATACTTGACGGCGCGCATGCCACCCGCGTTGGTGGAGACGTTGCCGCCCACGGTCGCAAGCTTCTCGCCTGGATCAGGCGGATACATGAGCCCACGCTTAAGGGCGTCATCGGCCAAGTCCTGAAGGAGGACGCCCGGCTGGATCGTGACGACCAGGTTCTCCTCGTCATAGCCGAGGATCTTGTTCATCTTTGTGGTAGAGATCATGACTCCACCGTACTGAGCCACGGGGCCACCCGTCAGTGCGGTACGAGCACCGGACGGCGTCACCGCTATCTTGTTTTCGTTGCAAACCTTCATGACTGCGGCGACTTCCTCGGTCGTCGTAGGCTCGACGAGCACCTCCGGCATGGCCTCGCCGTAGATGCGCATCTCATCATGACTAAAGTCCTCGTTGATCTGGTCACCGACGAGCACATGCCCGTTGGCGGCTGCCTTGATTTGCTCAAGGACCTCCGGTGTTACCTTGTTATACGTGTACGTAGCCATTCCAACTCCTTTCGATTCGATGCAAGCAATACCAAGACACGTCACGACAGCTGCTCTACCGTCTCGATATTTCCACATAAATTTTACCAGATGGCTACCTTAGGCGGCGTTCGACTCCACAGACGGTATCTATGGGCAGCTAAATGGCGATGGAGCCACATCCGCCTAAGCGCCACGCCATTCCACGCCCTGACGAAATCCTGCTACTTTAGGCTAGACCCCGCGCTCCGACGTACTCTAGCAAGGTTCCGACCCTCGCGTACGGGGCCGCTGGACACAAGGCCCAACGACCCTTTGGTACACAGGATTTAGCCCTTGACCTTCTTGATTGCCTCCGTCAGGGCGGGCACCACCTCAAAGAGGTCACCGACTATGCCATAGTCTGCAATGTCAAAGATCGGTGCCTCGGGATCCTTATTGATGGCAACGATAACATCAGAGCTGCTCATGCCGGCCACATGCTGGATGGCACCAGAGATGCCGCAAGCAATGTAGAGCTTTGGACCGACAGTCTTGCCGGTCTGGCCAACCTGGTGGGAATGCGAGATCCACCCCGCATCGACGGCGGCTCGCGAGCAACCCACCGTCGCACCCAATGCGTCCGCCAGTCCCTTCAGCGGCTCGAAGCCTTCTGCCCCGCCAACGCCACGACCACCTGAGACGATGATTTCGGCACCGATGAGGTCAACGAGCTCCGAGGCGCCCTCCTGGATCTCCTTGATGAGCCGGACGTGAATGTCCTCTGGGGCAACGTGAAAGTCCTCACGGACGACCTCGCAGCTACGCCCCGCCTCCGGCGGCAGTGCCTTGAAAACGCCGGGACGCACGGTACCGAGCTGGGGACGATGGTTCGGGCAGAGGATCCTCGCCATAAGGTTGCCGCCAAAGGCCGGACGCGTCCATGCCACGTTGCCGGATTCCTCGTCGATCGCGAGCTGCGTGCAGTCGGCGGTCAGACCCGTCTGCAGGCGAGAGGACAGACGTGGCCCGACATCGCGACCATTGTTGGTGGCACCGATGAGCATCGTGGTCGGCGCATACTTGGTAAGCATGGCCGCAAGCGCGTTGACATACGCATCGGTGGTGTAGTGCTCGTATTCCGGGCCGTCAACAACGATGACCTGGTCGGCACCATGCTCCTGGGCAGAGACGACCGCTGCGTCGGTATTGTGTCCGATGACCAGCGCCACAAGCTTGCCACCCTGCTTGTTGACAAGGTCGCGGCCGGGATTCAGCAGCTCAAGGCCCACGTTCTGGGCAGAGCCATCGGCGAAGGTCTCGATGAACACCCATAGATCTTTTGACTTAGGTTCCATGTTATATTCTCCTCATGTATATAAGCAGCCACTTGCCTATGACAACGAGAGTGCGAGGACACGCTGTGCGCGCCTCAGCTCCTAGAGAACGTTATCCGCGTCAAGATGCTCAGCGAGCTTCTGGGCCGCCTCGCCGGCAGTCTCAGCCTGAATCCGTATGCCACCTTGCTTAACGGGGGGAACAAAGGTCTTCTTGACCTTGGTCGGCGAGCCGTTAAGGCCGCAGCGCGAGAGATCGACATCAAAGTCGTTCTCTGAGAAAACGGTGATCTCCTTCTTCCTGGCAGCGAGCTTTTGCTTGATCGTCGGAAGGCGGGGATCGAAGCTGGGCTTGGTAGCGGTGACGAGGCAGGGGAACGATACACCAAGGATCTCCTGACCATCCTCGGTCTCACGCGTCACCTGAATCTCGTTGTCGACAATCTCGGCGGTCAGGCCATAGGTGACCTGCGGCACCCCCAGGTATTCCGCAAGTTCCGGTCCGACCTGGGCGGTATCGCCGTCGATGGCCTGCTTACCACAGAAGATCACGTCAAACTTGCCTTCGATCTCCTCGAGCTTCTTGATCGCACAGAAGAGAATATAGCTGGTCGCCAGCGTATCCGACCCTCCAAACCTGCGTCCCGAGATCAAATAGGCCTTGTCACCGCCAACGGCTAGGCAGGTCTTGAGAGCCTCCTTGGCCTGCATCGGTCCCATGGACATGACGATAATCTGAACGTCATCCCTCTGGTCCTTGATGCGGGCGGCCATCTCCAGCGCGTACCCGTCAAAGGGGTTGACGATGCTGGGGACACCATCGCGGATCAATCGATTCGTCTCTGGGTCAATTCGAATCTCTGTCGTGTCTGGAACCTGCTTCACACAAACAAGTAGCTTCATAATAATTCACAGACTCCTAAGTTTGAGTTGAGTAGTTAGGAGACGCTCCACGCCACAGACCCACCCCGCTCGTCGCCCAGACAACCGCGCGATTTAAGCACATCGGTGGCCTCCTATTCGGAAGAGCATGCGGGAGCCGCATGGCAAACACGACTCCCGCATAATGAACTACGAATGTCTATGGTTTGAGCTACGTGAAGCATCTCGAGGCACTGCATGCATACCCTATGGGGTTACCCCTCATGCTAGAGCTGGTCGACCGGAGTCTTCGTGCGATCGGTGTTGTAGACGTAGAAGCCACGACCGCTCTTGGCGCCAAGGTTGCCGCCACGAACCATCTTACGGATGAGCGGGCAGGCACGATACTTAGAGTCGCAGGTCTCCGTGTAGAGAACGTCCATGATGGCAAGGCAGATGTCCAGCCCGATGAAATCGCCGAGCTCAAGCGGACCCATAGGATGATTGGCACCGAGCTTCATGGCGGTGTCAATGCCTGCGATGTCTGAGACGCCCTCCATCTTGATGAAGGCGGCCTCGTTGATCATGGGGATGAGAATGCGGTTCACGACAAAGCCCGCAGCCTCGTTGACCTGCACCGGCGTCTTGCCGATCTCCTTGGCGATGGAGACGATCTTCTCGGTGGTCTCGACAGGCGTATTGACACCAGCGATAACCTCGATGAGCTTCATGCGATCTGCCGGATTGAAGAAATGCATACCCACGAGCGGACGAGAGAGACCTGCTCCGATCTCTGTGATAGAGAGGCTCGAGGTATTGGACGCAAAGATGCAACTCTCCTTGCAGATCTTATCGAGCTCTGCAAAGGTCTCCTTCTTGACCTTCATGTCCTCGAAGGCTGCCTCGACAATAAGGTCACAACTTGAGGCGAGTGCCTCCTTCAAGCCTGTGGTGATGGCAGCCAAGCGCTTGTCGACCTCAGCTTGATCGAGCTTGCCCTTGCTCACGAGGCGCTCATAGCCCTTCGCAATCTTTGCCTTGCCACCATCGGCCCACTCCTGCTTGATGTCGCAGAGCGCGACCTCCCAGCCTGACTGAGCGAATGCCTTGGCGATGCCTTGACCCATCGTGCCCGCGCCAATGACTCCCACCTTCATGTCAAACCTCCTTCTTTTCATATGGCCCGGCCGACAACACCTGTCGGTCGGGTCATGTCTCTTGGCGTAGAGTAGCTAGTTGTTCGTAAACACCGCCTTGGGCTTTGGTTTCTCACGGCTCAGGAAGCAGGACATCCCCTCCACCTGGTCGTGGGTCTCGAAGCAGGCGCCAAAGAGCCTCTCCTCCACCTGGACCGCCTCCGCGATGGGAAGCTCTATGCCCTCGTTGATGGCCCGCTTGCAGTTGCGAACAGCAATGGGCGCATTCGAGGCTATCTTGCCTGCGAGCTTGCGTGCCGCATCCATGAGCTGGTCAGGGGCATAGACGGCATTCACGAGACCGATGCGCAACGCCTCGTTTGCCTTGATGTTCGTGGCGGAGTAGACGAGCTGCTTGGCCATCCCGACGCCCACCACACGAGCGAGCCGCTGCGTACCGCCGAAGCCCGGAGTAATGCCAAGACCAACCTCAGGCTGACCGAAGAGGGCGTTCTCGGAGGCAAGGCGTATATCGCAGCTCATGGCCAGCTCGTTGCCGCCACCGAGCGCAAATCCGTTCACAGCGGCTATCACCGGCAGCGGAAAGTTCTCGACCATCAAGAAGACGTCATTGCCCAGCCTTCCGAAGGCCTCGCCCTCCGCCTTGGTCATCGTGGACATCGAGGCGATATCGGCGCCAGCCACAAAGCTCTTGTCACCGGCCCCCGTCAGGATGACACAACGCACGACGTCTTGGTCGATACCCTCGAAGGCAAGCCTCAGATCGTTGAGGACCTCGGGGTTGAGGGCGTTCAGGGCCTTGGGACGGTCTATGGTCAGAACCGCCACCCTGTCTTGTACCTCACAGCTAACGAAGCTCACGGTCCCTCCCTACATCTCGACGACGGTGGCACAACCCATGCCGCCACCGATGCAGAGCGTGGCGAGGCCCTTGTGGGCGCCACGATGCTTCATCGCATAGAGCAGGGTCGTGAGGATGCGGGCACCCGAGGCACCCACGGGATGCCCGAGCGCGATCGCGCCACCGTTGACATTGGTCTTTGCAAGATCGAGACCAAGGTCACGGACAACGGCGAGCGACTGGGCAGCAAAGGCCTCGTTGGCCTCGACAAGATCGATGTCATTGATGGAGAGGCCTGCCTTGGCAAGTGCCTTCTTGCTCGAGGGGACAGGACCGGTGCCCATGATCGAGGGGTCAACGCCCGCGAGCGCACCGGAGATAATGGTCGCCAGCGGCGTGATGCCAAGCTCCTGGGCCTTCTTCTCGCTCATAACGACGAGGGCGGCAGCTCCGTCGTTGATGGCGGAGGAGTTACCGGCGGTCACGATGCCGTCGGGCTTGAAGGCGGGACGAAGCTTCGCGAGCGTCTCAACCGTCGATCCCTCACGTGGACCCTCATCCGTGTCGAAGACGATCTCCTTCTTGCGCTGCTTGACGGTGACAGGAACGATCTCGTCCTTGAAGGCACCGTCGGCTATGGCCTTGCAGGCGCGGTTCTGAGACGTAGCGGCAAACTCGTCAAGCTGCTCGCGGCTAAGACCCCACTGCGCGGCGACGTTCTCTGCCGTAATGCCCATGTGATAGTTGTTGAAGGCGTCCCAGAGGCCATCGTTCACCATGGTGTCCACGAGCTCAGACTTGCCCATCGGGTAACCCATACGATAGCCGTAGCGGCCCTTCTGCAGAGCAAAGGGTGCCATGTCCATGTTCTCGGTGCCACCTGCGACAACGATATCGGCATCGCCGGCCTTGATCATCTGTGCGGCGGCGTTAACCGAATAGAGACCGGAGCCGCAGACGACGTTGATCGTGACGGCAGGGCACTCGATTGGAAGGCCCGCGTCGAGCGATGCCTGGCGGGCGACGTTCTGGCCCTGCCCCGCCTGAAGGACACAGCCCAGGTAGACGTGATCGACGTCCTCGGGCTTGACCTTCGCACGGTTCAAGGCCTCCTTGATGACCGTCGCGCCGAGCGTACGCGCAGAGACTGTGGACAGAGAACCGCCAAACTTTCCGATGGCGGTACGACATGCGCTTGCGATAACGACTCTCTCACTCATGTAGCCAACCTCCTTGATAGTCATCCACTACCTTGCCTGTACCTAACGTGCTGCCTTGCCTAACCATCAGCTCAGATCCTGTTTGACCTGCGCCAGATGTGCATCTTTTGGGCCTCCTTGATGAGGTCATCCCTGAAGTCAGGGTGTGCGATGCCAATGAGCGCCTCTGCACGCTGCCACGCGGCGAGGCCCTTGAGGTTGATCACGCCATACTCCGTGACCACGTACATCGTATTGGAACGCGTGTCGGTAACGATAGAGCCGTTTGCGAGCGTTGGGCGGATGCGGCTTAACACCTCGCCGGTCTTACGATTCGTGAAGGTAGAACTCATGCAGATGAAGCTCTTCCCTCCATGGGAGAGGTAGGCCCCAAGGACGAAATCGAGCTGGCCACCAGCACCGCTGATTGCCTTCGTCCCCGCACTCTCGGCGTTTACCTGGCCAAAGAGATCGATGTCGACCGCGTTGTTGATGGAGATGAAGTTGTCCAGCTGCGAGATCGTGTGCGCGTCGTTGACGTAATTGACCGGAGCCGACACACACTCGGGATTATTGTCAAGGTAGTCATAGAGCTTCTTGCTGCCCACGGCAAAGGAGTAGACCTGCTTGCCACGGTCAATGGCCTTGCGGTTGCCCGTAATCTTGCCCGCCATGGCGAGGTCAACAAAGGAGTCGACGTACATCTCGGTATGCACGCCAAGGTTGGTGAGATCGCTCTGGGCGATGCCCGTACCGATGGTGGTAGGCATGGAGCCAATACCAAGCTGCAGGCACGCGCCATCCGGGATCATCGGAACGACAAGCTTGGTGACAGCCTCGTCGACCTCGGTGGGCGCACCCCCGCTACCAAGGGTGCTCATAGGTGGGTTCTTGCCCTCGATGATCATGTCCACACGGGTAACGCTGATGTGTGACTCAGGACCCCCAAAGCAGCGGGGGACGCGCTCGTTGACCTCAACGATGATGACATCCGCCACGTCACACGCGGCCATGAGGTGGCTCGAGCACAGGCCAAAGCCAAAATTGCCTGCCTCGTCCATCGGGGACACCTGCATACACGCCACATTGACCTTCGCGGTACCATCACGGTAATAGCGCGGGAGTTCCGAGTAACGGATGGGAGAATAGAAACCAAACCCCTGCTGACAGGCGCGCCGCTCGATGCCGCCCATGTGCCAGCTGTTCCAGCTCATGTGCTCCTCGGGATGCTCGATCTTGAACAGCTCGGGCTCACGAAGGAGTATGCCACCCCTAAAGTTGACGTCATGCAGATCCACAAGACGCTTCGCGAGGGCCGCGTCAAACTCCACCGGCGTGAGCGGACTCCAACCACAGTCAACCCAGTCACCACTCTTCACGACCTCGGCAGCCTTTTCAGCTGTAGTGAGTTTAGATTGATAGATCTCGCTAAAGTCCACCTGAAACCACGCTCCCCTCTCGTATTGTAATAAAAGTATATCAAAAGATGCCATGGGCCATGGCAATTTGTCGCGAGAGAAGCATTTCTATAAATTGCATCTTTACCTGTGTATTTGTTGAATTCGAACGGTAGCGCCAGCCCCCTAAAGAGTGGGTGGTCCAATGCCGAGAGACGCGTGAGCACCTCCCCCTTGGCCAGTCCCTTGAAGGGTGGATGGACGGCCACGTTCGTAAGGAAGCTTTGCGCCTCTCCCCATCTCCCAAGCCTATGCCACAGCTGTCGCCCAACCGCCTCACGATCCACGACTTGAGGACCCAAACCGATTGCCCAGCAGTCCTTTTAGGTATTTTGCCATGGATGCAGTCAGGCTGTGAGCCCGTACGAGGGAATCCTCTCCAACGTAGGGCCTCATCGCCCTCAGTGTCCTCTTGTTATCGCGTGTCGAGAAGGAGAATTCACCATCGTGCCTCGTCGTGACCGTGAAGCGCGGCAGATAGCGTCCCCCAAACATAACGGGCGCAGAGACGTGATCTACCTCACCCCAGGGGATCTGTATAAAATCACTCTTGTTGGTATCATTTCGATACTCAATACCTGCATTTCCGATCGTAAGGATGCCATATGAGGCAATCCCAAGAAACGAGGTCGATTTAATCTGGAGGTCGACAGATGCGTTGAGAGGTTGCACATCCTTGTGCCTGCCGTGCATGCCCTGGCGCTTGTCGGACCCGATGTGAAACAGGGTCATAGCCTTAGTACTCCTCCTCAGATGGACACAAGTATGTAACCCTCGGCACAACATAAGCCACCAGTCCACGCGTGCGCGGCTACCGCCAAAACCACGGGAGTCGCGCTATGGGAAGAGGACAGCCCCTAGGCTAGCTTAGGAACACACAAAACAAAGACACAGGCCAACAGCCTGTCCGGACTCCTCTTGTCGATCGTTGCGGGAAGACTGAAAATTCGACTGAAAACTCCCATCTTGACCGTTTGGTGACCTTGGCTATGCTCTGGCCCCCCAAGACCACCCGTCCCGCTAGACAACATCCCCAGGAACTACCCTACCTGCCCGCTGCCATGGGGATCCCTTTTACAGCTACCCTCCCGATATTTCCATCGTCCCACAGAGATGGATGCTAAGCTGCGAGCGTCTCGCGAGCGGCCACATGGCTCGGCCGGCGGAGAGGGCATTCGCCGGCACAGAATGCGGTTTTCCGTGACGTCGCGGCACCCGGGAAGTGTGGAGCAACCCCCCGCCAGGCTGCGGGGCACTATGGGGAATGGCTCAACTGGGCAAATGCGCTCGAGCAACCCCCCGCCAGGCTGCGGGGCGGCTTGCGCGAGGGTCCGCAAATCTCGGTTTGGAGTCTGGCCTCACGGAAAGGCGCACTTTGCGACACCCCCCCGAGGTGCGATCACATAGGGTGCGCCTTTCCGTGAGGAACGGAGACACCCACTCGAGACACACTCGGCGCCTGTCGACTTCTCAAACGCACAAAGCAGGTCATCCCAGCCCACACTGCCACTTGATCCTGAACGTTCTCGTCCTGCACGTTCACCGCCGAGTGGCAGTGTAAGCTGCACTGCCACTCGACCTCGAGCGTACCTGTCGCACTGCCACTCGGCCTTGAACGTTCCGCTGCGGTACGATCGACACCAAGTGGCAGTGTACGACTCACTGCCACTCGACCCTGAGCGTTCCTGTTCTGCACGTTCACCGCCGAGTGGCAGTGTGAGACACACTGCAAGGCGTCTCTAGCGCATCAGCTGTTGTGAGAGCAGGGCACCTCGGACCGAGAAAAGGTACCTCCTGGCTAGATGTGCTTCTCATCCGGATGGCCTGTAACTAGGATAGTGAGTAGCAACACCCTACACATGCGACGGCTACAAGAAAGGACTGGATATGGGTGACAACCCACTTGGCAGAACTGGCGCGCTGAGTCCCGAAGTGGACCTCATACGTATCGAGCCCGTCTTCCACGAGAAGATCTGGGGAGGGCGCAAGCTCGAGACGGAATTTGGCTACACCATACCCGACGGGCCCATCGGAGAGTGCTGGGCCATATCTGCCCATCCTGCCGGAGACTGCCACGTGAGGGACGGCGCGTACGCGGGGATGCTTCTCTCTAGCCTATGGACGGAGCACCACGAGCTCTTTGGCGCAGCGGAGGGAGACCGATTCCCGCTTCTCATCAAGTTCCTTGACGCTGCAAAGGACCTTTCCATCCAGGTGCATCCAGACGACACCTATGCCGCTGAGCATGAGGGGGGCTCCCTCGGCAAGTGCGAGTGCTGGTACGTACTGCACGCGGATCCCAACGCAACGATTGTGGTCGGGCAGCGTGCGAAGTCACCCGAGGAGTTTGGCCGCCTCGTGGAGGAAGGCAGGTGGAGCGAGCTTTTGAACGAGGTTCCTGTCCATGCGGGAGACTTCTTTCAGATAGCTCCCGGCACCGTCCATGCCATCAAGGGCGGCACGATGGTCCTCGAGACGCAACAGTCCTCTGATATCACCTATCGCGTCTACGACTACGACCGCGTGCAGGCAGACGGCACCAAGCGTGAGCTGCACCTGCAGAAGAGCCTCGATGTCATCGACTTCGGAGCCAAGCCAATAACGTCCGGCAGGGTCAGCGCCCCCACCACAAACGGTATCACGCAGCTCGTATGCTGCCCGCGCTACACGGTGTGGCACGTGCGCGCCACCGGGACAGCGACGCTTTCCTCACCCAAGACCTTCTACTGCGCAAGCGTGATCGAGGGTACGGGCAGGGCATCTGATCACGAGCTTAGAAAGGGTGACCACTTCATCGTGCCCGCAGGATACGGGACGCTTCGCTTGGAGGGCGACATGCAGCTTATCGTCTCGACCGTACCTGCAAACGAACAAGCCGCATAGCGACTCGGCCGCAGGCGACAAGCGCGCGTTTAACAACGCCCAGAGAAAGACACAGGCGGGTGCCTCGCCGA
>ERZ773022.154-NODE-154-length-68053-cov-6.463411_pt1 | contig 68053 bp, 57 predicted proteins | sample MGYA00580839_ERZ773022 | MGnify/ENA primary metagenome ERZ773022 (study PRJEB29015, sample SAMEA2738020) | human oral metagenome | biome: human oral; feature: human-associated habitat; material: dental | place: China | collected 2044 ...
CCGGCACTCCCGTACGTATCGTAAGCGGTAGCAATACGCAAGACATCACCGTCGGCACCGACTGGACAGGCTTTGCCAACTACACCGCCGGTAGCACTACTATGACCATCTACGGTGATATAACCCGCTTCGATTGCAGCGGAAACTACAGGAACCTCACCGCCCTCGACCCGTCGCACAATACGCAGTTGACGACGTTATATTGCCACGGCAACAACTTCTCCACTCAGGCTCTCGACGATATCTTCTGTGCTCTACCCGACAGGACAGGCAAGGGAAATGGAGTGATAGATCCGGTACTCAACTCGTCTGACCCGAATCACGCTACCGTCCTTGCCACCAACGCACAGAACGCCACCGCCAAAAACTGGAAGGTGCGGTACGCCAACAATAGCGCCGACATCACTACCACCGGTAGCTACGACTGCAGCACAGCCGTAGCCGAAGCCGCCGCCGAGCCGGCTCTCACCCTCTACCCGAACCCCGTGGCAGACGTGCTATACCTATCGGCTACCGCTCGCACCATACGTATATACGATATGTACGGCATCGAAGTAGCCCACGCCACCGATACCGACCGCGTAGAAGTCTCGCACCTGCCCGCAGGCGTCTACACAGTGAACGCCGACGGCACAGTAGCCAAAATGGTAAAACGCTGACGCTTCAATTAAGAATTAGGAATTTTGCGAGTAAGCGAGAGCAGAGCCGAACTTGTTCGAGCTATGCCGAGTGGGAGCAAAATGTTTTACGAAGTAAAAGAATTACGAATTACGACCGTCAGTGCGGAGCAAATTAGGGGCGAGCCTTGTGTGGTTCGTCCCTTTTTTTGTTTGTGCCTCTACATTTTTGTGCTCCGCACAAACCGCCCGCCACCGCCGTACAGACAATTCATGAATTGTCTCATCAGTCACACGATGTAGGGGCTTGCCCCTGCCACCCAACACCTCGCTTACACGCTTAAACACAAACGTTAAACGACCGCATCTATAGCTGCCGCCCATATATAGGCAGTAACAACGAACCGTACGAGTTTGCCTACAAACATACTGATAGCAACCTTTGTCAGCGGTGCACGCATAAAGCCGAGAGCCAGCGGAATGAGGTCACCCACAAAGGGTACGAAGCTAAAAAACGCCATATAGGCTCCTTTGCCGTCGAGCCACTGCTGCACCCGCTCTATCTTTGTGCGTTTGACCTTGAAGTACTTCTCTATCCACTCTATCTTGCCGAGATATCCGAGATAGTAAGAGGTCATACCTCCAAGGAAGTTGCCCACGGTAGCCGCTACGATACAGCCCCAAGGGTCGAGCCCTGCGGCAAGGCAGCCGCCGAAAGCAAATTCGGAAGAGAAGGGCAAGACGGTAGCCGCAAGGAACGCTACCGCAAAGAGTCCGTAATATCCGTATTGTAGAAGAAAATCGAGCATCACAACATCAAATCCAATACGACCAAAGCCGCCAGCGACTCTACCACAGGTACGACTCGCGGTACGATACAGACATCGTGCCTGCCACGGATTTCGATAGTACGAGCATTGCCGTGGGTATCGACCGTCTGCTGCTGCTTACCGATACTTGCTACAGGCTTGAAAGCTACACGGAAATATATGTCTTCGCCGTTCGATATACCGCCTTGTATACCTCCGCTTCGGTTGGTGGCAGTACGAATACCGTCGCTATCGGCAACGAATATATCGTTGTGTTCCGAGCCTCGCATAGCTGCCGCTTCGAAGCCCGCTCCGTAGTCGAACCCCTTAGCCGAGGGTATCGACATCATAGCCGCCGCAAGCCTTGAGGATAGTTTATTGAAAATAGGATTGCCTATACCGGCCGACACGCCCTTCACCACACACGAGACGACACCTCCGAGGCTGTCTCTATCGCTGCGGGCAAGGTCTATCTCTGCTACCATACGGCGAGCCGTCGACTCGTCGGGCGTAGGTAGAGGGTTTTTATCGATACCTCTCAGGTCGAGAGATGTGTAAGGCATCGTCTCGACGACTCGCCCTATCTGCGACGCATAGCCGACTATATCTATCGCCTTGGCTTGCAACGCTTGCAACGCCAGAGAGCCCGCCACTACCCATGAGGCAGTCTCTCTGCCCGAGGCTCGCCCACCTCCGACTAAGTCGTCGACACCATACCTGAGGCGGTAGGTGTAATCGGCATGCGAAGGGCGAAGTATATCTTTTATACTGTCGTAGTCTGTGCTGCGTGCGTTGCGGTTTTCGATAAAAAAAGCTATGGGGAAACCGTCGGAAACACCGTCGGATATACCGGATAGGAAGCGCACCTCGTCGGGCTCGTGTCGCTGCGACGAAAAGGCATAACGCCCCGTCTGCCGCCGAGCAAGGCGCAAGGCTAAGGCTTGGGTATCGATACGGATACCACGCGGAAAGCCGTCGACGACACCGCCGATAGCCTCGCCGTGCGACGAACCGAAAGTCGTAAGGGTAAGCCTATTGCCAAAGGTATTGTCCACGAGTACCTCCTCCGATATGTATCGCCGTTTAGTGGCAGCCGCAGCAGCCTCCGCCGCAACCGCCGTCGTCGTGGTGATGATGGTCGTCGCCACATCCGCTACACCCTCCGCACGAAGAGTGCATCGAAGCCAACTCGTCGTCGGTGGGAGTGTGTACGTCGAGTACTCTGACCTTAAACAAAAGGTCTTCGCCCGCAAGAGGGTGGTTGAGGTCGACAGTAACGGCTTCCGCCGCTATCTTCACTATCTCGGCGTTGATGCGATCGCCGTTGGCATCGACGAGAGGCACGATAGCTCCGGGGAAGAATCTCTCTTCGTCGAGCGTACCGTCGGAGGTAAAGACATCGATAGGCAGGTCTATAACATTGTCGTCGCTACGCTCTCCGTATGCGTCGGAGGCAGCAAGCGAAAACTCAAACTTATCGCCTACGCTCTTGCCCGTAAGCTGCTCTTCGAACTTGGGCAACATCATACCTACACCGTGCATATATTTGAGTGGAGCCTCGGGCGTAGTAGCCTCCATAAGCTCGAAAGAGCCGTTGCTGTTTTTTACAAATAGTTCGTATTGTACTGTTACAAGTTTATTTTCCGTTATCTGCATAATATTTATTTTTTTGTTTGTATTGATTATTTATCGATTTATAGGTTTAAAGTATTGTCGTACGTCATGGGTAGCTCTTTACCGATAGACGATACCACGACAGCCGCTTGGCGGCTTGCGACTTCTTCGGCAATGAGTTCGGCTACGATGCGAGCCATACGGTCGTCGATATGGCTTATCGGTTCGTCGAGGAGTAGGAAGTCGAACGGTTGGCACAAAGCACGTATTATAGCTACACGCTGCTGCTGCCCCCACGATAGCTTGCCACACGGTTGGCGGCTCTTGTCCGATATTTCGAGGCGACGTAGCATATCGTCGATTTCGGCTTCCGACTTATAGGCTTGCAGTCGATTTTTCAGCTCGATATTCTCTAAGGCGGTAAGCTCGGGGAATATTTTCAGGTCTTGAAACAATATCCCGATACGGCACTGCCTTATCGTGTCCCACTCGGGCGAGCCGACGAGCGGCGTACGCCTGCCGTCGAATAGAATTTCGCCCTCGAAATCGTCTCGGTATCCGTAGATATAGGCGAAAAGCGACGACTTACCCTTACCCGAATCGGCTTGCAGCAGGTACGACTGCCCTGCGACAAACTCCACCCGCTGCCTCCAGACGTCGGAGGGCGGAGGATTGTCGGAAAATATTCGAGGTAAAATATCGTGTAATGATATAGTGTGCACTGCCTGAAAATGATTTTTGCAAAGGTAAGTCTTTTATTCGACATACCGACGAACTACCATACGAACCATCGGACTATGCCACCGAAATATTTATCCGATACTTATCACCTATCTATACAATATTTTTACTAACTTTGCAGCCACAGACACAACGAAGTTTTTAATCATATAATAATACAAAGTAATTATGTCAAAAGTAACAGTTGTAGGTGCAGGCAACGTAGGTGCTACCTGTGCAAATGTATTGGCGGTAAACGAAGTCGCCAACGAAATAGTATTGATCGATATCAAAGAAGGCCTGGCAGAAGGCAAGGCTATGGACATTATGCAGACGGCTCAGCTTATGGGCTTCGACTCTGTGGTCAAGGGCGTAACGAACGACTACTCGAAGACAGCCGACTCGGACGTGGTCGTAATCACTTCGGGTATTCCTCGCAAGCCGGGAATGACGCGCGAAGAGCTTATCGGTGTCAATGCCGGTATCGTCAAGAGTGTTGCCGAAAACATCCTCAAACATTCGCCGAAGGCTATCCTTATCATCGTATCGAACCCGATGGATACGATGGCTTATCTATCGTACAAAGTACTCGGACTGCCGCGCGAACGCGTTATCGGTATGGGCGGAGCATTAGACTCGTCGAGATTTAAATACTTCCTATCGCAGGCATTGGGCTGCAACGCCAACGAAGTGGAAGGCATCGTTATCGGCGGACACGGCGATACCACTATGATACCGCTCGCACGCTTGGCAACATACAAAGGCATACCCGCCGCAACTCTTTTGAGCCCCGAAAAACTCGAAGAGGTAGTGAAAAACACTATGGTGGGCGGTGCTACCCTTACAGGACTGCTCGGTACTTCGGCTTGGATGGCTCCCGGTGCTGCCGCTTCGTCGGTTGCCGAAAGCATCATTAAAGACCAGAAAAAGATGATACCTTGCTCCGTACACCTCAACGGCGAATACGGACAGAAAGACATCACTATCGGTGTGCCTGTAGTAATCGGTCGCAAAGGTATAGAGCGTATAGTCGAACTTAAACTCGACGCCGACGAAAAAGCCAAATTCGAAGCATCGGCTACCGCCGTACGCAAGACAAACAGCGTACTTGCCGAAATGAAGTTGATTTAAGTCAACATACTTTTTTAAGTAAGACATATAATTATGTGCGGTTCGATATCGTGGAGATACCGAACCGTTTTTTTCGCCTCTTTCGTCTGTTTGCCACAAACTTTTCCGATAATAAAACGGCGGCATTTTCGAGCATCAAAAAACAGCTGTTGTAAGTCGCTGATAAATAGGTGTTAGTGAAGAAAAAATTGGGTGACGTCACGAGCAAAAATTCCTGACGTCGCCGCAAAAATTTCCCGACGTCAAGAAATTTCACGCTCGACGTCGAGCGTTTTTCCTCAATACCTAAAAACAAAAAAAGGCTCCGCAAGAGCCTTAAAAATAGAGACATCGGATGTTTTACCGAAAGTCAGTATTTGAAGTTGCTGCCACCGAGAAACTCTCTCAAAAGCGACGTCGAGGGTATGCCTACCTCATTGGTCGATTTGAAATATTGCAAGAACTTAAGCAACCGATGAGCCTCGGCGTATTCGGGGCAGTCTTGCGGCACGGTCTCGAGTACAGGCACGGCGTGCCGACGCAAGACGTCGAACTCAAAGATAAGCGACGAGTTGAACATCACGTCTGCCTCCTCTTGGAACGGGAATATCCATTTGTCTTCGCCTCGGCGAACGCTCCGCCACATACCGATAGTGTGCCGAGCCGAATAGGAACGGAATTTGGAGTCGCGGACGATACGTCGGAGCAGGCGATTGTCGGTGGTCGATATCCAATTGTGGTTATCGAGCGAAATGGTGGTAAGAGCCGATACGTATACCTTGAAAATCTTCGTAGGGTCGATGCCCTTCGATATTTCGGGGTTCAGGGCGTGAATGCCCTCGATTACGAGTATCGAGTCGCCGTTGAGTTTTATCGAGTCGCCATTGTATCGGCGGCTTCCGGTAGCGAAGTCGAAGGTCGGTATTTCTACTCTTTCGCCCTGCAATATTCGGCTGAGGTCGTCTCTAAAAAGTTGGAGGTCGAGAGCGTAGAGCGATTCGTAGTCGGGCTTGCCCTCGTCGTCAATGGGAGTGTGTTTTCTATCGACGAAATAATTATCCATCGAAAGCGTAAGAGGTTTTATTCCAGAAGTCATCAGTTGTATTGCCAGCCGTTTGGAGAATGTAGTCTTACCCGACGACGAGGGACCTGATATCAGCACCGTCTTCTTGCCTTCGGCTATGACACGGTCGGCTATCTGTGCTATCTTTTTTTCGTGCAAGGCTTCAGACACCTTAATGAGGTCTTCGAGAATTTCGGTATTTATAGACCTATTGAAGTCGCCCGCATTGACAATACCGAGCAGTGCGTTCCAACGAGCAAATTCATCGAATATTCCGAATAGCTTCGGTTGCTTTTCGAAGGGAGCTATATGGTCGGGGCTGTTTCTGTCGGGTACGCGAAGGAGCATCCCGTCTTCGTAGCTTACGATATCGAACAAATCCAAATATCCCGTCGAGGGAACAAGTACGGGCAGATAATAGTCGTAAAACCTGCCGAGCGAATAGTACGTTACGAAAGGTTTGCCCATACGGTCGATAAGATAGACCGTATCCATATCGCCCTGACGCTCGAAAATCGCGATAGCCTCTTCTTTCGGCGACTCGTGAATTTCGATAGGCATATCGGCTTCGATGATTTGGCGTACACGCTCCCGTATACGCTCTATTTTATCTTCGGCAATCTTATTTTCGCGTCCGTTGATATTGCAATAATATCCGTGCGAAACAGGATGCTCCACCCTCAGAATATCGTCGGGGTAAAGCTCTCGAATAGCCTTCGACAATACCATAGTAAGACTGCGAACGTATGTACGATAACCCGCCGACGAAGAGGCATCGAGAAACTCCACTATCTTCGGACGAAATACCTGAAAAGATAAACTCTCGGCTTTGTAATTGACGTAAGCCAACATCACTTTGTGAGGCAGATTTATCTGCAACGCATCGTAAATTTCTCTCAGAGTAATACCCATCGGAAATTCAAACTCACGATCGCCGAGATTGGTGCAAATGATTTTTACTGTCTGTTGCATAATAATACGAATGATATACTTTCTTGGATTTGCCGAGCAAAGATAGATATAAATTTCCACACCCACAACGGCAGCAACCCTCAGAGCTATCTTTTTTATTACCTTTGCAAAAAATAACAACACTAATAAAGTATGAATAAAATACTACTCCTGTCGTCTGCTCTCTTGCTGGCGACGTTCGTTCGATGTTCGGGTAGCAAGTCGCAAAGTGACGACGCTTCGTCGGCAACACCCAAAGAGGCAATAGAGATACCCGTTTTCAATCCCGATTCGGCATATATCTTCGTAAAAAACCAGACCGACTTCGGCGCTCGAGTGCCAAACACCAAGCCACACGCACAATGCCTCGCCTACCTGAGCGGTAAGTTAAGGGATTATGCCGATAGCGTAGTAGTACAAGAGGGCAGAGGTACATTATACAACAATAAAGCTATAGATATCAAAAACATCATCGGCATATTCAATCCCCAAGCCGCAGACCGAGTATTGCTCGTCACCCACTGGGATAGCCGCCCATTTGCCGACCAAGACCCCGACCCGTCGAGGCACAAAACACCGATAATCGGCGCCAACGACGGAGCAAGCGGCGTAGGCATTCTACTCGAAATAGCCCGTAACCTCACTACCCTACCCGACCGCATAGGGGTAGATATCATATTGTTCGACGTCGAAGACTACGGCTCACCCGCATTCGACCCGACCGTAAGAAACAACGACGGCGGCTGGTGTATAGGCTCCAAGTATTGGGCAAACAATCCTCACAAATCAGACTACAAAGCCCGTTTTGGTATCTTGCTCGATATGGTAGGTGCTACCGGAGCCAAGTTCTACAAAGAACAACACTCGCTACGGTACGCTCGCGGCATAGTCGACAAAGTATGGGATAAAGCCATAGCCTCGGGCTTCGACGGATATTTCATCGACCGAAGCGGCGGATATATCATCGACGACCATATTCCTATCAACGAAATACGGAATATTCCCACCATCGATATAATCCAATACGACCCAAATACCGAGAGCGGCTTCAACCCTTATTGGCACACCGCCAAAGACAACCTCGACATTATCGACCGCAATACACTATACGCCGTAGGACAAACGGTAATGAACATCGTATTCGATCACTGACAACGGGAAATACACAATGCAAACCATACAGCTCTCTCTATCGCCCGAGCAAGCAGCCGACGACAACGCTATCAGAACTGGAATAGCTAAGACTCTGTCGGTCGATACAAACGACATTTCGAGTTTCAGAATAGTACGTAAGTCGATAGATGCACGAGGACGGCGTCCTGTGGTAATACTTCAACTAAACGTATTTGTCGGCGAGCAACCCGATAGATACGCATACTTCAATACGTTCGACTACCACGACGTAACAAATGCCAAAGAGATAATAGTCGTAGGCAGCGGTCCGGCAGGACTATTTGCCGCCCTAAGACTCATAGAACTTGGGCTTCGTCCGATAATAGTAGAGAGAGGAAAAACCGTCGACAACCGCACCATAGACGTCGACCGTATCTATCGCAACGAAGAGCTCGACGAAGAGTCGAACATCTGCTTCGGCGAAGGAGGAGCGGGTACTTTCTCCGACGGTAAACTGTTTTCACGCTCCAAAAAGAGCGGCAAAACGGGCAGGATACTCGAAATATTTCACCGCCACGGAGCACAAGACGAAATCCTATACGACGCACACCCACATATCGGCACCGACGTCTTGCAATCGGTAGTGACAAATATCAGAAATACTATATTGCGGTGTGGAGGAGAGATGCTTTTCTCTGCCAAAGTAACCGATATATTACTGCAAGGCGATAGAGTAATAGGCGTACGCCTTGCCGACAATCGTACACTAAATTCCGATTACGTCGTACTCGCCACAGGACACTCGGCACGAGATATCTATCGTATACTTACCGAGAGACGTATTGCCGTCGAAGCGAAAGGATTTGCCATGGGAGTACGTGTAGAGCATCCGCAAGAACTGATAGACAAGATACAGTACAAAGGTTATAAAAACGATTTCTTGCCTGCTGCCTCGTACAATCTTACCGCACAATTTTCAGACCGAGGAGTTTATTCTTTTTGTATGTGTCCGGGAGGAATGATAGTACCATCGGCTACCGAACTCCGAGGAGTAGTAGTAAATGGTATGAGCAATTCTAAGCGCAACTCGCCGTTTGCCAATTCGGGAATAGTGGTACAGCTCCACCCGAAAGATTTATCGGACTTCCACCGATACGGCGAACTGTGCGGACTCTATTTCCAACAACATCTCGAACACCTTGCATACGTCAACAATGGCGGACAAAACCAGAAAGCACCTGCTCAACGTCTCGACGACTTTGTAAAAGGCAAGCTATCGGGCGAAATAAGCCAATCTTCATACTTACCAGGTACGGTATCGTCGCCAATGCACTTTTGGCTGCCGTCGCCGATAGGGGAGGCTCTGAGGGCGGGTTTCAAGATTTTCGACCGTAAGATGCGGGGATTCGTTACATCGCAAGCTGTGGTGCTCGGAGTCGAATCGCGAACATCGTCGCCGGTACGTATTCCTCGCCACAGAGATACATTGCAACACACTCAGATAGCGGGACTCTATCCTTGCGGAGAGGGTGCAGGATATTCGGGAGGTATTACCTCGTCGGCTATCGACGGAGAACGTGTAGCGGAACAAATAAAAATCGATACGATAAACAATCGTGATGCACACACACGAAAACACTTTACATAAATATTATATGCCCGACTGTATCGAAGTCGGCTGCGACGAAGCCGGTAGAGGCTGCCTTGCAGGAGCGGTTTTCGCTGCAGCCGTAATACTACCTGCCGACTTCGATTGCCCTACCCTCAACGACAGTAAACAACTTACCGAACGTCGTAGAAATTCGCTTCGTATCGTTATCGAAAACGAGGCTATTGCTTGGGCTGTAGCTAAAATCGACCCCGAAGAAATAGACGAAATAAACATTCTAAATGCATCTATAAAAGCTATGCACAAGGCTATCGATATGCTCACCGTAAGACCTCAGCACATTATAGTCGATGGAAATAAATTCATCGACTATCAAAATATTTCGCATAAAACTATCGTTAAAGGAGATAGTAAATATATGTCGATAGCTGCTGCATCTATATTGGCAAAGACTCACAGAGACGAATATATGAATTATTTACACACTCAATATCCTTATTACCACTGGAATATAAATAAGGGCTACCCCACTCTACTCCATCGAAAGTCTATAAAAGATTTCGGTATAAGCCCTTATCATCGTCGAAGTTTCAGGCTATTAGATACGCAGATGAGTTTCGAATTTCAATAGTTGATATGATATTAATAAGGTATAGATAAATTGTTGATAAATTTATTTTGAACAAAAAACTACATATTCGAGAAATTAAAAACAACAAAAAGAGTTTTTATTTACACTCATCAATCATTAGTAATCAATGCGTAACGAAGTTATAAACAATATGAACTACCAATATTAAACATCATAGGTATTTTAGAAAAAAGAAAAATTAATAATCTATTATAGATAGATAAAAAAAATTTTTGTCTACCTTTGCAGAACAATATCGTATAAAATCGTTTATTTATTAATTAATTTCAATGATATATGAATAAGAAAATTGTATTAGCTACACTCTTAATGATGTTTGTAGTAATCGGTTGTAAGATACCGAAAGAATTTTTGTCTAATTTGACAGCCACTCCAAATCCTCTGGAACTGAAAGGAGGAAAGATTGAATGTAAAGTTGAAGGAACTTTTCCCGAAAAGTATTTTGTAAAAAACATGGTACTCGAAGTGGTACCCGTGTTGAAATCTACTAAAACAGGAGCTGTGCTCAGAGGCGAACCTCGTATCTATCAAGGTGAGAAAATCGAAGGTAACAACTCGGTGGTGATAAGGTATAAAAACGGAGGTAAATACGAACATAAAATTTCGTTTAATTACGATCCGAAATTCGACCAATGTGAACTCTACTTGGAAGCAACTGCTAAGGTAAAGAAAAAGACCGTAAAATTCGAACCCGTAAAAGTAGCCGAAGGTCTTATCGTTACATCAAACTTGGTGTATTCGAATCCTTCGGAACTCGGTGGCTCAAAATTCATATCGGGCAACCTACAGAAAGCTATAGAAGAGAAAGAAAATGCCGAAATTAAATTCCTTATACAGCAGGCTAATATTCGTCCTTCGGAAACAAAAAGCATTATAGAGCTTACTAACAAGATAAAGAATATTAAACCCGAAGATAATATAGTACTTAAAGGCATAGAAATTTCGTCTTATGCGTCTCCCGACGGAGGTGTAGAACTCAATGAAAAGCTGGCTAAAGCTCGCGAAAACTCTACTAAGAATTATATCAATTCGCAAATGAAGAAATTGAAAAAACAAGTAGAAGTATCGGCTACATTTACAGCACAAGACTGGGAAGGTTTCAAAGAATTGATGGAAAAATCAGATATTCAAGACAAGAATCTTATCATAAGTGTATTGTCGATGTATTCAGACCCCGAACAACGAGAAAAAGAAATAAAAAATCTTTCGGCAGCATATACTGAAATAAAAGAAAAAGTACTGCCTCAGCTTCGTCGTTCGCAAATAGTATTTACTAAAGAAACAGTAGGTAAATCCGACGAAGAGATAGCTAAACTTCTCAACGAAAACCCATCGAAATTGTCGATTGAAGAAATGTTGTATGCTGCTAATCTCAATAGCGACCTCAACTATAAGAGAGACGTATTTATGAAGATAGTAAGCCAATATCCCGAAGATATAAGAGGTTACAACAATCTTGGCGTAGTAGAGTATAAGCTCGGTAATATGGCAGAAGCAAACAGAAACTTTACCAAAGCACTCGAAATAAACAAAAACGACGCTGTAGCAAATTTCAATAAAGCATCTATCCTCATAGCACAGGGCAATATAAGCGAAGCTAAGACTTACCTCGGATATGCTGCCGGTGTAGGCGAAGACTTGAACTACGCTAATGCTGCTATAGCTATTGCAGAAGGCAACTATTCGAAGGCTGTATCTCTGTACGGAAAATCGAATACAAACAACGCTGCTTTGGCAAGAATATTGAATAAAGATTACAGCGGAGCAAAGAATATTTTGGAAAATATACAGACTCCCGACGCAAAGACATATTATCTGAAATCTATCGTAGCTGCTCGTACAAACAATGTAAACGATTTGGTAAAATCGGTAACAATGGCTATCAATGCAGATAATTCTTATAAGGAAAAATTCTTGAACGATATGGAGTTCAGATCGTTCCTTACTAACGATGCGTTTGCGTCTTTACTGAAGTAAGTTTTCTTTATATTTGATATATGTAAGTTGTCCCGACTTGGTTGGGGCAACTTTTTTATTGTACCTTTGCAAAAATATTTAGAGAAGTGGAGATTTTAAATAAAGACAGTATATTAGATACTATCGAAACCGTAGGTACAATAGGTTTTTTCGATGGATTACATCTTGGACACAAATTTCTTATAGGTAAATTATTGGATATATCGAAGAGCGAAGGAAAGAAATCGCTTGTGGTTACTTTCAGAGAAAATCCGAAAAAGTTTTTCAAAAAAGATTACGATATAAGGCAACTGACGACTCTCGACGAGAAACTCGAAATATTGTCTTCTTACGGTGTTGATTATTGTTTGTTACTCGATTTTACCGAAGAGCTATCGAAGAAGACGGCTGTCGAATTTTTGATTTTTTTGAAAGATAGCTTTGCTCTGAAAACTCTTTTTGTAGGACATGACCATACGTTCGGTTCCGACAAGATTCGAGATTTCGACGTTGTTTACGATATTTGCCGAAATATTGGAATAGATGCCTTTAAGGTCGATAAATTGGGTGAAGTAAGTTCGTCGTCGATACGGCAGCTTGTTAGCGATGGGCGTTTGGAAGAGGCTAATAGTATGCTCGGCTACAACTATACGATAAGCGGCGAAGTGGTCGAAGGGCAAAAGTTGGGCAGGACTATCGGTTTTCCGACAGCCAATATCGATGTTTCAGACGGCAAACTCGTTCCGCGAAACGGTGTCTATGCCGTAAAAGTGATAGTAGAGGGCACTATAAAAGGCGGTATGCTCAATATCGGCAATCGTCCTACTGTGGGCGGAATCGACAAAACGGTAGAGGTAAATATTTTCGATTTTTCGCAAGATATTTACGGAGAATATATCGGAGTAGAACCACTTAAATTCATACGCGAGGAAACTAAGTTTTCCGATTTGGAGGGGCTCAAACGCCAATTGTATGCCGATAAAAAGGCTATTGTCGACTTACTGAAATCTTATCGGTAACCCGAATAAAATTAGGAATATACTCAATCCTATTTTACATCTATTTTAGAGTTTAAAAATTGCTTCAGTGAGGAGCAAAATTTCTTTCAGTGAAGAAATTTTTTTCTTTCAGTGAGGCGTGAAATTTCTTTCAGTGAAGAAATTTACGGGCTTCAGTGAGAAAATTTTGCTGCGATAGGGAAGAAATTATTTTCTTCTCTAATGCTTATTTATCAGCTACTTACAAAAGGTGTTTTTTCGATGGTAAAAATTGCTATTTTTTCGAAGAAAAAGACGGAAAACAACTCGTGTCTTCCGCCTTACGTATATTGAAAAAAAGAAAATTTCCTCTCTCTAAAAAATAGCCGCAAAATATTTGTAATATATGACTATAACCACAATCACACCAGTACAGGCTGCAAACCCTACAGCACCTGCCGATACGTCTTTGATGAACCCGATACGTTTGTCGTAGGCAGGCTGTATATAGTCACATATCTTCTCTACTGCGGTGTTGAGAGCTTCGGCTGTCAGTATCATACCGCAACAGATGGTCTGTGCTACCCATTCGACGGTGGAGATGCCGAAGACTATCCCCAGCACTATGAACAAAGCAAAAATAGATACTTGAGCCATTGCGGCGTGCTCGCGACTTACGAGCAGCCACATCCCTTTGAATACGTATTTTAGACTCAATGCACGCCCTTTTATGAAATTACCATCTCCTATCATACAGATAATATAGATTTGTTTTGAAGAAAATAAAATGTCTGATACTATATTCCAAAATCTTTACGGACGGCGTCTATCTTACGGTCGGCTTTTGCCTCTGCATCGTAATAGTCGGCTCTCGACTTCATCTCGCCCCTTACCTCGATGTAGAACTTTATCTTAGGCTCCGTACCCGAAGGACGAACGGAAATCTTGGTGCCGTCTTCGGTGAAAAACTGCAAAACGTTCGACGTTGTAGACATCTCTATCTGAGTCTCTGTGCCTGCGGATAGGTCTTTTGCTTTCAGAGTCTGATAGTCTTTGATAAGCCGTACCTTAGAACCGGCTATCTCTCGTGGCGGATTGTTGCGGTAATTGGTCATCATCTGCTTTATCTCGGCAGCTCCCGACTGTCCTTTACGTACAACGGATATACCTTTCTCTTTGCCATAGCCATATTCCACATAGAGGTCTTGCAATAGTTCGAGCCAAGTCTTGCCGTTGTCTTTTGCCCAAGCGGTTATCTCAGCCATAATAGCACAAGCAGACACGGCGTCTTTGTCGCGGCAGAAGTCCTCTATCAGATAGCCGTAGCTCTCTTCGCCTCCGCCGATATATATCTTTTTGCCTTCGTTTTCACGCATTATGGCAGCAATCCATTTAAATCCCGTGTAGCAGTCGTAGAGTTCGACGTTTGCCTTGCGTGCAATGTCTTTTATCAGTTCGGTAGTAACGATGGTCTTCACCACATATTCGTTGCCTTTGAGTTTGCCGAGTTCCTGCCACTTCTTTATGAGATAATAGGTAAATACCATACAGGTCTGATTGCCATTTATTAGTACCCATTCGCCTTTTTCGTTTTTGACGGCAATACCTATTCTGTCGCAGTCGGGGTCTGACGCCATTACGATGTCGGCATCGACGGTTTTTGCCTTCTTTATGGCGAGGTCGAGAGCAGCCGACTCTTCGGGGTTAGGCGATACAACCGTCGGGAAATCGCCGCTAAGTACGAACTGTTCGTCTACCTTTATTACATTCTCGAATCCGAATGCCCGCAGAGCCATAGGTACAAGCTTAGCGCCGCAGCCGTGTATGGGCGAGTAGACTATTTTAAGGTCTTTGTGGCGGGCGATAGCGTCGGGCGATAGCGACAATGTCTTTATCTTTTCGACAAAAATATTGTCTATATCCTCGCCTATCATCTCTATCAACGAGGGGTTTGCTTCGAACTTAATATTCGAAATATCGGTTATCTTGTTTACCTCTTTTATCACGTCCGTATCGTGCGGAGCAACGAGCTGAGCACCGTCGTCCCAATACGCCTTGTAGCCGTTGTATTCTTTGGGGTTGTGCGAGGCGGTAATCATAACACCGCTTTGGCAGCCCAAGTGTCGTATGGCGAACGATATTTCGGGTGTGGGGCGAAGTGCGTTGAAAAGATATACCTTGATGCCGTTGGCGGAGAAGATATTGGCTACCGTCTTGGCAAAGTATGGAGAGTTGTTGCGGCAGTCGTGCCCTATTACAACTTTTATCGGGTTTTTATCGGGGAATTGTTTTTTCAGATAATTAGCCAATCCTTGTGTAGCCGCTCCCACGGTATATATGTTCATTCTGTTGGAGCCTGCTCCCATTATACCTCGCAGTCCTCCGGTACCAAACTCCAGATTCTGATAAAAAGCGTCTATGAGTTCGGTCTTGTCTTCGTTGTCCAACATCCTGCGTACAGCTTCTTTGGTCTCTTCGTTGTAGTTGCCGGCCAGCCAGCTTTGGGCTTTGGCTTCGCATTGTTTCAATAATTCGGTATTCATATTATTTATTGGTATTTTTTGTAAAAGAATTTGTGATAGGCAAAGTTAATACTTTTATAGGTAACAGTCAAATAAATGAGTAATGTTTGCCGCCTATTATTCGCTTCATTCTATATATGTGATAAGTATTTGTGATTTTTCTTCGGGGCTAAGTATGACGCTATCCAACGAAGCGGGCAGCAGTACTGTCTCCCAATTATTGGCTACGGTTTTTCCGCTCGGATGGTTTATATTGAGCTTTCCGTCCAATACGGATATAAGTACGAAAGAATCTATCGTCGAGAGGTCGAGCACTTGTACTTTCGATAGACATAAAATCGATGTTTTGAAGTATGGTGTTTCTACTATTTTCCGAACTTCGTTATCTATGAATAGGGTAGGCGATAGTGTTTTTTGCCAGTTTTCGAAATCGATGGCTTTCACTGCCTCTTGGGTATGCAGCTCGCGGCGATTCCCGTTTTTGTCGCGTCGGTCGAAGTCGTATATTCGATAGGTAATGTCCGACGACTGTTGTATTTCCATTATGGTACATCCTCGTCCGATAGAGTGTACACACCCGGCAGGAATATATATATAGTCGCCCTTATTCACTATGTGTTTTTGTAAATACTCTTCGAGAGTATTGTTTTCTACGGCTTTCAAATATTCTTTTTCCGTTATTTTACGGTTGAATCCTGCGTAGACAAATGCCTCCTTGTCGCAGTCGAGAATATACCACATTTCGTTTTTACCGAAAGAATTGTGTCGTTCTTTTGCTATTTCGTCGTTTGGATGAACTTGTATCGAGAGGTCGTCGGCAGCATCTATTACTTTTACCAATAGAGGGAAGTCGTTGCCATAGCGGCGGTATACTTCGTTGCCGACAAGGTCGTTGAGGTAAACCTCTACAAGTTCCGACAGACTATTGTCTTTTAAGAAACCACTCTTTACTACCGATTCGTTGCCCGCTATAGCCGATACGAGCCAACTCTCTCCGATATTGTCGTATTCGTCTGTATTGTAGAGACGTTTTAGTTTCTGTCCGCCCCAAATCTTGGGCATAGGTATCGGTTCGAATTTTAATGGATAGAGCATGTTTTTTTATATTTATGAGTGTTTATTTATCGATGTTATTAGCTCGAGACTCTCTTTTATCACCTTAGAACCGAGCACGAAAGAGACTCCCAAATAGAATGATATTGCAGCCAATATCTGTATTAAAAGTATCAGGGCGAGATTATAAATGCCGTTTGTGAATATCGAAAGTTCCAATTTCCCTATCAGCAAGGTAATAAACGACATTACAGTTGAAATCACTGCATAAGGTAAAATGTCTTTTAGGTGTTGTATAGTAGAATATCCGAGTTGTTTACCCACAACTATCATATTTACCGCATAAGAGATGAACATTGCTATACTGAATCCCCAGAGCATCTCTTTTATGGTTGTTGAAAAAAAGATGAATAGAACGACTGTTAAGAGATTTCTACCGAGTTCGAGTATGAAGTTTAGGTTCGATTTTCCGATGGCATTTAGAGTAGTGAGGCAAAAACTCTGGAACGGCATAAATATGGCAGCTATGCAGAGTATTTGGAAATATGGTATCATATTTACCCATTTATCGGTGAGGACGACAGTGGTAAGATTGTCGATAATACCTATTAGTCCGAGCATTATGGGAAAGATGAGGAACGAGATTACTCTGACGATTTTTCTGAAAAAAGCCAGTTGCTTCGCAGGGTCGTTGTTATGGCTCGATAGAATAGGGTAGGCGACAGACGTTATGGCTCCGGCTACTACCATCGATGGGATATCCTGAAATTTACGCGCACGGTCGTAATATCCGAGTTCTTCTTTCGAAAATACTTTTGGTATCTTGATATTGTAGATATATTTTACAATTATATTTATCGTACTCGTAAAGAGTAGAAATATCGAGAAGGAGAATATTTTTCTTATCACCGAGAAGTCCGGTTTGCTTGTTGGACTCCAACGACACATAATCCAAAGCATTGCTACACGTACTGCTGTGAGGCTTACTATCTGCCATGCTATAGCCCAATACGTGTAGCCAACGAGAATCAATATTATGGTTAACACTGCCGATGTTACTGCCGACACAAGATTGGCTATGGATATGGCTTTGAATTCCATCTTTCGGGTAAGTAATACATTAGGAATTATTCCAAACGAATTGATGATTATACCCAAAAATACAAATCGCGACAGAGGATTCAATTGCGGTATGTTGAAGTACCCTGCTATATCATTCGAGAACATCCATAATATCAAGTATAATATTATACTTAGGGCTACGTTAAAAAAGAATGTTGCCGAGTATTCGCTGTCTGTATTTTGTTGGCGTCTGATAAGTGCCGTAGAAAAACCGCTATCGACCAGTACATTACTCAATGCTGTAAATATCGACAAAGCGGCTATAATACCAAAATCGTCCGGAGTAAGCATACGGACTGTAAAAACACCTACGATAAGAGCGAAAACCTGTACTCCAAACTTATCGATACTGCTCCATGCCAGCGACTTCGAAGTTTTCCCCATTGATGAATATAAAAAGTATTATGTGTATAAAATATTCGGATACGATAAACCTGCATTATATTTTCGAGACAAAATTAATATTTTTATTTCAACCAAACCATTTTTACCTCACTTTTCGAGATTTGTCGTAGTGTAATCGAAAATGTATTATCTTTGCACAATGATATCTAAATACGATATAATCGTCATAGGTGCAGGACATGCCGGATGTGAGGCAGCCGTAGCCGCAGCAAATCTTGGTTCGAAGGTATTACTTATAACAATGGATATGAACTCCATCGCTCAGATGAGTTGTAATCCGGCGGTAGGAGGTATAGCTAAAGGACAAATTGTACGTGAAATAGATGCTCTGGGTGGCTATATGGGGATTGTTACCGACGATACTTCGATACAATTTCGTATGCTTAATAGGTCGAAAGGACCAGCTATGTGGAGTCCGCGTGCACAGTCCGACAGATCGAGATATATACAGCGTTGGCGAGAAGTGCTCGACGATTGCGCGAACCTCGATATTTGGCAAGATACGGTAACGGAATTTATGATACAGCACAATACAATCGAGGGTGTGAAGACTCGTTTGAATTGTGAATTTCGTGCCAAATGTGTAATACTTACCGCAGGCACTTTTCTTAATGGATTAATGCATTTTGGACAGATACAGGTAGCGGGAGGACGTATCTCCGAACCCGCGTCTTACGGACTTACCGAGCAACTAAAATCTATCGGTTTTGTATCCGATAGGATGAAGACGGGAACTCCCGTGCGTATCAACGGGAATTCTATAGATTTCTCGAAACTTATCGAACAACCGGGCGAAGACGATTTTCATCGTTTTTCTTTTTTGAAAAGAGAGAAACAACGTCTTAAGCAGCGGTCTTGTTTTCTTGCACACACAAACGAAACTACTCACGAAATTATTCGCAAGCATATAGATCAATCGCCTATCTACAACGGACAAATAAAAAGTATCGGTCCGAGATATTGCCCGAGTATAGAGACCAAGATAAATACTTTTGCCGACAAGATTTCGCATCAGCTTTTTGTCGAGCCCGAAGGAGAAAACACGCAGGAATATTATCTCAACGGATTTTCGTCTTCGCTGCCGATAGAAGTCCAGCTCGAGGCTTTGCGTACTATTGAGGGGTTGGAAAATGTTAGAATTTATCGTGCCGGCTATGCCATCGAGTACGACTATTTCGACCCCGTACAGTTGAAAAACACGTTAGAGACGAAGCCTATAAAAAACCTTTTCTTTGCTGGACAGATCAACGGAACTACAGGATACGAAGAAGCTGCCGGTCAAGGTCTTGTTGCAGGCATTAATGCTCATATAAATTGTTTCGGAGGAACGGAATTTGTTCTCCATAGAGACGAAGCGTACATCGGAGTCCTCATCGACGACCTTACCACAAAGGGAGTCGACGAGCCGTATCGTATGTTTACTTCGCGTTCGGAATTTCGTATACTCTTGCGTCAAGACAGTGCCGACATTCGTTTGACTCCAAAAGCATTTGAGCTTGGACTTGCTTCCAACGAACGCAAGCAGTTGCTCGACAAAAAAAACAAAAATATTTTTACTATTATCTCTTGGCTGAAACAAAAGAAAGTGTTGCCTTCGGAGGTTAATTGCTTTTTGGATAGTGTAGGCTCATCTAATATTACTCAAAAAACAAGTCTGTACGATTTGCTTTTGCGCCCGAATATCGACATTGTTTCTTTGTCGAAAACGTTCAGTGAGCTTCGTGAGTTTGTAGGCGATAAGATAGACCAGAGTAGAAAAGAAGAGGTAATAGAAGAAGCCGAAGTGCAGATAAAATATGGTGGGTATATCGAGCGAGAGAGGCTTATCGCCGATAAAGCAAACCGACTCGAGTATGTAAATATTCCGTCGAACATAAACTACGACGCGCTACAGTCTCTGTCGACAGAAGCAAAACAGAAGTTGAAAAAACATTTGCCGAAAACAATAGGACAAGCGTCTCGTATTTCGGGGGTCTCTCCGAGCGATATAAACACGCTGATTGTTTTGGTCGGTAGATGATGTTTGTGTGGCAAAAAAAAGTTTCACGTGGAACAAGGTTGGTTGTTTTGAAGAAAAGTTTCACGTGGAACATTTGAGTTGTAAGAAAATATATTTTTAAATAGAGACATGAATATAGAAGAAGTAAAAAAGCAGATTAGAGACGTATATGATTTTCCTGAAAAAGGAATCGTTTTCAAAGATCTTACTACGGCATTCAAAGATGCTGCTTGTATGGGTTTTTTCGAAAACGAAATGTATCGTCTTTACAAAGACAAAAACATCACTAAGGTGATAGGAATAGAGAGCCGCGGTTTTATAATGGCGCCTATTCTGGGTAATAAATTGGGTGTTGGTTTTGTGCCGATACGTAAGAAGGGTAAACTGCCCGCCGAAACCTACGAAGTCAGCTATGGCAAAGAGTATGGCAAAGATATAATACAGATACATAAAGATTCGCTCTGTGCCGACGATATAGTGCTTATACACGACGACCTTTTGGCTACGGGTGGTACTATGAAGGCAGCTTGTGATTTGGTGAAAATCTTTGGAGTGAAGAAAATCTATGTCAACTTTTTAGTAGAGCTCGATTTTCTAAAAGGTGTAGAGGTATTCGATAAGGATATTGATGTAACTTCCCTGATACACTATTAAAAAGGGGTTCTTTATAAGGTAGAGTAGGAAACAAGCAAACTTAGTCTGTTGTCCTTTTCGCCGTTTTATAATGATACCTTTTGAAATAGACAAGTACGGTTCCTGATATTATAAGGGATACGATACCTGTGTATATGCCGAAGTTTTCGGTAGGTATCTCTATTATCTTATTGTAAGAGAGGAAAAATGACAATACGGCTATGCCGTTATTTATGAAATGTGCTATTATAGAGGGATATAGCGACCAACTCCATATCGCAATATATCCAAACGATACTCCAAGTATCAATCGAGGAATAAATCCTCCGAATTGCAGGTGTATCGCCGAAAATAATATCGCTGTCAGCCAGACTGCTATGTGATAATTAAACGCTCCGGCAAGTATTCTTTGAACGCTCCCTCTGAAGAAAAGCTCTTCGCAGATTGCAGCCGCCAAAGCTATTACAACTATATTTGCGATAAGTCCCCATATAGTACTTACGGAGAGCATCGTCTCTGTGATGTTATTTGCTTGTTGTTCAAGAGCTATCATGCTGTTTTCTAACTCTCTCAGGAAATAGGGGAAATGTAACGATTTGTTCCACTGCGAGAGTACATCTATGCACGGTATTATTGTGATTATAAATATTATGGCTATTATTATGCTTTTTATGTCGGCGGTATTGGTTAGTAATGTTTTTATCTGATTGCCCGAAAGCCATCGCCACGCCAATATTGCCGGTAGCCCGAAGACAAGTATCTCTTGCAAAAGTTGTGTGATTTTAAGCGAAGTAATAGAGTCTAATGGTGTGTTGATGAGTATACTATACAAGATAGCCGATATTACAAATCCTGCAATAGACAGAAACGATAGTAGTAATAGTTGATAAACAATACTCTTCTTCATGACCGATAATTTTCTCCAAAGGTACTATTTTTTTGATGATTCGGAATAAATATGTAATTTTGTCGTGTTTTATATAGTAATTAAATAACTATTTCCCAAGTAGATGGATATTAATCAAATACAATCTATCAAACAAAGATTCAATATTATAGGCAATTGTGCGTCGCTCAATAGAGCTATCGATGTGGCTGTGCAAGTGGCTAATACAGAATTGTCGGTACTTATAACGGGAGAGAGTGGGGTAGGTAAGGAGTTTTTTCCGCAAATAATACACCAGTTTTCTCATCGCAAACATAATCCGTATATTGCTGTAAACTGCGGCGCTATCCCTGAGGGTACTATAGATTCGGAGCTTTTTGGACACGAGAAGGGCTCTTTTACCTCTGCTACATCAGACAGAAAAGGGTACTTCGAAGTAGCCGATAAAGGAACTATTTTTCTCGACGAAGTCGGTGAGCTTCCTCTTCAGACACAGGTTCGTCTGCTTCGTGTGCTCGAAGCAGGTGAGTTTATGAGAGTTGGTTCGTCGAAAGTGCAAAAGACCGATGTTCGTGTAGTGGCTGCTACCAATATAGATATTCCGTTGGCTATCAGTCAAGGACGGTTTCGCGAAGATTTGTATTATCGACTGAATGCTGTGCCTATCCATATACCGCCATTACGTGAGAGAAAAGAAGATATCATTCTTCTATTCAGGAAGTTTGCGGCAGATTTTGCCGAAAATTATAAAATGCCGTCGATACGGCTTACCGAAGAAGCTCAAGAAGTACTTACCAAATATTATTGGAAGGGTAATATACGGCAGCTCAAAAATATAACTGAGCAAATATCTGTAATAGAGCAGAATCGAGAAATTGGTGCGGATGTGCTTAAGAAATATCTCCCCGACGATAGCAGCCAGAATCTCTTACCGATACTGGCAAACGACCGTAATCTATTTGATTCCAAGAGCTTCAGTAACGAACGTGAAATATTGTATCAAGTGCTTTTTGATATGAGAAAAGATATTACCGACCTCAAAGCTGTGGTAAACAATCTTATGGCCGGTAGAGTAGATGTACCATCGTACGATAATATTGTCTCACAGCCGATAATGCCTCACCGCAAAGAACAAGAGGTAGATGCCGTAATCGATATTATTCCCAATACCAAGCATTCGTCTAAGAAGATGCCTCAAATTACGGAAGATACTCAAATCGAGGATACTGAGGAGTATACAGAAGAATCGCTATCCATATCAGATGCCGAAAAAGATACTATCGTCAAGGCTCTTACTCGCCACAAAGGAAAACGTAAGTATGCTGCCCAAGACTTAAGGATTTCCGAACGAACGCTTTATCGTAAGATTAAAGAGTATGGACTCGAAGACAAGAAGTTTAAATAAAGAGCTGTAAAGATATGGTATTTTCCGATAAAAAAATGAATGTAAGGTATTTGTGGTTATTTGTTGCTGCCTTTTTAAGCTATTTTGCCATTGAGTCTTGTGGGGTATCGTACAAATTTACCAATGCCAAACTCGACTATTCTATTTATAAGACTATCGCTATCGGCGATTTTCCTAATCGTGCTCCTTTGGTGTATCCTCCTTTATATCAAGAATTTAATGATAAACTAAAAGACTCTTATTCGCGTCAGACCCGATTGCGTATCGTACCCCAAAACGGCGATTATAACGTAGAAGGAGCCATAGTGGGATATTATCTCCAACAGCTTGCTGTGGGAGCCGATGGGCTTGCGGCAAAGACGAGTCTGGTGATGAACGTACAGGTGCGATTTAATAATACGAAGAATCCGCAAGAAGACTTTGAGCGTACTTTTACAGCACAGAAAGAGTTTCCATCGACGACTTCGTTCGAGAATGTGCAAGGGCAGCTTGTATCCGAAATGGTCGATGAGATTGTAGACCAAATATTTAATGCTACCGTAGCTTCTTGGTAATAAGATGATTCGTGTTTCGGAACTTAGAGATATCCTTTTAAATAAGAGCGATAATATTGACCTTTTTGCTCTCGAGCAAATAGTAGAGAAGTATCCGTATTTCGAGATGGCGAGGCTGATATATCTTAAGAGGCTTAAACAGGTAGATAATGAAATATTTATAAATAAACTCAGAGCTTCGGCAGCATACTTTTCGAATCGTAAGTTTGCACACGCTTTTGTAAATGACATTGCAGGTAAGTCGGCTTCGGCGGAAATTTACGATACGGCGGTAATATCTACCGACTATTTTGCTCTAAAAAACTCGAATGTCTCGTCGGATTCGCTTAGGGAACTTGCCCGTAGGCTCAAAAAATCGCGTATCGAAAGACTTCGACAGCAGAGCGAAGATGTTATTACAGAGGCGGATGACGATGAAATTCGAGTTAAAAAGCTGATATTGGATAAGCGTTATGTGGAGGCACTTAGGATATTGAAAAAAATAAATTTGAATAATTCGATAAAAAATACTTACTTTGCACTTCAGATAAAGTATTTGGAGACTATTCTTGATTCTACGGAGTAAAGAAGTGTTTACTAATTTGTTGTGTGTTTAGATAATAGATTTACAAACTTATATACTCAAAAATTCTTTTATTAAAAATGATTCAATTTCTGACTATACTTATTGTTATATCGGCAATTATACTCACTTTTGTCGTATTGATTCAGAATTCGAAGGGAGGAGGTCTGGCTGCAGGTTTCTCTTCTGCCAATCAAGTATTTGGCGTGAAGAAGACGACCGACCGTATCGAAAAACTTACTTGGACTCTTATTGCTATCATTGTAGTTTTAAGTATTTTCTCGGCTCGTATGATTTCTAGTAGAGCAAGTACAAGCAATACTACTTCGCAGGTCGATATCGAACAAGCTCAAACACAGCAGCAGGCTACTACTCCGGTAGAATCTCAACAGCCCCAGCAGACTGCACCGGAAGAGCAGCCGATACAACCGGCTAATTGATACGTGTGAGGTTATAACGTTAATTTAATATCGTTATAACGGTAAATATGGTTTAAAAGGTATGCTTATAAGGAGTAGGCATATAGATTGTGTTAAAAAAGTATGTTGCTGTGACGATATGTATATTGGTACCTATGAAAAATTATACCTTTATGGCCTGTATCGTATACGGTTGTAAGAATAATGAGATTTTCTCTCTTTTCCGAAAGAGAGATAGTCTTTTGTAAAGACGATAATTAGAAAAATAGTAATAAAAAAAATTTTATTTATGCGAAAGTATTCTTTTTTATTAATGGCGCTGCTCTTCTTCATCGGAGGAGTAACTGCCGTATTTGGACAAGGACGCTCTATTTCGGGTAAAGTATTAGACAGCGAGTCGGGAACTCCTATTGTAGGAGCCTCTGTAGAGGTTGTCGATGCACAGACCGGTACGTCCACAGATGAAAATGGTAACTTTACAGTAACAATGCCCGAGGGTCATACAAAGCTGAAGATAGAGAACACCAGCTACAAGACTCAGATAGTTGTTGCTCGTGATGGTATGGTTATCCGCTTGGTTACCGAAAGCGAAGTGCTTACAGAAGCAGAAGTTGAAGTAGCTATGGGTACCAAAAAGGGTAAAGGTTATGTGGGTTCTGCTCAGACAGTAACACAAGAAGTAATCGAAAAGAAAAGCCCTTCGGATATTACGAAAGCTCTTAGCGGAGAAGTTGCCGGTATGCAGGTAGTAACCTCTACCGGTCAGCCCGGACAGACATCTTCGGTACGAATTAGAGGCGTAGGGTCTCCCAATGCAGGAGGTGGAGCCTTGTATGTAGTCGACGGTATACCTTATGGTAATGATATCTCTTCTATCGACCCTGCCGATATTGTATCTACTACCGTGCTCAAAGATGCTACCGCTACGTCGATGTATGGTTCGAGAGGTGCCGACGGTGTAATACTTATTACTACTAAAAAAGGTACTGCCGGCTCCGAAGGAAAAATCGAAGTAGACATTACGGCAGGGGCAAACTTCAGATATTTGCCTATGCACGATGTAATTACCGACCCCAAACAATATATGGAGCTATCGTGGGATGGTCTATACAACTTCTGGAAAGGATATATAACATATCGAAAAATAAATCTAACCGACAAACAGTTGATGGACCATGTAAATAGCGTATTGTGGAAGCCTTCGCAGGGAGGTATGGTATCGCAATATAATTTGTGGGATACTCCCAATATTATAAGCGAAGATGGTACTTTCAATGACGCAGCTCAGATGAGATATACTCCCGAAAGCTGGTACGACAATATGTTCCATACCGGCATCAAGTCTGGTATAGGTGTAAGAATATCTGGAGGTTCTGATAAGACTACATATTACACTTCAGCAAACTTCTTGAACGACGAAGGTTACTATATACAGTCGAACTTCAAGAGACTTACTACGTTGTCGAATATCGACTATTCGCCTAAAAAATGGCTTACTGCCAACTTCAAAATGCAGTATGCTTATAGCACTATGAATAATGTAGGTCAGAGTTCAAGAAATGCAAACAACGGATTCGCGTTCGTTAATAGCATACCTCCTATCTATCCTGTATTCCAACACGATAAAGACGGAAATATTATAAAAGACAAGTATCTCGGAGGTAATGCCTACGACTATGGTCAGTATAAAGGTTATGCAAGACCTTTCTATCCGGGCATAAACCCGGCAGGGGCTTTGCGTCTCGACAAGAACTATAGCGTACACCACAATCTTGCTGTTTCGAACCTTTTGAAGTTCGAATTTGTAAAAGACCTCGTATTCACTGTTACCAACGGATATAGCTTATACTTAGGAGCTTTGTCGGGTATCACCAACATGTATTATGGCGACGGTGAGGGAGTAGGACATGTGAGCTATGGAAATAGTCACTATATCGACTTCAATACTCGTCAGCAGTTGACTTACAAGAAGACATTCAAAGATATCCACAACTTTGATATAATGCTCGGTCACGACTTTAGAAATCAAGAGCAGGGAGCCATTCAGGCAAATAAATCGGAAATGCTTAGAGGCGACGACCTGCAGTTGTCGAACGCAGTAAGAACCGTAGCTACCGGAGGTTCGAAGACAGACTATCGTTCCGAAAACTATATGGGAGAATTGCGTTACAACTTCGACGAAAAATACTTTGCTATCGTCAATGGCTCGGTATTCGGCTCTTCTTACTTTGCTCCCGGACACCAGTACGGTACTTTTGCCTCTGCCGGTGCTTCGTGGAACATCCATAAAGAAACATTTATGGCCGATGCAAAAAAATGGTTGAGCAACCTTAAAGTAAAAGCAAGTTTCGGTACTTCGGGTAACGACAATATCGGTAACTACAACTACCTCGACCTATACGGAATGTCGAACTTCAATGGACATCCGGCTGTGTTGTGGAACTCTATTGCCGAAAGGTCGCTTACTTGGGAAACATCGTATAAGTTCAATGCCGGAGTAGAATTTGAAATAAAGAAGGGCAGACTCTACGGAGAGTTTGAGGTGTACAACAACTATGTAGTAAATAGCCTCGATACAAGAGAAATAGCTCCTTCGATCGGATATACTTCTGTGCCTATCAATGATGGTAAATATAGAAGTTTCGGAGCCGAATTGTTGCTGAAAGCACAAGTTATAAAATCGAGAAACTTCGACCTTAATTTCCGTCTTACCGCAGCTCACTATGATGCCGTATTCGTAGAATTACCGAAAGAAAGAATCAATGGCAAATGGGTGGAAATGATTATGAACGGCTCGTATGCCAAGGGAGTATCTCGCGGTGCTATATACACCAAGAAGTACGAAGGCGTAGATCCCGAAACAGGCTGGGGACGTTGGATTGCATATAAAGATGAAAATGGTAAGGGTACAGATAAAGAATATATACCTGAGCCGTATAAATATCTGAGAAAAAGGACTGTCAATAAAAATGGAGAAGTTGTCGAACTTCACAAAAATGCTACTCTTACTCAATTCCTTACCAACGACTATCGTAAAGCAGCGTACGAATATGCCGAAGGAAAATCCAGATATCCCGATATATATGGAGGTTTCGGTATCGATGTATCTACTTACGGATTCGATATCTCTATGGCGTTCAACTATATAATAGGCGGACACAACTACGACGCTATTTATGCTTCTTTGATGTCCGACAATTCGATGGGATCAAACAACTACCACGTCGATATGTTGCATGCTTGGAGTCGTTTCAGACCCGAAGAAAATAGCACTACCAACGTACCGCTACTATTGGCCGGATACTATGATAGAAAAGATGCCGATAATGTTTACTATGCCGACTGGACAGGTACGGGCTCTACAAGATTCCTTACTTCTAACACTGGTTTGCAACTTAGCTCTGTACGTATTGCTTACAACTTCCCCAAAAAGATGTTGGAAAAGATACAAATAAAGAGTATGTCGGTATGGGTTATGGGCGATAACCTTATGGTACTATCGGCTCGTAGAGGATACAATCCGTTTACATATATGACTGGCGGAAATAGCTCGTCGCAGTATGCTCCACTATCGACTATTGTGGGTGGTCTCAAGTTTTCTTTCTAATAATTTAATTATTAATCATTTAAAAGTAAAAAATAGATTTATATGAAAAAAATATTTTTTGTATTGACGATACTTACTGCTATAGCATTTAGTAGCTGTGCCAATTTATTGGTATCCACTCCGAACGGAAGCACTGTTTCCGAGGAGCAATTGCAGAATAGTATCAAAGAGCTCGACGCTCGTGTAAATGGTCTGTATTATGCAATGAACGGACTTGTAACATACATGGGAGCACAAAAATATATTGATGTATATACCGATGTATTGACTGCCGATGTAGCTATCCCGTCTCCGAACTGGGGCTTCTTCTATGCTGCCGAACAGGGTAGAGGCGCAGACGAAACAGCGGGTTTCAATGGTTTGATATGGGAGTACAACTATGCTCTGATAAGAAATGCCAATCTTCTTATAGCAAGATGCGATAATATGCTAAACTCTCCCGATGGTATCGACGAAGACGACAAGAATGCTGTAAATAGAGCTCTTGCTCACGCGTATGGAATGAGAGGTTATGCTTATTATATGCTCACTAACTTCTATACCGATGCCACCAATCTTGATGCTGATATTCTGCCTTATTACAACGAAGAAAACTATAAGGAAGTACAGCGTCTGTCGAGTTATAATTATATTATACCTCTGGCAATAGCCGACTTGGAAAGAGCTATAGATATGCTTAAAGAGTACGAACCTAAGGTTGCAAACCAGAAGTCGTATATGAATGCAGATATAGCAAAGATGATTTTGGCTTACCTCCGTATGAATAAGGCTATTATTTTCGACCCATCGGATAGAAACAACGATCTCAGCGAAGCTCTCAGACTTGTAAAAGAAGTAATAGGAACAGGCGAATATCCTATATTGCCATACAAAGAGGTACTTACCTCAGGTTTCAATTCGGTAGTTAGATCCGAAAACTGGATCTGGGCAGTAGATGTAGCTACTGAAACTTCGCGTCGTATCAACTCTTTCTGGTCTATCGCAGACATATATACTTACGGATATGCTTCGGCAGGAGAATATTTCGCTATCGATACCAACTTGTATGGTAGTCTCAGCAGTAAGCTTTCGGCTACCGATATCAGAAAGAAGTGGTGGAACCACCCTACAGACAATAATGTAGAAGTCGGTTTCTTCCTTGCTCCTGTAAGAAAGTTTTTCGATCCCAACAGGAAACTCAATTCCGATAAAGCTTGGCTCAACGACCTTGTATATATGAGAATCGAAGAGGCTTATCTCTTGGCTGCAGAAGCATCGTTTGCTTTGGGCGACGAGGCTAATGCTAAGGCGTATATCAAGACTTTGGTGGCAAATAGAGATATTGCCCCTGCTACTATGACCAAGATAGACGGTCTGAGCGGAACAAACCTCAAAGACTATATCGCTTCAAATTGGCGTATAGAGATGTGGCTCGAAGGTAAAAACTATATGACTATGAGACGTTTCGGATGGTCGCATACAATAGGAGAAAACCACTCGGCACGTAAGAAATTGGAGATAAAGGCTACCGACCTCAAAGCATTTTCTACTCCGTATAGCGAAAAACAGACTAATCCTTACATAGATTTGAAGGAAGAATAGAAATAGTATATGTAAGAGTATATAAAATAGTAGATAGAGAGTACTTATTACAGATAAGTGCTCTCTTTTTTGTCTATATTTTTTATCGGATAGCACAAAAATATTGGTTCGGTTTCGAAAAAAAAATTCTAACTTTGCAAAACGCATATACAGCGATACTATTTGAAGAACATTAGAGGTAAAAACTTAAAAAATTTTTTATATATGAGAAAGAGAATATATTTATTAGGATTGCTATTGGTTCTATCTGTCAGTTCTTTTGCTATGCCTGCCTATCCGTTTCCTATCAAGGTAAAACAACCCGATGGCAGCGAATTGACTATAAGAATCTATGGCGACGAGTGGTTTCACTATACGACCACAGACGACGGCTATCTCCTACAGCAACAACCAAATGGAGTGTACGAGTATGCTAAGTTTGAAAACAACATCATAAAGTCTACCCGCGTAATGGCTCACTCCCAAAGAGACGACAATGAGAAAGCTTTTGTAAGGCAGCTGAAAAAGAACCCCATATCGCGCGATACGGAGCTATCGATGAGGCAGCTTGTAAAGCAGCAGATGGGGCACCAAGGTCACCAGCGAGTACCTCTATTCGGACAGAAAAAAGGGCTCGTGATTTTGGTGGAGTTTCAGAATAAGTCGTTCCGCTCGGCTACCGCCAAGCAAGACTTTACCAACCTACTCAATCAGCAAGGCTATAGCGTTAATGGCGCTACGGGATGTGCAAACGAGTACTTCAAGGCTTGTACCAACAATCAGTTTGACCCGATATTCGACGTTCACGGTCCTTATAAGTTAAGTAAGGGCTATGAGTATTACGGACAGAATACCGGTGGCGGTATGGCAGGGAGAGGAACCGATGCTCATGTCAAGGAAATGGTAATAGAGGCAGTAAATGCTGTAGTAGATGGCGGAGTAGGCTTATCTGATTACGATACCGATGGCGACGGTAAGGTCGATATGGTATTTGTATACTATGCAGGACCTAACGAAGCCGAAGGAGGTGGAGTCAATACCATCTGGCCTCATAAGTTCAATGTTCCTAACGTTCCTATTGGAGGTAAAGTGATAGATGTATATGCTTGTACATCAGAGATAAACGGCTATGGTACAATGTGTGGTATAGGTACGTTCTGCCACGAGTTTGGGCATGTACTAGGGTTGCCCGACTATTATAACACAGAAAACGGACATTTATTCACCATCGGTGAATGGGATATAATGACTTCCGGTGGCTACAACAACCGAGGTAATACACCTCCTACGTGGTTGGCTCATGAAAGATTTTTCCTCACATATCTACATCCTACGTTGCTGAACTCCGAAGGCGAAAAGGTGCTTGAGCCGATTGAGACATCCAATAAGGCGTATCTTATCTCGCCTCCAAGCGACCAGCATAACTTGAATGGTCCGGATCCGAATCCGAGATTTCACTACTTGCTCGAAAATCGCCAGTTTTTAGGCTGGGACTCTGTGAGAAGAACTACTAGTGAAGGCGATCTGGGACATGGACTTTTAATCACAAGGGTAGACTACGACGCTACTGCTTGGCAGCAAAATCGACCCAACAACGACCCGAGCCATTTGCGATTCGACGTAATGGAGGCAGACGGTACCCCCAAATCTTACAAAGGAGATACATATCCGGGTACTACCGGCAAAACTTCCTATACTCCAAAGAAAGCAGATGGTAGTGATTACTTTAATGGTCAGATATCGAATATACAAGAGATTGCGGCAACGAAAGAAATAATATTCTGCTACAAAGACTGTAGCAATTCGGAGAAGATAATATTAGAACCTCATAAGACGGCGTTTAGAACCGTTATCGGCGACGAGCCCGATACTACCAAGGTAAGAGTGATAGGCTCCAAGCTTACCGGCGATATAAATATGTCGTTCAAAGGCAAAGATGCTTCGAAATTTCAGATGCGTCGTATGTCGGACACCAATTGGTCTACGACTCTTACGCTCAATAAAGGCGTTGTAGCAGCCGACTCTGTAAACGAGTTCATAGTGGTTCGTTACAATCCCCAAGAACCGTCGTATAACACTCCTCACCAGGCATTGTTGTATGCAAGGGTAGGCGATGCGGGTGCTATGAAGGTTATAGAACTTATAGGTAACTCTATGAAGAAAGTGAAAGTAGTGCCGCCTATACTGAAAGATTTTACCTCCATAAAAGACAATGACGTTACTGCCAATTGGCAAGTAGTACCCGATGCAACAGGATACTATCTGTCTGTATATGAAAAGAGTGGCTCTACGATAGAGAAAGAGACCTTTACCAACTTCGGTACTATGCTTACTTCGGGTTGGAAACAGACGTTCTATACCACTCAGCAAAATCCTCTTCCGGGTGAGGCAGATAATATATCCATTAAGTTCTTGACCGATAATGATACTATATGGTCGCCATACTATCCGCAGCCGCTGACACAGCTCAAGTTCTGGCTTAGGAACTGGAAAGCTACACAAGGAGGTTCGTTGATAGTGGAAGGGCTCAAAGCTGACGATAACACGTGGCAAAATATCTCTACTATACAGATGGAGCGTAGACTTAGCCAGAAAACTTTCACTCTGCCTGTCGATATAAATAAAAATATCAAACGTGTACGTATCTACTCCAAAGGACTCGACTCCCACGACGGAGGAGTCATATTCGACAATTACGAGGCAACGTTTGCTGCCGATATGGCTGCCCGTAGGGTATGGATATCGGGTGCTGCTACCGATTCGACGGTAGTCGAAGGACTTATGGGCGGTACCAAATACTTCGGACGCATACAGGCTACCGACAAGGACGAAGACGAACCGCTCGAAAACGTAACCGACTTCTCTAACGAAATGGAATTTACTACTACCGGTAGTTCGTACGTAAATCCCGACCCGCGAGCCCTTAAACTGCAGATAAACAGCTCGTACAATATAGTGGTGTTTATCAAAGACGAAGACAAAGACAAAGACCTCTTCGTATATACTTCCGACGGACGTCTGATGCAGGTTTACTACAAAGAAAACTATTCGGGCAATAGAGTAGAGATAAAAGGACTCCCGCGCAGCGCTTCGTACGTAATATCGCTTGGAGGTTCGCGGACTAAGGGCAAATATGCCAAGATATATCTCGGTGGAATAAACGGCAACTAAAAGTTTTGCCGTGAATAAATATTGTTATTTATCCTCCGTCTATACCAGACGGAGGATATTTTTTATCGATAGTCCTGTGGTTTGTGTACATATCCGACGTGAATGTGCTAAACGACATAATAGTATCGCCCACAACGAAAGACATATATAGTAGATATACTTTTTCGTAACTATTTTGTATCTTTGCAGCCATAAAAAACATAGTAATTTAAAAGATTATACTTTTTCGAACCACTACAAAATATGGCAGTAAGTTATCAGCAAGCAGGCGTTAATCTCGAGGCTGGTTACGAGGTAGTAAGCAGAATAAAAAAACACGTATCGTCGACCTCCCGACTCGGAGTGATGGGTAATATCGGAGCTTTTGGCGGTATGTTCGACCTGTCGGCATTGAAACTCAAAGAGCCCGTACTCGTAAGCGGTACCGACGGCGTAGGTACCAAACTCAAGATAGCCTTCGCCCTCGACCGACACGATACTATCGGCATCGACGCCGTGGCTATGTGTGTCAACGACGTGCTGGCACAGGGAGCCGAGCCTCTCTTTTTCCTCGATTATATAGCCATCGGCACCACAGACCCTGCCAAGGTAGAGCAAATCGTAGCAGGCGTATCCGAAGGGTGTAGGCAGGCAGGTTGTGCTCTCGTCGGCGGCGAGACAGCCGAGATGCCATCGATGTATCAGCAGGGCGAATACGACATAGCAGGCTTCACCTGCGGCGCCGTGGAGAAGTCGCAACTCATCGACGGCTCGCGTGTAGCCGTAGGCGACGTGCTAATAGGCATCGCCTCCACAGGCGTTCACTCCAACGGCTTCAGTTTGGTACGCAAAATCGTTGCCGACAATAATCTGGATTTGAATAAAATATACCCCGAGTTGTCCGACAAGCAGACTCTTGGCGAGGTGCTGCTCACCCCGACCAAGATATATGTAAAGCCCGTTTTAGATGTCATACGTCGCTGCAACGTACACGGTATAAGCCACATCACAGGCGGCGGTTTCTACGAAAATATCCCGCGTATACTTGGCAAAGGACAGGGTATCGAAATCAAAGAGGGCAGCTGGGAGATTTCTCCCGTATTCCGCTTCCTTGAGAGATATGGCAACGTACCGCACGACGAGATGTTCAACATCTTCAATATGGGTATAGGAATGGTCGTGGCGATGTCTGCCGACGAAGCCGACGAAGCCATAGCCATACTCGAAAAACACGGCGAGAAAGCAGTGGTTATAGGCAAAGTAACCGACAAAGAAGGAGTGAAAATAAGTTGATACGCATACTGTGAGATACTGTTTTTTCTTAATATTTTTATTTGTAAGCCTATCGGCGATAAGCCAAGAGGTAGTGCTTTACGGCAATATCGGCGATAAACATACGGGCGAAAGCCTCATAGGAGCCTCTTTGAGCGTCGTCGACTTGAATCAGGGCACCGTAACCGACGACAAAGGCGAATATTCGCTCTCGCTACCCAAAGGCAAACACACGATAATAGTCTCATCTACAGGCTACAAGACCGATACGTTAAACATCAATATCTCACAAGACACCCGCCGCAATATTCGTCTGTCGGCAATATCTACCATACTTAGCAGTGTAGAGATTTCTGCCGAGCAAAACCAAAATATCCGACGTATAGAGCCTTCTGTCAATCGCCTGTCGGCTACTGCCATCAAGGCAATCCCTGCGATGATGGGAGAGGTAGACATCGTCAAAGCCTTGCAGCTACTACCCGGAGTGCAAGCGGTAGCCGAAGGTTCATCGAACTTCAGCGTTCGCGGCGGCGGCTACGACCAAAACCTGATACTGCTCGACGACGCCACGATATACGGAGCATCGCACCTGCTTGGCTTCTTCTCGATATTCAACAACGACGCCATAAAAGACGTAAAACTCTATAAGGGCGATATACCCGTTGCCTTCGGCGGTAGGCTCTCGTCGCTGATGGAGGTACGTACAAAAGACAATATAACGAAAAAGCTGCGTGTAAACGGCTCCATCGGTACCATCTCGTCGAAACTGACCATAGAAACTCCCATCGTAGACGATAAGGTAAGTCTTATGCTGTCGGGTAGGCGTACTTATGCCGATATCTTTATCCCTCTTGCCAACGACAAATCGATAAAAAACGCCAAACTCTACTTTTACGACCTCAATGGAAGGCTCAACTGGACTATAAGCCGCAACGACCGTTTGTTTCTATCCGTATATTCGGGCAAAGATCACTTCAAAAATCAACTTGCAGGCATATCTTTCAGCAACAACGTAGGATCGGCAGGCTGGCACCACGTTTTTTCGCCCCGATTGGTATCGAATCTATCCGTCTTTACGAGTAAATACGACTACTTCCTGCTCGAGGACATATCCGAGGAGATTAGCTTCGACTGGAAGTCTGTGCTGAACGACATAGGCGGCAAACTCGATTTCACGTGGCTGCCCGACTCCAACAACAGTATACGGTTCGGCTATCAGGCTGTCCACCATCGGATAGACCCCGGCAAAGGCGGCGGTAGCGGGCAGAATACGCTGATAGACAACTCATCGTTTCAGCTCTCGCCCATGTATACGCTCGAACACGCTCTGTATGCCTCTCATCAGACGACACTATTCGACAAACTCGGCATTCGATACGGTCTGCGTCTGTCTATGATGAACAATCTCGGCAACGACTCCATAACGTACAACATACGCAACTATGCGGTGGTAGACTCTTTTTTCACAAAAAAAGGACAGATATACAACACCAACCTAAGGCTCGAGCCGCGTATCAGCCTCAACTACTCTCTGGGGCGGCACAACTCGATAAAAGCCTCATTCTCACACTCTGCCCAATACATACAGTTAGCATCCAACTCTACGGCAGGCTCGCCGCTGTCGATATGGTTTTCGGCGTCGAACAACGTACGCCCGCAGCTCTGCAACCAATTTGTACTCGGCTACTTCCACGACTTCTTCGACGGCACTCTCGAAACATCGGCAGAGGTCTATTATAAGCACTACACCAATGTAATCGACTTCAAAGACCGTGCCCGACTGCTCGGCAATAAAGACCTCGAACGCGAGTTGCGGTTCGGTACGGGCTACTCTTATGGCTTCGAACTGATGATAGCCAAGCCTTCGGGACGTATCAACGGCTGGGTGAGCTATACCTTCGCCCGCAGCTTTCGTCAGATAGACGAAATAAACGGTGGAGAACGTTATCGTTCGCCTTACGACAAGCCTCACAACATATCCGTCGTGGTAAACTACGAGCTCAGCAGGCGTTGGACGCTGTCGGCGACGTGGGTCTATTCCACAGGACAGCCCGTTACCTACCCCGAGGGGCGCTATTGGGTCGGCGACATAGGCTCTACCGACGGTAAATGGGTGATTATCCCGTCGAAAAGGAACGCTTACAGGTTTCCCGACTTCCACCGGCTCGACCTATCGGCGACGTGGAAACTATCGCAGCCGCACAAACGATTTCAGCACGAACTGAACATATCTGTCTACAACGCATACGCACGCAAGAACCCTTGGACGATATATTTTGTCAAAGACAAAGACAATCCCAACAAACTGCAAGGCAAGATGATGTATCTGTTCTCAATAGTGCCGTCGGTAAGCTGGAACTTCCATTTTTAACCGATTAGTTATCAGTGATTTTCTTCGTTTGCTCTTGCACCACTTATCGTAATTATTTTACGAAGTAAAAGACCGGTTGTACGTAGCAAATTACAGGAGGTGTTGAAGGGGGATTGTGGGTTACCGATTGGACTCGAGGTGATAAAGAGCTACTGCATTGACGCCGCCGAATCCCGATATCATCTTGAGGAAATAGCGTTTGTCGGTGTACCGCATCGCGCTTGTTACGTTCGGATAGAATGTTCGACCGTCGGCCTGTATCGACTCCACGTCGGTGCAGTTGAGTGTGGGTATCACTACACCGGCTTCGATAGCCTCGCACGATATAATAGTCTCCAACAGCCCCGCCGCTCCGAGCGTATGTCCGAAATATGCTTTCAGAGAACCGATAGGCACAGATTCGAGCCTCGACCGATATACGGCGTTTATCTCCATAGAGTCGTTGTAGGGAGTAGCCGTGCCGTGTGCAGAGATGAAGGCGAGACTGTCGGCGTCTATAGAGTGCTTCTCTGTAATGTATTGCAAGGCTCTACTTAGCCCTTCGGCAGTACGCGAAGGAGCCGATATGTGTGTAGCATCGTTGCGTATGGCTCCGTCGACGAAACGTATGGTGCGGCGTGAGTGGTCTTTGTGTGCGGAAAAAATAATAGTAGCAGCAGCCTCGCCGAGATTGAGCCCGCAGCGATGCTTGTCGAACGGTCGGCACAACTCAGCCGACAAGGCTCTAAAAGAGGCAAAGCCCGATACTATAAACTTCGATAACATATCGACTCCTACCACTACGACGTGTTCGAAGTCGTCGCCGACAAGTTCGCGGCTTGCCGTTATTTGAGCGGCAACTCCCGAAATACAGGCATTGGATATGACCAGAGGCTTGTTTGGATTGCCGAAAAAACTATTGATCACCTTTGCCGAGTGCCAAAGAAAAGGACGATGCACGCAGCCGTCGGGTGCCGATAAGCAGTCGACGTTGCCTTTGGTCGTAGAGAGCAATATCAGTGTCTTACTGCTCGACAGATCGATACGGGCTTCCGTATTGGCGTCTGTGATAGAGGCTATTGCCGCTTTCTCGAGCAGAGTAGCTTCGCTAGCAATATGATTATTGTCGATGCCCGAAAAATGGTCTTCGAGTCTACGGCGGTCGATAAGCGAAGCCACGAAAGACTCCGGCATATCGAGCGTACCCGCCTCGTAGCGCTTCACTCCCGACAGACCTGCGGCGATATGCCTGAAGTTTTCTTTCGTATCGAATCCCAAAGAAGATATTATGTTTGTTCCGACGATGTACATACCGATGCGTTGTTACTTATATATGATGCATTACAGATACTTTTCTCTCCATTGTCGTATAAATGCAGGTACGTCCCACATAAGATTGAAATCTCTATCGAGAAATACTTGTACCGAATATCCGGTAGCCGATAGTTTGCCACTGTCGGCATTGAATATTTTATAGTCGAAAATGAGTTTTGCCGCCTCCGTATGGCGGTAAGATATTTCGATACGAGCACGGTCTTTGTACCTTAACGGATTTTTGTACTCGATGTGCAACTCTACGATTGGAGCATAAAAACCTTGCTCGAAGATATAGAGATATTCGATATTGTACTGCCGCCCGAATTCTTCGCGAGCATCTTCGAAATACAACGAGTACGAGCCGTGCCATACGATTCCCATCGAATCTACTTCACTGAATCGTATATCAAACTCCTTTTGGCATGTCAAGCGGTTCATTACGCGATATTTATTGTTCGTTCATTAGAGCTACTTTCATATTGCCTTTTGCTACCAACCTGTCGTGGCACATCACCGTGGCATCGACCTGTGTGATATTTCCTACTTCTGCGGCAGTTACTATCTCAGTCGATAGGCAGTCGCCGATACCGACATATACATCAGAGAACGAGAAATTGTTTATTGCACCTATGAAGCCGATTCTTACGGGCTTATCGATAGTGAGATACCCTATCCGTGTGGCACAAGTCTGAGCTACATTCTCCAATATGCCCGCCCGAGAGAGCATACCGCCATCGACGAAAATATTATCCGCTTTTATCGTAAGAGCGGTCTTGGTAGTAGTTTCGTCGCAATACAACAACTTATCGACCATTACAAAAGGCTCTTTCTGAGGTATCAGCTGCCGTACGTCTATATCTTCGAATTTCATCGCTTTATGTCGGGGGGATTATTTTACACTACAACGCAGAATAGTATGCCCTGTGCCGATATTGTCGTATATTCTCTCGACTTTGAGACCTGCCTGCTCTACAAGATTTATAAAGTCTTGCGAATGATACATTTTGCTATTGCCGTTTGCCATTGCAGTGAAGTAGACACTTGTCTGAGTGAGTACATACGAAGCCGTCTCGAACTTCTGCCTATCCCATAAGGTCTCCATTATGTATATTTTGGCGTTAGGGCTCAGAGCTTTTGCCGCTCGTTTCAGAATACTTACTATCTCCGTCTCCGAAAAACAGTCGAGAAACTGACTGAACCACACGACATCGAATCCCGTCGGAAACGCCGTATCTTCGCTCAGCATATTGCAGCCATACCCTTGTATCCTATCGGCTCCCGCAGCAGAAGCGATATTGCGTTTCATAAGCTCTATCTGCTGAGGCAGATCCATTATCGTTATCTCTACCTCGCTATCGTGTCCGACGCAATACAAAGCCCATTTACCCGTATTGCCACCGACATCGAGCAGGCGCTTGGGTCTGTCTTCGAAAACCACCTTGAACGCATCGGCAAACGAACCGTCGCTGTAGTAGTGGTCGAAACCGAACCACGATTTTTGTACCTTCTCGGGCAAGCTCGACAGACCTTCGTACAACGTGCTCCAATCGCCGAATACGCTGAGACCGGCAGGTTTCCCACTTAGCAAAGCCTCTTCCAAGTGGAACATACCGAGATAGTTGACATCGTGATTGAAATCCATATTCACTCGTACCGAAGGGTCGTTCAGAAGGAACCATCCCGTCTTCGAACACACAAACTTATCGTTGTCGTACAATACCGTACCTATCGACATCGACGACTCGAGCAGTACCTTGACGGCATAGACCGAAAGTCGGGTCTTACTCGCAATCTGGTCTATGGTAAGCCCGTCTCGTGAGTCGGATAGCATCTGTAGAATACCGAATTTTATCATCAGACGGCTTACTTGGAATACTATCGGGGCTTGCGAAATCTCGTGAGCAGCTCGCTGTGCCTCCAGTGCGGTACGATTGTCGTTTGTGTAACGCTTCGAAAGATGATGTGGTAAAAACATTATTAATCTGATTTTTTTGGATTTCAAAATTACTACTTTTTTCAAAATTCGATTAACTTTGTAGTCCAATTGGCAGCAATGAATAGAAAACTGAATACGGAAGAGATAGTCAGAGTATCGATAGACGAATATCGAGATATGCCCAAAATACCTTTGGTAGTATTGCTCGATAACGTCCGCAGTATGCACAATATCGGCTCTGTCTTTCGTACTGCCGATGCTTTCCGTGTCGAGAAGGTGATACTCTGCGGTATAACAGCTACTCCTCCGCACAACGAAATACACAAATCGGCTTTGGGTGCGGAGTATTCGGTAGAGTGGCAATATGCCGACGACTCGAGAGATATCGTCGAGAGGCTTGCAAACGAAGGTTATATACCTATTGCCATCGAGCAGACGGAGCAAAGTGTCGCCTTAAACCATTTCGATATCGACAAATCTAACCGTTATGTCGTAGTCTTTGGCAACGAGGTATTTGGAGTAGGGCAACCTACAATCGATGCCTGTCGGTACAGCATAGAGATACCGCAAGCAGGTACGAAACACTCTCTTAACGTAAGTGTGGCGGCAGGTATAGTGATTTACGATTTTTTCGAAAAACTAAAATAGACCTCATACAGGTACGAGACATAGTGAGTAATAATAAAATGTATTTTTAGCGATGAATATTATCAAAATGAAGAATAACAATGGCATATATAGAGCGTTGAGCCTTGTGGTATTGCAGATTGTCATAGTATCATCTGCTTATTCTCAGTCGAATATCTTAGACGACCTACAGCAGGCAGATAGCAAAACCGAAGCAAAAGTAACCGTATACCAAGACAGTGAGATAACCGAAGCTTTGCTACGGCAGCCGCCCACAACGACCGAATCTAACTCTAATTTGTCGCGAGGTTGGAGTGTACAGGTTTTTTCGGACAATTCCATTGCGGCAAAAGATATGGCTTTCCAGATAGAAAATAAGCTAAAAGAGCGTATGCCAAACGAATATGTCAGAGCCGAGCGGCATGCTCCTTTCTGGAAGGTACGTGTCGGTCAGTTCGAATCGGCAGAAGATGCTCAAGCCCTCAAAAACGTACTTTTGCAAGAGTTTCCCGAGTTTAAGGGCGGTATCTATGTGGTAAAGTTCAATACGAGTAACGACTAATAGCTGTATATCAAATAAATATACTGTTTTTTCAAAGAGATGAAGATTATATGTGTCGGTTGGAACTACTGCGAGCATAATGCCGAGATGAATCGCACTACAATGCCCGATAATCCGATATTTTTCCTCAAACCCGATACCGCATTGCTACGAGAAAACAAGCCTTTTTTCTTGCCCGACTTCTCAGAGCAGATAGAGTATGAGTGCGAGCTTGTATATCGTATCGGGCGTATCGGTAAGAATATCAGCGAAAAGTTTGCACACCGATACTATTCAGAGATAGCTTTGGGCGTGGATTTTACGGCACGCGACTTGCAGGCTGCCTGTCGTCGGCAAGGTGCTCCTTGGGAAGTGGCAAAAGCCTTCGATAATTCGGCTGCAATAAGCGATTTTATAGATATATCGTCAGTAGACGATGAGTTAAACTTCTCTTTATCAGTCAATGGCAATGTCGTACAATCGGCTTCGGCTTCGGATATGATTTTTTCGATAGACCGAATCATATCACACATCAGCAAGTATATCACATTGAAAATAGGCGACTTGATATACACAGGTACTCCCGCAGGAGTAGGAAGAGTACATATCGGCGATCGTCTACAAGGATTCATAGGCAATCGTCGGATGTTCGATTTTGTTGTCAAATAAACGGATTATCAACGATATTAGCTACAATGAGCGAGATATAATATTGATTATGTACATCATAGTAAACAGTATAAAAAAGATATTTTGGGCTATAATGCTGCTTTCTGCCGTTTCGGCTGCAGCACAGGCAAACGACGGAAGTCGTTATGCTTCGCAGTCGGTATTGGCTACGGGGAGGTGGGTAAAAATATTGGTAGACCACAGCGGCATATACTCTCTATCGTACGAAGATATTAAGGCGATGGGCATCGAACCGCAAAATGTGCGTATATACGGCTATGGCGGTGGGTTGCTGAGCGAAGATTTTTCGACTCCATACATTGACGACCTGCCCGAAGTACCTATCGATATGCAGAAAGGAGCCGACGGTATATTCAACGAAGGCGACCGCATACTCTTCTATGCACAAGCAAATATAATATGGCGCTACAATAGCCAGAAAGGCACTTTCTCACATATCCGCAACCACTACTCAGACCTTGGCTATTACTTTGTTACCTCTAAGTCGGGGAGTGCCAAGCAGATACCGACTATGCCCGAAGAGAGCGGTATGGTGGCATCTACCATCGCATCGTTCAACGACTATTTACTGCAAGAGAGCGAGATAAAAAACGAGGCACAAGGAGGTAGAGTATTTTACGGAGAAAAATTCAGTCGGCAGACGCCGTCGTATTCATTCAGTATATACCGACCTGATATAGAGGGTATTGAGGCGAAAATGTTCGTAGATATGGCTAATAAAACCATCTACAACAACAATATAGAAGTAAACATCAATGGTATAAATATCAAGACAATACCTCTAAAAAGACGCCCCGACAACAACTACCAAGTATTAGAACCCACAAACGATACCGTAACTTTCGTACCCAACTCGACAAATACGTTTAACATAACTCTCACCTCCGCCAATCCGTCTTTGGAGGCCTATCTCGACTATTTCGAAATCAATTTCAAACGGAAACTGAGTATGACGGGCAACGAGTTATATTTTCGTTCGGTCGATTATATCGGTCACAATCAGCTGTCTAAGTTCGTGTTAAGTGGTGCCGATGCCGATACCGAGATATGGGACATTACAGACCGAAACAATATAGAGAAGGTAAATACTACTCTCAGTGGCAGACAACTCTCTTTTGTAGTCAATACCAATGAGTTGCGTCAGTTTGTAGCGGTATCGACTCGGAAAACGTTCCCCAAGCCCAATATTGTAGGTACAGTCGATAATCAGAGTCTACACTCTCTGCCTCAGGCAGATATGATTATCATTTCGCACAGCGATTTTTTAGGAGAAGCCTACCGACTTGCAGAATATCATAGAGCGAAAGAGGGAATCTCGGTCAATGTGGCAGATGCTGAAGCCATATACAATGAGTTTTCGAGTGGTACGCCCGATGCTACGGCATATCGTCGTTTTGTAAAGATGTTTTACGACCGCTCTCATACTCAAGGTACTACGACACCCAAGTGGTTGTTGCTTCTGGGCGACGGTATATACGACAATCGCGGTATCATAAGCGGTAGCGACGAATATCGGAAATTACTCACCTACCAAGCTTATAACTCTGTAAATAAAATACATGCATATACTTCCGACGACTATTTCGGATACCTCGACGATAACGATATTGCTATGTCGCCTTCGGCAAGCCTCGACATCGGTATCGGACGTCTGCCCGTATATACCGTACAGCAAGCTAAAGCCGCCATCGACAAGACTATAGCTTATATCGACAACAAACTTCACGGAGAGTGGAAAAACCGTATGCTATTCATTGCCGACGACGGCGACAACAATATCCATATCAGAGACTGCGACAGTATCGCAAATTTCACTCAGAGAGAAAATAACGATATACTGATAAAAAAGCTCTATTTAGATGCCTACAAACAAGAAACTTCTGCTTCATCTGAGAGTTACCCTCTGGTAAACAGTATTTTAGACAACTATATAAGGCAAGGCGTATTGCTTATAAACTATATGGGGCACGGTTCGCACCTCCAATGGTCTAACGAGAATATATTGGATATCGACAAAATAACATCTATGGTAAACGACAAATATCCCATTTTTATCACCGCCACTTGCGACTTCTCGGCATACGACCAGTTCGACCCGTCGGGAGGCGAGCAACTGATATGGAATCCTATCGGAGGCACTATGGCTCTGATAACTACTACCCGTACCGTATATGCAAGTGCAAATGCAGACCTCAACTATCATCTTTTGGATAATATATTCGATGCCGACGCATCGGGTAACCCGTTGAGTATGGGCGAGATACTTCGTAAGGCAAAAAACGAACAGACGGTATCCGACAACAAGTTCTCTTTCACTCTATTAGGCGACCCATCGCTACGACTCAACTATCCGTATCAGGCAAAGGTAGTAACCGACAGCATCAACCATAGGGCAATAACAGCCCAATACGATACTATTTCGGCTCTGAGCGAAGTTACTCTATCCGGACATATTGCCAACCTTTCAGGCAATATTATAAATGGCTACAACGGAGCACTTTATATAAATATATTCGATAAGGTCGAAAAAGTAAAAACTTTGGCAAACGATAAAGGCAGTACGCCATTCGAATACAAAGACCGTCCGAATATTATTTTCCGTGGCTCTACATATATCGACAACGGTAAATGGTCTGTTAAGTTTTTAGTTCCCAAAGACATAAAATACGATTTCGGAAAAGGAAGAATCGTGTACTATGCTACCGAAAATGGTTTAGGTATAGAGGCAAACGGCAGTTTCGAGGATTTTATAATAGGAGGCGAAAACCCAAATCCTCCGCTCGACAACGAAGGTCCTCAAGTACAGTTGTTTATCAATTCTCGCGCATTCAAAGAAGGACAGAAGGTAAATGCTTCTCCGCTTTTCATAGCCGATTTATACGATAATAGCGGCATAAATACCACAGGTTGCGGTATCGGGCACGATATTGTATTAAGAAAAAATGTCGGCGACAAAGAAGAGATCGTACTAAACGACTATTACGAATCGAACTTAGGCGACTATCGGTCGGGAACGATTAAATATCAGATAGATAATCTCGAGAAGGGTGTATATAATATGTGGTTTAGGGCGTGGGATTTACAAAACAATTCGACGTCGAAACAGATAACGTTCGAAGTTACAGACCAGACATCTATCGACGCTCAAGTAACGGTCTATCCTAATCCGGCAAAAGACTTCGTAAAAATACTTATAACGCACGATAGACCATACAAAGCCCTTAATACCACACTGCAAATATACGACGTAACAGGCAGATTCATTGCCGACAAACACATGAAACAAGCCTCACTCGGCAACCGTACCGAACTGACTTTGAATTTCGTTGCCGACCGTATCCCCATAAATCGAGGCATTTACTTTATAAGGATTGTGCTATCGACCGATGGCGAAAAAAGTATGTCGAAACCTATAAAACTTATAATTCAATAGAATAAGCCCATCGTGGACAACAAAAAGGAATACATCGTACAATAAAAAATATAGTTTCTCGTTGGTATTGGAAAATAAAATATTAATTTTGCAATGATAAGTAATATCATTTCCGACGACCAATTTTATTATCTCGTTGGAAACATAGTATTTTTTAGATAAATAATTTTAAATCAAACATATAAAAATCAAAAGTATGAAGAAAGTCTTTTTATTAGGATTGATTTCTATGGCTGCTACACTGTCGTTTGCCCAGAAAAAAGAAGACATATTGAGTGTTTATAATCCTCTTATAACAGGTGTTCCTTCGTTGGGTATAGCTCCCGACGCTATTGGTGGAGGTATGGCAGACATAGGTATTGCCTCCGAGCCTACTATGGCATCGCAGTATTGGAACTCATCGAAATATGCTATGATGGAAAGTAATGGAGGTGCTACTTTTAGCTATACTCCTTGGTTGAGAAAAATCGTAAGTGACATAGACTTAGCTTATTTAGCCGGATATTATAAACTTAGCGAGCAGGCAGGTACATTGAGTGCTTCGTTGAGATATTTTTCGCTTGGTAATATCAATCTTACCAATATGCAAGGCAAAAGTCTGGGTACGGCTAAACCTTACGAAATGGCATTAGACCTTGGATATTCGAGACGTCTTGCCGAAAACTTTTCTATGGGTGTGGCTCTACGCTTCGTATCGTCCGACCTGAGTGCACAGACAGAAAATTATCACGTAGGAATAGGCGTAGCTGCAGACGTTAACGGGTATTATACTTTGCCTATCGAAGTATCTTCGGGTACATCTAAGTTAGGCCTCGGCTTCAATATCTCCAATATTGGTACAAAAATTTCTTACGACAACGGTACAACAAGCAATTTTATGCCTACAAATTTGGGGCTGGGAGCTTCGTACCTCATACCTCTCGACCAATACAACAGACTCTCTATCAACCTCGACCTCAATAAACTGATGGTGCCATCGCGTAGGTCGAAAAACACAAACGGTTTCGACAAATCAAACCCCGACACTTGGTTGATGAGCGAAGAACAGTATAACAGTATCGGAGTAGTACAGGGTATTTTCTCGTCTTTTGGCGATGCTCCCAATGGTTTCGGCGAAGAGATGCAGGAAATAAACTTCTCTACCGGTCTCGAATATGCTTACAACGAACAGTTCTTTTTGCGTGGCGGTTACCACAACGAAGCACAAAACAAAGGTAATCGTAAGTTTTTTGCTATGGGAGCAGGCTTTAAATGGACTGCATTCCGCCTCGACGTAGGTTATCTTATCGGAGTATCTCAAAACAACCCGCTCGACCAGACGCTCCGTTTTACTCTTACATTCGATATGCAAGGACTCAAAGACTTAGCTAATTGATGGTTGTTAGATAATAATTGAAGAACGACTACTTATTTTTCGGAAATAGGTAGTCGTTTTTTTGATATGTTTTCTATCTTTATTTATTTGTACTATTGAAACGCAGATAGTTACTGAGATTTTCTTCGGTTTTTATCTGGCTCAGATTAGTATCCGATATTATCACTATATCGAAGTTACTCAATATATTTTTCCCGGCAAAGTTGCTATCGGTCTCTATAAGACGCTTGTACCAATTGCCTTCATCGAGGCTATCCATACCCGATATTACCAATATCTCTTTGCGACCGAGCTTGAGTATGTCGAAGTCGAAGTCTTTGACCATGAATTTATTGAAGTTGTAGGCGGCAAGGTCGTAGAGCATATCGTTCATAATCTTTTTGTCTGCCTTGGTAGGTATCAGCAGTATATTGTGTCTTTCGGCAATATTACTAGAAAATTTTTCGACATCTTTCTTGATGCTATCGATTTTGTTTTTAGCCTCTTGTGAACGACGTTCATTTATATTTTCTGTAACTTGTGTCGCTGCCTGTTGCTTACGTCCTTGCCTTACGAGAGCCAATATATCTTTACTTATAGGAGTTACCTCCGAATCGGGATATTTCGATATGATAGTATCGAGGCGCGATTCCATAGTATCTTTAAGTCCGAGCTTGGCTGCCGACAGAGCATCGAGGAAAGCAAACTTCGGCAAGTGTTCGGACATCGGGAAGTGTTGGTTCATAGAGGTATAATTGTCTCTGACTTTTTGTAATTTACCTCCTATGTATGCTTCGTATGTAGTGCGATATAGACTATCTTGTACAAGTAGCATTTTCCGCACATTATTTGCGTAGTTTGTATCTGCAAGTATCACAGCGTATTTGCTCGTAGGATACTCTGCGAGTAATTTACGTCGAAATACCTCCTGCTCATCGGGTAAATTCAACTTCCCATTTATCTGATACTCTATGAAATATGTCTCTGCCTTACGTTCGTCGGTTGGGAAACGACTTTGAAAAGTTCGATACGTGCTATCGGCACTATTGATATCGTTCATCTTGGTATAGAAGATATTACCCATATTATATAGAGCCGTTGCTATCAGCTGATTGGCTATCTGTTTCGACTGTTCGGTCGTAGGTATCTGAGCCAGATAGTATTCCGGGCTGTATTTGTCTTGCGTCGTTGAGTCTTTGGCTGTGGTAATATTGGTATCAGTTTTGTTAGAGGCTTCCGAGCCTTCGATATTATTGGCTGTGGGTGTCTTTACCAGGCGGTTCCAACTGTCTTCGAGAGGACGGTTGCCCCAACGTTTTTTGAAATCCGCTTTACCTTGTTTTAGCGACGATGTATTGTAAAAATACCATTCGTTGCTACCTCTTCCTATCATATTGCTACTCAGAGGGTCGAAGCTTATACCACCTGCTTTGTCGGCTACTTCCAAAGCTGCTCTATCGGTAGAGTCTTTGGCTCGTTTTTTGTCTGCCTCTATAAGTTTCTTTATAATTTCGTCGATTATCTTTCGCTGTGCCGCCTCGGGCATTGTAGATAGACGTAGCAGACTGTCTTGCAACTGTACGGTATTGTAGTTTTGTGCCAATTCGGACAGAGTCTGGGAGCGATTCTCGGCTTTTTTATATTCCTTGTGTGTATTTGGCATAATTACAATGACCGAATCGTAATATAATCCCGATAGGATATACTCTTTTTTATCATAATATAGTTCGGCAATACGTAGAGCTACCTGAGCTTTATCGATCCCGTTTCGGGTACTTTTTGCCATAGCCGTCTTATAACTTTCTATTGCCTTATCGAGTTTGTTGTCTTCTAAATACTTGTTACCTATGGCATAGTATATCTGATCTAAATACGTTTTGTTGTTCGACGACAATGCCATACGTTGCAGCGTTTTAAGTGATTTTTTTGTGTTTCGCTCGAGAGCTGCCGCTCGAAGTCTAGCATTGAATATCATCTCATAATTGGTTGCGAGGCGTTGGGCTTCGATGTAGTATTGGCGAGCCTTGTCGTTGTTTTTCTCTCTTTCGTATAGCTGTGCGAGAACAAAACCGAATCGTGCTTTTTCATATTTATTTTGAGACTTGTCGATAGCATCTTCGAGATAACCGATTGCCTCACTATATCTTTTGAGATTCAGCATCAGATTGGCAGCAAATGCCATATATGTGGGGCGAAGATTCGTAGGAATGTTAGATGATTTTATCTGCGAAAAATGGCTCTCTGCCTCGTGCAACCATCCCATATCGGTATACGTACGCAATTTCCACAGTTGTGCACCATATAGAATATTAGGGTTTTCGGGATAATGTCGGAGTATATAATTGAAAGTGGCTATTGCTTCGACAAAATCGGCTTTGTAATATTCGGCTTTGCCCATAAGAAGCCATGCCTTGGGAATCTGCGGATTAAACTCCTCTTGCTCTCGATATGCCCTAAACTCTTTGTCGCTCATTCCCATAGGTTTGCTTGTGGGTTTCGAACGAATCGAATGTAATTTTATAGCCTTCCGACACTTCTCTATCGTAGTATTCAGCTGCGATGATATGCTTGAGGTAGTCTCCTTATTTACAGTAGGATATAGTGGTAAAACATCAGAATAATCGTCTGTATTGGCGAGTATTAGAGCGTTTTGGGCTTCGTTGAAAGATGTAGCTGCATTGAATCCGACATTGTATTTTACTGCAAATCCCTGATATGCACGAGACGTCCAAGTATTTTTCTTGGGAGAACAAGCAAAAAGTATTATAAATATTAGGCAAAAAGAGGCTCTAATTTTTTTCATTTTACTTAGTGTGTTGATATTTTGTTGCTTTTCGAGAGAGAATCAATGTTAGTTTTCGGCAGACAATATCTTGTTGATATCTTCTTCCGTCCGATGCAGTTTCGACTTACAAAAAGTTATAAGTTTCGTAGCTTCAGCTACATACTCTGTAAGTACATCTATATCGTACTCTTCGTTTTCTATACTACCTACGATATCCTCGAGGCGTTTGATAGCATCGGAATATTTCAAACTATCTGTATTCGACTTATTTTTAGGGGTTGCCATATAACGATATTTGTATATATATTAGTTTTATATCGGACTATACCGATATTTATATGCAAAGTTATCTATTTTTCGATATTCACGGTCAAATATTGCCATTTTTCCGAAACATTTCAGACACAAAGAGTATTTTTTTGTGTATGAAAAAGTTGTAAACTCATTATTATCAGTGATATATTACTTGCAAAAAAAAATTTGTTTATATATAAATTAGTTGTAATTTTGCAGTCGATACATAGATATAATAATTGTACAGAGAGTAACAACAATTAAATAATAACTTAATTTTATAATTTGAGATTATGAAAAAATTTGGATTGATCCTAATGGTTGCAGCCGTTATGGTTGCATGTGGTAACAAAGCCAAAGAAGCCGAACAGGCTCGTTTGGACTCTATTGCAAGAGCAGACTCTATTGCTCGCGTTGAGGCAATGATTGCCGATTCTATCGCTAAGGCTGCTGAGGCTCAGGCTACGGCAGATTCTGCCGCAAAAGCTCAGGCTATAGCAGACTCTATTGCTGCTGCCGACGCTAAAAAAGCAGGCAAACCGATGCCTAAAAAACAACCGGTTGCTAAGAAAGCTAACACTACTTCTTCCGAAAAAATTACAATACGAGAACAAGATATTGTAAGGAAGGAAGTAAAAGAAGAAAACAAAGCTACAACTATCGGAGATGTTAAGAAAAAGGTTGAAGAAGACAGAGTAAAAGAGAAATACGACAAATTTAAATAAATCAAAACATTAATAACTTAATCAAAAAATTTAGAATCATGAAAAAAGTAGTATTTTCAATGGTGTTAGTTTTAACTACAGTTATCGCTTTCACATCATGTAAACAAGAAACAGATTGGAAAAAAAACATTGTTAAGAATGCAAACTACAAAGGTACAGAAGTTGATGGAACAGTTTGGGAAGCAACCTTTACTGAAACCTCATTTACAGCTACTACCAAAGGTATAACTGTTACTGCCACAAGTTGGGATGTGGTTACTGACGCCAATAACCCCAAAGTAGCAGGTCTTACTTTTAAAGGAGCAAAAATCAAAACTGAAAAGGAAGAAAAGGATTTACAAATGCTTACTGGAGCAGCTTCTGAGAATGGAAAAAAAATCATCATCACTTCAGGACAAATAATGATTACATTTGAAAAGAAGTAATCTTAGTTTCTAACAATAAAAAAGAGGTGTCTCATATTTTGAAGCACCTCTTTTTTGTTTGTATGTAGCGTGCGAAGTTATTCTTTGAGCGAGTTCCAGCCCTGAGCCTTGAAAGCTATCCGCTGTCCGTCGCGTGTTACGAGGTTCATACCGTCGTCTTGCTTTGTGATGTGTCCTATTATGTGCACGTCTTCTATCTCTTTGAGTTTGTCGTAGTCTTTTAGCGGTGCGGTGAAGAGCAGCTCGTAGTCTTCGCCACCGTTTAGAGCTACGGTCGTGAGGTTCATATTGAACTCTTCGGCAGCCACAGCTGTCTGGTAGTCTATCGGTATTTTATCTTCGTATATCTCGCAGCCGCAGTTGCTCTGCGTACAGATATGCATTATTTCCGACGAAAGCCCGTCGGATACGTCTATCATAGCAGTGGGCAATATATTATGCTTTGCCAGCTCGTCGATAATATCGCGTCGTGCTTCGGGTTTCAGCTGGCGTTCGAGTAGATACTCTTTGGTGGCAAAGTCGGGTTGGAAGTCGGGGTCTTTTACCTGACAGAACACCCGTTTTTCTCGCTCCAATAGCTGCAACCCCATATACGAGGCTCCCAGATTGCCCGACACACATATAAGGTCGGTCTGTCGGGCTCCGTTGCGGTATACGGTCTTGCCGTTTTCGCCTTCGCCCAAGCAGGTGATGCTTATTGTCAACCCTGTCAGCGACGCCGAAGTGTCGCCTCCTACCAGGTCTACCTTATATTTGCTGCACGCAAGCAGAAGACCGCTGTACAGTTCTTCTATCTGTTCTACCTCGAAACGCTTCGAAATGCCGATGGTTACGAGTAACTGCTTGGGTTGTCCGTTCATTGCATAGATGTCGGAGAAGTTTACCACTGCCGACTTGTAACCCAGATGTTTGAGCGGTGTATAAGTGAGGTCGAAGTGTATACCTTCCAGTAGAATGTCGGTGGTTGCCAAAACCTGCTTTTCGCCGTAGTTCATTACGGCACAGTCGTCGCCTATTCCTTTTGCCGATGAGGCATTGTGTAGCTTTACACTTTCGGTCAGGCGTTTTATGAGGTTAAATTCGCCAAGTTCGGATATTTGCATCTTATATCTTGTCCTTTTTATTTTTTGTTTTTGATATTGCTGTTTGCTCTTTTATCGATGAATTTCACCGGTTTACGAGTGATGTCGGGTAATATTATTTTTCGTAGAACGCCAGTATCGCATATCTCTATGGCGGGAGCTACTCGTATTTTTGCCCTGAAGCTGTCTTTGAGTTCCTTTATTATCGGAGAATAGTCTGTATGAGCGGACGTAGTGTTACCGTTGAGTCCTATCTTTATTTTTATGTCGTCGTTGCCTATCTCGTTGGTAGATACTTCTATAAGGTAGTTTTCGACGTATGGCGAATTGTCGAGTACATCGTATATTGCAGGCGGATATAGAGTTGTACCCTTGTATTTGAGCAGATGATTGGCTCTACCCACCACGGGCGATACCCGCATCGAGTTTCTGCCACAGCGGCAGCCTTCGGTGTGGAAACATACCAAATCGCCTGTTTTGAACCGCAGTAGCGGCATTCCCTCCACGCCGAGCGTGGTAACGACGAGTTCGCCTACTTGACCATCATCTACCACGTTGCCCTCATCGTCGACTACCTCACATATAATCAGTTCGGGGTGATGATGTCCGCCGCAGCCGTATTGGCACTCGGCAAAGGTAGTAGCCATCTCGGTCGAGGCGTATGTGGAGTAAAGCTCTATATCCCATTTCTCTTTTATCCTGTGTCCCAGTAGGTTGAGCGAGAAGTCCTGTTCGCGAAGATTTTCACCGATACAGACTACTTTTTTTATACTCGAATTGCGGTAGTCGATGCCGTGTTCTTCGGCATAGTCGATTATTTTGAGTATAAACGACGGCACGCACATAATGGTATTAGGGCGTACGCGGTTGATGGTGTCCCATTGTAGTTCGGGTATACCGTTGCCGACACGTACTATACCTGCCCCCAACTCCCTGAGACCCAAGAAATAGGCCAACCCCGCCATAAAACGTTTGTCGAGAGTGGTCATAATCTGCACAATATCATCGGGTTGTACGCCTGCACAGGCAAACGAAATCTTTTCGTTGTATGCCAGACGGTCTAAGTCGCGGTCGGTCATAGCGAACGTAACAGGGTCGCCAAGTGTACCCGAAGTGGTGATGTAGTCGATTATCTGCGACTTGGGCACACACATAAACTGTTCGTTGTATTGCTGTAAATCCACTTTCGTAGTGAAAGGGATTTGTCGGAGGTCTTCCAGTGTATTTATGCGGTGAATATCAATGCTGTGCGAGTCGAACATACGGCGATAGAAGGGCGACTTTCGGCTGAGGTAATCGAGAGCCTCTTTCAATTTTGTTTCTTGTAAAAGTTTTATCTCCCTTTGCGATTGATACTCTATGTTTTGAGACATTTTTTTGAAGTAAAAAAACGATAATTATGTTCTTCTCTGTTTAAAATGAAAAAAGGGCAAGCTTACTACATCGCACCGCTACAACCTTCTACCCTTGCTGCGGTCAAACCCTGGGGGATTCAAAGGGAGCTGGTCGTATAGGACTTACCCGGGTGCAAAAGTAATACTTTTTTTCGAAATACGAATCGAAAAGATGTATCGCCTCATCGATAACAACTCAAAACAACTGATAATCAACGAAAAGAAACAAAAATCATTCAAATAAAACAAAAGACATAGCTCGCTGATAAACAAGCGGTTATACGAGTAATATATATAGTATAAAAGTAAAGAATATGAATATCAGATAAAAAAGTTTTGATTTTGTGAGTCGTTAATCAAAATATTTGTATTACCTTTGCGGAAAATTATTTCTATACAGATAGATAATTCATTAAATCATATAATTTTAATTCATTTATTTAAAAACTAAAAATTCATTCTTATGAAAAAAGTATTTGTTTTTATGATGGCTACAGTAGTAGCATTGGGATTGGCTTCGTGCAGCAAGATGGAAGACCCTGCAAAGCCTATAGAGATTAGCGACAGCGACGAACGCTCGGCTGTAATCGAAGGTACACTGCTATGTGTTACCGACTTGAAAGCAACACCCAAAAAGTACGAAGGTGCAGAAGGTGTGGAAATCGTAGCTGTTATTCCTTATGCAGAAATATTGGCTCCGGCTACACCTGCAGGTAATTGGATGAAAAAGATTACTGTCGATGCAGCAGGTCATTTTACATTGAATGTTCCCGCAAATCCTGCCGGAGTAAATGTTACCTTTAACGTAAGCGAAAAGAGAGGTAAACAAAAAGATGGTGGCGGCGATGATCATAATGGAAAGTGGACATTCACAATACCTGCCCAATCAATTGTTTCCGGACAGAGACTTATCCTTGAGCAACAAGTAGGTGTTTTCGCAGAAATTAAAGAAAAAGGCGATGAAGTATAATATTTTGTAGAAACTAAAAAATTAAGATAAAGATATGAAAAGAGTAATTTTTTCGATTGCCATAATGATTGGCATCGCTGTAGCAGCTACAGCACAAGACAAAACAGTATCTAACTCTACTGTAACAAACAAATTCGGACACGCAATATTGCCTGCAGCAGGCGACTTTGCTTTGGGTATCGACGCTGTGCCGTTTCTGAAATACCTCGGAAATATGCACAACCAATCTGCCAACATTGCCGCTCCTACGTTCGACGGCTACACAGGTAGAATATACGGTAAATATTTCCTTAACGAAAAGACTGCCGTACGTGCCAAATTGTTTTTCGACTTTGGCGACAATCGCCAAGCACACACAGTTATCGAAGACGGTGCAGTGCTAAACCCCGATAAGACAGTAGTAGACTATAAGACAGTTACTAAAAACGAATTCAAACTTACTGTGGGCTACGAAATGCGTCGTGGCTACCGCCGTCTGCAAGGTTTCTACGGAGTAGAAGCAGGTATCGGTATCAACAAATCGGATGTGTTGTATAAGTACGGTAACGTTATGACAGTAGCCAACGCTACTCCTTCTACTTGGGATTTCGATGCTGACGCAGCAGCCAACCCAGTTCAGCGTACATTGGAAAAACGCGGTGGCTTCGGCTATGAAGCCGGTGTAGGCGGTTTCGTAGGAGTAGAATACTTCTTCGCTCCCAAAATGTCGATAGGCGGTGAGCTTGGCGTATCTATCAGCGGCGCAAACAATCCTATCGGTAAACAAAAATATCAGTTAATAGAAGGTGGCGCTGTGAAGGAACACGAAAATAGAGTAGACCAAGCAGGCAATGCTAACTTCCACTTCATGACAAATGTAGGTGGTAGCTTGTTCCTTATGTTCCATTTCTAAGAATTTATAGAACTAACAATAAAAAAGACTGCCCTCTGTCGAAAGAAAGTAGGGCGGTTTTTTGTTTATATCTCAGAATACTCCTCAAAGCAAAAACGATGAAACAACTCTTCAACAAGCACAACACATTTCTCTTTGCCTTGATTTTTATGGTCGTTTTGGCAAGGATTGTACCATATCGCAAGGAGTACAACGATATATTCGACCTAAGTACCTTTATAGATTGGGGCATCTGTATCATCTTCTTGCTCTATGGGCTGAAGTTGAATATAAAACAAGTCGTGGGCGACATCAAAAACTGGCGTCTACATCTTCTGGTACAGCTCGGTACGTTTGTGTTGTTTCCTCTGCTTGTTTTGCCTTTTTATCTCGTAGTAAAAGGTACGAATTACGAATTGATATGGCTTTCGGTGTTCTTTCTGGCGAGCCTGCCCTCTACGATATCGTCGTCGGTGGTGCTGGTATCCATTGCTAAGGGCAATGTTACCGCTGCTATATTCAATGCCTCTGTTTCGGGGCTTATCGGTATCGTTGCCACGCCGTTGCTGATGGGTTTCTTCATAGACGGTACGCAGACAGGCGTAGGGCAAGACGAGGTAGTGCGACAACTGCTGCTCAAAGTACTACTGCCGCTTATACTCGGGCTGCTGCTAAATCCATTGTTGAAAAGAATAGTAGACAAATACATACGTCTGATAGGGCATTTCGACCAACTTATAATATTGCTTATCGTTTACGAGAGCTTCTCAGAGGCTTTCGTCCGCCAAATATTCTCGTCGGTATCGCCGATGGTTTTCGCTGTTGTTACCGTTGTGTCGGTATGCCTGTTTTTCGTTGTCTACACCATACTCCTGCGTATCACCAAGCTATTGCGTTTTTCACGCGAAGATACCATCGCTACAACGTTCTGCGGGTCTAAGAAATCGTTGGTACACGGCAGTCTGTTCGTGTTGGTACTCGGTATCGCAGATACACAGAGAGTTATTTTCTTGCTCCCGATAATGATATACCACAGCTTCCAGCTCTTCTATGTGAGCTGGCTTGCAAACAGACTCAGACAAGGGGAATAGTGGATAAATAGAGCATAAACATAGTCTCACAAACACCCCGTGAAAACGCCTATATTGGAGGTATCTCCAAAATGATTAAAAGACACTTATCTCTAAAGAGATAGTAGCTAATTTGTTTTCTTGCCATTGAGACTTATTTTTTCAAATAAGAAAAAATTATTACCTTCGCAGAGAAAACTATTTCAAGAAAGTACTATTATGGCAATCGTAACACTCGAATATGACGGCAGAAACAAAAATATAAGACACATTATAGAGAGTATGGTAAATATGGGGATATTCTCTATAAAAGAGACGGGTACGGCGGTAGATGATACGAAAATGACAAAAGAGGAGTTTACAGCTAAGATAGAAAAGGCTCGTCGAGACAAGCTTAAACCTCTGACAAAGGAATATCGCGATAAATTATTTTCGATATGACGTACAATATTTTTGTCAGTCCAATAGCCGAAAATGATATTATAAGGCATAAAAAAGATGGTCAAGTAAAAATTGTAAAAAAAAAATAGACCAGCTGTTTTCCGATATAGAAAATAATCCTTTCAAAGGTATAGGCAAACCCGAACAATTGAAGTGGTATAAATTATCGAGAGGCAATCTCGAAATGTGGTCGAGACGTATAGATAAGAAACACAGATTGATATACGAGATCAACCGAGAGTCGGGCATGGTAAAAATTTTATCGGCATACGGGCATTACGACGATAAATAGAAAGGGAAAGAATAGTCTTTGTTCCAAAGAGGTATCTCTCTGTTTATATGGTCTGTAAGTAATCGTGATACAAGAGAATACAAACAAGGCTACCCACATAAAGGATAGCCTTGTTTTTGTGTTTCGAAAAGACTCTGCAAGGTGTTATGCTATGAGAGCTTTGTAAGCTTCGGCGTCGAGCAGTTTGCCGGCTTCCGACGGGTTGGTCATTTTTACTTTTATCATCCAACCTTCGCCGTAAGGGTCTGAATTGACGAGCTCGGGGTTGTCTTCGAGTTTCGGGTTTACTTCCGATACCTTGCCACCTACGGGCATAAACAAGTCAGATACCGTTTTCACTGCTTCGATAGAACCGAATACAGCTTCGCGAGCTAGAGTTTCGCCCTCGGTCGTAATATCGACAATCACTATCTCGCCCAGTTCGCTCTGAGCGAAGTCGGTGATACCGATATAAGCTATATCACCCTCTACACGCACCCATTCGTGGTCTTTCGAATACTTTAAATTACTTGGAATGTTCATTTTACTTTTTGTGTGAGAAAAAATTTATTTTTTGATTTTTAATTTATGTTTCTTGCAGAAGTCTTTGAGGACGCCTTCGAGGTTAGGAGTACCTATTTCTTGCAGTTCGTAGCCTACTTTTACTGTCGGTTGTTTGATTTTGATGATTCTGCCCAAATCTATCGGAGTGCCGATAACTACTGCGTCGCAAGGAGTATTGGCGATAGTCTTTTCCAAGTCTTTTACCTGTTGGTCGCCGTAGCCCATAGCTGGCAGCAATACGCCTATTTCCGGATAGTTTTTGAATGTATCTTTCAGTTTGCCGACAGTATACGGACGCGGGTCTATCAACTCGGCGGCACCGTGTTTCATTGCTGCCACAGTACCTGCACCTATCTTCATTTCGCCGTGAGTAAGGGTCGGTCCGTCTTCTACTACCAATACCTTCTTGCCCTTTATGAGTTCGGGTTTATCTACCGTAAGGTAAGACGCAGCGTCGATTACTATAGCTTTGGGGTTGATTTTGGCTATGTTTCGGCGAACGGTATTGATGTCTTCGAGTGTGGCGGAGTCTATCTTGTTGATACAGATGACGTCTGATATACGAGCCATTACCTCGCCCGGGTAGTACGATACCTCTGCATTCGGACGCAACGGGTCTACTACGCCGATAGTAAGGTCGGGCTGATAGAATGGGAAGTCGTTGTTACCGCCGTCCCAGATGATTACGTCGCAGCCGTCGGGGTCTTTTTCGGCTTGGCGGAGTATAGCTTCGTAGTCTACGCCCGCATAGATGACGTTACGTTTGGTAACGACGTGCGGTTCATATTCTTCCATCTCTTCGATGGTACATTTATGTTTTTTGAGGTCTGCCACAGTAGCGAAACGTTGTACTTTCTGCTTTACCAGGTCGCCGTAAGGCATCGGGTGACGTACTGCGACAGGTTTCAGTCCCATACCGACGAGTATCTCTATCACACGACGCGATGTCTGCGATTTGCCGCAACCGGTACGGGTAGCACCGATAGCGATTACCGGTTTGGTAGATTTTATCATAGTATCTTTCGTACCAAGCAGCCAAAAGTCGGCTCCGGCAGCGTTTACTATCGCACTTACACCCATTACGCGATTGTAGGGTACGTCTGAATATGCGAAGACACACACGTCTACTTTGTGTTTTTTGATGAGTGCGGGCAGCTCCTCTTCTGCTACGATGGGGATACCTGCGGGGTACTCTTTGCCTGCGAGCTCGGTCGGATATTTACGTCCGTCGATGTCGGGAATCTGATTAGCTGTGAATGCTACTACGTTGTAGTCTTTGTTTCCGCGGAAAAAGGTGTTGAAATTGTGGAAATCTCTGCCTGCGGCACCAATGATAATTACGTTTCTTTTCATACTTTAATTTGATTTTTTGATGATTAAAATTTGATTTTTGTTTTGTATCGGCAAAGATAATTTTTTTTATTGACTTAATAGCTTTTTTATCGATATATGATGTTTTTATTTTTTGTAGAGAAATGTAGATTAGTAGGTAGAACTAAAAACGATTGTTTATGTTGTTATTACATATCTTTCCTGCATTTTCGCATATTAGCGTCTGTGTATTCGTAGTATTCTTTCCTTGCTTATTTAGTGTAAAAAACTTGCTTAATCTTTTTATCGATGATTATTACAATATACAAAGATACAAATTGTATGGTAATATGAGCAACGGCGGCGGCGGCAGTGGCTGTAGTGGCAAGCGTACGGGAATTTTCGTACCTTTGCCGAGAATTTTCGGGAACGTATATTTGCGTAATATATGTCGAAAGATACCCTAAATACCATATTTATGCATATCTCCATAAAAAACTCACTCAGAGTGCTGGCGGTAGAAGTAGCAGACTTTGTTCGCAAAGACTTCGACAGACGTGCATACGCCTTCACGGCGGTATTCGTCGTGGTGCTGCTCGTGATAAACTACGAGTTCGGACTCGACAGCAAGGTACTCTCACGCTCTTACGCGACGGGGGCGTCGTGGTGGGTGATGCCACTGTTTTATCTCGCCGTATATCTTATATCGGCAGCGACAACGCTCTATCTTCGACGCGACTATCGGACGCTCCGCAACCCGCGATTCTACGCCAAGAGCGGACTTTTCGTATTGCTCTACGGCTTCGCCATAGGCTTCTATTCGTACCGAAACCTAAGTATGGCAGGGCTTATGCACACCGAGATGTGGTACTTGAAATCGATAATATCGCAACTCAAATGTGCCGCAGTGTTTTTGCTGCCGCTTACGGTGTTGAAACTTACCATCGACCGCCGTGTGAACGGCATATACGGCATTGCTCGCCACCCGCGACATATCGGTGCGTATCTGACGTTGTTTGTGGTGATGATACCGTTTCTTGTGCTTACGTCGTTCTCAGCCGATTTCTTGGAGGCATATCCGCAGTTCCGCCCTTGGTACGTCGAGAGCGTGTTTGGGATGAGTACTTGGGAGTACACGCTACTGTACGAGGTGGCTTACGCATTCGATTTCGTGATGACAGAACTTGTCTTCCGCGGCACGCTCGTCGTAGGAATGGCGGTGATAATGGGGCGTTCGGCGGTGTTGCCGATGGTGGCTGTCTACTGTTCGATACACTTCGGTAAACCGCTTATGGAGGCTATTTCGTCGGTATTCGGCGGATATATATTGGGGGCTTTGGCGTTCCAGACGAGGCATATATGGGGAGGTATCGTCGTGCATATCTGTATCGCACTGACGATGGAAGTAATGGGATTAGTGCATTACTACGTGCTTCGGCGGTGAACACGACGAGAGTTTTAGCAGAAAACAATAATCATTTTACCCAAGAACAATAATCATTTTAGCAGAAAACATCAACCGTTTTACCCAAGAAAAACAATCATTTTACCTAAAAACAACAATCGTTTTACCCGAACAAAACAGACATTTCACTATAAATCAATATCAATAAAACATACACACAAAGCGATGAAACAGAGATTTTGCATACTGATAGCGGCTATCGCAATGGCAACGACCACACTCGACGCACAGACCGACCTGAAAACCGAAACCTACACGGCATACATCTTGAACGACGTAAAACGTTGGGAGAACCTCACCCGACGCTGCGAACAACAGACCGACACCACCGACATAGCCTCCCTGATGAGCCTCATTCACTGCTATTACGGCTATACGATGATGCTCGTAGAGCAGAAGCAGCACGATGCCGTCGAGCGAAATATCGCTCGAGCCGAACGTTATATCGCCATCGTCTTGGCTAAAGAGCCCAACAACGCTGAGGCTATCGATTATAGCGGTGTCTTCACGAGCTATGCCGTCTCGCTCAATCGGCTCAAAGCTCCTACGCTCGGACGCCGAAGTCGGCAGCTGATAGACCGCGCTCTGTCGATGGCTTCGAACAACCCGCGAATACTTTTCGACAAGGGTAATTCGTTGTTTTACCCGCCCGCCATATTCGGCGGCGATAAGCGACAAGCCTTGAAATACTACCGACGTGCCATAGAAGTCATAGAGCAGCAGGGGGCGACGTCGCGCAACTGGATATATCTCAAACTGCTTTTGCTCGAAGCGAGGTGTTACCAAGCGACGGGCAGGCACGCCGAAGCCCTAAAACTGTACGAACGGCTGCTCGACAGGGAGCCAAACTTCAAAATCGTAAGGCAGAAGTATCTGCCCGAAGCAGTCGAAGCCACGAAGTAGACGGCTACTCGAAAAAAAACAGCAAACCCCGCCGAATCTCTCGGAAGGGCTGGCTCAACATGAAAATCAAATTTTTAAAATATTATCCGCTTAATTAGTTTTGGCGGGAAAATCCGTATACCTACTTTTTCGGTTTCTCTTTACCTTTGCTTTGCTTTTCTACGCGATGGAACTCGACATTCTTCAACTGACGAAATTCCTGCGTAGGTGTGAAGAGCACTTGTGTCTTAGTGATACAGAGCGAGGGCTTGAAATCTTCTTCTTTCTCTACCGCTTTCGAGGTAAACGATGGGCGGAACGATCCGAGAGGTCCAGCATCGACTATATAACCCTCCGAACAAAGTTGGTTGAGTACCTTACGAAACTTGTAGAATACGGCTGCAATATCCGACTCACCGACGGTAGTATCTTCCGCCATACGCTCACAAAGTTTCTCGAATGAAACACGCTGTTTTTGGCAAACAGGGCTTGCAATGAACAATTCTTTTCCTTTCATTGTTCCTACGTTCATCTTGCGTAAATTAAGGGAGTAGTCCATAACGATTAAAAGATTAAATTATTACTAATATTAATATTTTCTATAAGAGAGATTCTTATAGGTGTTTTATCTACATCTCTGATGGCAAAAGTAATAAAAATTTTTATTCAAACAATAGAAACGATGTTTTTAAAAAAAATAATAGTATGGTTTTTAATAAAAAATGATAGGACATTTTAGAGAAAACGATAGGACATTTTAGAGAAAACGATAGGACATTTTGGGAAAAACGATAGGACGTTTCGGTGAAAACGATAGGACGTTTCGGGAAAAACGATAGGACGTTTTATCAAAAACGATAGGACGTTTTTTTAAAAAGAAATTATCGTCCCACAACAGAGTCATATACAGCCCCTTACGAAGGAGCTGAAAATTGCCCGAAAATATCGTTTTTTGCCGAGTAAAAAGCCCCTAATTTATTGTCGGAGTAGACATCGAACAGTAACAAAAAAACTACTCCCCTCCGATACCCGTATATCGAAAGGGAGTAGCCATTATGAAAAGATTAGTTTCCTCTTTTTATTTGCCCAAGTCTTTGAGCGAGCCCTCTACGTATTCGAACTTACCTTTTGCAATAACCTTGTACTGTATCGAGTGCGAATTTTTACGATAGAAAGGCAGTTTTATAGTGTATATTACATCGATGCCCTCTACCGGTACAGCGTCGGGGTGCATCTTCTGCAGCATACCGTTGAGCTCGGCGATGAGTTGTTGCTTCATTTTAGCCTCTACCTGCTCGTCGGTCATAGATGCGGGATATGCGTTTTTGATAGCCTCTATAGTGGAGGCAGCGGTCTGTTCGCGAGCTTTGGTAACGTTTAGGTCGACGTTGTTGTATCGAGCTGTCATACCGCCGTAATAATCGCTATTGCCGAACGACGTTACATATCCTTGTCCTTTGGCAGAGCAGCCTGCGGGCTGGTCGATATTCTCCCATACCCAGTCGACGGCAGCCTGATAGTAAGCCTGTACTTCGGCACTCTGTCCCGAGAGGTCGAGTGCGACCGACGGGTTGTATACCCACTTGCCGTTGAGTTTTACGAACTGGTCGGTATGTGTCTCTTCCACAGCGTTCGGAACCTTTGCCCACACCGAACCGTCGTATACGTATTCGTCTACTTTTATAGTCGTCTTGCCCGAGTTGAAATGTTTGTACACTATACCGAGCTTTTTGTCTGCCGCCATGTAGGGATATTTGCTTTTGAGGAAAACGGGCAAATAGCTATCTGCCTGCGTACCCGAGAAGTTGTCGTACTTTAAGTTCATCGACGTATAATCGGCTTTCTGCATTATGTATATCGAGGCATTGACATATTCCGACCATTGAGCCGCAACAAGTCGCCATAGAGCCGTAGTGGTTACGGTTGCTCCCGATACTTTTAGGTCGTATGTTACGAGTATCATCGAGTCGGGCGTAGCGGCGGGGAACTTGCCTTTCAGTATCTTGCCCATATTGCTCTTTGCTTGTGCTACCGATTTGAAATAAGCCGTATCCGATGTAACGGAATAGGCGGTGTCGTAGTCGTTCTTATTGAGCGTATATGGCTTGCTTGCTGCAATAGTATCGGTATAGAGCGGCTTTGGCACCTCTTCGATATACTTGTAAGTGAGCTTTACGGCAGTGCCGTCGTCGAATGTGGGGAAACGGTAAGCTACTACTGCCGGGGCGTATTTATCGGCTTTTATCTGTTTGTTGAAAGCCTTTTTCGAAGCCACAGCCGCCAGAGCTTTCTCTACTCCATCTTGTTTTGCCATAGCCTTATTGCCGGCATTGCTCGCTACCATGCCGTAGTCGTCGTCGACCATAGTGTACTCAACGGTACGTATATCGGTCGGGACGTCTTTGTTGTATCCGGGGAAGTTTTTCCCGTTGTAGTCGCACGCTGTAAATGTTATGAGCGTTGCGGCGATAATTAAACCTAATATGTTTTTCATCTTATTATACTTTGTTTTTGCGGTTAATTAGAAATTGATTTTGAGTTTTGTAGTCCATGTTCTGCCGAAACCGTAAAATACGCGTGCCGTCTGCCAAGTACCGTCGTTGCCGTTGGTGGCGTCGGCGATATATACTTGGTCTAATAGGTTCTGGCAAGTGCCCGATATTACCGCGGTAGTACCGGCAAACTTGAAACGATAGCTTGCATTGAAGTCGACCAGAGCTGCTCCCGGCACCTGCCAAGGCTGAACGAAGTCGTATGGCTTGTTTACTATCAGGTTGCTGCTGCTTATGGTATAGTCGGCAAACAGACGGCTCATACCGTTGAGGTTGAGTCCGAGTCGAAGCTCTTTTACCGGTCTGAGCGTAACGCCGAAGTCGTATGTGGTCTGAGCCGAGCCACCTACTTTGATACCTTTCAGGTTGAGCTGCGACCAAGCGTGGTTGCCGCTGCCGATAGCATCGGCGACAGTACCTTTGAGGTCTGCCAAGGGCTGTCCGAGCGAGTTGTAGTAGTATCCGATAGGGTTGCTATCCCACTGCCAGTCGCCGAGCGACAGCATAGCAGATAGCTCGAGCCAGTTAGTCAGATTCGACCGCAACTCCAATTCTACTCCCATGTGGCGGGCGTTTACTCCGCTCATATTGATGATAGCTCGTTCGTTCACTATATCTCCCGATGGGTCGGTATAACTGTATTCGTTGGCACGTGTCATAGTTTTGTTCATCCATCTGGTGAAATATCCGTTGATGGTAGCCTTGAGGTAACGATGGTGGAAACCGTAACCGAGTTCGAGAGAGAATATATTTTCATTTATGGCGTTTTTGTTGATTTCATTCGACGTTGTCGACTGCAAGAAAGCTCCGCCCGAGAAGTATGGCGCTCTGCTTATATAGCCTGTATTGACGAACACGTTATGATACGAGGCAAAGTTGTAGTTGAGTCCGCCCTTGATGGTATATCCCAAGAAATTGAGCGTCTTCGAACGAGCGTGCTCTGCATCGTAGTAGAAGCGGTCGTAACGCCAGTAGGTAGTATTCGACAACGAACCCGATGCGAAAGCCGTAAGAGATTTTTCCAAGAAGCTACCTTCGACCTGTCCGAATGCTCCTTCTTGTACTACATATCCGTCGTAGTCGCGGTAAACTACGTCGCCTACTTGGAGTTTCTGCATCTTCCAGTTGGGGTCGGCAGCAGCGGCGTTGTTCACTGCTTTTACGTTTTTACGCGATGCTTCGTCGATGAAATATTTACCTCCGTATAGGTCTATCAGTTCGTTGGTGTGTACGCCTTTGTAGTAACGGAAGTCGACACCGCCGTAGAAGTCGATATTTTTCGACAATGGCGAGGTAAATGTAGAGATAAGTCCATACCAGTTGTGGTAGTTTTTGCTTTTGCTCATAGCCATTAGCGACCCTGTGGTGCTTGCTGCGTTGATAGCCTCTATCTTGTCGTAAGCGAATGTACCGTCGTCGTTGCGGAAAGTACTATTGACCAGACCGTTCGAAGCTCCGTACCAATTGCTATAAATATATTTTGTAGCAGCACTTGGCAGGTTGTAACCGCCTTGTCCGCTATAGCCGTTGCCTCGTCCGATAGAGGCATATACTACGGTCGATAGGCTTTTGCGGTTGCCGAGATCCCAGTTCCAGTTGAGCGAAAGCTGAGGTTTGTGATATTGGTTGAATGCCGAAGTGCGGCGTTGTCCTTTGCCGTCGAAACCGTATGTAGCGTTGTATTTATACGGACTATTGCCGTTCATATAGTTACCTACTCGCTGCCATTCGGCGATAGTGAGCTGATCGTATGCACTGCGTTGATAGTGAGCTTGCGGAGCCCCGAAGGCGGTAAACGAGAGTGTATGATTGTCGTTGATAATCTTCGATACGTTGAGGAAGTAGTTCCAACCCTCGAAGTTTGTGCCTTGGATATATCCGTTACCCCAAGTACGCGATCCGAGCACAGTGAATGCCCAGCCATTCGGGAGCTTACCCGAAGAGATATTGAACAATACCTTATTGTAACCGTCGTTGCCTATAACATACTGAGCCGAACCGCCCTTTTTGGCTTCGTGCGCTTTGGTGATAATGTTTATAGAACCTCCCACCGAAGGTGACGATACTTTCGAGGCTCCCAGACCACGTTGAGTCTGCATAGTACGGGTAACGTCGGCAAGCCCCGCCCAGTTGCTCCAGTATACTCCTCCCCATTCCATATCGTTTACGGGCACACCGTTGACCATAACGGCGATATTTTCCGACTTGAAACCTCGCATGTTTATCTTCGAGTCGCCGTATCCACCGCCGTTTTTGGTGGTATAGACACCTGGGGTCGACTTCAGCACTTCGGGAAATTCGGCATTGCCGATCTTCTCTTCGATAGTCTCGAAAGATACGTTCGATACGGCTACAGGGGTCTTCCTCTGTATCGCTATCTGCGAAGTAACGGTGATGTCTTTCAACTCGATAGAGTTTGTCTTTAACCTTACATCCGATGCTTTGTCGGCTGCTACTACCAGCGTATGGTAGCCTACATACGAAAATATCAGATTCTTATTGTCGGGTACACTTAGAGAGTACTCTCCGTTGGCACCTGTCTGAGTCCCGTCGAGAGTCCCTTCGATTTGTACCGAGACTCCAACCATAGGTTCTTCGGTAGAGGCGTCTCTGACATAGCCTTTCACTACGGTCTGAGATATGGCTGCTACCGAACACAATAAAAAGATTGATAGAGATAAAAATACTTTGTTCATAAGTAAAAAAATCAATTAAAATTCAGACTGCAAAGATACTAAAATAAGTGTTACTTTTGCACGTATTTTGTAGGAGTTATCTTTTCGCACGATGAAAAAGCACTTTTCCCCTTGGAGGTGGATACCGTCGCTCTATTTTACCGAAGGCATTCCTTACGTAATGGCTATGACAGTGTCGGTTATTATGTACAAACGCTTCGGACTGTCGAATACCGATATTGCTTTCTATACGGGATGGCTCTATCTGCCTTGGGTCATAAAACCCTTTTGGAGTCCGTTTGTAGACCTGCTCAAGACCAAACGATGGTGGATACTCTCTATGCAACTGTTTATCGGGGCAGGGCTTGCGGGTGTAGCTTTCGTGCTGCCTACTCCAGGTTACTTCCAAATATCCATTTGTCTGTTTTGGCTTGTGGCGTTCAGTTCTGCTACACACGACATAGCTGCCGACGGATTTTATATGCTTGCACTCGACGAACGCCGACAGTCGTTTTTCGTCGGCATACGTAGCACATTTTATCGCCTCGCCACTATTTTCGGGCAAGGTCTGCTCGTGATTATGGCAGGGTACCTCGAACAAAAAACTCACAACATACCATACGCTTGGAGTATTACCCTATTGGTAGCGGCAGGGATATTTATCGCCGTATTTGCTTACCATAAGTTTGCTCTGCCTTACCCTCCCGCAGACGGCAAAACTATCGGAGTACAGTACAAGCAGACATTTCTTCGTTTTGCAGAAGTATTCTCCTCTTTCTTTGCTAAAAAAGATGTAGGCTTTTTTATTGCTTTCATGCTGTTGTATCGCCTCTCGGAGGCAATGCTTGTGAAGCTCGCCTCGCCTTTTATGCTCGATGCCCGTTCGGTGGGCGGCCTCGGGCTGAGTACTGAGGCTGTCGGGCTTGTATATGGCACTGTCGGTGTAGCAGCTCTCACGGTAGGAGGTATACTTGGCGGTATAGCCATAAGCCGTCGAGGACTTAGCTATTGGACTCTTCCTATGGCTCTGGCCATAACGCTTCCTAACGCCGTTTATGTCTATCTCGCTTTACAGCAACCTACTTCGTTGATGCTCATAAATGCTGCCGTCGCTCTCGAACAGTTTGGCTACGGATTCGGTTTCACGGCATATATGATGTATCTTATACGTTTCTCGGAGGGGCAATACAAGACTTCGCACTACGCATTGTGTACGGGTTTTATGGCTCTGGGAATGATGTTGCCGGGAATGGCTGCGGGCTTTATCGAAACGTGGCTTGGCGGTTACGCTCATTTCTTTATCTTTGTGATGATATGCACCATACCGACCATAGCTATTGTCCCATTTGTAGACTCGAAGTTTCGCCGATAACGCACTCTACCCTATCATTTAATATCGTTGAAAGGTGTGATTTGTACTCCACACTGACGGTCGTAATTCGTAATTTGTAATTCCTAATTGATTTTGTGCTCCGCACAAACCCCTAAAACCAAATACCCAATACCTAACACCCTGCTTAAACTTCCCTTCATTTTTCACTCTTACTTCTTAATTTTTTTGCAGAATGCAAAAAAAAGCACGGCCTCTGCCTCCAGAATATCAAATACTTCGTACACCGATGACCGAAACGCTGAAACATACGATAAACACTTGCACAGAGGCTTATGTAAGCTCCGCTGCCGTTTTG